>JAABUQ010002651.1_pt1 | contig 34869 bp, 31 predicted proteins | sample 5560001 | NCBI WGS metagenome assembly JAABUQ01 (sample SAMN10711888, study PRJNA513371) | rock metagenome | isolation source: Antarctica rocks | place: Antarctica: Victoria Land, Finger Mt nord | collected 2015-12-18
GGAGGATGGTGTGTGGGGCGGCGGTGAGGGCGGGGTTTGGGGCGGGGGTGCTGGAGGATGAGGGGGGGAGGAAGGGGAAGGTTTATTTGGTGCTGAGTGTGGGGGGGGGGAAGATTGCGGAGGTAGTGAGGAGGATAGAGGGGGTTGAGGTGGTGGAGGGGGGGAGGGGGGGGCGGGAGGGGATGGAGAGGAAAGGGGGGAGGAAGTGGATTTTGAGGAGGAAGGAGCGGATGGAGAGGAGGGGGAAGGTGGTGAAGAGGGATTCGAAGTATACGGGGAGGAAGAGGAGGACGGCTTGGTGAGAGGTGTGACCAGAGGGGTTTGACCTGTGATTGGCTCTAAATTGGTGGTTCAGCGAGGCGTTCTGGCGCTCTATGGCTGTGAGTAGACCTACCAGGGAAGCTTAGATCGGTAGAGAAGTGGTCGAGCATGACTCGTTCACAGAAGCATAGCATTATTGAAGTGTGGAGTTCGGTCACATCAGAAGTTCTTTGGCATTATATCGGAGGATGTTGTTCCAAAACGTTATCTGCAAGAAGCGTGCTCATTCGTACAAGAGAATCCACCATATATACATCGACCCTGCCACCAAACGCTTATAATTCGTTCATTGCCCCGAGAACGGCCTTGGTGAAATCGTGCGTTGTGTTGGTGCCACCCATGTCCGGCGTTCGAGTTATGCTGGAAAATTGTTAGCTACATGCTTCTTTTATACCAAGAGAAGAGAGGATTGCATGGCTCACCCTTCCGAAATTACATCATAGACACCTTTCGAGATACGGTTGGCGTGCTCGTCCAGGCCCAAGTGCCGCAACAGCATCGAGCCGGAGAGAAGCATGGCTGTTGGATTGGCCTTGTCTTTGCCCTTGATGTCGAGACCAACGTGCCTGCATCCAGGCTCGAAGACTGCCACATCGCGGCCCATGTTGCAGCCAGGGACGATTCCTGGTCCACCTACAAGCGCGGCACCAACATTCGATAGAATGCCTCCGTATAGATTCGGCATGACCATGACGTCGAATTGTTGGGGCCTGGACACTGCTTGCATGGACGCATTGTCGACAATCATGTCGTTGACCTCGAGCGTGGGATAGTCTGCAGCAACCTTATGGAAAGTATCCCTGAATAAACCATCCGCCAGCTTCATGATGTTGGCTTTGTGAATACACGTAACCTTCTTGCGTGCGTTGGCCAGCGCAAAGCTGAATGCGAACTTGGCGATCCGCTCTGACTTAGCTCGCGTGATAATCTTGAGGGATTCAACAACGCCAGGTACGGATTGATGTTCCAAGCCCGAATACTCGCCTTCAGTATTTTCACGGATAATACAGAGATCAACATTATTATGACGCGTTTGCAATCCTGGAATGTTCTTAATCAAGACCATAGAAGCGTAGATATCAAGTTCCTGCCGCAGCGCCACATTGAATGATTGATGCCCCGAGCGTTCGACAGGCGTGTGCAGGATGCCCTTGAGACCGAGCTTGTTGCGTTTGAGCGATGCGATTGATTCCCGAAAGAGCTCTTCCGAGTGTTTGTCCCCTGTTTCGACGCCGGTCACGTCGATTTGCTCCCATTCAATGGGGACGTTGTCGGCTTTGAAGATAGTTTTCACGGATTCGGCGACTTCGGCACCGATGCCGTCACCTGATCAAGTCTCTAAGCAGTGTCTTTTGAAAGGCAGGTCCATATTTTCTCGCGCACCTGGAATGAGGGTTGTCGTGTACTTTCCGCCATATTTCGTGGGCTTGAAGATATCTGATTGGACCGTAGCCATCGCTGCGTATGTCCGTCAATTGTCTATCCAGACGACTAGCAGAACGAGCAGCATACATCTCGACAGAATTGGTGATGCGGTACATCGTGCTGAAGCTTTGGCAGCTCGCAGGAGGGGCTGGAGGTAGAGGGGTGGTCAGTCAATCGCTCGATCAGGCTTCCATTTCCGTTCATAGTGTCTAAAGTTATGGAGACGTACCTGAGCCGCCCTTGTAGGGTGTCGCGCAAGCATATTAATAGGACTGAGAGACTCGAGGAAGGGGTAGAACAGCTGTCGCAGAGATCGAAGGGGAAGAAGAAGCAACTTTGCCCTGAGCATGCAGTAGGCGCCTCGGCCAAACCACACCGGGCCGGAATTCAGCCGCAGAGCTTCCAACGCGTATACCTTTTGAAGCTTCAAGCTTGAAAGCTTCCATATTGCCATCAGTCACCCTGCGCAACTGCGCAAAGTACACTGTGGGGTCTGGACCAGTGCATCTAGTTGGCATTTGTACTCAAAGCCCACAATCATGGTGAGCCGTCATTATTTTCCACCAGCTGATATCCTCACTAACGAACACCTAGTCCTCGCCCTTCAGCATAAGTCCGCCATCCCCTCCCCACCCCTATCCTCCTCACCTCCACTAACCCTCACCCTCCCAGACGGCGGAGCCTGCCTCGCCATGACCGGCAAAGACTGCGTCGCCATCGCCTGCGACCTACGCCTCGGCCTCCAATCCCTCACCGTCTCCAACAACTTCCCCAAGATCTTCCCCTACGGGCCGAGTCTCTACCTCGGCCTGACGGGGCTTGCCACGGACGTGGCCTCCGTCTCCGAGCTGCTGCGCTACAAAGTCAACATGTACCGACTGCGCGAGGAGCGAGGGATCAGCCCGAAGACGATGGCGAACCTGGTGAGCAGCAGTCTGTATGAGCGGAGGTTTGGGCCGTGGTTCGTGGGGCCTGTGGTTGCGGGGTTGGCGCCGAAGCTGGGTGGGGAGGGGGATGGGAAGGGGGTGGAGCCGTTTATTTGTGGGTTCGATAGTATTGGGTGTATTGATTTGGCGAAGGATTTTATTGTCAGTGGGACGGCGAGCGATCAACTGTTTGGGACGTGTGAGGGGCTTTGGGAACCGGATCTTGTAAGTCCTTGTTTGTCCTGGCCTTTCTGTTTTTGTTTCGGTTCTTGTTGGGTAGGACTGGGGTTGAGGTTGAGTGGTTGAGCTGATTTTTGAAACTGATGCTAACGAAAATGGTTGCGTCGAACAGGGACCGGAAGACCTCTTTGAGACGATCTCACAAGCACTGCTGAACGCTGTCGACCGCGATGCCTTGTCGGGGTGGGGCGCCCATGTCTACATAATCGAGAAGGATAAGGTGACAAAGCGGCTGTTGAAGGGGAGGCAAGATTAGAGATATCATACCGGCAATAATAGCATACTGGCGTCTATGGTACCGTGTGTGTAGATCATAGAAGGTTTACCTTGGGCCATGGTTTTGCCTTTGCCTGTCAACCTTGTGCGTGTTCCGGCTTCCAGTGAATTTGGCACGAACGGCCAGTACTTGATTATGTGCTATGCCGCTGACTGTCCACGGGGGTTCGCGTTGCCAGTATGGCATTGAGACTGAGCTACCATGTCGTTAATCAGACCATCACAGCTACAGCTTTTTCGAACATCCATCGATGCGCTTCCTGCCATTCATTACTATTGCAAAGTCTAGCCTGCTATTAATATCCTCCCTCCCAAGCATCATTAATTTAGCCCTAATCATACGTAGAGATACCATCGCCGTAGTATCCAGAACCGGCCACGCAGCAACACTCCATACAAACCCAGTGGTATAAAACTCCGAAATATTGTAGAAGTCACTCCCAGTCCAGCCCAGAGAGGAACGCGCCAAACAGACTGCCGAACTCTGAACATCGATGTTTTCATCAACCTCCAGCTGGACGAACGGCCAACGAAGGTGTGCGACTCGATCGCTTCTGCAGCTTGGCCGCCTCCTTCTCCTTCTCGCCTCCCATCTGAGTTCCGTTCTTCATAATCGTCGGCAGCTCCGACAGCGTGTCCTTGCCAGACTTCTGATCAACGTACAGCTGCGCGGATGCAGACAGCGGGAAGGCGGGCATGGTGGTCGGGATCACAGCGCCGTTCTGGACCAGCAGCTCGGCGATTGGGAACGCAGTCACAGATGGCGGTCTGTTGTTGGACGCAGAGCGGGCAGTAGGCGAGAGACCGCCGGAGAAGCCGGCGGGAGCAGCAGGGTCTGCCGCTGCCAGGGCGAGGAAGACGCAATGGGTGTTGCGGGAACGGTCTGCCGCGTTGGGGCTTGCGCGGAGAGCGAGGGCGTAGAGCACGCCTTGGATGTCGTTTTTCTTGATGGAGGCAAGGAGCGTTTCCTCTGGTGTGGAGTAGTGAGATAAGGGGTTTGCGGTGATGGGATTTACGTAGGCTTTGTCGACGTATTTGGAAGTGACGAACTTGAGTCTGCGGTCGCGGTTCGCTTGGGCGGATGGTTTTTGGGATTGGTCGAGCTTCGCCTCCCACACCATGTTGCTGATGCGGTTTCCAACGAGGAGGAGCAGCTCAACGACGTCGGTGGTGAAAGATGTGGTGTCGAGTGTAAGGGACCGGACTTTGGATATGTGGGTGCCGAGGGATCGGTGGATGCCGCTGCATTCAATACAAAGGACTATGCCTAGGTTGATAGAGACCCATTCCACTTTGCTGCCAGAGCCACAATCAGCGCACCAGCGATTACCTTGGTCATTGTCTCGGATTGTTTGGAGTAATTTCGAGGGGTTTTCTTCGAAGCTATTGCTATCACTGCGGACGTAGATCGGGCGAGCTCCAACGGTGGTTCGTCTATTCACACTGTTGGCTACCGAGCTCAGATGTGAGTGGTGGTGACCCGAGTAGGAGGAGCTTTTTCCAGTTAGTACTGAGACTATGTCTCGATGCGGAGTCCTCTCGCCATTCGATGAAGGTGTGAAGGACGTGGGTCTGCTTCGGGTTTCTACAGCATTCTGAATTGCGTTGTTGAGAGCGTTGATCCAGCTATGCATGTCTTCTTCTGAAGGGGCTTGGTAGACACGCTTGTACTGTGGTGTGATAACCTCGAAGCAGAATCTTCGTTCAGCGTTGCGGGCCTCTCTAACGGATGCCATTCGTAGATCAATCGGCTCCATGTGCAGGTCCAGCCTCTGCTTCCAATTACTGTATTCAGACAGCTTGCCCTGATCAAGTACAATCCAGAATCTAAATATGTCAGCACAAGCCGATCCACCAATCCTCTGCAAGCAGAACTTACTTATGCCACGCTTGCTTATTGAGACCCTTGGGGTCGACGTGAGAGCCTGGCCGGCTCAGTGCCCACAGCAGACCCTCCTTCCTGTGTGGTGCTTTATCAGATATGGCGGCGAAAACATGGTCTTTCTCCTCAAGATCTCTAAAACCCCTAAATTTGTCTGGGCTGATAAAGGCACCGCCACTGGTAGGCCGACTGCTCGGCGTCGCAGGATTGCCGTTCGAAGTTTGAGCAGAGAGCGTGGAGCCATGCTGTGATGCTGCTGAGGATGAATAATGCAGCCCGTTCTTGGAAACGCTGTCTCCGCGCTGAAGTTCCGAGTCTGAAATATAGCTTCCATTGGTGTTGGGGTTGGCTGACGTTGAGGGTGGTACATTTGTCGATCCAGCTTCGGGTTCTATGTATGTTTTGGTGCTCATCTCAAGATTTCTCCTTTTCTCCTCTCTTTCCGTTCTCTGGAACTGGAATTCCTTATCTGTTTCATTAACCTCCTGGATCAGGGCCTCAAGATGTGGGCTCATCTCTTCGACCTTCTTCGCAGTTGCTAGGTAGCTTTTCGCTTGTGTATCTGCGTACCTAGTTAGGCACGAAAGGACTTCTTGCTCCTTTCTTCCTCCATGCAGGTCTTGCATGAAAGATGAGTAGTCGAAGCGCTTCAGCTCGAACTTTCTCCGCTTCGTCTGGTACTTCGAATCGCTTTCGTTACGCTTCTTCTCCTTGAGCGAGTCTTGCCTTTGCCCGAGATATCGACTGACATAAGCGTAGTAGTCTCGACTCTCGTCTTCGAAATCCTTCTTCTTGGCTTCTGCTTGCTTGATGTCGATGTTGTAGAGCTTGGCCAATGGATCAATGATGAGTTTCCGCAAATGTATGGTGTTCTGCTTTTCGTAGTCCAATATTTGCTTGGCAATTTTCTCGAAATAATGTTCAAGTGCTGGTTGTATTGCGTTCGCATTCGATGCACAGGCTTCTCGGAGTGCTTCCGTAAAAGCGGCCACAGCTTCGTTGCACTCAACCTGTGCTACCTGGGCGGCCTCTGCTTTTCTCAAGACCTTCTTCATCCTCATTTTCATGTTGCCAGTCTTTTGCTCGAGCGCCTTCATTGTTGCACGAAAGAGTGGGCCATCATCTGATGCACTCATGTCTTCGCCCGGCCGCTGGCAAGAGATGTCGATCTTCATGACGTCTTTTGTCGTAGCCTGGGCCAGAGCTATAGTGTTGTCGACTCCTTCGCTATTAGGCGACGGCGGGCCCAAATACTCGGTTTGGTCTGACTCACTGACACCGGACACGATTGACTGAGCCGAGGGCAAGCGTAGTCTTGATGGCACCTTCAGGTCGTATGCTGGAGGACTGGCAAGAGGGCTGTTGACAGCTCGCTGGTTGTTCTGCACCCAGAACGTGAAGGTCGCCAGCGTTGAAAGCCTATGCGCTCTCTGGTCGTACTCAACAAAGCTGCAAATATTCCGCCATCCACCGCCCTTGTCTTCTATAGCTTTCGGAGGCCTCCATTTCCAAGACCAGTCGAATCGTGTGGAAGGACTGCCACCTGTTGCATAGTCTCCGACCAGTTCGACGTTCGCGTTTTTGTGAAGGTTTGGATCTGCGTGGAATTCTCGCGTGACCAGGTTCTCCAGGTCTTTATTACTCGACGCAAATGCAAATGTCAGGCCGTTGATGAAGGTGTCGGTGGCATTAGGAGCACTCGAGACACTGCTTTGCCCCTGACGAACGACGAAGCTGAAAGCGAAATCAAGCTCATCTTCGTTGCTAAGGCACAGTATGAAGAATGGCAACGGCGAGATCGGTGATGATTCTGGGTCCTGCAAGCAATGAGTCTGGTCTCAGATCAGGGTGCCAAGACTGCGATACCTGGATGTATGTCACTAAGCTTTCATCACCAGGCTCTTTCCTGGTCAGAATCCGGCTCGCGGGATAAGCGTTGGGCACAACGTTCAGTAAAACTCTACGGTGCGAGTTCGTGACAGTCAACGAAGCGATAGACACTAGTGATCTCCCAGTCAGCAAGGTTTCCCATTAGAGGGTTCGAAATACTTACAGCGGACTTGATCTCGTAGGATGAGCGCAGCGCCATCCTCAGGCCGACTACCTACGTTACCCATGTCTGGAAAATCATAGGCCTAACAGCCACTGTTGAAGGGCCAAGGCCTCTCTGGGCCAACGTGCTCCAGGCTAAAGAATGCTATGAATTTCTTGAGTTGATGTTCTTGACGATGGATTTTTAGTAAGCCATTTCTTTGACAGACATGGCAGCTCGGTTAGAAATAGGTCGTAGGTGGGAATGCTCTTGTGACCGCTGGAGTGATGCGATATGTATGAATCAGTCAAGTCATCAGAGAACAGTTGATCGAAATGGCACATGGTCGAATAATGTGACGCTCGAGATCGATCTACTTTAATGTTCCTCCACTTGCGCAGGCCGCGACGGCGCGGGGCGGTGTTCCGTCCGGGGAAGCACGTGACACTAGATTTTCTTTTGCAGACGATCATGGTTCCCAAAATTCCATGTGGCAGATGGATTGTACAATGAACACAGATTAAGAGCCAAGCTATATTTTTTCACAGCCTGCTAGGGCACATCTATATGCTGTATATACAAGTCTTTCCAATCATGAACATGAACATGAACACGTAGCATTTACATCAGACTACTCCTCCCTCCCACCTCCCTTGGGCCATCACCTTGGGGCATCTCCCCATTGCGTCCGACCGTGAACTCTCTGTAGATCATCTCCAACCTTCTTTTCTCTTCGATACTGATCGAGCTTCTCGTGGTGGCAAGAGAAGCCTCAAGATGCCTCCAGTCTATCACAACCTTCGGATGTGCACCGTCGTTCCCACTCCGATCATTGCCTTGACCGGAATTGGAAGGAGGCTGGAACAGGTCATCGCCACGGCGAAGGTGTCGCTCGTGACGTCTGGCCGCCTTCATGCTATCAAGCTTGGCAACAATGGTAGTGTTGTCTACGAGCTGCTTTAAGCTTGAAGTGCCGTTCTCAAGAGCGGCATGCTCTCCGAAGCGAAATTGGATAAGGTCTTTGTGGCCTGCCGAACGAATAGGCTTACGGATGTTGCTCTCTTTCTCTCCATTCGTTCGAACTGCTGCTTCCTGATCCCCAAGCACATCGTGAATAGCTTCTAGATGAGCGTTGTACACAACAGCCTGTAGATCTGCACCCGAGTAGCCGCCTGTCCGATGCGCTACTTCGAAAAGGCTCTCATCAGAAGTGTTATCTGCAGCGAGGATACTAGGATTGATGTTGAGCTTCTTGCTCAGCGCCCTTAGTATGTCAAGACGATCTTCTAGGTCCGGCAGGTCGCAAATGAGAGATTTGTCCAACCGACCAGGCCGTAATAGAGCGGGATCAATGAGATCTGGCCGACTGGTAGCTGCAAGTACATAGACACCCGTCAGTCCTTCGGCACCGTCCATCTGCGTCAACAGCTGATTGACAACGCGGTCTGTCACGCCAGTGGAGTCATGGCCGCGTTTGGGGGCAATACTATCAAATTCGTCGAAGAACAAGACACAAGGTCTTGCTGATTCTGCGCGCTCGAACAGGTCTCGTACGCTTTTCTCGCTAGCACCAATGTACTTATTAAGGATTTCGGGACCTTTGACACTGATGAAGTTGAGGCCACATTCTCCCGCTACAGCGCTTGCAAGTAGCGTCTTACCACAGCCGGGGTAGCCATACAGTAGAAGACCAGATCGCAGTCGCAGCGGACATTGTGCGAATATAGGTGCGTAGGTGGTCGGGTATTGTAAGGTCTCGAGGAGAATCTTGCGGGTTTCATGAAGACCACCAATGGAGTCGAACGAGGTCTTCGATGATTGTAATGTCACATTCCGGAGAGTAGCAGGCGTGAAGCCTTTTAGAGCGTTTTGAAAGTCCCCATTTTTCAGGGTCGCACTTGTATCTGCGGTATTTAGGCTTCCCTCAACGGAACGGATGAGAGCTTCGCCTCTTGCTCGAGAAATTAGGAGGACAAGGTCACCGGGCATGTAGCCGTCGGTCTGTCCTGCTAGATCCAGGAGATCGAGGTCCCGATCGGCAGCAAATCCACCTGCTGCGACAGAAAAGCCTGGAGACTCTGGTGGAGCGCCGTCCATCCAAGCAGCACCGTCGCCAGTACTGCTGCTTCTAGAACGTTGACGAGCACCATTAGTTGCGGGTTCATTACCAAGGTGTAGGTCTATCAAGGCCGCAAGGATTTGTTTCCTAGCATCCTTATTAGGAGCCTTGAGATTGACAATTCTCCGAACTATGTGACCTCCAACAATCACGTTGTTCACGGATTCTTTGCTTTGCGATGTTGCCAGAAGAACAACCCCCGAGCCTGCGGAGCAGTACTGGCGAACCGTGGAACAGATCAACTCGCTGACTTGCCTGCTCCTGCCGTTATCATTCCCAACTTGGAGCTCCGTCTCGACAGGGCAAAGCTTGTCGAGGTCATCAAGTATCACCAATGCCGAACCTCCAGAACGAGCCGCCCATGACGCTGTAAGGAAGAGTCGTCTTACAGTTTCTTTGATGGTTGAGACTCTTGTTTCATCTGTGACAAGCTTGTGGCACGAAAAGTATGATGTATGACAGAAGTGGGATGAGCGAAGTCTGTGCCCTAACAAACGGGCCATACCTGTCTTCCCAGACCCAAGTCCACCAGTCAGCAGTACTGATGAAGAATGTGAGAGGTCGCAAAGTAGCTCGTCCGTGAGGCTTCCGACACCGATCATTGGAGGAAGCTCCCACGGTAATGTCTCAGGCTCGAGGGTAGATCCTGCGGTCTGCTGGAAAGGGTCTGGTATCTCTTGCTGCAAGTCGTAGGCTACTTCAAGGTGGGATCCAAGGGTCCAGGAACATGGCTGTTTATCAAGATCGTGACGGCTTGAGTCCTCATTTTTAAGTTCGAACCGGATCACTCCACCCTGCCATGCGCTCACGCCATCTCTCTTTTCGGGCTTGGGGAGCACGAGACCGTGTGTTAATGGGCCACTCAACATGCCATCTGAGCTACCATATAACGACTTGAGTCTCGCTGTAGCGGCCTGATTCTTTGCTTCTGGATCTCCACCAAACTTCAAAGCAGTACTCTGCTGTTGCGCGCCTGCTGCGAATGGGAATATCTTGAGGCTTCTCACGGCGCTTCTGGACACCTGAGGCGGTGCAGCTTCTATACGAACAAGACCTCCAACAAGACCATCAATTCCCAGTGTATTACATAGAGTAGAGGATAACGCAACGTGCTGAGCGTCAGGCGCATCGTCCCAACATAGGATCTTTGCGACTACCTTTGTAGCGTGTAGAAAGCCAGCATTGCCGTCCGGACCTTTCTTGCTTACTTGCTGCTGTTGTGGATCAAGTGGTGCTCTCAATCCAGCGGGCCTTACGATTGAAACGGATACCCACTCCAATCCTCGCAAGGTCTTATCGACCAGTACATCTCGGTCGACCCAGACTGCAAGCGCAGGAGACTCCGATTGTATGCCATCACCATCGAACCAATCCCCGCAAAATCTCTGGTCCACGGGTCGGAGGAAGACTGCCGTCTGTGTAGCTGCATCAGGACGACTTTGCCCTCTCGTTTTGTTGCTATTACTTCGAGCCCCAGCACTTCTCCGACCAACGCTTGTGATACTGCGACTTTGGCTTCCAATATGATCTGATAGGCGTGACCGCGATTTGGGAGCAACGATGACCTCGGCATTGGGCGCAGTCCTTGCGAAGCGGACAGTAGACGGCGGAGGTGGAATCAAAGAATTGACGACGACGTTGACTGTCGACGTGGCAGTGATGTGTAGAGTCAGTGGATGCGTATTTGAGACAGACAAGGGAGTGGGGGAGGCGAAGGAAGGGTTGGGCAGTGCTCGGATTTGGGATAGGAAATTCGTTTCGAGGAAGTCAGCGTGCAATTGGATGACTTGGACGAGTCAGCAGAGGCCGTTGGATATGGCGAAAGAGACCCACTTTCCCAGTCGCTAGGGGTCAATGGTTCTATGTTGATTGTGTGCGCCAGTGGTGGATCAGTATGCAGACTTATATCAACCTGAGGACAATGATCAGCGTTCTGGTTTCAATGACAGTCTCTGTATTGACCTTTTGACCTTCTGCAAGCCCAAGTGTCCGACCGAATGCTGTGGATATCTCGACTATGGCAAGCTCCTCCTTACTACCTCGTCCACCATCTCTGCTGTTGATTACCGAAGGTTTGCGCTTGCTCTCGAAGCCTGTCCATCCGGCGTATACCGAACGCTGCAGCGGAGTAGGGTTTTCCTTTGATCGAGTCGACGGAGGCTCTTGACAGTGCAATTCAACGATAACATCTTGAACAACCTGTCAATTGAAGATTTAGCGGGGAATTAGGTCTTACTCCCAAGGGATTCTCACTGTTTGTGTGAGAACAGCTACTAATCCAGGTGGTAGATTCACAAAACAGTTGGTGAGTTGCACAAATCCAATTTGTGCTCGGCTCTGTGCTCCCCTCGATGAGGGCGCCATCTGACCCTGGTGTCAAATCGGTGTTTCGAGCGATGGCAAAGCAGTATCAGTAATGCTTCAACTTCATGAGTGGTTGCCGTGCTCTATGCCGAGCCGAGCCGAGGCACCTCGCCTAAACTCCGGAATTCAACGACGCGTGCTCTTGGCGCGTCGCACGCGTTCGAGTTCCTCTTTCAACCACAGTCGCTGTATAATTGTGCCTCCGAATGCTATTCAGCATTAAAGTCCCACCGTCCGGCCCATTGCGCCCACTGAAGCATTTCTCTCAAACTTCTCACCGACATCTGTCCTTCCCTTACCGCAATGGCACTCCTCACGTTCAAAGCCCCTGTCGACTATGCCGCGCAGCAAGGTAAGATGTTCTCTTTCTCAAGCCTCTCGTGCAAGCTCTGACCTCTTCTCCTAAGCCGCCTTCGAAGACTTCCTCACCAGCTACAAATGCACCGTTACATCCGAACAATTAGCAGCAGACGCGTTGGAAGATCTCAACCTTGATGAAGATGGACTCAGCGACGAATATGATTTTATGGACGACGTTACGAATGAGAAGGGACGACGGCGAAGAACGGGGCATGGCACAGAGGCGAGGCGGAAATATATGGATATGCTGCAAAAGGTTGCCGATCGGGAGACTGACCAGATTACGGTGGAACTGGACGATTTGGACAATGTCAGTAGCGGCGCGAAGGACTCGAGCAGTGATGGACGATGCTAATCGGAAATGCATAGTATGAGAAGAGCTTCGACGAAGATATGGGGCTTCGACTTGTGGACTCGATAGAGCGTAATGCCAGGCATTATGTCGATGTCCTTTCGCGAGCTGTAGACAAGGTGATGCCGAAGGAAACGAAGGAATTGACGTAGAGCATCCTGCAACCTCTGCGCGCCACGAAGGTTAATCTTGCGTAGATTCAAAGACGACGTACTCGACATCATACTATCCCAACGTGAGAGACGGAATGAAGCCGTAGCGACGGCAGCAGAGAACGACCTCGACGTTTCGCAGCCAGAGTCCGTATTTCCAGCCGAGCTCACGCGGCGATACACTCTTACATTCAAGCCCATGATGCCAGCAGGTTCGGATAGCGAAAAGAACTCCAAGGCTTTGGCAGTCAGGAATGTGCGAGGAGAGCACCTAGGCCGTTTGATCACTGTTCGGGGCATCACGACGCGGGTTTCCGATGTGAAGCCTGCAATACTGGTCAATGCCTATACCTGTGACCGATGTGGTTGCGAGGTGTTCCAGCCTGTAACGACAAAGCAGTTCACACCAATGGTAGAATGTCCCTCGCCAGAGTGCAAACAGAATAATACGAAGGGACAACTGTTCCTGTCGACAAGAGCTTCAAAATTTCTCCCATTTCAGGAGGTCAAGATTCAAGAGATGGCTGATCAAGTGCCTGTGGGCCACATTCCTCGAACACTGACTGTACATTGCCATGGCACGCTTACCAGACAGATCAACCCAGGAGATGTTGTCGACATTGGCGGCATATTCCTCCCGACCCCGTATACCGGTTTCAAAGCCATCCGCGCAGGTCTCCTTACAGACACATACCTGGAAGCGCAATGGGTGAACCAGCACAAGAGAGCCTACGACGATCTTGTCTTCGACGCCAAAACTTTCCGCAGGATAGAGCAATACCGACACTCCGGCCAAATGTACGAATACCTCGGGCGGTCCATTGCCCCTGAGATCTATGGCCATCTCGACGTCAAAAAAGCCCTACTCCTCCTCCTCATCGGCGGCGTGACCAAAGAAATGGGCGACGGCATGCGCATCCGCGGCGACATCAACATCTGCCTCATGGGCGACCCGGGAGTCGCCAAATCGCAACTCCTCAAGTACATCACCAAAGTCGCCCCTCGCGGCGTCTACACCACCGGACGAGGCAGTAGCGGCGTCGGCCTCACCGCCGCGGTGATGCGCGACCCCGTGACCGACGAGATGGTGCTCGAGGGCGGCGCCCTGGTGCTCGCCGACAACGGCATCTGCTGCATCGACGAGTTCGACAAGATGGACGACGGCGACCGGACGGCCATCCACGAAGTCATGGAGCAGCAGACCATCTCCATCTCCAAAGCCGGCATCACCACCTCCCTCAACGCGCGCACCTCCATCCTCGCGGCCGCCAACCCGCTCTACGGCCGCTACAACCCGCGCATCTCCCCCGTCGAGAACATCAACCTGCCCGCCGCGCTGCTCTCCCGCTTCGACGTCCTCTTCCTCATGCTCGACACCCCAAATCGAGAATCCGACGAGCAGCTCGCCCAGCACGTCACCTACGTGCACATGAACAACAGGCACCCCGAGACCGAGGGCGTCATCTTCACCCCGCACGAGGTCCGGCAGTATATCGCCCAGGCGCGCAGCTGGCGGCCCACCGTGCCCAAGGACGTGAGTGAGTACATGGTCGGGGCGTATGTCCGCATGCGGCAGCAGCAGAAGCGCGACGAGGGCGGCAAAAAGCACTTCACGCACGTCTCGCCGCGAACCCTCCTCGGCATCCTGCGTCTCTCGCAGGCGCTCGCCCGGCTGCGCTTCTCGAATGAGGTCGTGTCGGAGGATGTGGACGAAGCGTTGCGTTTGGTTGAGGTCAGCAAGGCGAGTCTGTACAATGAATCCCGCGGCGTAGGGGACCAGAGTCCGAGCAGCAAGATCTATAACCTTGTCCGGGCCATGAAAGACAGCGGAGCTGCAGCCGTCGGTGACGGCGGTGAGCTCAGTATCAAGAAGGTCCGGGAAAGGATTATCGCGAAGGGGTTTACGGAGGATCAGTTCAGCCAGGCGTTGGATGAGTATGCTTTGCTGGATGTGAGTTCTATCTTTTCCTAAGGTTTCATCGACGCTTTTGCTGACATTGATTCGTACAGGTATGGCAAACGGCTGCTGAGGGGACACGACTGGTGTTCATTGAGGCGGGGGATGCGGATGTGGACATGGATGGGGAGGATAGCGAGTATTAAATCAATGGGTCGCTTGTAGTCGCAGGGCTAAGGCGTCGAGGACCAGCAAGCCAGCCTCATCAACAATCATTTTATGTCGTTCGATGTGTGACACAACGCAGCAACATGCTGCTATAGTATTCACGATGATAGTAAGCTTTACCAGTTTGAAGCGTGTGCTATAGCCGTTAATCGTTCGATCCGACTGCGCCTAAGGGGAGTCTAAGATATCTTGAATCGATCATATGGCCCGCAACAGGGAATTCCCGCAAACAGCTGGCAGAGCTCCAGTCTTTGAGGATGTAATATGATTGTTCGAGGACCTGCGAGACGAGATGCCATTTCCAAGGTGATTGACAGCTTAGGCTACAGTGAGTGGGACCAAAGACCATCTTCCAAGACATATTGGGCCCTTGCTGGGCAATGAGCTTGCCAGAAAAGCAAAGAAACACAGCAGTTGCGTTCCGCTAATCTCTTGACTGACGTGGACAAAACTTGAGATGTAGTGCCCCTCGTGCTCACTGTAGATGAGACGCGCCTACTCCGTCTGCTTGTCCTTCCGCATTGAGCGTCCTCGTAGCGGTCGGTAATCAATAGACGCACATAATGTGTCCCAGGCTTATCTTCGAAATTCCATCGTCGTTGTCTTTCAACCCGCAACTAACGGGTAGACCATAGATATACATACATGTATCTATAGGTGAACCGAGAGCAGATCATTATGTGGTACTAACGGTGTTGATTAGACGATACGCTCTTGACTTGATCGTCTGCAGTTGGAGATGTTTCCCCTACGACACAGCTTACAGTCAGTGATTTTCAGCCCGCCTGATGCTATGTCATTTCTTCCGTGAAGGGCGTGCTAACATACCATTTCCTAGTGTACTGCTTCATGGTCGGGACAGGCTTTACGGAGTTACACCTTCGGTAGCCTCCAACGTCTTGCCAGGCATCTGTCAGCTAGGTAATGGATTCTCGTTCACCGATGCCAAGGGTGACCTTGGTGGCCATTTGATCGTATTCTGGAGCCATGTGTTGCTCTGCTTTTCCTATCCTTTTGTTGGGGAATCAATCTTTTTTGCGGGGGAAATCCTTTTCCGTCTCAAATTGCCAATAAACCAAAAGTCTCTTCAGGTGGCTTCCAATAACCCTACCGACTTCGAGAACCTCGACATTATGCTCGACTGGGTATACTTTTGCCAGGTTGACTCGGGAGAGAGCATCAAGTTTGTGCCCACCAACTGGTACAACTTGTATTGGGTCCTTTGTGAACCTTTTCTCCTCGGGAAGTTTCTTTGGGGGCTTTTCGCCGGTGTATATGATAGTGTGCGCGTTATGATCGAGGCCTATTTTCACCGTGCCTCGGCCAGAATAAGTCGAGATGCGGAGGCACATTGAGTATCCCTGCTTTGGTCTGGCTCGCACAACCACGTAACGGTAGATCTTGACAAAACATTGATCCTCATACTTATGAGGACCTTGTTGAGGAACTTGCGATTTCCAAACTAAAATCTTGAAGACTCGACCGGGAACAAAGAATTCCCAGTGATTATTTTGGACCCGGAATTCGGAGATCTCGTTTTCGGATCGAACTAGCCCCGGTAGAAGCGCATCGTTCGCTGTTGGAGCTGGATCGTAATTCCTCGACTCATCGCCTGGTAATGCTTGGCTTTCTAGGTAACTCCTAAGCGCAAAGCTGTGGTCGATTTGTGATGCAGACTGCGAATGTCAGAGTGTCAACGCAGGCATACGACTTTCCTGAGCTTTCGCACTCACATGGATCAATTTTAGGTCTGCGAGCGGTGTCGCTTTCCTAGGTGCGGAATCTTGTTTGATCTCTGGAGGTTCACTGAAGTCGAGGTCGCTGCTCTCGAATATCGATAAATCTTGGTCATTCGAATTTGCTCTGACTCTGTTCGAGACCTGGCTCGAGGACTTGCCTGCTTGAGATCCCGAGGAAGCCTCCAAGAATCCACCATCCCATGGCAGAGCCTCTAGCGCAAATATAAGCAACTCTTCCGCGACATGGCTTTGCATCGCAGTGATCCCATCGAAATCTTCTTCGCGCCGTGTGCAGATCGGGCATTGTTTGATTGCCAATAGATCATACTTGAGACTTTTCTCCACGAGAATTGGAAGCGGAGACTCGGTAAAGTAATTCCCGTCGTCATGCATTGCACGCATGTGGGTCTCCAACTCTTCTCCAGTGGCGAAGGACAGAGATCCGCCAGTACTACATAAGGAACATTTCCAACTTCTCCCAGTGTGATTTACTTGCATGTGATGTAGCCAGGCTTCGACCGTGGTGTAATAGTCTTCTGGTACTGGGCAAGCGTCATATATGCATGTATAAGGCTGCAAGTCTTCTTTGACGTGAGTCCTGGACAAGCCACAACGTTAGCTTCGATGATAGATCACTTGCAAGAGACAAGCAAGAAGTAAGTCAAAAGATAGCTGGCACTACCTTCATCTAGCCCTTTCGCTGTACTTCCTATCCATGGTGTCATAGCAGTACGGGCACTGAAATATAGAAGTTCCGCGGTCCCTCCATGGCGTGCGGGGAAATTCAGTGGCGGCACCTGTCCTAGTGAGTTTCCTTGAGGCGACTGAGCTTCGAAGGTGAGAAGCATTGAGTTGCGAGCCAACTCCAGTAGCTGTAGTAGCTGTGCCTGGTGCTCCTGGTGCTTTGGTTTGTGCACGACGCTCTTCTGGTCCGAAGTTTGGCTGTGGAAGAATGGCTTGTTGTATCTGCGGGCCTCTATTGAGGGCTAGCGGTATACTCACCTTGACACTCGGTGAGGTTTCACTCTGCATTCCCAGGCTGTCGACCATCTTCTCGGCCCGGCGTCTCGCATACAGAATACGATTGCGACGTTTTACATTAGCAGTAATCAAGCGGTCCTGTACGGAGCTTAGCGTATGGTCAATCAGATCCTGTCTGAAACGAAGCGCTTCTTCGATGGAAATTGACTTTAACGACTGCTTGGGTCCTGAAAATGACTTAGAGCGTAGGAGTGACATCCCATGTGGATTATGACTCAATACCTCCCTGGCTAGGTAGAACTGCAAGGAGGAGATGAAATCGAGGTGCTCGCTGATAGCGAGAGATGAATCCGCTTTCTCATATCGTATTATACTACCTGATCTTCGAATCGCTGTAGATAGCCTATTAAGTTGATCTATAACCCCCGCAATCTGTCTTGATAGCTCCGACTGCGGTCCGTGAGATGCGCATCCCTGCGTGTCGAGGTCGCCATCGCCCAGCTGATCGTTCGAGAAGTCTGACCACGTGGAGCAAGAGCCAGACGAGCTGGACGTGTCAGATGAGTTGGCCTCGTCTTGAAACTCCCGGAGCGTCGATTCGTCGCCAGAAGCTGAAGCCTGAGCATGATCGAAATTTCTGTGTGACGCTGTGGCAGGTTTGAGGCAATCTCGTAGGTCTGTAGATAGCCTTTTGGCGTCAGGAAGGCGCGTGGAATGGATTGTATCGTCTGTCACTAGACACACCACATCGGCGTGATGGCAATGATTGCTGATGGGATCTCAAGCTTACAGCTACTCTCATATTGCTGCAAAATATCCTGCAGGCTTTGGATAAGCCCACCCATCACGTCTCGTATATCTGGACGATCTCTTAATCGAGAGTCGAGCGAGCTGCGATTACGAAGTACGGCGCCGATACCCGTTGCCCACAATTCGAAATCAGCCAGACGATTGATGAGCCATTCTTCGTCACGACTTTCCGAGACAGACTTGGAAGCTTTGACAGCAACGTGATGTGCGCTGAGCCAGCATTGTTGAGCCCAACGCAGCATGCAGCTTCGCTCAACAAACACAATCAGGCTTTGGCCTTTATGTTGTAGATTGGCGACATTTGCTGCTCATATTCACTGATCACTTCTGCTTAGTCCAGAAGACTCCAATTATCTGACGGGTACTGCTCACTCCGGCCGGCTTTAGCGACGTCTTGGTATAAAAGATAAGTATGTGTTATTATTCCAGAAATATAGGCTCCGATATCAGTGATGATTTTGCAGTCGGGAGATCCCACGAGGATACGGAGGAGTGACTAGCACATGAACGCAGTACCTTTGAACTCAAAAGCAACCGACGGGAGAAAGCGCTTTCCTGATCTAACCTAGGCTTCGCTGTTAGCGTTTTCACAACGGTTGTCGCCCCTTGGCCTTAATTTTAGATCCCCGACCCCAACTTCTGGCAAGACGATTTGGGTCAACTTTCGCATTTCTTGATTTATCACTATCAAAATCTTATGTTTGATAGAGTAGACTTTGCGCTCACAACTTTGATAGAGTTTGAGCTAACATTGAGAAAGTTATCTAATTGCAAAGTTTTTGTGTTCCGAAGCGTCTCTCAAAAACAAAGATCGACTTGAACTTTTTACAAGCCAACGAACTTTGCAGTTTCTATAGCTTTAACAATTCTTGATCAAAATTTATAAGCAAAGCAGTTTTAGAAAGCGCAAAGTCCACTCTATCAAACGTGAGTTTTTGATAGTGATAAATCAAGAAATGCGAAAGTTGACCAAAATGATCTTGTCAGAAGTTGGGGTCGGGGATCTAAAAATAAGGCCAAGGGGCGACAACCGTTGTGAAAACGCTAATGGTCACCGGAGCTTCTATCCAATAGGTAAAGAGCGATTCGTGGTGGGGGACCCTTTTTCAACGGCAACCCGCGCTCAACATGAGTATACACCTGCAATCTTTCGTTTTCAAATGCATGGGAGACCCCGCACCAGTACTCTCGTTGATGAAGCGTGACCCTCGGTTAGAGCTTGCATGTCAGGTAATCCCGAAGGTTATACACATTGCTCGCGATTGCTCGCTCGTCGATAAGAAATGCCATTTCTATATTCAATTCGCGGCTGAGCTGCAGATAATTGGTCTGTGGCTCAAACATCAGTCACCCGGCCTGGTCTTGGTTCACCTTCAAAGTCTGCTAAGCAAACTTGAGCGTGTATGCAGTGTAAGCCCAAAGCCGGCAAAGCACTTGCCGTCATCCTAGAACCAAGGGCAATGCTGATGTGGGTCTGATGCCAAGGGGACCAGATGTCACAACTCGCAGAAGGCTGTGAAAAAAGCATCACCGAGTCAAGCATATCCAACGCTATGCTCCTTACTGGAATCCGAACAGAAGACTATAGAGATTGGTATCTCTATAAGACGATTTGCGTGGACGCGGCCTCAGACACGCCATAAACTCCTGCGATCACTGCGTAAAGTCGTGGATCATGGAGAAGTATCAGACTCTGATAGTCTCCAAGAGCAAACGGATTGGTCTTCATCATCGCCTGACTACTACGGGGGTTTTAACGATGGATTGTGGGACTCCCTCTGTCCATCCTGGGAGAGGGGCTGTACCTGTTCCGTGAACGACAACGAACAAGACACTACGCTACGCAGGAAACACACAGCAAATCTACTCCTAACTGCAAGACAAGCGATATCAGAGACAGGAATAGGGTTCGATATCCGCGTTTCCAACTTCACGGAAGGACTAGTGCCTTCCGCGATTGAGAACTGGCAAGATGCGCACATAACAGTGGCCAGGCGCAGGTGAGTCCCCGATTGTAACCTTCAGCTCAGGCATGAAGAAATGTTGAAATTCCTTGCACATAGGAAAACAAGGTTCATCGAGAAACGCCGAACGTTGACCGAGGCGGATGATAGCAAAGTACGCCATGGAGAAGAAATCTCCGACCTATGCTACCTTTTGACATTCCAAGAAAGGGCAAGGTTATGTATGAGAGCGGAAAGAGGCGCACTCAGCCATCCTACTTGGAAGAGGAGAAAGCTCGAAATTGCGACGCACCCAGCGTTTCGTTGAGGAATGCTCTCTCTAGCTACAAAATATCGAGAATGAGCAGATTATCCCTCAGCATTATCATCGCCAATTCTATTCGACAATTTTACACATCAAAGTGGATGCCAAGGCCTTGGACGAAGGATGATTTGTACTTTCTGCGTGAGGCAGACGATTGCGAAGACGATATGCAGATATATGCACACAGACCGCACCTAGCGACGGTATTCGAACCTGCAGATCCCACCGACGGTATGACCGGCAAGCAGCATCGCCATCCAAAGATTTTGGCTCTCGGCATCATTTTACTGGAGGTTGAGTTGGGAATCAATCTTGAGGATGAGTGGAAGCCCAAGGATCTTAAGGCCAACGCCGAACCGACAAGCAACACCGATTACGTAACGGCACTGGATATTTTAGCAGACGAGAGTCGCTGGTTGAGGAGAGAGACTATTCCAATTGTCAAAAAAGTCATCCAATGGTGTCTCGAAGACGAGCTTGGGGAATGCACCACTGCACTAGACGAGTGCGACGCTATACACCGACGAGTTGTTGGCCCGCTAGAGGACATCTGGAATATCGTGGCTACGGAAAAACTAAGCGAACTAGACGTTGCCCGCCTCAATCCTATGAAGCCAAAATCAGTCCCTTCTCTCCAGCACAAATTCGTCAAGAGAGCAAATAGGGCTTGCGCTCGCGAGTCGATTCCGCTGCAGCCATTGCGGACCTCAGTCTTAACAGCGTGGGTTGGCCATGTCTTCCCCGTCATTACTTTCAGAATTATCAATCAACAGCAACAGACCTAGAACTAATTGCTTCTTCAGTGGCAGTCCCTCCCCTGTCGATGCATGGCTCGACGATGTTGAGAACTATTTACGCCCTTTGCTATTTCCAGACAACTCCAACAAACGAAGAGTACCTAGCAAACCTCGAGTCAAGGTTGCAATATTGGATACAGGGTTCGACCCAACAAATCCCCTTATTATAGCACATTATTCGCGAAGAGCAGGGTTTCAGGACTTCACGACTTCGGATCCCTTTGCTCCAGCCTGCGATGCCTCTGGGCATGGAACGCACGGACTTGCTTTGATACACCGAATAGCGTGTCACGCAGACGTATATGTTGCAAGAGTCGGAAGAACTATGCACGATCTCTCGGAAAACGCAGTTGTAAAAGTAAGTTCGCACCGTGTTTTTGCACCCTCCAATAGTAATGAGACAGGCGATCAATCACGCAGCACGTGTCTGGAAGGTGGACGTCATTTCCATGTCTTTCAGCTTTCGTGAGCAGGTTTTCTCTATCAAAGAAGCTATTGAATACTGCGCCTCACAATCTAGAATCATTTTCCTCGCCGCTGCCTCGAGAAACGAAGGCCGTAATAGTCCGATTACATTTCCAGCAGCCTATAATCATCTAGTCATACCCATTATTTCTACGAACAGTCTGGGCCAGCTTTCGGGATTCAATCCACCGCCCCACCGTGGTTGCGAACGATTCGCGACTCTTGGCGAGAATGTGCTTTCTGCGTGGCCTTCATCACTTTCGAATGAAACAGGCAAGCTAGTCCAGTCCGGAACCTCGACCGCTACCTCCATCGCAGCTGGGCTGGTGGCATGCATTCTCGAATTCGTCAGAGCGGGCGTTGAGACGGTCGGAAGGACCGGCAAGCCATCAGATCGTGTATGGGCTAACATCCACACTCTGGAAGGCATGAAGGCCATTCTCAGATTGATAGCACCAGATGAGAGTATTCCCTATCTTGCACCATCTTTACTAACAGATCTTGGTCGTGATCATCAGGCGATCATGGACGCCATTTACAACCGGGCTCTTAAGAAGGTGTGATCTACTGTGATGCTAAATCCAGTTCATCCCATGCTTCGGCAAGAATGGGTGCATTTTGGCTTAGCAAGGTCTGACCGTTACTGAAAGCTTCTTGTCTATTATTCTCTCCGAGTGCTCTCTATCGCTACCTTAAGTAAGAGCGGAACACACCAAATTGAGTGTTTGCTTCCTTGATAATAGTCTGTCTGGTCGATTAGTACATCCCTTCTCCGTCAACATATCCTCGAAAGTTCGTGCGCATGGAAATCCGGATATGTCCAGCCTATATGAACCGGCCATGTTACCGTCAGGGTTCATTCAAATCTGGTATGGCTGTATAGTACCCCACCGGGGCCCAATGATGCACCCCAGAACATCTGAACCTATAAGGTTTTGAGGGATCCTTGTCCAGTAAGGTACGAGAGTACATAGCATAATCAAAACTGATGCAGGTTCCTGCAGGCTACAGAATACTCCCGTACTTGTACTAGCAGGTAATAACTCAGCCCTCAGCCTCGTCAAAACATAACGTAGCTCTACAGTATGCTGCTCAGTTGCAGTATTTCTAAGATTGCGAACCCAAGCCGCACTCAGAATGGCGGCTCATCGAAAGTCCTACTTTCTGGCACCGAGCTTTGACTACCCTGCAAACGGACCTATCGCCCTCGGCAACATCATCAGCGATCCCTACTTCCCCGCCGAGAGCTTGCTAACTGGCGCTTCAAAAGTTCTCGACGGCGCATCTCAAGAGCCTAAACTTTACGCTTCCACAATAGAACGATGGCAGGATATCCGAGCCGCGCACAAGAATGGAAGGTTAGGGGTATGGGGGCGCTTCCTCGAGACTGTCGATGCAAGCACCGAGGGGCACTGGGAAAGAAATACCTATGAAGATTACAAGTGCGATGAGATGCAGACCCAGTACTTCCTGCCCGATCTCGCGTATTTGCAAACGCGAGTTGCAGACGCCAGGGTCAAGCAGGTAATGGAAATGCGACGAGGGGGCATGGGAACCAGAAGGGCCGTGTACATCATCACGGGTGTCAAGATTGCCAAAGGCCTGGCAATCGCCAGTGGTGCTAGTCAAGAAACGGGTTTCGACATCGATTCTGGTATCGACGTGACACCGCTGTCTGGAGGCGCAGTCCCGCTCGGAGTGGGTGCGGGCGCAAATCGTACGGCTGGGACGCAACAGAAGACGACAGCTAAGATTGTCGGAGACTGCACGTTTGCGTATCAGCTTTGTAAGCTTCGCTTTACGGGCGTCGGCAACAAGAAAGTTCTACAGTCAGACGCGCATCGAAAGGGTGCTTTTTGCAACGTAGACAATCATGAGGATAAAGGCGACAGAGAACCGTTGCAACTCGAGCTTTCGGAGAATTGGGGCGGTGCGGAGATTTTTGACGTAGAGGACGAAGCTGATGATGAGCTGGAAGTAGGGGCAACGGACGTGGTTGAAGAAGGAGAATCTTATCGGTGCATCGTCATCACCAAACGCCTGGGCTGATATCTGTCATGTAAGATGACAGCAAGAAGAAGCGCGGTGATATTCCTCGATGGCTGCTCTGGTCCTGATTTTCAATTTATTTTCCGTTCAGCACATTTCATTCTCTGAATTGTGTAGGCGTGGGCTTCACTAACGGCTGTGAGCAAAGCACGACTTGCCGGAAAGAAAACTTGTGTACTATCCCGTTGCAAGGGGTTCCAACGACTGCACTGCTTTTAGCATTGCTCTTCGCTTCTCGCAATCTTTACAGCTCCTCTGTCCTCTTGTCTGCACTCTCCTATCTCCCTCCTTCGCAGCTGGTCTATCTCATAAGATCGCTCAGCACATGAGAAGTCGCTCCTAGATGCACTTCAAAAACTTGATAGCGAGACAATGTCAAAATATATAATCGTCAAACATCAGGCAACAGAGACCAACCGGTAAATTTTCAAAAACCGCTCCATCGACAGGACAGCTCTCAATATGAAAGTGAATAGAGAGGAAGTCCAAAGATGCATTCGAGGCTTGTCACGCAAACGATATAACACTTTTTGCTGACGTATAGAACGAAATAGTGTCACAAAAGGAAGACGAGAGGTTTTGGAAGATCGCAAAAGGATACATGTACGCATTTGTAGTCGCTATTTTTTTTTTCTACCGACGGTAACCTCCTATCTTATATCTCTACTACATTCTCAAATGCCATGTGAGGCTTCCTTCCAAGTCTTACTAGGTTTCTCAGAACATGTGGAAGACTCAAGGATCAATTATACATAAGGCAAACGCAGATACTGATAGATGACTCGCTTTATCACCTCCTGGTCTTGACACAAATCATCGCAAAACACGCACACGAGCGACGAGAACACCATTCGTTTTTCTTACCCGATCAGATTGTCTTCGCATGCTAAGAGAATTTCTAGACATTGAGCGTCTTTGGCTTCGCAGGACCATAATCCAAAAATGAAATATTTTAATACTGATGTCCTTGCCAGGGGAGGGGGATTGACAACATCAAAAAGGAGGTGGATTTGGACACTCCGGTCCCTCCAAAGATTTCCGCAACCCCGGCGACTTATCGCTTTGTGATCGCATCACGGAAATGGGCCCAACAAGGCCACAACGCTAGCCTTGACGCTTTCTGAAGCTGAAGGTGATGCTTGATGCAGCCATGGCTTGAAGAAATAGCGAAGAGAACCGTACCTTGTAGAGCAAGAAAAAGCGGTACCTTTCCCGCAGTGAGTTCTCCTCAGCCTGCATACGGTGTAATGACCACGTTATGAGTGATTGAGGTTGGACGCGGAGGTGTTAGGCGTATTTCGAGCATGGGAAATGGCTTCGACTCCAGGAGGTTTCATCAAAGAGATGGATGAAGTTATCTCCATTACATCTCAATTACAGATCATGATAACATTCAGCTATCAGTAGAGATACATCAATTTTCTCTTTATTACATCCCGATTATAGATCATGATCTAGTGCCGTAAGGTAGTCAATCCTATCTACCATAGCCTGCCGAAACCGTCCAAGAACGCCCATGTCCATATCCAGATTTGGCCAGGCATGCCTCATCAGCATCAAAACCATCGACACATGTACACATCATGATCCCCAACCACCCAGGCGCAAGTCACGCCTTGCCTAGAACCCCACACACTCCATCGTCACCGAAACCTCCAACGCCTTGCTAAGTGATCCGAAAGCCCAAAAGCCTCCCACCCAAACCCCAAACCGAACCTTTCAACACAGAAACTTATACCACTTCTTCCACTTCGGCCACCCCCTCCTCTCGATCTCCTCCTCCGCCATCAGCTCCCTCAGATTCAAGTCCCTCCTGCCCGTCCTCAGATCCATATCCGCACAGCGCATCACCCTCGTCCCCTTCCGCCACTTGTACCCCGCCCAACACAGCAAGATCACCGGCGCGCACAGATACCCCTCGAAGAACTTCTCCGTCAGCGCGGCTGCACCCTTGATCGGTTCCGCGCCTGCAGACGTGACGGGGGAGAAGCCCGTCCAGAACTGTGCAATCAGGATTAGCGCGTTGAAGAGAAAGCCGATCCAGGAGCCGATGACGCCGGGTTGGGAGCGGAATGGGAGCTCAGAGAGGGAGTGCCCCTGGAGGCGCCATGCGCGGCGGAAGCGGATGTGTGCCAGGCAGATGGAGCCCCAGGTGAAGATGCTGGAGAGACCGGAGAGGGCTTGCATCCAGACGAAGGCTGTGGTCGCTTCTTTGCTGACGGCGATGAAGGCGAGGAAGCCGAGGGCGGAGGCGAGGCCGATGGCGACGAGGGGCCGGCCTTGGCGGTCGATGTAGGCGAACATTTGGGAGGCTTGACCTTGTTCGGCGAGGGCGCAGAGGGTGCGTGAGGAGCCGTAGACGGAGGAGTTGCCGACGGAGAGGACGGCGATCATGATGACGACGTTCATGACGGAGTCGAGGCCTTTGATGCCGGCGTTTGCGATGGCAATGACGAATGGGGAGGCTTTGGCGTCGGAGGACGAGGTGCCGATCAGGCGAGGGTCGGTGTAGGGCACTAGGAGGCCTACGAGCGTGAGCGAGATGATGTAGAAGAGGCAGATGCGCCAGAAGACTTGTTTGACGGCCGTTGGCAGGGACTTGCGTGGATTGGCGGTCTCGGCAGCGGCAAGACCAACAAGTTCGGTGCCTCCGAAAGCGAAGGAGGCGGTGACGAAGACGGAGCAGAGGCCTTTAAAGCCGTTGTTGAATGCGCCGGGGTTGGTCCAGGTGCGGCCGCCCAGATAGGAGCCATTGGGGCCTGAACCAATGTCAAGGATAATGCCGAGGATGATGAAGCCGATGATGGCGATGACTTTGACGATGGAGAAGATGAACTCCGCTTCGCCGTAGCCTTTGACGCCGCAGAGATTGATACCGATAATGAGGGCGAGGAAGATTGAGACCCATGCTGCTGGAGAGATGTTGGAGGCCCAGTAATTGACGGTGATGGATGCGGCGACAACTTCGAGAGGAAGCACGACAAGCCATTGCAGGCAGTAGTTCCAGCCCATGGCGAAGCCCCATGCGGGATCGAGGAAGCGGGTTGAGTAGGCGGAGAAAGAACCAGCAACTGGGAATAAGACGGCCATCTCGCCGAGAGCATGCATCGTGCAGTAGAGCATGATGCCGATGAGAGAAAAGGCAACGAGAAGGGAGGCGGGACCGCCTTGAGATAGTGCTTTACCAGAGCCCACGAAGAGACCGGTACCAATTGAGCCGCCAATCGCAATCATCTGAAGATGTCGGCCCTTGAGTTTCCTCTGCAATGGCGAGTTGGCAGTGGCCTCAGCGGCGCCCTCGGCATCGAAGACTTTGCCATTAGCGCCGACCACCCCATTCTTCGTGACATGTGCGTTTGAATCTCTTTTGAAGCTGTCCCAGGCGCGCTGGTGAACCTTACGCTCGTCGACCTTTTCTCCCCCCGCCCATGACTCGACGACGCCCAAATGGCTTGAATGTGGGGATGAGTTCGTTCGTGGGACCTTTTCACCTCCTCCCCCTTCCTCCATGGCCTGTATATTTGACATGTTGTGCTGCCAAAGGACAACTGCCCGTGGCAGCAGTAGATGTTACCGGTGATCCAAGATAGGCGGTGTGGGATTTGATATCTGGCGCAACAGTCGTGTTGAAGCAAGGTCCGAAGAGGAGGTCCGAAGTTGCAGAATTGGAGAAGAGCAGCGAGGAGAGGAGGGAGCTTTATGAGAGGCATGCAGGCTGGAGAGATTGTGGCTTTAGAGAGAGTTTGAGAGATTATGATGAAAAGGTTGAGGTGATTGCGGCTTCTTCGGAACCAGCGTTGCACGGTCGCTCTCTGATAAAGTAGCTCTTATCTCGAAGTCAATCACCTTGGTAAGAGTATGTATATATATGCATGATGCGTCGTGACATGGGAAAAACCGAGGCTTTCAAGCTGCCACACTACTCTTGATGATTGTTGGTCTCTTGTTCGAGATTGCGATCTTGAAACACAGCAGCCGAGGCTGAACTCGACAGGTGAGGGGCCACGCGATCGGCAGCAGGGATACTGATAGGCCATCCGGGGCGTTCCGAGTGCCAAGAAGATTATCGAGATATCAACACTAAACTAAGTGAACATCTAGGCTCATATCGTATGGTAGTCATACTTAACTAGAATGCTTCGTCCTCCGTCATCACGAACTCATTCTTTCCGGCTCGGAGGCTGCAGGATTTTGGCGATAAGATTGGCGTCGATTGCAGTCGACAAGATTTGAGGTAAGACTGACTTGTACAAGAATCGAACGATGTAGCAGTCGCCCTCGCGGCAGCGATCAGCAGACCAGCCTAGCTTTGACTTTTCACGCTGATGCACCCATTGACATCCAAAGGAAGGAAAATCAATGGAATCGTAGTGATGCATCGTGGTCATGAGAGGCTATGTCTGGTGAGCGAGAGACGAAGACAGTGTTCCAATAGGTCGGGTTTGACTAGAATTAGCAGTGATCTTATCATAATAAATCCCAAATGTCTCAGATTAAGAAAGCGGACCTGCACTCGGTCTATATTCGGCGCTCAATGTATGCTCTCAAACTTGTGGTCTCCCTGTCTTGCCCATCAAGGCTTTCTGATCGAACAATATCACGGCCAGAAAATCCTCTGAGTCTTCAGGACAATACAATGATACTCAAGAGAGACATGCAACCCAAGACCTACATTCCGGGGCTGTCACTGTTCCTCGCTTATCAGTTTTCGCAATATAAAGATGCCCCGCACCCTTGAGAACCGGATCGCTGCAGAACGTGGCGCTGGGATGGACTGTCGACTTCAATCCGCAAATCATCCCAAGAGAAGGTCGCTGATAGAGCTTAGCTATGGCCGACATAGTTGGGGAATGATGCCAGGCTGGCGACCTGTGCGGGATCACAGACCAAGAGAGGCAATCGTTATAATTTTGATACCGAAAAAGATACTCTGAATGAGCCTTAGGATTCTTCAGAAGTCGTACAGCCCATCAGGAACCGATTGCTGAAAGCAGCGATTCGTTGAAGGCTAATGCTCCCAGCTCCAGCATCCCGATGGTCCCTACCATGTTCGCTCTCCTACGGAAGGGCTTCGCTTATAGCCTGAATCTGAAGCAAGGTTCAGGTAGAAGGCACGACGACCAGGACATCTTAGGTATCTAGTCTCAGATGTTGTGGATTTGTCATCCTAAGTTTGCACCAAAGCACAGCCAAGCGCAATTCTCTTTGCTTTGTACTCAAAACAACGTCCTGGCGGAATGGCGATGGAGGGAATGACCAGCGAGGGCCAATTGCCAAAGCGGCAAAATGTCATAAAGTTAATGTCCATGGATACAGAACTCTGGGAAGGAGAAACCTTATGTTTATTTTGTACAATCTCGGGTCGGCCCGCAGCAGTGAAAGCATCCAAACCATCGAGCCATCCTCAAGACCAAGAATCGCAAAGCAGGCGCATCGCCATTGAGGGTGTTTGGTATCTGACATCCTCTCACCTGTTGCAACACTGCTGCTTAGATGCATACCGCTCATCGCACATAACAGCATCTAATCTAGCGAGAATCTGCCAATAGATCCATTCATCTGTGTCATCTACAGTAAGAGCATCAAGCTCAATCACGCGACACTCTGCATCAATTGAGCCATTACAGCTTCTTCCGGCTACTACTGACACAGCTTCATTGATTGGTACTGTCAGTCTTATGCAAACGAGTTTCAATGGCCAAGAAGGTCGCCTATGTTGTTTATGCCGGCTTTGTCCCAGGTGTCTACACGAGCTGGTGAGTCTTCTGACACTCTCTACTTTCTGCTTTCAGATGACTCAAGTCCTTTTCGCTCCCAAGGGCCGACACCGAGAAGCAAGTCAAGGGCTACGGAGGTCGAATCAGCCATCGAGGCTACACGAGGGCGGAAGGTGGATATGAGCAGGCGCTGATCGACCTCAAAGCCTACGTCGACAACACACCAAACCCGGAAGAACAATGTTCAGAAACTTCCAGATCCAGCTCAAAGCCATTCACGCTCGCCAAACCTGCCGCTGACGCGAAAGAAAACAAATCGTCGATTGCGCTGCTGGACGGTCTCTCGCCTCGCACAATACTCCAAATACCAAAAAGCGCACTCGAGATATACAGTCAACAGATGGCGCTCATACAAAGAGGAAAAAGGGAATGAGAAAAGTTTTAGAACCATTCCAATACAATGTTGAGTCAAAACAGAACTCTAGAAGACAAGAAAAAAACAATTAGATGCACCCAAAAGGTGCAACCAACGAAGAATGTTTCCACAGGTAAGAAAAGGCGTTCGACGAACACTCCGCAGCCACTGCACCACATGCCCGAATCGAGCCAACAGTCTAGAAGCTCGAAGCAGAAGGGAAAGAAAAGCACGACCCAAACTCCGCATGACTCCGAAAAACCTGCAATAGCCCGTAGCTCCAACGATAAGCGACAGCCAAGCAGTATGAAATCTTCGGGACCAGGCATCCCTACGGATTACATTTCGCTGTCTGACTCGGACAGCGAGGATGAATTTGACTGCAAGTCGCTCGATCTTACCCTTTCTCAATCACTCTCCCAGATGAATCCAGCTCCGGGAGTGGAATTATGTAAAGAACAAACTGATCTTGTCGAGACTATAATCAGCGGAAAGAATGTCTTCTACACTGGATCAGCGGGATGCGGCAAATCGACTGTCCTCAGATCCTTTGTGCGTTGTCTGCGGGGCCTTGGTAAGAGAGTACATATAGTGGCACCAACCGGAAAGGCCGCTCTCAATGTCAATGGATCAACTTTCTGGACCTATGCCGGCTGGACCCCGAATATCATGAGGAAACCGATGAAGGACGTCTTTGCTGCTTGCCATGAAAAACGCACGTGGGACCGATTCAACGAGACTGATGTCCTGGTAATTGACGAGATTTCGATGATGGAGAACTTTTACTTCGAACGGCTCAACAGAGCTGTGCTGGGGCTTACAACAACGGCACCGCACAGTCGTGCTCATGGATGGAGGACGCTTAAGTGTCATGCCAGGGAATTGGTGAGAATCACTGTGTCGCCGGCGCTTCCTCTTGAACCCGGACAGGACTCCCTCATGGGCTCATCAGTATCATCATCTTTTTCACAATTCTTGTAGTCCGGATTATTCTAACAAACTCTCATGTGTCCGGTGCATCGTGCCCTACTTCCCAATCCATCAAATAGAATTCCCCGCCGAGGTTTTCAGGTGCCGTCAATAATAGCCTACGCTGGCCGTGTCAAAGGTCAAGGCTACTGTTCTATCCGGCACAGCAAATTGTAAGTTTCGTGAAATGAGGGTACCCCTGTGTCGGCGGGACAACGTAGGAAAGCCCGAGCATCGGAGTTCTTGCTGCATACCTTAGGCATTATTGTATGTTCGGCAACTTCGTCGTTCAACTCCGAAATGCTCAAGTTACAACAGTGGTAACACATCTCGATAACCTCCTGTTTCCAAGGGAACACGGTTTGCCAAGTCTTGGCGGTTGATGCACGCAGATCCTCTAGAGTACTATTTAGGCGATGTCTGTCACACCGGCAGCCTCGTGGAATTGGACCAGGCCCTCCAGCCTTGCTTTCGTCTGCTGCACCGCCTTCTCTGTTGTGGGATGTCCAATCAGGCTGCTTGATCATCATGGTGTCCCAAGAATGGAGAGGCTTCGGCTTCACCTTTCCACCAGTATCGGACAGTACCCAGGTTTCGACGTCGATGGAACACGCCGCGGACGGCGAATGTCTCAAAGCGAATGGCTGAGGTTATCATAGCCCTCGGTGTCATAGGCTCCGTCGTTTCCTGCATCGAAATGGGCTCCAAAGTCGCCGATCGCCTCGAGTACTACCTCTCCCGGACCAAGTCGCCTCCACAAGTCTTCGTCACGCTATACGATACCTTGCCTTTGCTGATTACGACCTTCGAAGAGATCAGGGATGCTTGCAATGATGGGACGCTTGACCTTGAAGCACAAAAACGTTTAACAAAGACCGTAGAGGGCTGTCACAGATTGGTCACAACGCTCGAAGATTACCTACAAGAATGTCTACCTGTAGAGGGAGACTCATTCGCACACACGATGAAGAAGGCTGTAAAAAGTATACGTTCCGAAAAGACTATTGGCGAAATCCAAAGAAATCTAGAAACGTGTGTCTAGCTGGTCCGGCAGTTTTTTTGACGGAGCATTGAGTATCACTAACCGACAAGCAGGTACAAATCTACGCTTACTTTATACTTCAGCCATTTGACGGCTGTTGCGAGCACAAACCAGTCCCTGCTAGATGCTCCTGGAACAGGGCGATACTTCGAGGTACCAGCGATGAACGTGCAGCGCTTTGTTGGGCGTCAACGTCTGCTTGAGGAGATAGATGGACATCTGCGAAAGGAAGAAATGGAGGAGAACTGTACGAAAATCGTCGTATTACGCGGCATGGGGGGTAAGTGTTCAAGAACTCATTAGCTGGACGAAGCTGACACAAGCTACAGGCCAAGGCAAAACGCAACTAGCGCTCGAATATACAAGAAAGCAACGAGCAAGCCATTCGATATTTTGGGTCGACGCCACAAGTTCTGGCACAGCTTTTCGCAGTTTTGAGAATATCGGCGCAAAAGTCGCTCCTGGAGCAACATTTCCAAATCCAGAAGCTGCGCGAACATACCTTCTCAGAGCTTTGGAAGCCTTGAACGATCCTCTCTTATTTGTCTTCGATACATTTGATCAGCCAGGAGAATTCACTACTGTAAGGGATTTCTTTCCTTATGGCGCTAAGATTATCCTTACTAGCCGCCACAATGACTCAAAGAGACTTGGAAGCTCCATTGAGGTTGGAGCTATGCCTGATGACGAAGGTGTCGAGCTTCTGCTTCATCAAGCTGGGCTGCAATACACTACAGAAAATATCGGCAGCGCTATAGCCATCACTAAGGAGCTGGGTGGGCTTGCTTTAGCCATTGATCAGGCCGCAACGTATATCAGTGCTAGACATGTGCCCTTGCATGCCTTTCCTGGAGTGTATGAAAAACGCCGAGCTGCGATTTTCAAGCATGTAAGTCAACTTACCTGTCGATCTCTCCCCATATTAAAACGGTTTAAACGATGTTAGAATGGTCGTTTGACTTGGCTTCAGGGTTTCTGAGAACACAAACTGACAAAACATTATCTAGACTCCTACACAATGGGAATATAAGAAGTCTAGCGGCCATGAGACGGAGCAATCCGTCTCGGTCTTCACAACGTGGGAAATGTCTTTCGAGCAACTTGAAGCCACTGGTCAGGAGCGAGACGCGATTATCCATCTCTTGACCTTAGGAGCCTTCATCAACACCAATAACATTGGCGAAGGTCTATTTAGTCTTTACTCTCAGCAGACCAATAGGCCTGATTGGATGAATTCATTTTTGGATCACGGTGTGTGGGATAGTGAAAAGTTTCAGGACACAATAGTCCGTCTGTCTTCTGTTTCTTTCGTTACCATCGACCTCATGTCTAACGATGCTCGAATTTCATTTCATCCGCTTGTTGCTGAATGGCTCAAACTTCGTATCGACCTATCTTCAAGGGCCCAGTACACGGAGGAAGCCATTCGGGTGGTACGGCTTTTCGTGGATAATGGAGACAAAAGAGAGATGCCGACTCAGGATAAGAGCGAGACTCTCGCTCATATCGACAAAATAATTGAACATGATCGAGCGTTTCACGTCAATGAGAAACATATCTCAGATGCTCTCAAGGAGGCTACAGTCTCCTTCGGCAGCTTCTATCGTCGACTTGGACGATATCATGAAACCCAGGGGCTAATCGAGCGAGCAATGAGCGATGAAGATGTTTCTCCAGCCGTAAGGAACGTACTTGCTAATATGTACTGCGACCAAGGCGAATTCGAGAAGGCAGAGAAACTGTACAACAAGGTCCTAAACTCTCTAGGCAGATCCTTACCTGAAAAGAGTAGCGAGAAGCTCCATGTCTCAACACTGGGATTCCTTTACTGGACCCAAGATGACAAATTGACTGAGGACGGTTTATCATATGCGGTAGATTATGCAGCAAACCTCCATCAATTTCACCCTTGGTTTGCGAGTGCGCTAAGTACGTACAATGGCTTGGGGGTATTATACATGAAGATCGGCCGTTTAGATACCGCCGAAAAGCTTTTGAAGGAAGCTCTCGACGGAAGAGAGAAGGCCGTGGGACCCGACGCTTCTTTCACCGCTGAGATCATCAACCACTTGGGAGCTCTATACACGCAGACAGGGGATTACGAAAAGGCTAGCAATTTCCTATCTCGAGCCTTGAAGTGTCTCTACAAAGCGTTCGGTCCTTACTATATGACAACACAACTTACAGAACATCATCTCGGTATTCTTTATATGCAGCAGAATCGTTTGGATGACGCCGAGGAAATCATTCTGCGAACCACAAGATATCTGGAGAACGGCTTCGGCCCAGCCCATGCATCGACATTGAGCGCCTATCACAATCTCGCAATCCTCTACAGCAAGCAAAACAGAGTCGACGAAGCCAGAAAGTTGCTCGAGAAAACGATCAAGGGATGGAAGGAGAGCGCCGAGGGCGTTGCGAAACCGGAAGCCGACTCCAAGTCTTGTCTTGCCAACCTGTCCGAGCCCGGCGAAGCTGAACGTCTGTTCCAAGAAGCTGCGGAGCTGTACTCGCTTGCTCTTGGTAAGGATCATCCGCAGACTAAGGAGGCCTTTGAAAAAAAAGACGCTGCGCACATCAATGCTGGCGTGGGCAGAGTCAGTCTCGCGCAGTAGCTTGTTCTCGTGCATGTAGATTGGATTTTTGGTTGACGCAATAATGATTGATGATTTTAACGAGAAACGCTTCTACGTATAGCAGTTTTCAACAAAGCGAGAACCAGTCTCTCGCAAAGAAATTATGCGTCTAAGAGTTTTTGTAAAGCAACTAAACAATAAAGCTGTTGATCTACTTGCGAGTTATTAGACTTTGCGCCAAGGCGGCCCACACCCCCCCCCCGTTCTCTTCTCTGACCCTCAAATCCGCAAAGCCTTCAGGCTCGCTGTTGCGCGCAACAATGTACATCCTCCCACTAATCGGCTACCTCGGCCTCCTCCTCGGCTTCTCCTTCCTCACCCTCGCAATCGGTATCCCCATCCCCCTGCCCCCTTCCCTCCCCATTCCCCCGCCCTCCCTTCCCTCCCTCAAACCCTCTAACCACCCT
>JAABUQ010002652.1_pt1 | contig 34866 bp, 33 predicted proteins | sample 5560001 | NCBI WGS metagenome assembly JAABUQ01 (sample SAMN10711888, study PRJNA513371) | rock metagenome | isolation source: Antarctica rocks | place: Antarctica: Victoria Land, Finger Mt nord | collected 2015-12-18
ACGCCGCCTACGTCAGCGGCAACTTCCTGGGCGACGACGACCACCCCGCCTACTCCGACAGCCAGATCAGCGAATCCCTGCTCGCCCGCGAGATCAACGCCATCGCCAGCAGCCCCTACTGGGGCCAAAGCGCCATCGTCATCACCTACGACGAGAGCGAGGGCGACTACGACCACGTCCCGCCGCGCATCCTGAGCTGGGACCCGGCCGGCCTGATCCTCAGCCGCGGACCTCGCATCCCGATGCTGGTGATCTCGCCCTTCGCCCGGGTCCATGCCGTGTCGCATGAGGAAGGCGACCACAACTCGGTCATCGGCCTGATCAACAACCTGTTCGGGCTAAACCCGCTGGCCGACCTGCCGGACGAGCTGAGCGCACGGGTCAGCGGCCAGGCGGCACAGTTCGCCACCGCAGGCGTCACCCAGGCCAACCTCGGCCCGCATGACGGCGTCGCCAACCCGACGCCGGGCAGCGGCAACCTGCTCAGCGCCTTCGACCCGGCGCGCCTGATGGGCAGCGCCCCGCCGCTGCCGGCGTCCTACGCGATGATTGACCCGGCGGCGGTCGCAACCCTGCCCCACCTCGGCGGCGCCGGATGCAGCGCCCTCGGCATCAGGCCGGTGGACACGCAGCTTGGCATCACCACGACGGTCCCGGCGGACTTCTTCGCCCGGCCGAGCCAGACCTCGAACTAAGGCCGGAACCGACCCATGAACACTCGACGCACCCTGCTTCTCGCCAGCGCCGTGACGGTTGCCGGCGCATCCGCTGCCGGCGCCGCGACCCTCACCCAGGTTCCATCCATCGCGGCAAATGCGGCGTCCTTCGCCGCATTCACCGACTCGGCTGGGGCCTTCAATGGCGCAACGGTGGCCAACCCGGCCGCCTACAGCACGTCCACGCCAGGCTCAACGCTGACATTCACGAGCACCACGGGCACGCTGCAGCGCTACAGCACCGCAAACTACTTCGACAACAACTTCGCAAACGGCACGCAATTCATCGCGCCGTGCGACCTGTATGGCGGTGCCGGCTGCAGCACGTCGGCCGCCATCCGGATCACCTTCTCGGTCCCGGCCGCCGGCTTCACCATCAGCGCCGACGACTTCGACACTCTCGCCAGCCATACGTTCACGGCGACAGCCTTCAACGGCATTACGTCGCTCGGCTCGATCACGGCGTCGAGCCTTGCCGACAACGGCCAGTCGCCGGCCATCCTGGCGGCGTTCTCGTCGGTCCCGGTCACCTCGGTAGTAGTCGGTGATCCCACCGGCAACTTCGTCCTGGCCAGCATCGGCGCCAGCACAGGCGCAAACGCGGTGCCGGAGCCTGCTTCGCTCGCCGTGCTGGCTGGCAGCGTGGCGTTGCTGAGCGGCTTCCGCCGCCGCACGCAGGCATAACGCCGCCGTCCCGCAGCGTTTTGGCCGGCCAGGGGGACCACCCCTGGCCGGCCTTTCTTTTGGGCTAGGCTACGGATTGCAGATCAGGCTGGAGTCGTTCGCCTGCCCATCGGGTCCGCGGGAACACAGGTCGTATTCATGCCCGCTCCTGCTGGCCGGGCTGCGGTAAACATATCCGCGGTTCCAAGGATCAACCGGCACCTGGCTGCCATTGACGTAGGGGCCATTCCAGGTCGCGACGCCGCTGGGCCGGACCAGCAGGGCCTGCAGCCCCTGCTCGGACGTCGGATACCCACCCATGTCGAGCTTATACAGGTCGAGCACGCCGCCCAGCCGCTCGATGGACTGCCGTGCCACCGACAGCCGCGCGCCGCCGAGCTGGCGCAATGCGGCCGGGGCCACCAGTCCGATCAGCATCGCCAGGATCGCAATCACGACGAGAAGCTCCAAGAGGGTGAATCCCTCCTCCCGGCCCCTTCGGGAAGCCGCGCTGCCCGGTGCGCCCCTCAGCACACCGTCATCCCCAAGTGCATTTCCCATCCCAGTCGTCCCGATCTCTTGAGGCACCCGGCCCATTCGCCGGCGTGCACGAGATATACTGCAAGGGTCCAGAGCGACATCCCCGCATGATGACGCTTCGCGCGCAGCGCCAGGCTCCGGAACGAGAACGGGGGCGGCCCAGGTCTCCTGGAACCGCCCCCGCCGCCAGCCCGGCTGGATCAGCCAGTCCGGGTGTTAGTCCTTGCGGCCCAGCACCAGGTGGCTGCGTATGGCCGGGTAGGGCGTGCCATCTGTCAGGCCCTCCCACAGCACCTCGTTATACAGGTCCACCGGCACCCGGTCGGCGTCGGAGAAGTCGAAACCGCGCGTCGCCTCCGCCCAATAGGCCGCATCGTGCTTCGGGGCGAAGTCGGACCCTTCGGCGTAGCGTATGCCGCTGTCGTTCTGCGCCAGCGTCGTGGTGGCGAGCACCCGCGACGCCAGTGCGGTATAGGTCCAGGCACCCGACGACGACGTATCGAACACGTCAGCCATCGGCCGCTGGTAGGCGGTGTTGAGGTTGATGTGCTGCGTGCCCAGCAGGTCCTCGATGGTGCGCAGCAGGCTCACCTGGTTGTAGCGGGTGCTGACCACCGCGCCCTGCTTGACGTAGGGACCCACCGCATAGGCCGTGGTGCGGTGCGAGTCGAAGTGGTCGGGTCCGTCCTGGCAGTCATCCTCAGTCACCAGGATCAAGGTGCTGGCGGCATACGGGCTATGGGCAACAGCCTCCACCAGCCGGCCCACAGCCAGGTCGTCGTCCGCCTGCTGTGTTTCCGGCGTGTTCACTCCGCCCAGCGCCGTGGCGAAGCTGCCGGTGTGGTCATGGCTGAACCGCACCAGCTCCAGGCCCGGCAGGTTCCCACCCGTCACATACTGGTCGAACTCGCGCTTCCACTCGTTGTAGCGCCACAGGTCCGGATAGTTCTGGTCATAGCCGCGGAAATACAGGTCGGTCTTGTCGAGCAGGGACGGGTTGATCGCCGCGACCTGGACGGCGTTGGCGGCGAACGGGTCCTGGATCGGGGCGGCGATGGTGCCGATCGGGCCGATGTTGTTCACCAGAAAGCCGTAGTTCCGTACGGTCCCGCCCGCCTGCAGCACCGCATCGAAGATGTAGCCGTTCTGCACCCCATACGGCGCATCCGTCGCCGCATGGTTTGCCTGGCCGGCGAGCAGGTTCGGCGTACGGCCGGGGAGGCCGGCCGACAGGGTGCTATACTGTCCGGCAGTTGCAGCATCGCGGGCAGCCGTCGCCGGGACACCCACGGGCACATTGCGGTTGGACCCTTCGGATTCGTAGGACAGGCCGCGGTTCACGCCGGCGTAGTTGATCTGCTGCGTGATGGTCTCGACGTTGGTCACCCGTCCCGACATGGACCAGGACCAGCCGTCCATGCTGCCGTCGCCCGGGTCCATGAAGTTGTCGAGCGTGACGAAGTTGGACGAGAGCAGGTGGAAGTTGGGCGTGATGCGCTTGCCGAACACCGCCAGCGTCGGGTCGCCATTGGAGCCGTTGCCCAGGTCGCCCAGGATCTGGTCGAAGGTGCGGTTCTCCTTGACGATATAGATCACGTGCTTGATGCGCTGCCGCATGAACGCCATCGTCGTAGTGTCGGAGGCGACGGGCGGCACGCTATACAGATTGTTGGTCGCCACCTGTGCCGTCAGCGCCGGCAGGTCGGCCGCGGTCGGGACGGCGGCGCTGACCAGCGTCGCCCGCTCCAGTTGGAACTGATACTGGTTGGACCCGGTTGCCGCCGCAGCCGCAGCCGTGTTGCCGCCGGGATAGGTGGCGGAGGTCAGGCGGGCCGTGTTGCCATAGATATGCAGCGGGTTCGGGCCGGTGTCGCTCTTGCCGTTGACGATATACATCCAGGTGCCGTCGGCGCTGAATGTGATGTCATGCGGTTCGTACGCCGTCGGGATCAGGCCGGTGACGGTATTGGCCGACGCACCCGTCAGCGGGATGACCGCGATGGAGTTGGCGCCGGCGTTGATGGCGTAAAGCGTGCCGCCGTCCCGGGACAGCGTAACCCCGTAGGTCGCAACGCCCGTCGTCTTCGCGTTGGGCAGGGTGCCGGCAGGCGCGCGGGCGTCAATCTGGCTGACGACCCGGTTTGCCTCCGTGTCAATCACCGCGACCTCGTCGGCATTGTCCTGCGCGACGTAAAGCCGGGCCTGCGCCGCATCGAGCGTCATGCCCAACGCGTTGCCGTCCAGCTTGATGCGGGCGAGGAGGCGCCCGGCCGTGGGCCGCGAGATGTCCACCGCGACCACCTCGCGGTCCCGGTCAGACGATACGTAGGCCGTGCCGTTCCCCTTCACGACGACCGCGAAGGGGAAGGTGCCGCCGGCGACGCTCGCCGTGCCCTCGTTCGCCGCGAAATACGGGCGCAGGTCGTGCTCGTAGCGGACGGTGCGGCTGGCGGTGTCAATAACACTGATCGAGTCGTTGTAGTTGTTCACGGCGACGAGCGTCCTCCCGTCGGCCGAAATCGCCAGGCCGCCCGCGTTCGGCTGCACGGACAGGCCCACGCCGACCTTGTTGTGGCCGAGCGCGATCGCTGCAGCCTGGGCAAACTGGCCGCCGGTCCGGGTATAGACATACACCGCGTCGTCGTTGCCGCCAGCGGCATACAGGGTGCTGCCGTCCGGCGACCAGACCAGGCCGACATGGGCGTTCGTCTGCTTGATGACCTGCTGCAGCGCCGGCGAGGTCTTGTTGGCTCCCGCGACGTTATACAGGAAGATATACTGCGTCGAGTTCGCGGTATCGAGCACGCCCGCCGAGGTATACAGCGTGTTCTGCCCGGCGCAGATCACTGCCAACGTCGTGCCGTCGGGGCTGAGCTGCGACCGGACCGCTTCACCGGCGACGAAGCTGGGATAAGCGGCAAGGCCCGGGTTCAGCGGCTGCTGCACCGCGCTGGTCGGGGCCTGCGGCGTCACATACTGCCCGGTCGGCAGCGGCAGCGTGCCGTTGTTGCCGTCAATGACCGTGTTCCGCTCGGCAAGCGCGGCGTGCGGCGCCGCCAGGACCGTGGAAGCGAGCAGCGCAGCCTGCGTCAGGCCGACCAGCTTTGTCCTATTCATCCATGCTCTCCAATGTAACGTCGTCTGTTCAAGCTGGGCCTGCAACGCGCACATGCCCGGGCCTGCTGACCCAGGTCTCACCTAGATAACCCAGCCTTAACGTCATAAACCCCAAACAACCCGACCTCGTCGTTGCTTGAACCGCGTCAGTTCAAAGATGTTTTAACGACGTTACAACCCCGGGGCGCACCGGCTGGCGCTAGAGCCCCTGCACGGTGTCCCAGGCCAGCGTGCGCCACCCGCGTCCATCCGGCGATGGGCCGATCCGGATGATGGCCCGGCGCATCGTGCGCGTGCCGCCGGTGCCGCTTGCTGCGGCCGTGACCTGATACACCTGCGTCGCCAGCGGCCCGGCACCGCGGAACACGCCGACGTCGCGCAGCGCCTGACGCACCACGACGCTAGCGGCCTGTGGGTCGGGATCGCCATAGGCATACAGGCTCAGCACCGGGGCCAGCGCGGCAAGCAGCGCAGGGTCCATGCCCCGCACCAACCCCAGTTCATCCAACGATTCAAACGGTGCGCCGGGCGGACCGTAGTCCAATCCGGCCCGGCGATACTCCGCCGACTTCGCGCCCGGAACGCCGGCCCGCTGCCCCGGCGTGCGCCAGTCCACGATGGCCGCGGCAACCTGCTTCGCCCGGCCCGGGTCGGCGGCCAGCCGGGTCAGCAAGGCTTGCATCAGCTCAGCGGAGGCCGTGTTGGGGTTCACGAACCCGGACAAGGCTGCCGTTTCCACCGTCACCCCGGCCCTCGATCCCTGGACCGCCGGCGCCGGGGAGGCGCCCTGGGACAGCAGGCCGAAGATGGCCGTGTGGATGGCCCCGTCCGCCGCAGCCTCCAGCACCGCCGCTGCCCGCAAATCGGCCGCCGCCTGCGCCTCGGACCGCGCCGTCGTCGAAAGCGTCAGGAACAGGACCGCAAGCGGGATGAGCGCCCACAACACGATCAACAGGGCGACACCCCGGTCGCCCGGCCCGCGGCAGCTCGGCATTCCAGCTACTCCTCGATGGGCCGGCGGAGAGGTGCGACGATGATGGGCGGCCACCGCAGGCCGCCTCCCCCGCCGCCTCCCCCATTGAACACGAGCTGCACCTGAACAAGGGCGGGCAGCCGCTCACCCGTCCAACCCGCGGACCAGCCGGCCCCGCCACGCCCTCCGTAGGCAAAGACGACCCGCTCCACCCCATCGGCAAGCGTCGCCTCCTGCCAGGCAGGTCCGGGCCCAAAGGCTTCGGCATGAGGGTGCCGTCGCCAACGCAGCACCAGGCGTCCCGACGCAACCAGCAGCTCGGCATCCGCCCGCAGCGCCGGGCCGGCGCTGGCCGGCAGCTCGGTCGTCAGCGACAGCACCTCCGCCGTGCCGCGCAACGGTGCCGGGTCGGGGTAGGTGCCGGGATCGGCGCGTTGGATCAGGCGGCGTATCGCCTGGTCGGCCGCCAGCAGATCCTCCCCCTGCCCGGCCGAGGTCAGCCGCGTTGCCACCAGGCCGAAGTGTAGCCCCTGTGTCAGCATCGCGATGATAAGACCGAGGACGGCTGTCGCCGCCAGCACCTCCAGCAGGGTGAACCCGGCATCACGCCCAGGCGGCCCGCGACCGGCCGTCATGGTCCCCGCGTTGCGGCGGGGCCGATCCGCCGCGTCGCGAGCGTGACAGCCCGGCGCCCGGCGCCCGACCAGGACACCTCCACCGTTACGTCATAGAGCGTCGTCCCCGCGGCATACCCCGAGCCCGGCGGAACCTGCCGCTGCGCCGGGATGGACGCACCGGCCGCGATGCGCGTGCGCCAGCGGAACCCCTGCCCGTCCTCGCCGTCACGGACGCCCGCCACAAGGGCCTGGTCCGGCAAGGCGTCAAGGCGCGACTGCGCCCGCGAGATCGCCTCCCGGTAACGGGCCGCGGCCTGGGCTGCCGTGACCGACTGCACGCCCTGGCCGAACAGCAGCGCCAGCGCCGGTGCTGCTATGGCGAAGGCGACCAGGACCTCCAGCAGCGTGAAGCCGCCGTCCTGTGTCGCCGCTGCCGCCTCGCCGCTTGCCCAACCGCCCGCCACACTGTCCTCCGGGATGGTCGCATCGGTCCGCGGCTAAGTGCCGGGCCAGTCCACCAACCGTGTTGTGGACGCCGAAAGTAAGAAATGTGGTGAAATTGTCATGAAAGTGCGGTCACGACGCCGGGTTGCTTTGTGCATTTTCGCATTGTCTGCACTGCCGCTGCCCGGCTCCTGGGCTGGCAGAGCATCCCACGCGCGCCGGGTGTGCTGACGCATCCGGCGGTCTCCAGCAACGAGGTTTCAATGAAGCATCCCTGGCTCCTTCCCCTGTCCGCCGCCGCCGTGTCCGCCGTCCTGCTGGGCGCAGCCCCGGCACAGGCAGCCATCTACGACGCGCGTTTCACCGGCGTCGTCACCTCGTCGCAAGGGAGCACGGGCTTCGCCACCGGCAGCACCGTCACCGGCGAGTTCATCTACAACAGCACCACCACCACCTATTCGCTGTTCACGGTCGGCGGGATTGCGGCCACGGCCCCCTTCACGTCCCTGGCCTCCCTGACCCCCAGCAAGTTCACCGCCCTCTACCAGGCGCAGGCGTCGTCGGTGCAGCAGGGCGGGACCACCAACCGCAGCTTCACCGTTGACTTGGAAGGCCTGAACCCCTGGCCGGTGGCATTCGGCGACGCGGCTGGGGTGCTGGGCCTCGGCAGCGTGCTGACCAGCAACCTAGACACCGCCGGCAACCCGCTATCGCAGGTTCCGAGCACCTTCGGCTACAACCTGGCGCAGTCCAACGGCACGGCCACCGCCCTACTCACCGCCAACCTGACGAGCATCAACGTGACCGTGCCCGGCGTCGCAGTGCCCGAGCCAGGCAGCATCGCCCTGCTCGCGACCGCAGCCCTCGGCCTGGTGGGCGCGCGCCGCCGCCGCGCCTGATCCGACAAACAGGGTGGCGGCCGTCACCGGCTGCCGCCCTGCGATGCCTACCATCACCAGGCAGATCCCGCACGATGACGCTACGGCCCACTGAACCCGCCTGGTGCGGGCCAGCCCTGACGGTTGCCCTTGCCGCCGCCCTTGCCGCCGCCCTTGCCGCACCAGCCGCGGGCCAAACCACCGGGGACGCCGCACCGCCGGCGCCAGTGGCCAGGGACATCGGCACGGTGAATGCCACCGGCGCCGGCAATAGCCTGACCGCTCCGCCCGCCCCGGGCACCGCGGCCGACGTTGCGCCCAGCCGCGCACCCTTGGCGGCGTCGCAGCCCACCTCCGTCGTCGGCAACACGTTCATCCGCGAGAACATCACGCCGACCGACAACTACGACCGCATCATCCAGTTCACCCCCAGCGTGCAGAACGTCGAGCCCGTCGGCGCCGGCCTGCAGCAGAACTACCAGCAGACCATACGCGGCTTCCAATACACCCAGTTCAACACGACCTTCGACGGGATCGTGCTGCCGGGTCTGCCGACGAACTTCGCGCCGCAATCGGCCTCCTACTTCCTCGCGCACGACATCGGCTCGGTTCAGGTGGACCGCGGCCCCGGAACCGCCTCCACCCTTGGCTATGCGACGTTCGGCGGCACGGTCGCCATCACCTCGACCACGCCGTCGAACACCGCCCGCATCAACCCCTATGCCACCCTCGGCACCTATGCCACCAAGCTGTATGGCCTGCAGCTCGACAGCGGCGCCGTGCCGCAGCTTGGCGGCGCACGGGGGTTCATAGACGCGCAGGGCGTGGACGGACTCGGCGCCCTCAGCGGCACCCGGACCAACCGCAAGAACGTGTTCTCCAAGATCGAGGTCCCGGTCGGCGAGAACACGGTCATCACGCTGGTCGGGCTATATGACGACAACTACGCCAACACCCCCTATGGCGCGACCGTGGCCGAGATCGCGAAGTACGGGCCGAAATACGCCCTCAACGACGACCCGCGCTCCCAGGCCTACCGCGGCTACAACTGGGACCAGTATCACACCGACTTCGAGTATCTCGGCATCCGCTCCAACCTCGGCGGCGGCTGGGCGGTGGACAACAAGAGTTACACCAACGGCTACTTCCAGCAGGGCAAGACGGGGGCGGACCCGAATGGCACCACGCCCAACCTGACCAGCACGAGCCGGGTCCGTTACATCTCGAACGGCCAGGTGGTGACGCTCGGCAACGATGTGCCCGGCTTCGTCAAGCACAACGACTTCCGCGACTTCGGCAACATCCTGCGGGTGACCAGGGAAACCTCCATCGGCCAGATCCGGACGGGCTTCTGGATTGATGACGAGGTCGCATCCAACTACCGCTACCAGGCCGTGCTCAACCAGGGCGCGATCCCCTACTATGCCTCCACCCAGGCGGTGCCGACGATCTACGCGCGGAACTACCATACCGAGCTGCGTACCATACAGCCCTACCTGGAATGGGCGCTGACGCCGCTGCCGGGCCTCGTCGTCACGCCTGGCCTCAAGTACACCGCGACCACGCGTATCCTGGACGCGCAGGTCAACAGCGGCACCCGGCTGCCGGCACAGTACGACCGCACATACGACCAGGTCCAGCCGGCCATTGACGCGCGCTATACGATCAGGCCGGGCTGGGTCGCCTATGCGCAGACCGCCCGGGGCTTCGTGGCGCCGCCGATCAACGTGCTTTACACGAACGCGCCGGTGAACCTCACGCCGCAGAACACCTGGAACTACCAGGTCGGCACGACCTACCAGACCGACGCCTTCACCGTGTCCGCCGATGGCTACTACATCGATTTCAGCAACCGCATCGCCAGCCGCGCGCTCGCCGGCGGCGACACCGCGTTCTTCAACTCGGGCGGCGCAATCTACAAGGGACTGGAGTTCGAGGGCACGGCGCGCGTGCGGAGCGGGGTTTCGCTCTACGGCAACTACACGCTGAACAGCGCCGACCTGAAGCGCGGCGGCGGCCCGCTATCGGTGACGCCGCGCACCACGGCAGCGGCCGGAGTGATCCTGCACCGCCCCGATACGTTCCGCGAAGGCGACCTGCTGTATGGCTCGGTCATCGGCAAGTTCATCGGCCCGCAATACCTCCAGGACACGCCGGCCCAGTATCCGATCAAGGCCTACCGCTTCGCCGACCTCGCCATCGGCTACAAGACGCCAGTCCTGAACGGACGCACCCTCGACTTCCGCGTCAACGTGAACAACCTCGCCAACGACCGCAGCCTGATCGGCCTGGCGAGCGTGTCCGGCGGCACCACCCCGCTTTACTGGGTGAACCCCGGGCGCAGCATCTTCTTCTCGGTCGCCGCCTACCTGTAACCGCGGGCAGACCGGGCGGCGAGGCGCCCGTCAGCCCGGCTGGAACTCCACCCAGACCAGCAGGCGCAGCAGCCGGTCCCCGATGTCCGGCGGCGGCGGCGGGTAGTGCGCGGTCCGCGCCGCGGACAGCGCCGCGTCGTCCAGCATCGGCGCCCCGGCGGATTGCACCAGCGCCGGGCTTGCGGCGCCGTTCCGGTAGTCCAACTGCACCCGGGCGCGCCCAGTCAAGCTCATCATCCGCGCTGCCGCAGGGTAACGCACGGCCGCCTGCACGGCATCGCGTATGCGCGCTTCCAGCGCAGCCTCATGATCCCCGTTGTGCGCTGGCCTGGCGTTCGGCGAAGCGGCAGGTGCGCCCGTGGCCTGTGCGGCCTGGGCCGGCGCTGATGCCGGGCCTGGCCGGGCCGGCACGGGATGCGGCACTGGGGCCACAGCCTCCATGAACGGCCGGACTTGCGGCCTTGCCGGCCGGATTGGTCGTTGCACCGTCACGCGCTGCGGCGCGGGCCGGGCCTGCGGTGCCGGCTGGGTCTGGAACTGAGGCTCAGGCTGAGCCGACCCTTGAACCGTCGCCGGAGCAGCATCCGGCGCTGCCTCAGCCACGACCGGAGCCGGCCCCACAGGCGACTGAAACATATGCGCCGCCACGAAGGCCGGCGGCGGATCGGCCATCGCGGCCTGGGCTGGCTCCTGAAGCGGTGCCGGCCCGGCATCCACCGCCGGAACCTCGGCGACCGGCGTCTCTGGGATGGCGGGCGCACCGCGCGGCAACTCCGGCCCCTGGGGTGCCGCTGTGTCCGGCGGCGTGTCAGCGTGCTGCTCCTCGGCCAGATCACCCGCGGCGGTTGGAACGGCAGGCGCCTGCGCCGCCACAGGAGCCGCTTCTTCCTCCGGTGGCACCGGCGTGAACAGCACGACCTCCACTGCCGCCTCCGGGACTGGGTCCAGTTTCGGCAACGGATGGCCCAGCAGCAACATCGCCACCGCTCCGCCGTGCACCATCAGGGCCGCCGCGACCGCCCCGGACTTGACCGACCTGGACTTGACCGCTGGCGACCGGACCGGCCGGGACTGGACGCGCAGCCGGCGGTCAGACGTCTCCAGCAAGCAGCTTCGCCGCATGATCGAGCGCCTCGGTGCACTCGTCGTCATCGCCTTCGGCCTGTTCCTTGGACGCGCGACGTAGGTCCGCCTCGATCAGGCGGCGCATCCGTTCAGGGCCTTTGTAGTCAGCGGCCTTGCGGGTGAGCTCGGCCAGGCGGGTGTTGCAGCTCGCCGCGCCATCCGCCAGGGCTGGGCCTATGAGGGACACGGCGAAGGCCAAGGCCAGGAACATGACACGCATCGGACTCAGTCCTTCTATCAGCAGTTGCCAGACGGTGCCGGGGTCGCGCCGCCCTGCCCGGCCAGCCGGACAGGGCATCATCTGACCGGCCCATGCGATGCTTGCTAGCCTGACATCCTGACCAGGCCGTAGAAGGTTTTGTTAAGCTTTGCCGAACAGCTTCCCGCCTGGCCCAGCCTGGCGCCCTGCGGCCTCTGCCGGCAGGCTCCGCCGCGCAACGAGGCCATCAGCTTCCCCGCAGCCAGGAATGCCATTCACCCTCCGCCCAAGCGGCGGCCATGCACCTTGCTTGACAACGGTTTGGCGTGCCAGCACGCTCCTGCCGGTTGAAGCAGCCTCCCAGGCGTCCCCAACCCCAGTCTACGGCCATGGGGCTTAACCAGCCATAAAAGGTCCCGCGAAGGACCATGAATGGAGGAAATCATGCACAGAAGAACGTTATTGGCGGTTGCCGCAGGGGTTGCCGGAACCGGGTTCATCGGCGACATCGCCTGGGCACAGGACCTGCCGAAGCTGAAGGCAAAGGACAAGTACAAGGTCGGCTTCGCCCAGACCGAGTCCAACAACCCCTGGCGCATCGCCCAAACCGAGAGCATGCGGTCCGAGGCCGCCCGGCTGGGCCACCAGCTCGTCTATACCGACGCCGCGGCATCGGCCGCCAAGCAGGTTGCGGACGTCAACTCCATGATCGCCCAGGGCGTTGACCTGATCTTCCTGGCGCCGCGGGAGGAGAAGCCGCTCGTCCCCGCCGTCATGGCGGCCAAGCGCGCCGGCATCCCCGTCGTCCTGCTGGACCGCAAGGTGGACGAGACCCTGGCCAAGCCCGGCCGCGATTACATAACCTTCATCGGCTCCGATTTCGTGGCCGAGGGGCGCCGGGCCGGCGAGGCGCTGGCCAAGGCGACGGGCGGCAAGGCCCTGATCATTCAGATCGAGGGGACCACCGGGTCGTCGCCCGCCAACGACCGCCGCAAGGGGTTCGAGGAAGGCATCAAGGCCAGCCCCGGCATGAAGATCATCGCCTCCCAGTCCGGCGACTTCGTGCGCGACAAGGGCCGCCAGGTCGCGGAAACGCTGCTGCAGGCCCATTCCGACGCGACCGCGGTCTATGCCCACAACGACGAGATGGCGATCGGCGCGCTGGCGGCGCTGGAGGCGGCGGGCAAGAAGGCCGGGCAGGATGTCATGGTGGTCTCGGTGGACGGCACCCGTGACGCCTTGCAGGCGATCATAGACGGCACGATGCTGGCGACCGTCGAGTGCAACCCGAAGTTCGGCCCAAAGGCGTTCGAGACCCTGGCCCGCTACGCCAAGGGCGAGACGATCGAGCCGTGGGTGGTGAACGTTGACCGCTTCTACGACAAATCCAACGCCAAGGAGATGATCGCCGACTCGTACTGACCCCTTTGTTTCAGGGCTACCATGCTTGGCGATCCAATCTGCATCTGTTCCCTCTCTCTTCGGGAGAGGGTCAGGGTGAGGGGGTCTTGGCTGCAGCGCGTGGCGCTGATGGTGCTGACGGCGAGCATTCCAGCCCGTTCCTGGATCCCCAAGCTGCAAGGGCAGCTCGCATTGACGGCAAGGTCGGCCACATGAACGTTGCCGCCGCCCATCATCCATGACCTCGCCGCTCCTTCTCATGCAAGGGATCGATAAGCGTTTCGCCGGCGTGCCCGCCCTGGCAGGGGCCTCGCTAGAAGTCGGCCGCGGCGAGGTCCACGCGCTAATCGGCCAGAACGGGGCCGGCAAGTCCACGCTCATAAAAATCCTGACCGGCTACCATCAGCGGGACGCCGGCGAGGTGACGTTCGACGGCCGCCCCGCCGCCTTCACCTCCCCCGGCGAAGCGCAGCGTGCGGGCATCAGCACGATCTACCAGGAGATCAACCTCGTCCCCTACCGGTCCGCCGCGGAAAACATCTGCCTCGGCCGGGAGCGGCGGCGTTTCGGCCTGCTGGACTGGCGCGCCATGCACGCGGAAGCGGAAGAGCTGTTGGCCCGGTTCGGCATCCACGTTGACGTCCGCCGCCCGGTGATGACGCTGCCGACCGCCGTGCAGCAGATGGTCGCCATCGCCCGCGCCGTCGCCTTCGAGGCCGGGCTGGTCATCATGGACGAGCCGACCTCCTCCCTGGCGGAGCGCGAGGTGGAGGTGCTGTTCGGCGTGATCCGCAGCCTGAAGGCGTCAGGCGTGTCGGTCGTCTTCGTCAGCCACAAGCTGGACGAGCTGTATGCCGTCTGCGACCGCGTCACCGTCATGCGCGACGGGCGCACGGTGCGGACTGGCGGGATGGAGGACCTGTCGCGCCTGGACCTCGTGACCACCATGCTCGGACGCGAGCTGGAACGGACGCTCCACGGCGCCCACGCCGGCCCGGCGCAAACCAACGCAGCCGCGGTGCTGGAAGTCGAGAACCTGCAAGCCGGCCCCAAGGTGCGCGACGTCAGCCTGGACGTGCGCGAGGGGGAGATCGTCGGCCTGGCCGGCCTGCTCGGCGCGGGCCGCACCGAGACCGCGCGGGCGGTCTTCGGCGCCGACCCGGCGCTAGGCGGCACCATCCGCCTGCCCGGCGGCGGTGGCGCGCCCGGAGAACCCGCGGACGCCATACGCGCCGGTCTGGGCTTCGTATCGGAGGACCGCAAGCTGGAAGGCATCGTGCCCGGCATGTCGGTGCGGGAGAACCTGACCCTCGCCCTAATGCCGCAACTGGCCCGCGGCGGCGTGGTGGACGAGGCCAAATCGCGTGCAGTCGCGGCCCGCTTCATCGCCCGCCTCGGCATACGGTGCACCGGGCCGGAGCAGCCGATCCGCGAGCTGTCCGGCGGCAACCAGCAGAAAGTGCTGCTCGCCCGCTGGCTGTGCATGAACCCGCGCCTGCTAATCCTCGACGAGCCGACCCGCGGCATTGACGTCGGCGCCAAGGCGGAAATCCTCGGCCTCGTGCGGGAGCTGAGCCGGAGCGGCCTGGGAGTGCTGATGATCTCCTCCGAGCTGGAGGAGCTGGTCGAGGCAGCAAGCCGCATCTTCGTCCTGCGCGACGGCCGCAGCGTGGCGGAGCTGCGCGGCGACGCCATCGGCGAGCCTGCGATCATGGCGGCGATGGCCGGCGACCCCGGAGCGCGGGAGGCCGCCATTGGTTGAGATCGCCGCCCCCGCGCCGCCCCCCGCCCCCGCTCCCCGGGGTATCCCGGACCTGCGCGCCCTGCTGGGCCGTTACGGCGCGCTGCTGGCCCTGCTGGCGCTGATTCCGTTCAACCTGCTGGTCACGCCCAACTTCGCCAGTTGGCAGACGCTCAACATCAACCTGACCCAGGTCTGCGCGACGGTGATCGTCGGCGTCGGCATGACGCTGGTGATCGCAACCGGGGGCATAGACCTGTCGGTCGGCGCCCTGATGGCGATTGCCGGCACGCTGGCGCCGCTCATTTTCCTGGGCAAGCTGTTCCCGCTGCCGTCCCCGATGCTGGGCGTGGCGCTGGCCTTCGTGCTGCCGGTCCTCGCCACCGGGGCACTGGGCTGGTTCAACGGCTGGCTAGTGACGCGATGCCGCATCCAGCCCATCGTCGCCACCTTGATCCTGTTCATCGCCGGGCGTGGCATCGCCCAGGTGATGACCAACGGCAACCTGCAGCCGTTCAAGATGCCGGAGTTCCAGGTGATCGGCCTAGGCCGGGTGCTCGGCATCCCCGTCCAGGCCGTGCTGATGGTGGTGCTGGTTGCCGTCGCGGCCTGGGCGCTGCGCCGGACCGTGTTCGGGCGTCAGGTCCTGGCGGTCGGCGGCAACGAGCGTGCGGCGCGGCTGTCCGGCATCCCGGTCGGCCCGGTGCGGCGCCGGGTTTACGTGATCAGCGGCCTGCTGTCGGGGGTCGCCGGCCTGATCGTCGTGGCGCGCAACTCGGCATCGGACGCCAACCTGGTCGGCCTGGGGATGGAGCTGGACGCCATCGCCGCCGTGGCGGTCGGCGGCACCTTGCTGACCGGCGGCCGGGCCACGGTGGTCGGCACCCTGCTGGGGGCGTTCATCATCCAGCTCACCCGCTACACGCTGCTTGCCAACGGCATACCGGACGCGGCGGCGCTGGTGGTCAAGGCGGGCATCATCGTGCTGGCGGTATGGCTGCAACGGGGGTCCCAAGCATGAGCGGAACAACTGCCGCCATGCCGCGGGTGATCCGTGGGCTGGGCCGGCACGGCGCGCTGATCGCGCTCGCCGCGCTGGTCCTGTTCGGAGCGCTGCGCTACGACAACTTCCTCGGCGTGTTCAACATCCTGACCCTGCTGCGCTACAACGCGATGTTCGCGCTGGTCTCGCTCGGCATGGGCTTCGTCATCATGACCGGCGGCATAGACCTGTCGGTAGGCGCAGTGGCCGCGCTCGGCAGCGTGGCATCGGCGCTGCTGTCGCCCTACGGATGGCTGCCGGGGCTGCTGGGCGGCATCGGCGCGGGGCTGCTGATGGGGAGCGTCAGCGCCCTCGCGATCGTGCGGCTGCGCATCCTGCCGTTCATCGCCACGCTGGCCGCCATGCTCGCGGCCGGAGGCTGCGCCCTGCTGCTCGCGGGCAACGAGTCGGTCTCGGCGTCCTACGACACCAGCTTCACCGAGTTGGGCCAGGGCGACCTGCTAGGCCTGCCGGTGCCCGCCTGGATCGCGATGGCAGCCTACCTGATCGGCGCCGTCGCCCTGAACCTGACGGCCTGGGGCCGCACCGTGCTGGCCGTGGGCGGCAGCGAGGAAGCCACGCGCCTGATGGGCCTGCCGGCAGACCGCACCGTGGCGTCGGTCTATGTCATCAGCGGCGGGCTGGCGGGGCTGGCGGGCGTGATCCTTGCCGCACAGTTCGGCGCCGGCCAGCCCATTGAGGGCGTGGGCTGGGAGCTGTTCGCCATCGCCTCCGTCGTCGTGGGCGGCACGCTGCTGACCGGCGGCGTCGGCTCCGTCGGCACCACGCTGGTGGGGGTGCTGCTGCTGGGGCTAATCTTCAACATCTTGAATTTTGAGAATGGGCTAGGGCACATCAGTCTATCGGCCTACTGGCAGTCGGTGATCCGTGGGCTATTCCTGCTGCTGGTCGTGGCCTTGCAGGCGCGACTGGCACGGCAGGCCGAGGCGGCGGCCTAGGCCGGGAACCGGAACCATGCCCCGCATCGCCGCCATCGAACCCGGCTTCTACCGCATCCCGTTGCCGGAGGTGCTGACCGACTCCACCCACGGCGAGATGCGCGCCTTCGAGCTGAACACCGTCCGCATCCGCGACGCCGACGGCGCAGAAGGCGTGGGCTACACCTTCACCGTAGGCCGCAACGGCGCGGCGGTGGACGCCGTGCTGTCGCGCGAGTTCCCGGAGATCATGGCCGGCGAGGAAGCCGACCAGATCGAGCACCTATGGCAAAAAGCCTGGTGGGCCCTGCACTACGGCGGACGCGGCGGCCCGACCGTGCTCGCCCTGTCGGCCTTCGACATGGCCCTATGGGACCTCAAGGCCCGGCGCGCAAACCTGCCGCTGTGGAACCTCCTGGGCGGCTTCGATCCCAGGGTCCCCTGCTATGCCGGCGGCATTGACCTGGACCTGCCGCTCGACAAGCTGCTGCGGCAAACCGACGGCAACCTCGCCAAGGGCTTCCGCGCCATCAAGATGAAGGTCGGGCGCAAGCGCCTGACCGAGGACGTGGCCCGCGTCCGCGCCATGCGCGAGCACCTGGGCGAAGGCTTTCCGCTGATGGCCGACGCCAATATGAAGTGGACGGTGGACGAGGCAATCCGCGCCGCCCGCGCCCTGCAGCCCCACGACCTCACCTGGATCGAGGAGCCGACCATCCCCGACGACCCCGCCGGCCACGCCCGCATCGTGCGCGAGGGCGGCCTGCCGGTCGCGGCCGGCGAGAACCTCCGCACCCTATGGGAGTTCAAGCAGTTCATCGCCTGCGGCGGCGTCACCTACCCCGAGCCGGACGTGACCAATTGCGGCGGCGTCACCGCATTCATGAAGATCGCCCACCTGGCCGAGGCCTTCAATATGCCGGTCACCTCGCACGGCGCGCATGACGTGACGGTCCACCTACTGGCCGCCTGCCCGAACCGCAGCTACCTGGAGGCGCACGGCTTCGGGCTGGAGCGCTACATCGCCGAGCCCCTGCGCATCGAGGACGGCGTCGCCGTCGCCCCGGACCGGCCAGGCCACGGCATCGCCTTCGACTGGCAGCGCCTCGCCAGCATTCGGGCCTGACGATGGAGCGCTTCGACCACATCGTCGTCGGCGGAGGCTCCTCCGGCTGCGTCGCGGCGGCGCGTCTGGTGGCGGCAGGCGCCCGGGTGCTGCTGCTAGAGGGCGGACACTCGCACCGCCACCCACTGCTGGACATGCCGCCGGGCATCTTCAAGATGATCAACGGCAGCAAGTTCATGCGCTACCATCAAACGACGCCGCAGGCGCACCTGGACGGGCGCATGCATGACATCCCGCAGGCGAACGTGCTGGGCGGCGGCTCCTCGGTCAACGCGCAGGTTTACATGCGCGGGCGCCCGTCCGACTACCAGGCGTGGCACGAGGCGCTGCGCGGCGATAACGACTACCCCGGCTGGGGCTGGGCCGACGTGCTGCCGCACTTCCGCGGCATGGAGGACAACAGCCGCCTGCATGACGGCTTGCACGGCTCCGGCGGGCCGCTGCTGGTGTCCGATCCCGGCCATGTGGACGATGTCTCGCGCTGGTTCATCCAGGCGGTGCAAGCGCTGGGCGAGCCGTGCAACACCGACTTCAACGGCCCGGCGCAGCGCGGGGTCGGGCTGTATCAGTTCATGAACCGCCGGGGCAAACGGAGCAGCGCCGCCTATGCGTTCATCGCACCCCTGGCGGGCAATCCCAACCTGGCGCTACACCTGCATGCCCGCGTCCGCCGGGTGGATATCGAGAACGGGCGTGCGGTCGGCGTCACCTACCGCGACGCCGAAGGCCGGGACCACCAGGCGCGAGCCGACGGCGAGGTGATCCTGGCAGCGGGGTCGCTGGTCACGCCGCAGCTCCTGATGCTGTCCGGCGTCGGCCCGGCCGATCAGCTCCGCCACCACGGCATCACCCCGGTCGCGGACCTGCCGGGCGTCGGCGAAAACCTGGTGGATCACCCGGAGGTGCCGATGATCGCCACCGCGAACGGCCGCCACGGCTACTACAAACAGGGCGTGGGCTGGCGGATGATTCGCAACGGGCTGCGCTTCAAGCTGTTCGGCGCCGGACCCATCCTGTCGGCGGGGGTGGAGGCCGGCGCCTTCGTCAACCCGGCCGACCCCGACGCGGAGCCGACCATCCAGGCCTTCTGCGTGCCGATCGTCTACCTCGACCGCGATACGCTGACCCTGGTAAAGGACGGTTATGGGATGACGATCACCACCGTCGTGGTCAAACCGCGGTCGCGCGGCTTCGTGCGGCTGCGCTCGGCGGATCCCGACGACATGCCGCTGGTGTCGCCGAACCTGCTGCAGCACCCGGCGGATGTGCAAACCATGATCGCCGGGCAGCGCTTCTTTCTCCGCGCCTTCGGGACTAGCCCGCTGAAGGAGAGGATCAAGACGGTCGCCATCCCCGATCCCGCCGACCTCAGCGACGAGGCGATCCTGCGGCACTGCAAACGCTTCGTGAAGACCAACTACCACCCGGCTGGCACCTGCCGCATGGGGGCGCCCGGCGACGGCATGGCCGTGCTGGATTCGCACCTGCGCGTGCGGGGGATCGAGCATCTGCGGGTATGCGACCTGTCTGCCATGCCGGACATCAACGCCGGCAATACCAACGCCCCGGCGATGATGCTGGGCAGCCGCTGCGCCGAGTTCATATCGGACAAGGCGGCGGCCCGGACGCTTGGGCCGGCGCGATAGGCGCTTATGCACGCCCGCCGTCCCGCAAGCAGCGGATCCAGCTCAACCCGGACCGGCCGTTCCGGTCGCGCCTACTCCGCCACGGCGGCGTCGCCCGCCACCTGGGCCAGGGCGCCCTCGACGATATGGCGGGCGCTGTCCTCGGCGGATCGCAGGGCGCCAGCGTCGGCGCCGTGCTTGAGCGTACGCGCCGTGCAGGCAGCTCCTACTTGATGGCGATGGGGTTGATCGGCGACCCGGTGCCGCCGGTGATGTTCAGCGGCGGGCCGGTAAAGAAGAACTCATACACCCGGTCCCCCGCGCAGTCCGCGGCCAGCTCGGACACGTCAAACATCTCGCCCATCGTCAGGCCCATGGCGGGGATCACCACCCAGTGCCAGGGCTGCTTGGCCTCGCCGGTTTCGTTCGGCCGGACCTCGACGCCCCAGGTGTCCGAGCAGATGGCGGCGATCTGCTTCTCCTGGCACCAGTAGCAGTTCTCGAACCGTACGCCCGGCGCGTCGCCGCCGGCATAGCCGCCCCAGGCGCCCTCCGCCCGGCACCGCTCCATCTGTCCCGTGCGTATGATGACGAAGTCGCCCCGGCGGACTGCGACGCCCTGGGCAGCGGCGGTGTCGTCCAGCTCCGCGTTGCTGATGCCATACCCGTCGGGCAGCCAGTCCACGCCGCGATGCCGGGCCACATCCAGCAGGACGCCGCGTCCGACCATCCGGGCGCGGGCGTGCTCGATCCCCAGCTCGTGGACGCCGCCGCTGTCCACCCGGTGGGCGGGATGCCCGTTATACATCTTATCGTCGAGGAAGATGTGGCCAAGGCTGTCCCAGTGGGTCGCGGCCTGCACCGGCATGTTCAGCGCATCGTCGGAGTAGCGCAGGGTCTGGCCGGGACCGTCGGCGTCGAACCGGCCGGACACCGCATCGGTGCCGGTGGCCAGCATGGTGTGGATCGGGTTCCAGCGCCCGCCGAACAGGCCGTTCTGCGGACCCGACCCATTGAGCGGGATGCCCATCGCGAACACCGCCCCGCGGCGGATCAGCCCGGCGGCGGCGATGATGTCGGCGGGCTGAATGTGGTTCAGGGTGCCGATCTGGTCATCCTTGCCCCAGCGGCCCCAGTTGCTCAGCGCCTCGGCGGCCGCATAGATCGCCGGCCTGCCTTCAGTGATGTCCATGCCTGCGGGTTCCCCCATCCCTGCGCCGTCCGGTGCGGCGGTGTTCGGCACATGGTATGTAAGCGCAGGAGGCCGTCAAGCGTCGCCGCTCCCGCACGACGCCCCGGCGTCGTGCGGATAGCGGCAGCAAGTCCACAGTAACTGGCTGTCTCCACCACTGGCGTTCCGCGGCCGGCTCGGTGCGGCTCTGCCGCCTCGACCGGCGTGCCAAACAGCCCTATGCCCCGCAATGCCAGTCAACTGGAAGCGACGCGCCAGGGTAATGCCAACAGCCATCTGCCCTGACCCCCACGCAACCGCACCGTCGTTGCGGCATGGCAATCCGGGGCCGGCAGCGCTGTCCTAGCCCGCTCCTGGATTGCCGCGGCGCTCCGCGCCTCACAGTGACGGAAAAACCGTCAGAGCGGATGGCGGTTGGCATGAGAAGCCAAGCGTGGCCGGAACAAGGGCTGCAGGGTCCGCGCCATGCACTCATCACTCGGGTCAAACGGCCGCGCGCCTGTGAAGCAAAGCTTTGTCCGAACAGGCCGCCAAATAAGTAGGGGCCTCTCGTCCTGAAAAATCCCCTTGATAAGCACAGAAAATAAGCCGAACACGGACGCTGCATGGTAATGTTTGCAAACGTCGTGGCAAAATAACTAAATATAACACTCCCGGACACACCAGGGCGAGTAGCCGCCTGTCAAAACGAAGTTAATATGCAGCTATGGCCTTCTTGATTCATAACCCTGTTAAGCTACACTGTTCATGGCGCCAAAGGCTCAAGGCGTTCTGCCCAGAACGTTCGGAATGAGGCTTTCAATCTTGCAACCTGGCGCCGCGCTTTGCCGCTGTCCCGCTCCGGACGATCCGGGTGGGGAGCATCGGTCCCGCGGCCTCGTCGGCCATACCCTGCAGCGGCGTGCCAGTGCGCCGCTGCAATCGTGCGAGGGTGCGGCGGCTCGCATCCCGCACCGTAACGGGAGATGACTCCCATACTTCCGCATCTCCCCCGGTCGGCGCCGCAATCCCCCTGGGCGCGGCTCGCCTCAACCGCAGCGGCCTGCGTAGCCCTGGCAATGCTTGGCACCAGCGCCTGGATCACCTACGCCAACTCGGCTGGAGGCGAGGCTAGCGACGCCCTGGGCGGCCAGGTGCGTCGGGCGCAGCTCGCGACGGAAACGCTGCTGTCCCAGCTTAAGGACGCCGAAACCGGGCAGCGCGGCTTCCTGTTGACGGGGAATCCGGCCTACCTCGAACCCTACGACGCCGCGCGCCAACGGCTGGATGCCGATTTCAAGCGGCTGGAGCAGGCGCCCCTGCCCGACAACCGCCGGACGGCCGCGATCGGCATGCCCTTTCTACGCGTCGGCAGCTTGGGAAGATATTAATGGTGGACCTCTCGGGCGTGCGGATTCTCGTCGTAGAGGACGAGGCCATGGTTTCCATGCTGGTAGAGGAGTTCCTGGAGGAATTGGGGTGCGAGGTCACGGGCATCGCCTCGCGCTTGGACGACGCGCTGGAAAAGGCGCGCTCGTTGACCCTGGACCTGGCCCTGCTGGACGTGAACCTGGCAGGGCGCCTGAGCTATCCGGTCGCCGAGCTTCTGCTGGCGCGGGGCATACCCGTCGTGTTCGTAACCGGATATGGCGCCGCGGCGCTGCCGGAAGCGCTGCATGGCGTTCCCGTGCTGTCCAAGCCGTTCCGGCGAAACCAGCTTGCTGCGGCGCTGCAGGCTGCAAGGCGAGGGTGAAGCCGAACTTGCTGGCCGCGGCAGGATACGGGCCGTACGGCCACTGGCCCGCCCCGGCTGGATATCGGGCGGTCCTGCGGGTTGTCTCCGCCCTGGATGCGGCCGGACCTTGCGCCAATGCACCGGATTGGGGCTGCAGGCCCCTCCCCCTACAGTAACTCCCTCGCAGTTCCCTCGTCACGGCCCACAAGGGAGGGCGCTAAACCTGCTGCGGGAAGTTCAGCTCGATGGTCACGCCATTCGGGTCCTCAAGGAACACCTGCTCCAGGTTCAGCGACGGCACCAGCCGGTCACGAAACGGCACCCCGGCCGCGCGGAACCGGTCCCGCATCCCGTTGATGTCGGTCCCCAAAAAGGCGACGTGGTCAATCGTCCCGGTCCCGGCGGCGCCGTCCATCCCCTTGTCGCCGAGATACTCCTTCAGGCCCGTGGGATCGTTGGGATCAATGCCCACGACATGCACCACGGCCACCTTGTCCTGATACAGCCACACCCCGGGAAAGTTGAAGCTGGGCCGCGGACCCACCTCGAATCCCATGACGTCCGTGTAGAACCGCTCGGTCCCGGCAAGGTCGGTGGTGCGGATGGAATAATGGTCCAAGCGGCTGATCGGCATGGCGCTGCTCCCGGGCTAGTTCAATTGGCGGGCGGCCCCCGCCTTGACGCCGCCAGCGCAACCGCGATCTGCTGTGCTCGTCAAGGGGGGACCACGTCCTGAAAGCCGCAGCGTTCGACTACGTCCGTGCCCGCAGCATCGCCGAGGCCACGGATCTGCTGGCCCGGCCCGCCGGCGAGGCACAGTTGCTCGCCGGCGGGCAAAGCCTGCTGCCGGCGCTCAACCTGCGCCTGTCCGCCCCGGCCCTGCTGGTGGACATCAGCCGCATACCGGAGCTGCGCGGCATCACCGTCGCCGACGGCGTGCTGCGGATCGGCGCCCTAACCACCCACGCCGAGCTTGCCGCCTCCCCCGAGGTGGCCCGCCACGCCCCGATGCTGCCGCGCGCCGTCGCCGAGGTGGCCCACCCCGCCATCCGCAGCCGCGGCACCATCGGCGGCAGCCTAGCCAACGCCGACCCGGCGGCGGAGCTTCCGGCCTGCGCCCTCGCCCTCAACGCCCGCATCGTGGCGCAGGGACCAACCGGGCAACGCACCATCCCGGCAGAAACCTTCTTCACCGGCCTGTTCGAGACCGCCCTGGCGCCCGACGAAATCCTGGTCGCCGTCGAGTTCGACCCGGCCCCGGACCCCCGCTGGGGCTTCGCCGAGCTGGCCCGGCGCAGCGGCGACTACGCCATCGTCGGCCTAGCCGCGCAGGCTGCCGGGACGGGCGAGCCGAGGCTGGCCTACTTCGCCGTCGGAACCCGCGCCGTGCTGGCGCGCAACGCCGCCGCGGCGCTGGCGGGCGGCGTCACCCCGGCCACCCTGGCAGCAGCCTCCGACGCCCTGGCGCAAGACCTGGAGCCGCACGCCGACCTGCAAGCCACCAGCGCGACCCGGATGTCCCTGGCGCGGGTGCTGCTGCGCCGGGTCGTCGGCCCTTGGGCCAGTCTGTCCCGGGCGCAGGCGGCATGATGCAGATTGCCGCCGCTGCTGATCGGCGCCCCCCTCGTCATTGCGAGCCGCTTGCGGCGCAGCAATCCAAAGGACGGCAGGGCTGCGCTCGCCGCCCGCGCCCTGTCACGGTGCCGCTCTCGTCGCAACGGCAAACGCGAGTAAAGCCATGACCCCGATCCGCCTGACCGTGAACGGCGAGGCGGTCGAGGCCGCCGTCCTGCCCCGCACCCACCTGGCCGACTTCCTCCGTGACGGCCTGGGCCTGACCGGCACCCATCTCGGCTGCGAGCACGGGGTGTGCGGCGCCTGCACCGTACGGCTGGACGGCGTCATCGTCCGCGGCTGCCTGGTGCTGGCGGTGCAGGCCGATGGCGGCGCCGTGGAAACCATCGAGGGCGTGTCCGACACCGGCGAGATCGCCGACCTGCAGGCCGGCTTCGCCGCCGTGAACGCGCTGCAATGCGGCTACTGCACGCCGGGGATGCTGCTGACGGCGCAGGACCTGCTGCTGCAGGCGCCGGGCACGGTGCCGAACCGGGCGGCGATCCGCGAGCACCTGTCCGGCAACTACTGCCGCTGCACCGGCTACCAGTCCATCGTGGATGCGGTGGAGGCCGTCGCCTCGGCACGGGCCGCCAGACCCCAGGCTTCAAAGTCCCAGGCTTCACAGCCCCAGGCGTCACGGCCCCAGGCGTCACGGCCATGAGCGGGCTGTCGCCGCTCGACCGGCCCAACGGTTATATCGGCCGCGCCGTACCGCGCCCGAACCTCGGACGTTTAATGCAGGGGCGGGCGAGCTTCGTCAGCGATTTGCAGTTGCCGCGAATGCTGCACGCCGCCTTCCTGCGGTCGCCGCACGCCCATGCCGACATCCTATCCGTTGACGTATCAGCGGCCCGCGCAGTGCCCGGCGTCGCGGCGGTGCTGACCGGCCCGGACCTGTTGCCGCACTGCCAGCCCTGGGTCGGCACGCTGACCCACCTCACCGGCCTCCGCTCCGCCCCGCAATCCCCCCTCGCCGTCGGCCGCGTGCGCTGGCAGGGCGAGGCGGTGGCGATGGTCATAGCCTCCAGCCGCGCCGTGGCGGAGGACGCGGCCGAGCGCATCCTGGTGGACTACGCCCCCCTGCCTGCCGTCGTGGACCCGGCCGCCGCCCTCGACCCGGCCTCCCCCGTCATCCATCCCGAGCTGGGCAGCAATCTCGCCTGGGAGCGGCGCATAGACGCCGGCCAGGTGGATGCCGCCCTGGCCGCCGCCGACGAGATAATCGAGGCGACCTTCCGCTTCGCCCGCCACACCGGCGTCCCGCTGGAGGCCCGCTCCATCGTCGCCGACTGGAACGAGGGCGAGGCGCGGCTCACGGTCTATCAGGGCACCCAGGCGCCGCACATGATGCAGAACCTGCTGGCCCGGCACCTCGGGCTGGAGGAGTCGCAGGTCCGCGTGGTGTGCAAGGACGTCGGCGGCTCCTTCGGCATCAAGATACACGTCTATGGCGACGACATGGCCACCGCCGCCGCCAGCCGCCTGCTGCGGCGTCCGGTAAAGTTCGTCGCCGACCGGCTGGAAAGCTTCGTCAGCGACATCCATGCCCGCGGGCATGAGGTGCATGGGCGTATCGGCGTAATGCGCGACGGCACGATCACGGCCTTCACCATGGACGACCTGACGGGCATCGGCCCCTACTCCGCCTATCCCCGCACCTCCGCCGTGGAGGCGAACCAGGTGCTGAACCTGGTGGGCGGCCCCTACGCCTGCCCCAACTACCGCGGCCACAGCCGGGTGGTGTTCCAGAACAAGGCAATGATGTCGCAGTATCGCGCCGTGGGCCATCCCATCGCGACCGGAGTGACCGAAGGGCTGGTGGACCTCGCGGCCCGGCGCATCGGCATGGACCCGGCCGCGATCCGCCGCCGCAACCTCCTCCCCGACGACGCCTACCCCTGCACCTCCGCCGCCGGGATGCGGTTCGAGTCGCTGTCCCACCAGGCCAGCCTCAATAAGCTGCTGGCGATGATCGGCTACGACGAGCTGCGGTCGGAACAGGCCGCCCTACGCCAGCAGGGCATCCACCGCGGCCTGGGCCTGGCCAGCTTCATCGAGATCACCAACCCCGGCCCCGGCTTCTACGGCGTCGGCGGCGCCCGCATCTCGGCCCAGGACGGCGCCACCGTGCGGCTGGACGCGGCCGGCAGCGTCGTCGTCCAGGCCAGCGTAACCGAGCAGGGCCAGGGTACCGAGGCCGTGCTGACCCAGGTGGTCGCGGAGGCGCTGGGCATCCCGCCGGGCCGCATCCGGGTGCAATTGGGCGACACCGACGTAACCCCCTACGGCGGCGGCACCTGGGCATCCCGCGGCGCCGGCATCGGCGGCGAGGCGGCGTGGCAGGCCGGTCGCGCCCTGCGCGGCAACCTGCTGTCCCTCGCCGGCAGCATCCTGCAGGCTGACCCGGCGGCGCTGGACATCCGCGACGGCGCAGTGGTGGACGCAGCGGACGCCCGCCCGCGCATGGAGCTGTCAGAGCTGGCCCGCATCGCCTACTTCCGCCCCGACACCCTGCCGCCCGGCGTGCAGGCCGAGCTGATCGCCACCCGCCACTGGGTCCCGCGCGAATACCCCTTCGCCTTCACCAACGGCATCCAGGCCTCATGGCTGGAGGTGGACGTCGAAACCGGCTTCATCACCTTGCTGAAACACTGGGTGGTGGAGGACTGCGGCACCGTGCTGAACCCAATGCTGGTGGACGAGCAAATCCGCGGCGGCGTGGTGCAGGGCCTGGGCGCGGCGCTGTTCGAGCAGTGCTGCTACGACGACCAGGGCCAGATGCAGAACGCGACGATGGCAGACTACCTCGTGCCGATGGCCGGCGAAATGCCGGACATCGCCGTGGCGCACGTATGCTCGCCCACCGCGGAAGGAGCGCTGGGGGCGAAGGGCGCCGGGGAAGCCGGAACCGCAGGCGCGGCGGCCTGCGTGATGAACGCGGTCAACGACGCGCTGGCGCCGTTCGGAGTGGTGATGACCGAAGTGCCGTTGACGCCGGATCGGGTTTTGGCAGCTTTGGCAGAAAAAGCTTAAGCCTAACCGCCCCGGTATACCCGTGTTCTGCCTTCCCTGTCCTCGCGGCCCATTGTTCCAACCATCCTCCACCGTCATTGCGAGGCGCGCAGCACCGCGGCAATCCAGGACCGCACGGACTGCGCGCTCGGCCTCCCCATGCCGCAGCCCCACAGTCCATGACGCCCTCCAAGGCCCTGGCAGCCCGTAACCGCCAAATTAGAAGTCCGTCTCAGCACACGGCCTCCTCCTGCCAGGGTTCGCCCAGGGCCGTATCCCAACGAACGCGACATTCCACCTCCGGCCCTGTATAGACTCCCGGTCACAACCACCTGACCCTAGGGGAACAGCGACATGGCGTCCATCACTGAGGCGGCTGCGACGTTCTTCGCTGCATGCGAAACCGGCAAGGGATGGGCAGGATGCAGCGCCTACTGTCAGCCCGATGCTACCTTCAGCGCCCAGTCCGAGCCGCTGGCAGACGTAAAGACGCTTGAGCAGTACACAAACTGGATGCAGGGCCTGCTGACCGTCCTGACCGATGGCAGCTATGACCTGAAGGCGTTCGGCACCGATGCCGAGCGAAATAGCGTCATCGCCTACGGTGTTTTCACAGGCACTCATCTTGCAGGCGACCCTTGCCCGCCAACAGGCAAGACCACAAAAACGGACTACGTTTACGTAATGCAATTCGAGGGCGAAAAGATCGCCCATATGACGAAGATTTGGCATTCCGGCCTGGCATTAAAGGAGCTCGGCTGGGCGTAGGCCTTTGGAAATGTGCTGCATCAATCAAAACGGACGTCAAGCGCCCTCCCTCCCCTAAAAAGGACCGCGCCGTCGCAATCACCGGCAGCCTGTTTGCCACCGTCCAACTCGCCCGCAACCACCGGGCCAAACAGCGCCGCTCGCCGTGCAACCCACCATTCAGTCCGGCTGGATCATCAGCTTCCCGGAACGTCCGCCCGTCCAACCGCGGCCGGCAGGATCGTCCCTGCCCTACCCAACATCCAGCCGCGCCGCCACCCCCTCCACCGCTAACGGATCACGCTCCGGAATGACATGTCCCGGCGCGGACAGGTGCCCGGCCCAGCCCGCGGCAATGGGCATAGCCGGGCCATCCAGGCGACCCCGGCTCAGTTCACCGCCTGCGGACGCCCCTCCTCCAGGAACTGCACGACCTCATCAATGAACTGCATCCGGTTCTTCTCCAGCATGACCGTATGCGTCCCCTCGCCCAGCTCGACCCACCGCTTGTACGGCGCGTTCTTCAGCTCAGCGAAGTATGCGGCAGTCTGGTAGCTCGGCAGGTCCGCATCCCACTCCGCATGGATCAGCAGCGTGGGCACCCGGATATCCGACGGCTGATACAGCGGCTTCCCAGCCATCCAGTAGTCCCGGCTGTCCTGCCCCACCCCATTCGGCGCGCGCAGCACCGGCGGGTTCTGCTTAGCGCCCACCGGATCCGTCGCAAACGTGGCGTCCGCCCACATGTCGAACCAGCCCGGCGGGATCAGGTCGGCCTTCTTCGCCTCCGGCACGCCCATCAGCCAGCGGTCCCGCGCCGAATCCCGCGTAACCGCGCGATAAGCCCCCAGCGCCGGAGCATCGGCCGGAACCTTGGCGGTGCTCAACCACTGCGGCGCATACAGCACCAGCCGGCCCACGTTATCGTTATGCGTCGTGGTATACAGTCCCATGATGGACGTGCCCCACGACCACCCCATGACGTTCACCTTCGCCACACCGCGCTGCTTCATCACAAAATCCACCACGGACGCCACGTCCCGCGCCGCCATCGCAGTATCCACGAGCGGCTTGTTGTCCCCAGCCGGACGGTCCATCTCCGCCGGCCGGGTCGAGCGGCTGTAGCCCCGCACATCCAGCATCCAAACGTCCCAGCCACGGGCGGCCAGGATGTCCATCATGGACGCCCCGCCGACCGGCAGGTCGAACGCCGTCTCCGCCGGGTAGGTCGCGCCATGCACGTAAACCAGCACGCGGTCCGGGGAAAAGGCCCGCATCCCCTCGGGATGCTTGTTGCGGACATAGAGCTGGATGCCGGGGTCGGCGGCCGGCACCATGAACTCCTGCATCGCGACCTTGTCGGCCGCCCGCCCCGGCGCGGGCGCCAGCGCAACTCCGGCCATCAGCAGCGCAGCCACAGCCCACAGCCGGCGCAATTTGAACGTCTTGGTCATCGCTCCCCCTCCGATCCCCGTTTCCCAGGTCTTGAAGGCCAGGTGACACCCAAACGCCAGTGGCGGCAAGATGCAGCCTGCCAACCTCTACCCGGCAAAGGCACCCAGCCGGACCGCCCCCGCCATCACCCCCGCGACCCCGCCACGGCAACCCGCGCAAACGTCCCCACGATCTTGCTGGACGCCCGCAGCGTGCCCCGCAGCGACCCCGCCACCTTCGACTGCCCGCCAGCCCGGCAGCGATACGGCACCGGCAGCTCCAGGATGCGGAGCCGGCTGCGCGCCGCCTTCATCTGCATCTCGATGTTCCAGCCATACGTCATCTCCGCCATGCCCAGCCCCGCCAAGGCATCCCGGCGTATGACGCGAAAGGCGCACATGTCGGTATAGCGGACGCCATACAGCACCCCCATCAGCCGCCCGGCAACGCCGCCCGCCAGCACCTGATGCCAGTTCATGGACCCCGGCGCCCTCACGCCCCGAGTGCGCGAAGCAATCACGAAGTCCTGCGCCCCCTCCAGCACCGGCCCGGCCAGCCGCGGCAACTGGTCGGCGCAGTCCGCCCCGTCCCCATCCATGTAGGCCAGCACGTCGCACTCCGCCCGTGCCGCCGCGGCCCCGGCGGCGCAGGCCCGGCCATAGCCCCGCCCAGCATCCAGCACCCGGGCGCCCGCCGCCCGCGCAACATCCGCAGTCCCATCCGTGCTGCTGCCATCGGCGACAATCACCTCGCCCACCGCCTCCCGCAGCACCTCGGCCACCACCGGCCCGATAGCCTCCGCCTCGTTCCAGGCCGGGATCACGACGGAAACGCGGTGCAAATCCAAACCTACAGGCTCCACCTCAGCCCGCACCCCTGGCAAGGCTTGGGCGGCGCGTCGCCGACCAGCGCCGTGCGAAAGCCCTGATACGCCGGGCTGTTCCAAATCTCGCGCAGGCTGTCCTGCGTCGCGTCGCCCAGCGTATAGCTGTCATATCCCCGGGCCGAGAACGGCGCGATGCAGCACGGCAGCGCCCGCCCATGCGCGGTGAAGTACATCAGCGACCAAGGCCGCCGGCAGGTCGCCCAGGGCTTGTCATCCGCTGACCGCTTCAGGCTCAACCCCGGCTCAGTCGCGCCCGAAGCATCCAGGCTCACGCCCAGCTCCCGCCCAATCGCCTGCGCCTCGGCGATGACCGCCTCCTCCTCCACCCGCGTCTGCTCGAACAAGCTGCTGTCCGGCCGCGCCAGGCCAAACCCCGCCTCGTCGAACACCAGGCGCTGCAAGTGGACCTCCGTGACCCCGACCCTCGCCGCCAGCCGCACGAACTCCGGCAGTTGGTCCACCGTCTCCTTCAACCCCGTCAGCCAAAGGGACACCACCGGCTTCGTGCGGCCCAGCGCCGACTGCAGGTTGGTGAAGGCCGACACGTTGCGCACGATGCGGTCGAACATGTCCTTGCCACGCACCTTCAAGAACGTCGCCGCCTCCGCCGCGTCCAAGGACACCCGCAGCTCGTCCAGCCCGGTATCCATGATCTCACGGTGCTTCTTGGGCCCGAGCAAGGTGCCGTTGGTGTTGAACAGCACGTGCGTGCCCCGCCCGCCCGGACCGCGCCCCGGCTGCTTCAGGTGGCGGATCATGTCGGGCAGGTGCTTGACCAGCATCGGCTCGCCCACCCCATGCAGCACGACCCGGCTGACGTTCGACACCTGGTCCACGATGCTGCGGAACAGCTCCATGCTCATGTCGGCCGGCGGCTCCAGCGCCTCAAACGTGCGCGGGCAGGTCTCGCAAAGCAGGTTGCAGCGGTTCGTCACCTCCAGATACAGGCAAACCGGCATCGCCTCGGCCACGCTGTCCCCGGCGGACACCGCCTCGAAGTAGCGGCGGGGGTCAGGGGCCGGCGGCCGGGCGTCGAGGGTTGCGGACATGGAAAGCCTCCTCAGGCGAGCAGCGCCCCGCGGCGCGCCCTGTGTCGGATTAGGTCATACGCAACAAGCGCCGAGGCAGGCAGGAACACCATGGCCGGGGCGGCCACCTGCATCAAACGGTCGTCGAGATACAGCAACGGCGCCGCCCCCATCAGCCACACCGCCGGGCGCGACGGCGCCAGAACGCATGGCGCTGCGAGCGCCGTCAGATACCAGGGATAATGCGGCGAAAGTGCGAACATCGTCGCCATCACCAGCCAAACCGCATCCCGGCACATCAAAACGGCGCGATCCCCCGGCGCCTCCGGCAACGGGCCGCACAGCCCAACCCATCCCGCCAGCGCCAGCAGCCCCAAGGCGGTGGTAGCGGCATAGGCAGGTCCGGCCCACGACGGCAACGGCCCTGCCGTGGCAACCAGCCGCAGCAGCAGGAAGCCGCTGCCGCTGCCCAACCCTTCCTCCGACGCATAACCCGGCAGGTAGCCCAGCACACGCCATCCCGCGCCGGCGTAGCACGCATACGACACGGCGATCAGCGCCCCGGCGGCCAACGGCGTCCGCAGGTCCCAGCGCCGCCACACCGCCGGGAACAGCGCCGCCGGCAGCAGCTTGCACAGCACCGCAGCCCCCAGCGCCAGCCCGGCCAGCGCGCGCCACCGCCGGGCCGCAAGCACCAGCATCAGCCCCACGAAGCCCAGCGCCGCCGCATCTATGTGGCCGCCGCCGGCGAACTCCCAGACCACGAGCGGATTCCACGCCAGGATCAGCACCCGCTCCGCCGGCTGCCCCGCCAGCCGCAGCAGCACCAGCGCCGCGCCGATCCCCAGCAGGTCGAATGCCAGCATCACCGCCTTCATGCCCCAGATCGTCGGCCAGGCCACGCCAACCAGGGCGAACAGCCCCTGCGCCACCGGCGGATAGATGGTCGGCGCGTAATAGGCGCGGTTGATGTGCGGATAGATCGCCGTCGCCGCGGCCCCCTCGTCCCGCAGGCCCCGCAGCTCCGGCGCAGCCGGCAGGTAAAGATACGGGTTGATCCCAGCTGCCTGCACCCTGCCATCCCAGACATAGCGGTAGATGTCGGTGGACAGCAGCGGCGGGCTGGCAAAGGTCAGCAGCCGCATCGCCAACCCCAGCACGAGCACCGCGGGCAGGGCAGCCCCTGACGTCCGCCTGACCCGCCAAACCGCCCCGGCATAAAGCAAGCCAGCCGCGCATGCGAAGGCGACGTAGCGGTAGGTGCGGTCCAAGTCCATCTCGCCGGCGTCCCCAGGCAGGCGCTGGGCCAGTCCCGCCGCAACCATCACCAGGATGCCGATGCCAAGCCCCGGCAAGACCAGGTCCCGCCGGATCATGGCGCTGCGCCAGGCCCTGCCGCCCGGGCGCCGGTGCAGCCGTCAAGCGGCGTTATACCAACGGCCATCTGCCCTGACCCCTACGCAGCCGCACCGTCATTGCGAGCCGCCCTTGCGGCCTGGCAATCCCGCGGCCGGCAGCGCCGTCCTCGCCGCCCCTGGCTCGCCGCGGCGCTGCGCGCCTCGCAATGACGGGAAAAACGGTCAGAGCGGATGGCCGTTGATATCAGTCCGGCCGGAGCCGCCGGCCTACCGGTCCGGACGCCGCCGGCCCGCAGCGTCCCGCCGGCAGCCCAACGGCCAGGCGCAGCCTCCGTCCCGGCGCTACTGGCGTCCAGGATGCGCTAGGCCAGCGCGCGGTCTATCGCCGCCCGCAGCCGCTTGGACCCCGGCGGCGTGGTGCTGCCGAACCACGCGGCCAGCCGCCCATCCGCCCCGAGCAGGTACTTGTAGAAATTCCAGCGCGGCCGGGCCAGCAGCCCACCCTGCTGGCCGAGCCAGAGGAACAGCGGATGCGCCGCCGCCCCACGGACCCCAACCTTCGCCGCCATCGGGAAGTCCACGCCATAGTTCACGGCGCAGAACTGCCCGATCTCCTCCGCCGTGCCCGGCTCCTGCCCGCCGAAATCGTTGGACGGCACGCCCAGCACCGTCAGCCCACGCCCGCGATGCTCCGCCCACAGCGCCTGCAGCCCGGCATACTGCGGCGTGAAGCCGCAGCGGGACGCGGTGTTGACCACCAGCAGCGGCCGCCCGGCATAGGCACGCAGCGGCAGCGGCGCGCCAGACAAGCTGTTCAAGGTGAAGTCAAAGGCCGTGCCCGGCGTCGTCTCGCTCATGCCGCCGCTATAGCATGCTCCACGGCCGGCACCACCCGGCGGCCCAAGCCGCTTGCGCGCTGCCCGGAACCCTGCCGCCCTAAACTGGCTTATGCCGCCACGCAAAAGGAGAACCTGGATGCCGCAGCGCTGGCCGGACCGGCTTTGGATCGTACGTCATGGCGAAAGCGCCGGCAACGTCGCCCGGGACGCGGCGCAGGCAGCCCGCCTGCCGCGCATAGACATCGGCCACCGCGACGTGGACGTGCCGCTCAGCACGCTCGGCACGACACAGTCCGACGCGCTTGGACGCTGGTTCGCCGCCATGCCAGCCGACGCCCGCCCCGACGTGCTGCTGGTGTCCCCCTACCTGCGCGCCCGCCAGACCGCCGACGGCATCATTAGCGCCGGCGGCCTGGCCCCCGAAGCATCCCGGCCCATCGCCGATGAACGGCTGCGCGAGAAGGAGTTCGGCATCCTGGACCGCCTGACCCGTTACGGCATCGAGGAGGAGCATCCGCAGCAGGCGGAGCTACGCAAGATCATGGGCAAGTTCTATCACCGTCCACCCGGCGGCGAGAGCTGGTGCGACGTGATCCTGCGCCTACGCTCCGCGCTGGACACCATCAGCCTGCATCACGGCGGCCGGCGCGTGCTGGTCGTCGGCCACCAGGTGGTGGTGCTGTGCATGCGCTACCTGCTGGACGGCATGGACGAGGACGCCATCCTCGCCGTGGACCGCCAGGGCGACGTAGCGAACTGCAGCGTCACCGAATATGCCTATGACCCCCAGGAAAATCCGGATGGCATGGTCCTGCGGCGCTTCAACTTCACCGCGCCGATGGAACAGGAGGGAACGCCAGTGACGGCCGAGCCGGACCAGCAGGTCGCCGCACGATGACGCCCGTCACACTGGACCTGCTGCGCGCCAACCCCCTACCCAGCCACGAGGACACCCAGGACAAGGACGGGCGCGGCCGGGTGCTGGTGGTGGGCGGCAGCCTGGAGGTGCCCGGCGGCGCCCTCCTGGCCGCCGTGGGCGCATTGCGCGCAGGCGCAGGCAAGCTGCAGATCGCGACCTGCCGGACCATCGCCCCGCACTTGGGCCTGGCGGTGCCGGAGGCCCTGGTGCTCGGACTCCCGGAAACCGAAGCCGGCGGCATCGCCGCCGAATCGGCGGATCGTGTGGTCACTCGCGCCGACCGGGTGGACGCCCTGCTGGTCGGACCCGGCATGATGGACCCCGATGCGACGGAGGCCCTGGTCGCCGCGATCCTTTCGGATACGACCTGCGCTGCCATCGTGCTGGACGCCGGGGCGCTGCACGGGCTGGAGCGCCAGGCCGACACGCTGCGCCGCCACGCCGGCCGCGTCGTGTTGACGCCGCATGCCGGGGAGACCAACCCTCCCACAATCTTGCAAAACTACCCTTTGACCTGTCCGTGAGGCTTCCTCGCGAGCATCTCCGGCCGGGATACGGCGAGGGATTTCTGGGCGCGCCGGTGGTAATCTGTCCGCGTTC
>JAABUQ010002653.1_pt1 | contig 34858 bp, 27 predicted proteins | sample 5560001 | NCBI WGS metagenome assembly JAABUQ01 (sample SAMN10711888, study PRJNA513371) | rock metagenome | isolation source: Antarctica rocks | place: Antarctica: Victoria Land, Finger Mt nord | collected 2015-12-18
ACCATCCCACCCCCCACCCAAGCCTGATCCTTCATCCCCCCGTCCTCCTACCCGCAGCCCTGGATTCCCCGCAGGCGGGACTCCGCCCGAGCCCTATACTCAAAGATCATGGAGGATGTTCACCCTCTCCCCAATCCCAGCCCCGCTGCCGCCGCCGCAGCCAATAGTTCCCTCGCGGAACCGCCTCCCCAGCGCCGCAACTCCTTCCGTCGCCATGAGATCTGGACCTACTTCGGCCCCGCCTTCGTCGCTTCCGTCGCCTACATCGACCCCGGCAACTTCGCCACCAACATCCTCGGTGGCTCGCAGTTCGGCTATCGCCTCCTTTGGGTGCTGCTCTGGTCGAACGCCATGGCCATCCTCATCCAGTACCTCTCAGCCAAGCTCGGCATCGTCACCGGCCGCACCCTCCCGCAGAACTGCCGCGACCACTTCCGCCGGCCCACCGTCTATGCACTCTGGGCCGCCGCCGAAATCGCCGCCATCGCCACCGATCTAGCCGAATTCCTCGGCGCTGCCCTCGGCCTCGATCTCCTCGCCGGCCCCTGGATGCAGGCCCACGGCCTCTCCCCCACCCAATCGCTCTTCGCCGCCGCCCTCGTCTCCACCGTCGCCGTTTTCGGTATCCTCGCACTCGATCTCGCCGGCTTCCAGTGGCTCGAACGCGGCATCATGTTCTTCGTCGGTGTCATCGGCCTTTGCTACGGCTTCGAGGTCTTTCTCGTCCACCCCGATTGGAAGTCCGCCGCCCTTTCCACCCTCATACCCAGCCTCGACCCGCACGCCTTCAAGGACTCCCTCTACGCCGCCGTCGGCATGCTTGGCGCCACCGTCATGCCGCACGTCGTCTATCTCCACTCCGCCCTTGTCCAGCCTCGCCTGCAACAACTCGCCAGGCCCCCCAAAGCCCCTGGCCGCCGCGTCCGTCTCCGCTATCTCCGCTTCGAACTCATCGACGTCTTCGTCGCCATGAACGGCGCCTGGCTCATCAACTCCGCCATGATCATCATGGCCGCCGTCGCCCTCGCCCGCTCCGGCCTCGCCGCGCCCTCCATCCAGGACGCCTATCAAACCCTCGGCCCGCTGCTCGGCCGCGGGGCCGCCGTCGTCTTCGCCGTCGCCCTCCTTTGCTCCGGCCTTTCGTCGTCAACTGTCGGCGTCATGGCCGGCCAGGTCATCATCGAGGGCTTCCTCGACATCAAGTTCCCCATCTTCCTCCGCCGCCTCATCACCATCATCCCCGCCCTGATCGTCATCGCCGTCGGCCTCGACCCGCTCCGCATCCTCATCCTCTCGCAGGTCGTCCTCTCCTTCACCCTCCCCGCCGCCCTTATCCCCCTTCTCCTCCTCACCAACCGCACCGCCGTCATGCGTGAGTTCTCGAGCGCCCTCCGCACCCGCGTCGCCGGCTGGGCCATCGTCGCTATTATCCTCACCCTCAACATCGTCCTCCTCGGTCAACTTCTCCTCAGCGCCTGACCTCCGCAGCGAAGTAACACCCTACCTGCAAACCTTTGTCGTTTGGCCCTGAGCGAACCGAAGGGACCAACCCCCGTTGTGCTTTAGCCACGGAGTGAAACGACGCGAACTCCTCCACTCGCTCACACAACCGTTGTCATTCCGAGCGAAGCCAAGGAACCCCCTATTCGCTTGCACCACGGAACGAGCGACGAGAGCACTCACCCAGGAGCCACTACCCCACACGAAAAGGCAGCCCTCGAAAGGGCTGCCTTCGCAACAAATCTGAATTTACTCCGCTGCCGACAACGCCTCACCCAACTCCTTGATGTGCTTCGCGTTCGCCGTCTCGTCCGTGCCCGCCACCTTCACGGTCTCCTTGCCTAGCTTGTGCATCAGCGTCGTGATCGACTTGCCATCTAGCTCTTCAGCCTGCAGCAGCTTCTTCAGCTTGCCCAGATCGGTCACAACGGCCTTCACACCCTCGTGGTCATGCTTGCCGAGATACTCTTCCCAGCTCTCGATGTTCGTCACAGCCTTCTTGGCCGTGAAGCTCTTTGCGCCTTCCTGCAGCGCCTTGATCGTCGTCGTAAATCGTGTCGTGGGCATTCATCTCTCCTGGAAGCTTGGTGGTCTCAGAATGGCCAAAGCATCGCCATCGACCTCTTCGGATGCACGCCTGATCAGCTGCCATACCCACCCTCACTACCCTGCTAAATACTCTGTCGAAATCTCCAGTGACACGGACACGGAACTCCCCCACAAATCGGCACATACGGTGACGGGAGACCATAACCCAGTCTCCCGCTCCCCGCACACACCACCGTCCACTCTCCGCGCAAGCTTATCGCCGGCCGTCTCCGCCTCGACCTCCGCTCGCACTGCCGCCACCACCACCGCCATGTGGAGCCTCCGCCCGCGGCCCGGCACTCTGCGGCACCGGCTGCGAGGGCGCCAGCCGCGGCTGTTGCTGCATCGGTTGCGGCTGCGGCTGCATAATCCGCGGCTGCTGCTGGGTAGGCTGCTGTTGGATAGGCCGCTGCACCTGCATACGCTGTGGCTGCTGGGTGGGCTGAGGCACCTCCGGCCGCTGCATGCCCCGCAGTGGAACCGCCTGCTGCACCTGCCGTTGTTGCATCCCCTGCTGCATCGCCTGCCGTTGTTGGGGCTGCTGCTGAATCGCTTGCTGGCGCTCCTGTGTGCCTTGCTGCAACTGCTGCTGAATCCGCTGCTGCTCTATCGCGCGCTGCTGCTGCTGCACCTGCTGCTGTTGCAGTTGCAGTTGCAGTTGCAGTTGCAGTTGCTGCTGAACACTCCGCTCCTGCGGCATCCCCTGCTGCTGAATCGCCTGCTGCGGTTCCTGCGTACCCTGCCCCAGCCTCTGGGGAGTCCCCTGCTGCTCCATCACGCGCTGCCGCTCTTGCCCGCGCTGCTGGATGCCCTGCTGCTGCTGGACCGCCTCCCGTTGCTGCATCACCTGTTGCTGGACCGCCTGCCGCTGGCTATCCTGCGCTCGTCCAGGAAGCTGCTGCTGCTCCATGCCGCGTCCTTGTCCCATCCCGTCCGGCCGCTGCTGCCCAGCAGGCTCGCTGCCCTGCATCGCCTGCACCCGCTGTTGCTGCTGCCCAACCGGCTGGCTGCCCTGCATCGCCTGCACCCGTTGCTGTTGCCCTTGCCCGTCCACCGGAAAGCGGCTCTGTGGCCCGATCGGCTGCTGCACCTGCCCGGCCTGCCTCTGCATCGGAAGGCTTCTCTGACTTTGACCCTGCAGCACCTGCGCGTTCCGCCCTGGCAAGATACCGCCGCCACCCTGCACCTCACCCCCGCGATCTCCCGGGTAGCTCCGCTGCCCCGCCGCCGCATCACGCCCATTGCCAAGCTGGCCCCCCTGCGCTAAACCCTGCCCCTGCGCAACACCGCGTGCATCCACCGCGCCTTGCACCAACGGCCGCTGCCCTCCCTCTCCAGCCACCCGTCGGGGATCCCCGCCCCGCTGCGGAAAGGGAACCGCCGCCGTCTGCCCGACCGCCGGCACCTGCCCCGGCCGAACTCCCGGCGCAGTCACCACCCCGTCCTGCCGCACCCCGCCGGCAATCCCCGACCCGAACCGCACCGGCTGGTTGTTCATCGGCGGCGCCACCACGCGATCCGCCGCCAGCACCCGGCCCGCCGTCGCCTCCACCGGCCGGCCTCCGTTCTGCCGGAAGAACTGTCCGCGATGGGTCTCCGCCGCACGTTCATTCTGAATCTGCTGCGTCATCGGTGGCGTCCGCTGCGATCGGAACGCCGCCATCTCCGCCGACACCGGCCGCGCTTGGATCCCACCACGACCGCCGTTATAGCTCACCCGGTTGTTGATCACCGTGGTGTTCACATACCGGTTCGTCACCGCGTTATTGATCCGCACGTTGTTCACAATCACGGTGCGGTTGTACACGTTGTGGATGTTCACGACGTTCACGTTGCTCACCGCGCGGTTATACGCAAAGTGGTTCCCACTCCAGTACCCACCGTAGTAGCCCGTGCCGTAGTAGCCAAAACCATACGGCACACCGCCATAGAACCCTATATGCCGGCCCCAGTACCCGCGATGAAAGCCGTATCCGCGGCCGTACGGTCCCCACCATCCCGGTGTCCACAGCGCACCAACATACGGCGCCGCACACCACGCTCCAGGCACCCAGTAGTACCCCACCGGCGCGAACCCCCAGTACCCCGGCGTCCATAGATAATTGTCCGCCGGCGCCTGTGGCTGGTCATACACCGGCAACGGCGGCGGCGGCTCCTGCGCCTGCTGGTCCGGGTCCACATCCGAGTAGATCTGGTCACTCAACGCCTGCGCATCGTCGTTTCCGTTCTGCCCACCCGCGGTCTGGCCGTCGCTGTACGCACTGTTACCCTGGCCAGTGTCATACCCCCCACTGCCCTGGCCGTTACCATACGTGCCGTTCCCTTGCGGATACCCTTCCGGCACTCTCTGCTCTACTGGCGCCGGCGCCTGTTGCCCGTCCCCGTACGCCTGCGCCGCCTGCTGGCTCTCATTCACCGAACTCTGCGGAGCCGCCGTCTGATACCCCGCCGCCCGATAGTTCGGTGCCGCCCGATTGCTTCCCCTCGCCGCTGAGTAGGGCGCTGCCCCGATCGACGCTTCCCTGTATGGCGCCGCCGCCGCTGCCGCACCGTACCCCTCAAGCGCCGGTGCGGGCGATATCCCCGCCCCCGTCGCCGCAGCCTCCGCCTCACTCGCATCCACCGGCGCCATATTCGCTTCCGCCGGATCCGGCCCCGTATCACTTACCGCCGACATCTGCGGCTGGTCCCTCTTGCAGCCCACCCCGCCCACGCCCAGCGTCGTCATCAGCAAGGCCGCAGATACCGCCCCCGCCAGCATCGGCCTCTTCGTTTGGTTCCGCACATCCCGCATCTCGATCGCATTCCGCATGGCCATCGTCCTGTCTGTCCGGCCTCGTTCCGCCTCGCCGAGCGCGCAACCCGCCGTCCTGCCTTCTTTCAACCCGAGATCCTTCATCTAGATTCGATGCTGCCTGTTGATATCGCAAATGCGTCCGCCGTGAAGCTCACCCATCGGTAACCACCCCAGTGGAGAGACACCCGCCTTTCCAACCCACTAACCCTGTCATCCCAACCGAAGACCGGGGTCTCCGGCGAGCGTACTTGCTCGCCCGGGGTAGAAGCAGAGGGACCCGCTTCCCCACCACCGCACCACCTGTCGTCAGCTACTCTAATCTCCAGCCCATCCGCCTGCCCACCCCATCATCGAGGTACCCCACCGCCGCATGCACGCCCTCCGTCGCACCTTCCTCGCCGCCCTCGCCCTCTCCCCCATCGCCACAATCGCGCAAGCCCCCGGCCGCACCCTCACCGATGCCGACTACCGCCTCGCCGAGAGCCGCCTCTCCTACATGGTCAATCCGCTCATCGCCCACACCGTCACCCGCCCCACCTTCCTCCCTGGCAATCGCCTCTGGTACCGCGACGCCAGCCCCAGCCGCGCTACCTTCGTTCTCGTCGATCCCACCTCGAAGACCGTCTCCCCCGCCTTCGACCACGCTGCCCTCGCGAAAGCCATCCTCGCCGCCGTCCCCGACGCCACGCCGGCCCCCGTCTCCGCCCACCTCCATCTCGATGCCCTCGAGCTCGCCGATCTCGACACCACCGGCCACCCCCGCACCCTCACCTTCACTGTCTCCGGTAAAAAGCTTCGCTGCACCGTCGCCACTCCCACCGCTGGCACCGGAACCACCACCTGCACCCCCGTCTCCGACGCAAAAGATCAGCCCGGAACCCGCCGCGCCCGCGCCGCCTCCGTCACCTCCCCTGACGGCACCCGCGCCGCCTTCCTCCGCGATTGGAATCTCTGGCTCCGCGACATCAACTCCGGCACCGAAACCCAGCTCACCCATGACGGCATCCCCGACTTCGGCTACGCCACCGACAACGCCGGCTGGACCCACTCCGACAACCCCATCCTCGTTTGGTCGCCCGATTCCCGCCACATCGCCACCTTCCAGCAGGACCAGCGCCACACCGGCATGATGTACATGGTCCCCGTCACCGTCGGCCACCCCTCTCTCGAAGCCTGGCGCTACCCCCTCGTCGGCGACAAGGACGTCACCACGATTGAGCGAGTGGTCATCGATGTCCCCTCCGGTAACGTCGTTCGTCTCAAAATGCCGCCCGACCAGCACCGGTCTACACTCTGCGACGATGTGAGTTGTTCGGGCGGCTGGGACGACGTCCAGTGGGCGCCCGACTCTAAAACCCTCGCCTTCGTCTCCACCTCCCGTGACCACAAAGACGAATCCCTCCGTGTCGCCGATATCGCCACCGGCGCCATCCGCGATATCTTCCACGAGACCGCCCCCAAATTCTTCGAGTCCGGCGATGGCCGCGTCAACTGGCACTATCTCCCTGCCTCGAACGAGTTCCTTTGGTTCTCCGAGCGCTCCGGCTGGGGACAGATGTACCTCTACGACCTCAAGTCGGGCCAGCTTAAAAATGCGATCACCACCGGCGACGGCAACGTCACCCAGGTCCTCTCCGTCGACGAAAAGGCCCGGCGCCTCCTTTATCTCGCCGTCGGCAAAAACCCCGCCGAAGACCCCTACTTCGAACATCTCTACACCACCGATCTCTCCGGCAGAAACACCCGCCACCTCACCCCGGACGTCGCCACCCACGCCGTCACGATCTCAGACGACGGCTCCGTCTTCGTCGATATCGCCAGCAGCCCCACTTCTCCGCAGGTCACCACCCTTCGCGACACCCGCTCCGGCCAGATCCTCATGCCCATCGCCCAGCAGGACATCTCCGCCCTCCTCTCCACCGGCTGGAAGCCCCTTTCGCCGATCACCGTCAAAGCCCGCGACGGCCAGACGAACCTGTTCGGTTACATGTGGAAACCCACCGCCTTCGACCCAACAAAGAAATACCCAGTCGTCGACTATATCTATCCCGGCCCGCAGGTCGGCTCCTGCGGCAGCCGCAACTTCTCCGCCGCCCACGGCGACAACCAGGCCCTCGCCGATCTCGGCTTCATCGTCCTTTGCCTCGACGGCATGGGCACCAACCTCCGCTCCAAGAGCTTCCATGAAGGCGTCTACCCCATCGACCCCGCCGATAACACCCTCCCCGACCAGGTCGCCGGCATCCGCGAACTCGCCGCGAAAAACTCCTTCATCGACCTCGACCGCGTCGGTATCTGGGGCCACTCCGGCGGCGGCAACGCCACCGCTACCGCCATGCTCCGCTATCCGGATTTCTTCAAGGTAGGCATCTCCGAGTCCGGCAATCACGACCAGCGCGTGTACGAGGACGACTGGGCCGAAAAATGGGGCGGCCTCGAGCACAAAAACCCCGACGGCACCACCAACTACACCGCTCAGGCCAACCAGCTCCACGCCAAAAACCTCAAGGGCCACCTGCTCCTCGCCCACGGCACCATGGACGACAACGTCCCCCTCAACAACACCCTTCTGCTCGTCGACGCCCTCATCAAAGCCAACAAAGACTTCGATCTCGTCCTCTTTCCCAACGCTCACCACGGCTACGGCGAAGGCAGCCAATACATGATGCGTCGCCGCTGGGACTTCTTCACCCGCTATCTCGCCGGGAACACGCCGCCGTTCGAGTACGCGATGAAGCCATACGCCGACGCCATGCGTGCCGCGCAGGGACCCTCGTCCGGCATCGCCGCGGACGACATCCTCTTCTCCGGCGACGCCGTTCCCAACCCCGCACCACACCCAGCCTCCTGGTGACTACAGGAGTCACCGACCAGGCGCCGACCCATAAAACTAAGTCACTTACCTAAGCAGCTAAATTGGCCCAGAGCAGTTACCGAAGGCTGAAAGTCAGCGCAGAATTCGCGTGCATGCGATGAAATATTGCAATGTGACTGTAAGGATTATCTTCTTAGCCTTCCAATCCCCCTTCGAACCAACGTGGAGATGATGTCCCGCCCATGTCTATCCAGCCACCTCGTCCCTAAGGACGCCGGCCAGTGATATCTGGCTACCCCGTTCAAGCGACCCTGGCACCGATCGAGAGCGACTCGCATCCGATCCGCTCGCCGCAGCTAAACCCGCAATCAGAAATCCAGCAATACATCCCAGCCAGCAGCCCAGCAGAAAGATCATCCAGTGTCCCATGCGCAAAAGCCTCCAGCGATCGACGGTATAGCCGGAAAATCTCTCCACCCATACCACCGACGTGTTAAGGCCGTGACTATTTTGGGCAGTCTCGGTTTGCCCGTACCTTTGAAATCCTCCGTGTCAACACCCTTTGCCTCGCCCTTGTCACCCTCAGCATCTTCCTCCATCGGCTGCTGGTGCCTCGTCTCATGCTGCTCTTCTGCTGGCTCATCGTCACCGCCCTTCTGCTCATGCGGAAGCACCTCACCCGCCAGCTCATCGTCCAGTGGAAGAGCCGTCACGTCCACCGCCGCAACGTCATCATTGGCGCCGATAAAGACGCCCACCGCATCTTTTCCATCCTTACCAAATCGCCGGATCTCGGCCTTTGTCCCGTCGCCTTCCTTGCCGAGAGCAGCTCCGAAGAAAATCAGGTCATCTTCAGCCACGACTACCACTTCCGCAACTCCGCTCCCGTCCTCACCGAGCCGACCAGGCCTTCGATCCGCGCATCACCTCCGCCGGCCGCTTCCTCCGCAAGTCCAGCCTCGACGAACTCCCGCAGATCCTCAACGTCCTCAAAGGCGACATGTCCCTCGTCGGCCCCCGCCCCAAAATGCCCTTCATCGTTCAGGACTACACCGCCGTCGAGCACCAGCGGCTCCTCGTCCCGCAAGGCATGACCGGCTTCTGGCAGCTCAGCGCCGACCGCAGGTTCGCCATCCACGAACGCCTAGAGTACGACCTCTGCTCCCTCGAGCAAAAAGGCTTCTTCTTCGACCTCGCCATCCTCGTCCACACCGCCTTTTTCGCCATGAAAGGCATTTAGACGCCACCTTCGCCTCGAAGCGAGATCTGCCTTTGTTGTCATCCCGTGGCGGGGTGCGGGAGACGATGATCGACGGTTTATCGTGAACTCGAGCACCCCGATCAGCCCCGCAGTCTCTGCCCTCCGGTGCAGCTCAAGCTCGTAGGCGTGCTCCTTGAACAGCGAGGCCCCGATAATCTGGAATCGCGCCTCGGGGTACCGCGCGTGCACCGTCGCCGCCGCCTCGATAAACACGTGCTGCCCCTTCCATGGGCAGATCCGCCCCACCAGCCCGATCACCGGCCTCGCCTCCGCAACTCGAATCGCCAGCCCTCTCTGCTCCTCCTTCGGCGCGAAGAACTTCCCGAGATCCACCCCGGAGGCAATCGCCGCCGTCGGTGTTCTCGGCAGGTCGAGCGTCTCGAGCGTGGCCAGCGAGTTCCCCATTACAAAGTGCGGCAGCACCTTCGCCAGTCCCCGCATCAGCATCACCACCTTCGCCAGCAGATAGTCTGCCGCAATCCGGTCGCGAACGTGCCACACCACCTGAACCCCGCTCAGCCGACCCGCCATTCCACCCAAAATCGACGCCTTCAGCGAGTTCGTATGCAGCACCTCGATCCGCTCCCGTTCCAGAAACCGCGCCAGCCGCCGTATGTAATTCAGGCTCGATCGCATCGCGCCCAGGTTCCCCGCAGACGTCATCCCCAGGGAGTCCTTCCGCGCATGCACCACACTGTTGTCGAGCAGCATCAGATGCACCGGCACCTGCCCTCCAGCAGTTCCTCAAGCGGCCCATGCGATCCCAGCAGCAGCACCGGATCCACCCGCGATCGATCAAATTGCCGCACCAGCTCCGTTCGCGCAATCTCCCGTCGCCCAGCTCCGCCGTGTGATCAAACAGCAGCACCTGCGCCGGTCTCGTCCGCGCCACCGTTCCGGCCCGGGCACCGCCGTTCCCCGGCAGCTTCATTTCTTTTGCCAACAGCACTCTCCCGCGGGCCAGCACCGTCGATCCAGCTTTCTGGCTAAGCCCTTCAGCCTGCCGTCCGCTTCGCCACGCCTATCTGTGCAGACCGCCGCCCTTCCGCCCCTCCACTCTCATCAACCTCCTCAAGCGCCGGCAGCCGACCGCCCGTCACCTCCGCCAGATATCTCCGCACTCGCCGTTGAAACTCCGCCGTATCGTATCTCCGTGCATGCGCCTGGATCGCTGGCGAATCCCACACCATCCCCGCAAACTGCTCCATCGCCCTCTTCAACGACGCCACCGTCGGCTCGCGAAAGAAGATCCCGTTCACACCCTCGATCACCGTCTTCACGGGCCCCACCGTCTCCTGCGCAAAATAGTCCTCGGCCCGCCAAACCCATCGCATCGGCGTATGGCAATAGCACACATGCACCGCGTTTTTGCCGCGTTTCACGCCCTTCGCAAATCCGAAGCAGCTCGTCACCACCAGGTCATACGCGTCCAGATCCACCATCTCCACCGCTATCGGATACAGGGGAAAGTAGTGCCGAAACAGCCTTCGGCCTCGCTCTCATCGAAGCCCGCCAGGCCGGCTGCGCCATCATCGCCTCCGACGTCGACGGCATCCCCGAGCTGCTCGGCCGCGGCAACCTCGGCCTCCTTGTCCCCACAAAACCCACCTGCCCTCGCCGATGCAATCCGCTCCCGCCTCACCAACCCAGCCCTCCGCGACTCCCTCAAGCAAAAGGCCCGAGGACATCTCGAACCCTTCACCACCACCCGCATGGCCGCCGAAGTCTTCGCCGTCTACCAGGAAGTCACGCCGCCCTCGAGCTGGAATAGGCCTCGGCTTTAAGACAAACGTGTCCTCTCGACCGTAGCGGTCCGTTCTATCGCCCGCGAAATAAAGAGACCTGCCGTCTGCTCCGTGCCGCAGAACACCGTCGCAAGCTGGTCCTTAAGGGCGCCCGCCCCCACCATCCGCCTGCAACACCGCCATCGCCGCCGTCGGTCGAAACGGCGTCACCGGCAACGCACCCTGCGCTCCATCTCGCGAGCCACCCGGCGCCGGCCGCCGCCGCCGCTCGTCATCGCCTGCTCTCGCGGCGCCGCCTCTCCGGTCTTCGACGTCTTCTCTACATTCCCCCGCCACCAGTCCATGTCATGGAATGTGTTCCCACCCGGCTGCCCCGCCCCTACATTAAATTGGTGATTCGTCGTCGCGTTCACCTTGTAACGATTGTTCTGAAACTGCATCCCCGGCATCGCCTCCCGCCGTATAGACAGCGTCAGACTGCCATTGCCTGCATTGTTGCTTGAATTGAAATAGTTGTCATGCACCGTCCAGTGATCGCACCCCATCTCAAGCGTCGCCTCCGCCGCCCACACCGCAGAGATCGAGTTGTACGCCAGCGTCCCTCCCGGTGCCCCACCATTGCAGTCCACGCCGTTATAAAGCGACTTCGTCAGATCGTGAATCAGGTTGTGCGTCACCATCGGTGCCACCGAGTTCCCACCCGTCTGTATTCCGTAACCATCTGAGCTACGAATAATATTGCTGTCGATCACGCCCTTCGCACATCCCGAAAGCCGTATGTTTCCCTGGTTCTCCGTCAGCAGGTTTCCGCTGATCACCGGCTCCGTGCACGCCGGTTCCTTGTCCGTCGTTACAGAGATTCCCAGCGCCTCCACCGTCGCCACGTAGTTGTTCCGCACCGCCGCGCCCGCTGTTCCAGAAAGATAGATCCCGCTCCGCTGGTAGTTCGTGGTCATCCCGCTGTCGATCCACCCAACCGCGTTATCCGCCACCACCCATCCCCGCAGCGCAGTCACCGTCGACACCCCACCGCTCACATCAGAAGCCGCCACCACGTAGATGGCGCCCTCTCCTCTGCTGTCCGGGTCCATCGTCGGATCGGCAATATTCCAGAACACATCGTTCTGGATCGTGCCCTATTCGTTTCCACCAGCCGCGTTCGTCGTCGCCAGCACCCCCGCCTTCGCCGCATGGATCACCCGCAGCCCCCTCACCGACACATGGTTCACCCCCGCCAGCATCACGCCATACCGTCGCGTCGTCTTCTCCATCACGTGACCCGCGGGGCTGCTCCCATCCGCCAGGTGCACATACAACGTTCCCACCCCTGCGTCGTAGAAAATCGTCCCCGGCATCCGCGCCACGTTCTTCGCTCCCGCGTCCTGCTGCTCCGGTGGCAGCATCCCACATGCGACCACTCCGCCAGCTTGAAGCTCTTCTGCGTCTCGCGCAGCGCCTCCCACATCATGTGGTTGAAGCTCACAAAATCACCCGGCTGGTACGCCCGCCCGCATACGGCCCCAGATAGTTCGGTGCCGCCATCAGCGCCTTGGTCTGCCGCGTCTCCCCGTCGGCAAACACCTTGTACACCGGCCCCTTCACCTGCGCCTTGTACACCTCCTCCCCGACGCTCGTCCACCCTTTCACCACGTCCGCTCCATCGATCGTCGGCCGCTCCCCATCCCCATAGCTCTCGATCGTCAACGCACTCCCCACCGTGCCCGAGTTCTTCCCACCCACCCCCGCCGTCAGCTCCAGTTGCTCCGCCCATCGACCACCGCTCTTCAGCAGAATCCTGTCACCCGCATGGAATCCCCTTCCCGCCGCCATCCGGTTCACCGCGCTCAAATGCTGTCACGCACTCGCCGCAGCCGTCCCACTCGCCGTGTCCGACCCCCCCTGCTGTCCACGAAGTACGTCGCCGCCCGCGACGCCATCGCACCGCTCATCACCATCGTTGCTGCAATCACCAGCCGCAGGCGTTCGGCACACATCCTCTTCATCAACTTCCCTGTCATCTCATCTCCTCTCGATCCGCAGCCCGTCCCGCCAGCATCGTCCATGTACCTCCGCCTCTTCATGACGGAGTTCCTTCCGCCCTCCATCGACAAAGTCCTCTATCTCGACAGCGATGTCATCTCTGCTCCGACATCGCCGATCTTTGGAAGATCGACCTCGGCGACCACTTCCTCGGTGCCGCCCGCGAACCCTACATCGCTCGCCAGCGGTCGCCCCTCCACTTCGGCCCCGACGATCTCTACATCAACTCCGGCGTCATGCTCGTCAACCTTGCCAGGTGGCGGCGTGAGGTCGTTGTCCCCAGGTTCATCGCCTTCGCCGACGCCAACCGCGCCATCCTCAGCAGCCCCGACCAGGACATCCTCAACTCCGTCTTCCGCGGCAGCATCCTCGACATCGGCTTCATGTGGAACTGGCAGGCGCTCTTCGTCCGCTCCGATCTCGGCCTCTCGCCCGCCGAGTACAATCGCCCCGACCGCCTTCACCGCGAAACACAGCGCAATCGACGTCCACACCAGGAACCCCGTCGCCCCCGGAAAGATCCCCATCACCGGCATCTGCACCAGCATCGCCACCAGCGCCGCCTTCACCCCTGCCAGCTCGCCGAAACCCCGCGTCCCTTGAAAACAGGCCATCACCGCCAGCCCAAATCCCACGGCAAACACCAGGCTCCCAAACCATCCAAACGACAGCATCACCTCTTCAATCCCGTTGTCCCCCAGTGCCACGCCCTCCGTCTGCGCCACCCCATAGCTTGGCCCCTCGTTCTTCGAGACCGCCGCATCCGCTCCCAACCCAATCCCGAACGGCGACGCCTCGAACAGCGCCACTGCCCTTTGCTGGCTCGCCACCCGCTCATTTACACTGCTGTCCTCCCGCAGGTTGTTCAGGCTCGCAAATCGGCGCGACAGCACCTCGTCAATCTCCGGCACCTGCGTCACGACCCCGAGCATCACCACCGCTCCCACCAGCAGCGCCGCCAGCCCCAGCCGCTGTCGCGTCGTAAACGAAAGACTTAGCGCCAGCAGACCCACCGCCGCCCCGATCCATCCCGACCGGCTCATCGTCAGGCCAAGCGCCAGCAGACCCACCGGAATCGCCAGCAGTCGACCCGCTTCGTCGACGCCAGGCTCAGCAACAGACCAAATGCTAGGTAATCGCTGAACGGCTGCGGTGTATTCATGGTCGAAAACACCCGCATTCCCATCCGCTCCGGTACTCCGATCGACGTCAAACTCGAGTTCTCCATCCAGAACGCATTCCACGGCGCCAGAAAAAAGAACTGGTACACCCCATACATCCCCATCAGCAGCACACCCCACAGAAAGTTCGCCCGCAGGCTCTCCAGAATCTCCCCCGCATGCTCACGCTCGTGAAACACCCACAGCGCAAAACACAGCGGCACCATCCACCCGAAGACATCCTGGATCGACCCCACCAGCTCATTCGCCCCATAGGCGATCGCTGCCCAGACATACGTCCACGTCCGCAGCTCCGGTCGCAACACCCCCGTTCACGCGTGCCGATACACCGCTATTCCCGCAAGGCACGCCAGAAACGGCGACACCATCACAAACGACTCCGTCGCCACACCCGTCCAGAACTCGATCAGGCGTCGCAGCAACGGCGTCAGGAAGAACAGGCAGCACACCAGCGACACATAGTGCCGCCGCGAGACCTTCGTAAACCGCAGCGCCAGCTCAAAGCTCAGGATGGGAAACACGTACGTCAGACCCCGCGCCGCCGGCGTCGCCCCACCCGCCAGACCCGCCAGCAGCCATCCGTTCCATCGTTCCGCGCGCCGCTCTCCGGCCGCCACCGCCACAGCGCTCACGCCACCCTCCGCTCAAACCGCCGGAACACCCCCCGCAGCACCTCGAAGTCCTCCCTTTGCGGCCGCAGACTCGGCGGCACCATCTTCAAAATCACCGGAAAACTCGCATACAGGAATGCAAACCGCGCACACGTCGAGATCAGCAGCGACACCGCCGCACCCGCAATCCCAAATCGGGGAATCAGCAGGAGCATCAGCGGCACACTCAGCCCCAGCCCCACCGCTTGCAGCAGCGTCACCGTCCCTGGCCGACCTAGCGCCATAAACGCCTGCGCCAACACAAACAGCGGGTACTGGTGTAGCCACGTCGGCATGCATACCACCCCCACCAGCGCCGCCGCGATCCATAGCAGCGTACTCATCACCAGCCCATTCACCAGCAGATCCCCCGTCTGCTTCGGCCGGTTGCGAAGGTAGAAAATCAGCGCGCTCGGCAGATCAAACGTCGTCAGCCCCGCCAGAAACGAGCTCCACAGCGTAATCGCTGCCAGCTGCCCTCGCCCCGCCGGCAACAACAGCCGCGCCGTCATGATCCCCGTCCCGGCATTCAACCCCTGGATCATAACCCGCACCACCACCGTCTGCCCGATCGCCTTCACCCCGCGACCCGCCGCCGGCGCCGGTTCCACCGCAACAACCTCCTCGTTCAAGATCGTCTCGTCGCTCGCCGAAGGGAACGTCTCTGGAAGATCGCTCTGAGTTCACTCGGCGGTACAGCAGCACCTGCGTCTCCCGCCCCGAAATCTTGATCCCACCCGACAGCAGCACCGCTTGCAGCGCCGTCATCTCTTCCCGCATCTCCAGCTTCTGCGGCAGGTATACCTCGCCCGCCACCACCACATAGAAAGGCTGAAAGTTCGTCAGCTGCAGATTCAGCTCCGGCCGCACCAGATGCTGCGATCCTTCTCTAAAATCACCTCGCGGGCCCGGCTCACCGTCATCCCCGCCACCTGCACTCGCCCGATCAACTCCAGGCTGATCGATCCATCCGGATCAATGATCGCCGTCTGGTTCAACTCCGGACTCAGCCGGAACGACAGCGCTAGCGAGTCGCCCGCCCGCAGCACATACGTCCCCGCCTGCGCCTCTGCAAGTGTGGCCGCCTGCGGACCTTGGGGCATCGCCGAGGGTTGGGCCACCCCCTGCACCATCGGAATCCCGGCACAGCCACCCGTTGCGGTGCCTGCGCCGAGGCCATCGCCGCCATCAGCACCATCACCGCCGCCACACAGATCGTCGTCATCACGCGCACATCTCTCCTCATCCTCATAGCCGGCGCTGCGCCCACTCCGGCACCAGGTACTTTCGCTTGTTCAAAATACTCGCCAACAGCCGCCCGCCAGCCGCCTCAATCTGCCGCTCCGCCTGCAGCATCTCCGCCTCCACCACCATCAGCAGCCGCACCATCTCGAGCACCCCCGCCGCCGATCGCACCTGCCGCGCCAGGTACAGCACACCCGCAAAATCCTGTGCGTCGGATGCGTTCCCAGCTCACTCGTCAACGCCCGCGTCAGGTGCGTCGCCCCCGCTCCCCGCGTTGGCGAGGTCACCGCGATCGCCAGCCCATCCGGCGTCTCCCGCGGCAGCTGAAAGATGTTATAGACCAGCCTCTGGTATTCCGACAGCGGTCCTTGCCCGTCTTCTCCCTTGCCCGTCCCATTTGCCATCAGAAGCTCCGCCGCTTCCCGTCACGCCGGCCGTCCGCTCCCCCGAAACAATCGATCGCACGCCCTGCGGTGGCACGCGCTCACCCATCCCTACCGCGTCCCGTACCCCACCGTCGCCAGCACCGGGTACCGCGACGCCAGATCCAGCTCCGCCGGCGTTGCAATCGTCTCCCTCCCCGCCTCCGCCAGATACACCGCAAAGCTCGCCAGAAAGAAGCTCGCCAGCAGCCCCAGAAAACGTGTCGATCAACGGCCGTGGACGGGCCGCCCCCAGCGAAAACGGCGGCGATTGCGCGATCCCCACGTTCAGCAGACCCCGCGCATCCATCGCCTCTGAGATCTGCGCCGCCTCCGCTTCTGCACATACAGCTGCTGGCTCGCGTCCATCGCCGCCACCCTTTGCTGCAGTGTCGTAAACTCCAGCGTGTCACGCTCCGTCATATTCAGCTGATTCTCCAAATTTACCAGCTGCCCCGCAATCGTCGCTCGTCGCCCCATCGCCGCGCTCCGGTGAGCCGGTCGTCCGCCAGTGCCTGATCCTGCGCCTGGAACTTCGGATTCACGTTCGTCTGTGTCTCCGTCGAGTTCATCGCCTGCGACGTCCGCAGCTGGGTCTGCGCCTCCGCGATCTGCGAGTCCATCTGCTGCACAATCCGGTCCGTCGGCAGATACTCCGTCAGCAACTGCGCCCGCTTCAACGTCAGCTGCGCCAGCAGGGTGTTCACCTGGTCGACCGATCCCGCCGCCGGCACCACCCGCTCCATCGTCCGCTCACGCGCCGGCGTCGTCTCGAGCGCCGCACTCTCCGCCGCCATCCGGTGCTCCACCTCGCTGATCTCCGCGTCCGTCCCTCGCTCGAGCCCCTGCGCCTCCGCGATCGCCTTTTCTAACTCCGTCTCTTTGTCCGCGATCGATACCAGATGATGGCTCTGCTGGAAGTTCGCCAGGTCCCCCTGCGCCTTCGACCACTGCGTCTGGTACCGCCCCGCCTTCTTCGTTGAAGAAATGCGACGCCCCCGCCGGCCGGCCAATATCCTTCTGTCGCGCAATGAAAATGTTCAACAGCCGCGTCAATGTCTCCGTTGCCTCCGCCGGCGAGTTCGCCTGGTAGCTCAGTTCCTCGCCAATACCGACGCCGCCCCCAAAAACCTCTTCTCCCACGCCGATCAGCAGCGCATCTGGCAGACTGAACCCTCCGTCGGCGCCGCCGACACCGGCTGGGGCCGGCCGCACCGCCGATCTCCTCTCCCCTTCCTCCGCCGGCTCCCTCCCATGGTCGTCACCACCGCCGGTTCCGAAATCTTCACCTCCGGCCACTCGACCTTCGGCATGTCCGTCAACCCCGGCTCCGCCAACGTCTCCGGCGGCGTCTGCAACGAAGGCATCAATTGCGCCATCCGTCTCAACGCCGCCCAGCAGCTCCTCACCTTCTCAACCGGCGCCAGTCTCGTCCAGGCCGACCAGACCATCACCTCGGACGCCTTCCGCTACGCCACACAGCTCTCCTCCGCCGTCCAGGATGCCTCCCCTCTCCACACCGCCTTCCCTCCGGCAACCCTCTCGCCGCCCAGCTCCAGCAGATCGCCCAGATCATCCAGGTCCGCTCCACCCTTGGCGCCCGCCGCTAGATCTTCTTCGCCTCCCTCGGCGGCTTCGACACCCACAGCAACCAGATCGCCACCCACACCTGGCTGCTCGGCCAGCTCGATACCGCCCTCTCCGCCTTCAACCAGGCCACCACCGAGCTCGGCGTCAACTCCAACGTCACCGCCTTTACCATGTCTGACTTCGGCCGCGCCCTCACCCCCAACACCGCCTTTGGCAGCCACCACGCCTGGGGCAGCCACCACCTCGTCCTTGGCGGCGCCGTCCGCGGCGGCAAACTCTACGGAACCCTCCCCCAACTCGCCCTCGCTGGCCCCGACGACGCCGGCACCGACGGCCGCTGGATCCCCCACATCCTCCACCACCCAATACGCCGCCACCCTCGCCATCTGGTTCGGCGTCCCCACCGCCCAGCTCGCCAGCGTCTTCCCCCTCCTTCCCAACTTCCACGCCACCAACCTCGGCTTCGTCTAAACCAGACCTCCCCGGCTATCATCCCCACGCCTCTATGTCATCCACACCTTCGTTGTCACCCTTTCTTTGTTGTCACCCTTTCTTTGTTGTCATCCCGTAGGGATCTGCTGTCGCTCTTCCCAACCGCGCGGCAACAGCCAATCGCGCCACTCAACCCCAAACGCAAAAAGAGGGCCCGAGCCAGCGACCCTCTCTGCACGACCCACAAGCTAGAAGCTGAACCGAGCCCCAAACTCACCCGTAAACGACCTTGGAATCACCGTGCTGCTCGGATTCACGAAGCCCGTCGGGTGCAGAAACGTCGTGCTCGCATCCGCCACCACATTGTCATACTGCGCGCCATAGTTCGCCCGGTTCGTCACGTCAAAGCCCTGAAAGAACACGCTGACGTTATACCGATCCCGGAACAGGATGTTTTTGCTGATCCGCGCATCCAGCTGGATCGTCGTCTGCCCATGGTACGAGTTGTACCCGACTTCACGGCAGGTTCCCGCCGACAGGCAGCTCTTATAGAACGCTCCAGCCGACTGCCGGCTCGCCAGCTGCGCAGACCGATACGCCACATACGCCGCTGGACTCTCCTTCTGCCCGGAAAGAATCGCCGCATGCGGATTTGATCGCCCGCTGCCAATTCCCCAAAGATCGCTCGACGACTCCACAATGTCTAGCGGCCGCGCCGACCCGATCGAAAGAATCGGAGACACGTCAACCTTGAACGGCAGCGTGACCGTCCCCGCAGCTGTCACATGATGGCGCTCGTCATTCGGCGATCGCCCATAATCCGCATTGCGGAACTGCCCCAGGAACGGGTTCGTCGCCGTATTCCGGAACGACGCGCCCGCACCTTCAAACGCCAGCGCCTTCGCAAACGTGTAGTTCACCGTCGCACTCGTCCGCTTCCACACGGATTGCCGATAGCTCACATTTAGGCCGTCATAGTACGACCGCCCGATCGCCTCCTCCACCGCAATCCGACCCAGCCTCGGAACTTTTGCCGCGGCAAACGCCGCCGAGTACGGCCGAATATTTCCGTTGAAATACTCCTGTGGATTTGTATTAACCGTCTTATTCTCGTGCAGCCCACGCGCCTGCACATACTCCACCTCCACCACCGAGTGCGTTCCCAACGCGTACTGCAGCCCGAAATTGATCTGCTGCGTATACGGGTTGCGATATCGCGGATCCATAATCCGCCCGGTCGATCCCGGCGCCAGGTTATGACCCGCCGGCGGATTCACCGGCGCCGGATCAATCCCGTACCGATAGTTCGTCAGCAGAGTATTCGTTCCCGGAACCAGCCCGCTCGGCGACGTGCACGCCGGATCGTTCGGTCCAGCACAGGTAACGTCAAACGACGTCGCAAACACCGTCGCATTCGCCTGCTGGATCATGAACAGCGGAATATTCTCGAACGACTGCCCAAAATACAAACCATATCCGCCGCGAAGCACAAACCGGCCATTCCCACCTATATCGTAGGAAAATCCAATCCGCGGGCTGAAGTCTAAAGTGTCATTGCTCGGCAAACCCGTATAGTTCCCCCCGATATACCCGAGACTCGGCGCATAGCTCGTCCCCGAGTTCCCCGTCGGCAGACCCACCGTCGGCACCGTCGGCACACCCGTCGCCGCCGCCGCAATCAACTCCTGGTGCGTCCGGCTGTTGGCCTGCTTCGAAATCCCATAGGTATCAACATCGCGGTCGTAGCGAAGCCCCAGGTTCAGCAGCAAGTGCGAGGTCGCGCGCCAGTCATCCTGGAAGTACACACCAATCATCTGCGGCGCCAGATTGAAATTCGGATCGCCAGACGTTCCCGTCACATGCTGAATCGCTCCGGGACTCGAAAAGCCGTTCGGATACAGAGTCTTGTTCGAGAGCAGTTCCGCCGCGTTGGCGCTGAAATCGAACTCCGTCGTCACATTGTTTTCAAAGAACCCACCCACCTGCGGCTCATAGATATAGTCCGCGCCCGCCCGCAGCGTGTGCTTGCCCTTTGTATACGAGATATCGTCCTTGAACTGGAATTTGTGCTGCGACGATTTCTGCGGCACATTGATGTTCGTACCAAAACTGGTCCCGTCCGGAAACAGGAAATACGGCACCCGGTTCGTCGAATCAATCAGATTATTCCAGTACTGGAACCCCGTCGTGAAGTTGTTGATCATCCTCGGCGTCAGGATCGAGTTCAACGTAAAGTTCGTCAGGATCAGATCGTTGATCGTGAAGTTACCTTCCGATAGATCCGCCTGCTGGTTCGATTGATCGTTATTACTTTTGTTGTCCTGCGCCGCATAGCTCACAAAGGCCCGATGCTTCTCGTTGAACACGTGATCGATCCGGCCGTTGTACCGCTTCTCGTCATACGGCGTCGCCAGCGTATGCGACGGCTGCGCCCCCAGGGGAACCGCCAGCGTCAGCGCCTGAAACGCTGCGTCCGTCACCGACAGGCTCGATCGCTCGCGCAACCCCTCGTACGCAAAAAATCCAAAGTCCTTGTCGCGCCGCAGATATCCGCCCACCGACCCGCCATACTGCTGCCGGCTGTAGTCCGGCTTGCCCTGCCCGCCCGCCTCGGCAATCGCATTGTTCGTCTGGAACACCTGGTTCCGGTCAAAAAAGTACAAACTCCCGTGGTATTGGTTTGTTCCCGCCTTCGTCACCACGTTCAGTGCCGCGCCCTCGGATCGCCCGTTCTCCGCGGAAAACCGGCTGGTCGAAATCTTGAACTCCTGCACCGCCTCGAGCGGCAGCTGCATCACCGCGCCGCCAACTGTGTTGTCCTTGTTGTCGATCCCGTTCACTGTCGTGTTCGTGTTCCGTCCCGACGATCCATTCACGGCATACGTCGCATAGCGATTCTTCGTCGGATCGTAGCTGTCCACCAGCTTCACGCCCGGCGCCAGAATGGCCAAGTTCGCAAAATCGCGGCCATTCAGCGGCAGATCCACAATCTGCTGCGGCGTCACCGCCGTCGAGCTGTCCGTCTTCTCCGCATCCACCAGCTGGTTGCCCGTCGACACCTCGATCGTCGTCGTCACCGCCCCCGCCTGCAGCGGAATATTTGCCGTCTGCGTTGTCCCGATCAGCAACTCCAGACTTCCCGTCGTGCCCGTGCTGAAGCCCGCGGCCTGCGCCGAAATCTTGTAGCTCCCCACCGGCAGCAGATCAAAGCGGTACTCGCCCGCTCCATTCGTCGTCGTCACACGCGTCGCATTTGTGCTCAGGTTCTGCGCCGTCACCGTCGTATTCGGCACCGCCGCATTGCTCGCATCCGTAATCAGGCCAACAAGGCTGCCACTCGCCGTAGCCTGCGCCTGCACAACCGGGCCCGAAACCACCATCGTCACCAACATCAGGAACAGCAACCAACGTGAACGCATAGACCTCCGAAACGTAGGTCTCCAGTCGCTTACCCGTGACAGGAGAGAGAGATTCTTTGAAACATGGGGGATCGACCCGCAAATCGCAGGAGATCCGGCCATGCCGGACGGTTTCAGTTGAACGATTGATCGGAGTGTAACCTGACTTTCACCAATCCGCCAATCAAGCTTCCAGACTAAATTTCCAGAGCGGTGCCGGCTCTGCTTGGAAGCGCCCCGCGTCGATCCTCTAAAATGCCCGCATGGAAATCAAACGCATCGGTTCGCAGCCCTCAGTCAAAGGTCCGGCAGAGTGGTTCACTGGCGTCGTCCGTATCGACCCGCTCTTTCAAGCACCCGACCCGGCGCTTGTTGCAGGTGCCAGCGTCACCTTCGAGCCGGGAGCGCGTACCGCTTGGCATACCCACCCCCTCGGGCAAACCCTGATCGTGACCGCAGGCTGCGGTTGGGTTCAGCGGGAAGGCGGCGCGACAGAAGAAGTTCACCCCGGAGATGTGGTTTGGTTCGCGCCTGGAGAAAAGCACTGGCATGGGGCTACACCGAGTTCGGCCATGACGCATATCGCCATCCAGGAGCGATCAGGCGGTCAGGTCGTGGAGTGGATGGAGCACGTCAGCGACGATCAATACCGACTGTGATGCACCTGACCCGCACCCTCCAAAGCCCGTCCGCGCCGACCCTTCTATAGCACCACCACGCACTCTTCGCATCTCCTTCACGAAGCCTGAAGGGCAAGCCACCACCTCCCAGCTCCCAACAAAAAGGCCCGCCAGAAAGGCGAGCCTTCTCCTGCAACATCCCAGGCTCTAGCGCACAACCTGCCCGTCCGCCGCCGTCGCCGGTGCGTTTCCGCCCATCCGCCCCGATCCCGGCGCGCCCGTCACCTGCCATCCGTTGCTCGTATTCGTCAGCGTCGCCTGCGCCGTCTGTTGCCCGTCCAGATCCGCTTTCACCTGCGGAAACGCCGTCTGCGTCTCGGCCGCTTTCGCCCAGTCGGGCGCCCCGTCAATGGCGTACAGGTACACCACATTGCTCGTCGCGCCTACGTCACTCGTCGTCGGGCTCGCACTTGTAATCGACGCCGCCTTGCGGTGCCCGTAACAGAAATTTCCATACCCCGGCTGGCTCTGGTCCGCCGTCCACACCGACCGCCCCTTGTCCGATAGATCGTAGTTGTTCGCCTTCTGGTTCAGCACCAGCAGCTTCTTCTTCTCGATCGCCTGCCGCGTCAGAAGCCCCTGGTCGACCAGCGCGTCATAGTCGCTCGTCTTGCTCTTGTCATCCTGATTCGCCTGCACCGGAAACTGCTTCGAACTGCTCCACAAGCACACCGGCCGTGATCTGTAATACGTGTCGATCGCACCTTTAAAGTTGCTTGTGTTGTCCGTCTTCTTATCGCACCCAGCGCTCGCCAGACAAACCAGTGCCGCCGCCACACCCATCATCCCTGCCGACCCAATCAGACGTGCCATGTTGAAGATCTCCTCGGAATCTTCGGATGCAGCCCCGCCACCCCGCGGCTATCACGCGGTTACACCGAACCCGTCACCGGCACCACCGCCATTACCTGCCGCAACACCTCCTCCGCCCTCTCACCCACTCGCCATCTCCGAGATCTCGCCACCCACCCCGGCCTACATATACTCCACCCCGTACTGCACCGGAATCTGCGTAAACGCAATCCGCGTCGGCGCACTCTCCCGCGCCGGCAGCATCCCCGCAAAATGCACCGTCGTATGCCCAAACTTCAGATTCAGCCGGTCCATCGTTTTTGACAGATCGGCCCGATTCCCCGGCTCCGCAAACAACTCCGCCTGCCGCTCACTCTCCGGAATCAGCTCCCGCAGCACAACCCCCACATAAAACGGCCGCGCAAACTCCTCCCCCGCCGGTCGCTTCTCCCAGATCCCCCGCAGCACCCCCAGCAGCGTCAACGTATCCTGCGCACTCCGAAATCGCGCCTCCATCCCCCACCCCGTACCCTGAATCCCGCTCGTATGACGCGTCACCGCCTTCACCCGCCCACCCCTAAACCTGTCATCCCGACCGAAGTCGTCCCGTAGCGAAGACGCAGCGGAGCGACCCGCTTCTCGCCCGCGACTACGGCCATCCCGAGCCGCCACCTGCTCCCGCGTCAACGCATATTTGATCGTCACCCCCATCACCCCCGCAAAATACCCCTCCATCCGCAGCCGCATCGACGCTTTGTGCAACAACTTATGCGCCACCGCCCAGCTCCCCTCATCCGACCGATGCTCCGGTCCCAGCACATGGCTGTGCCCCAGGCTCTTCTGCCCGCCGGCACTCACCGGTGCCCCATCATCCCCCGTCATCTCCCCCCGCAGCCAGTGGTACAGCCGGTCGCCCCACACCGAGTCCCACAGCCCATGCATCCCCTTCCGGTCTAAGGCCAGAAGCTCCGCCATGGTGCGAATCCCCTTCCCGTTCAGCCGCGCCTCCGTCTTCGCCCCCACCCCCGGCAGATCCCGCAGCTCCAGATGCGCAATCGCCCGCGGCAACTGGCTCGGCAACAACCCAATCAGCCCGTCCGGCTTCTGCATATCACTCGCAATCTTCGCCAGATACCGGTTCGGCGCCATCCCCACCGAGCACCGCAGCGTCGACCCCACATCCTCCCGGATCGCCTGCTTGATCGCCAACGCAATCCCCCGCGCCCGCGGCGGCTCCTGCTCCCGCCCCACCAACTGGCACACCATCTCGTCAATTGACGGCGTATGCGCCACCGGACAGCACCGCTCCACCGCCGCCGCAATCTTGTGCGAAAACTCCGAATACACCGTATGCGACCCATCCACCAGCACAATTGCCGGACACAGCGCCTTTGCCTCTCCCACCTTCGTCCCCGTCTTGATCCCCAGCGCCTTCGCCTCATAGCTCGCGGCAATAATCGTGCCCGTATCGGCCATGGTCCCCACCACCGCCGTAGCCCGCCCCCGATACTCCGGGTGCAACTCCTGCTCCACAGACGCAAAAAAGCTGTTCAGGTCAATATGCAGAAACCCAAACCGATCCCGCCCGTCCATACCCAACAAACCACTCATGACCCTAACAGCCTATCGCGTGTTCGCCTTCCCTCTCTAGACACGAGGGCAGTCTGTTGCTCCCACTGTCCTCTCTCACCATCCCCAACCGCCGTCATCTCGACCGAAGCGCAGCACAGTGGAGAGATCCCTTTCTTTGCGAAGGGTGGTACCTAAGCATCCCAACCAGCCGCCTTCCCATCCATCAGCCCGGGACTACTTCGCCGCCACCACCGTCTCCATCTCCGCACTCACCCTCACCGCACTACCGACATGTTCATCGTCCGGCTCCAGTCCGCATACCCCTTCTTCTTAACTACGTTCGTGTGCTGCCCCAGCGCCACCGACACCCGTCGACGGCGTACTCCCCACAAAGCTCCCCTCAATCTCAAATGTCACTGTTCGGCACGGATGCATCTACCGTCAGGTTTGCAACCTGATTGACCGACACTGATGCCGCAATCGGCTTAGCCACAGGCGCGGCTCCCTGAACCCTCAAGGCCGCGATCTCTTTGCTATGAGTCACCCAATGCGAGTTGATTGCAGCACAGGATCCTGAACCGCGGCCGGTGGCCCACCCTTCACCAGCCACAAACCTGACGGTGCCCCATCCTTCGCAGCCTCCCGCGAAGGGTGGGACGTAAAAAGTCCGAATAGGCTGCTCGGAGCCGCTCCCACTGTCCTCTCTCACCATCCCCAACCGCCGTCATCTCGACCGAAGCGCAGCGCAGTGGAGAGATCCCTTTCCTTGCGAAAGGGTTCCCACCCCTGGCGGGTGGCCCAGATCTAAGTCAGGCACCACACCGGGTGCCTCATCTTCGGCGCAGCTTTATCGCGCCTAAGTGGCCATCTTCGCGCGAGCGAAGATCGATTCCCTCCCCTATCCTTAGTGACGGAGAGAAGCGAGGTTCTACTTCACCCCACCCGGCAAACCAGACACTTCAAGTACCGTGTCTCCGGCAATGTCAGCACCTCCGGATGGTCCGGCGCCGCTCCCCGGCTCTCCAGCACCTGCACCGTCCGCCCTGCGTCCACCGCCGCCGCCCGCACCGCCGCCCGGAACTCCGGCTCCCCCACATGGTGCGAGCACGAACACGTCACCAGCACCCCGCCCGCTTCCATCATCGTCAGCGCCCGCAGGTTCAGCTCCTTGTACCCCCGCATCGCCCCCTCCACTGCCCGTTTCGTCTTCGCAAACGCCGGTGGGTCGAGCACCACCGTCCCAAACCGCTCGCCCGCATCCGCAAACGCCCGCAGCAGCTCAAACGCGTCCGCCTCGATCCAGTCCACCTCTCCCTTCACCTGCTCCCGGTTCAACTGGAGGTTCCGGTCCGCCACCTCAAGCGCTGCCCGGCTCGCGTCCACCCCCGTCACCCGCCCACACACCCGCGCCAGATGCAGCGCAAACCCACCCTGGTACGTACACACATCAAGCGCTCTCCCTACAGCCATTCCACCCGCCGCAACCGACCGGGACACCGCATCCGCCGCCGCCTGATAGTTCAGCCTCTGATCGAGAAATGCGCCGGTCTTCTGCCCCGCCCCGATGTCATAGTGGAACCCCAACCCGTTTAGCCGAAAAATAGTCTCCGTCCGTGGCGCACTTCCAGTCACCAGCAGCGGTTCGGTCGGTGATGGCGGCAGCTCCTCCAGCTCCCGCGTCCGCCCATCCTCCCTCTCCCATAGCGTGATTCCCTCCCCGTCACCAGACTTCTGCGAAACGTGCGAAAAACACCCCTTAACCTCAGCGAAAACCTGCTTAACCTCATCGGAAATTGCACCTCTGACGTCGTCCACCGCCATCCCCTGGGTCAGCAGCTGCAACATCACGAGCGGCCCGTACTGGTCCATCACCACACCCGGCAGCCCATCCGCCTCACTGAAGATAAGTCTTCTGCCATCAGTCACTTCCGAACACGGCGCAAGCTCTTCCCGCAGCTGCAAAGCCGCCCGAACCCGCTCCCGCACTACCCCCAGGAACCCCTCCTGATCCAAACTCCCGTCGCGCACCACCAACCGCACCGCAATCGTCGAAGCCGAGCTGTAAGTACCACATCCTAAAAGACTTTCGCGCGCATCCAAAACCCGGACCAACCCACCCGGCGATACTCCCTCGCTACCCTCCTCTAAATCAGCCCGATACACCCAGACATGCCCCGCACGCAGCCTCTCCGCCGCTCTCCGGCTTACCCGAACCATCGCCATATCTCGTTGCATGGATTGCACTTCGCTCATCACCCAACCTCACACGCTATCCTCAGTCTAGATGCAAACCGCCGATGTCCTCATCCTCGGAGCCGGAGCGGCCGGCCTTATGTGCGCCATCGAAGCCGGGAAAAACGGCGCCCGCGTTCTCCTCCTCGATCACGCGGATCGTGTTGGAAAGAAAATACTTATCTCTGGTGGCGGTCGATCGAACTTCACCAACCTGCATACCAGCCCAGAAAATTTTCTCTCCGAAAACCCGCACTTCGCCAAATCCGCCCTCGCCCGCTACACCCCGCAAGACTTCATCGATCTCGTTGAAAAGCATAAACTTAGCTATCACGAGAAAACGCTTGGCCAGCTGTTCTGTGACGGATCGGCGCAGGGAATTGTAACCATGCTGCAAAGGGAGTGCGTGGATGTTGGGGTGGTGACTCGGCTTGGCGTGCAAGTCCAGCGCATTGAGCAGGATGGACGGTTTACGGTGCAGAGTCCAGCGGGGATCTTCCAGGCACCGGCGCTGGTGGTGGCGACAGGTGGGCCTTCGATTCCCAAGATGGGTGCGACCGGCTTCGGCTACGACATGGCTAAGCAGTTTGGAATGAATGTGATACAGCCTCGTCCAGCGCTTGTGCCGATAGTGTTTTCAGAGACGGATCGGGAGGGGTGGTGCGATTTGGCGGGGGTGACGATGGAGGTTATGGCGAGCTCCGGGGCGGGCTCGTTTCGGGAGCGTATGTTGTTTACTCATAAGGGGTTAAGTGGGCCTGCGGGATTGCAGGTTTCGAGCTACTGGAGGGGTGGTCAGGCGGTGGTGATGGATCTGGCGCCGGGGCGGGAGGTGTTCCGTAAGCTGCTCGAAACAAAAGGGTATCGGGACGGGAGCGTGGCGTTCGCGGCGCTGCGGGAGGTGTTGCCGGCGCGGCTGGCAGAGCGGTGGCTGGAGATGTATGCGACAGGGTGGGGGAATAAGGCGGTGCAGGAGCTCGAGCGTAGGCTCCATACCTGGGAGATAACCCCTATAGCGACAGAAGGTTACGTCAAGGCGGAGGTAACGGCGGGAGGGGTGGATACACGCGGGTTGGACGCGAAGACGATGGAGAGCCGGACGGTGCCGGGGCTCTACTTCATTGGGGAAGTTGTTGACGTTACAGGGTGGTTGGGTGGATACAACTTCCAATGGGCGTGGGCATCGGGAGCTGCTGCAGGACGTGCAATTTCGTCCAGGTAAACGCACTTTTCGCTGAGGTTAAGGGGTGTTTTAAGCAGTTTCTGCGCAGGTCTGTTTCGGAGGGCTTACTGGACCGTGACGATGAGGTTGACGGACCGGGAGAGGCCGGCGCTGGTGGCGGTGACGGTGACGGTGTAGGTGCCGGAGGGGGTGGGGGTGGCGCTGCTAGTCGACGGGCCGGAGGTGGCGGAGCCTGGAAGCTGGCGGGGGTTGGTGCCGCAGCCGGTAGTTGGGAAGATCGCGGCCAGTGTGAGGACGAGAAGGATGGGGAGGCCGCGGTTACGACGGCAGAAGAGGGCCATGGGGATGAAAAGGGCGAGCCACGGAGCAACGGAGGAGGAGTGCGCTGCAGCTTGGGCCGTGTTGATGGACTGGCCGGTGGCGAGCGTTACGGTGACGAGGGTGGCGGCGGCGCCCCCGAGGGGAATGGTGCGGGGAGAGAGGGTGCAGATCGAGCTGGCGGGGGCTCCGGTGCAGGTGAGGGTGACGGTGCCGGGAAGGTCGGCGGGGGCGGAGAGAAGGAGGGGGAAGGTGGCGGATTTGCCGTTGGTGACGGTGAGGGAGGTGGGGCCGTCGGGGGCGAGGGTGAAGTCGACGGCGGTGCCGGAGAAAGGGACGGTTTGCTGGCCGGCTTGCGGGGCGGTCTGGGAGGCCGGGGCGTTGTCGGCGATGGTGATGTTGCCGGAGCGGAGGCCGCTGGCGGAGGGGAAGAAGACGACGGCGACTATGCAGGCGGCGCCAGGGGCGAGCGAGACCGAGCAGGTGCTGCCCGTGGCGGCGAGAGCGAAGTCTCCGGAAAGGTAGATGCTCTCGATGAGGAGCGGAAGGCCGCCGTTGTTGGTGAGGGTGAGGAGCTGAGGGGCGGAGGTGGTGCCGACCCCGGTGGCGGGGAAGGTGATGGTGCTGGCGGGGAGGAGCGAGATGCCGGGCGGAGCGATGGCGGTGCCGGAGAGGGTGACGGTCTGGGAGCGGAAGACGTCGCCGACGGTGAGGGTGGCGGTGGCGAGGCCGACGGTGTGGGGGTTCAAGGCGACAGTGATGGCGCAGGCGGAGTGAGCGGCAAGGGAGTTGCCACAGCTGTTGGTGGCGGAGAAGTCGGGGTTGATGGTGGCGGTCAGGATGCTGGAGCTATTGGTTACGGCGGTGGTGATGAGGGTGAGAGGGACGTCGCCGGCGTTGGTGAGGATGAGTTGTTGTGGAGCGCTGGCGGAGCCGACCTGCGTGACGGGAAAGCTCAGGGAGGTGCTTGAAAGGGCGTCGGTGGCTGGGGAGGTGGCGATGCCGGAGAGCGCGGCGGTTTGAGTGCCAAGGCTGTCGACCACGGTGACCGTGGCGCTGCGGGCGCCGATGGCGGAGGGACTGAAGGTGACGGAGAGGGTGCAGGAGGTGGAGGGAGCGAGCGAGGCGCTGCAGGTATTGAGCGGAAGTTGAAAGTCTGTGCCGACCAAGGTTACAGATTGGATGGTGATGGTGGATCCGCCGGTGTTCTGAAGAACAAGGTTTTGCGGGGGGCTGATGGAGGAGAGCGACGTGGAGGGAAAGACGAGGGAGGTGGGCGTGAGCTGAACGGCGGACGGGGCGGTGGCGGTGCCGGCGAGCATGGCGGTGGCCTGGCCGCCCGCGATGTTGGCGAAGAGCGTGAGAACGGAGGAGCGAGCGCCGATGGCGGAGGGAAGAAAGGCAACGGAGAGCGAGCAGGTGGCGCCGGGAGCGATGGTCGAGGCGGTGCAGGTGTCGGTTTCAGTGAAGTCTGTAACCACGACGGTTTCACCGGTGGGGGCGTTGTTGCTGGAAATGGCAACTCTCGAAACGAGGAGCGGGGCGGTGCCGGTATTTGTAACCACGATGGTTTGAGCGACGCCGGCGGCGCCGACAGCCTGCGCGGCGAAGATGAGGGAGGTGGGGCTGAGGGTCACGGAGGGTCGCTGGACGACGGCGGAGGTAAGGAGCGGGATCTGCCAAAGGCCGCGACCATCGGTGCCGGCGCGAAGCAGGCCAAGGCGGCCATCGCCCGTGGGCATGGCGGAGGCGGCGGCGAGGGTGGTGACGGGGGAGTTGGGAAGGGCGGTGCCGAAGAGGCTCCAGCAGTTTGAGGTGGGGCAGGTGGAGATGGAGGTGGTGGCGTAGACGCCGGTATCGAGCGCAATGTAAACGGTGTTGGCGTCGTTGGGATCGATGACAAGGGCGTTGGCGGGCGCGCTGGGGAGGTTGGCGGAGACATTGATCCAATGGGCGCCGGCGTCGGTGGAGCGATAGAGGTGTGGGACGCCGCCGTTGCCGGCAAGATTGAAGCCCTGAATGGTGGCGTAGACGGTGTGGCCGGTGGCGTCGTGGGGGTCGGCGGTGACGGAGGAGATGGAGAAGTTGCCGGGGTTGAAGACGTGCTGGTAGAAGACATCATTTGTAACCGGCGAGGTAGCGATATCGGACCAGGCGGTGGTGGCAGTAGCAGTGTTGGCGGTGGTGGTGACGAAGAGATGGCCGCCGAAATTGCCGCCGCCTGCGAGGGTTCCGGCAAGGCCGGCGTAGAGGACGGAGGAGCCGGTGGGGGTGGTGGGGCCGCCGGCGGCGAGCGAGCGGAGAAAGCCGTTGGTGGTGGAGCAGGCAGCGTTCTGGGGGCCGACGAAGATCGAGCTGATGCGGTTGGAGGTGGACCAGAGCCCGGGGAGGGCGGCGGGGCCTCGCCAGACGCGGCAGGTTCCGGCGAAGAGAGTGCCGGGGGCGGCGGGATCGAGGAGCGAGGGGGCGTCGAGGAGGGCGAGATCGCCCGAGAGCTGTGCGGGGCCGATGATGGGGGCCGAGAGGAGATCGGAGGGGGTGCAGGCGGCTCCGTTCGAGCAGGAGGCGAGGCTGAGGCCGGCAGCGGTGGAGAGGTACCAAAGGGCGGGGTTCGTGGGGTCAATGGCGACGGTGCCGCCTTCGCCGGCGGAGATCTGCTGCCAGGCGGATCCGTCAGCGCGGGAGGTGGAGACGGTTCCGGAGGCGCCGAGGCCGGCGAGGAGGATGGCGGGATCGGTGGGATCCTGGGCGAAGGAGACGACCTCGGCGAGGGAGCCGAGGGTGAGGTTGAGGTTGGCGAAGTGGGAGATGTCGTCGGCAGAACAGGGGCTAGCCTGCTGGTTGACGGTGTCGGTGGAGCGCCAGAGGCCGCCGTCATTGCCTATATAGAGGACGGGGTTGGTGAGCGAGGAGCTGAAGGCGAGGGCGTGCTGGGCGGGAGCGACACCGGCGGGGGCGGCGCAGCCATTGGTGGCGTTGGTGGTGTTGCGAAGGGTGCAACCGGCGGCGCCGGAGGATGAAACAGAGCAGCGGAAGAGGTCCATCGTGCCGACAAAAAGGAGGGTGTCGGTAGGCGTGGGAAGGGCGGCGAGGGAGAGGTTGTAGTCGGCCTGGGGGATGATGCCGGCGGTCTCGAGGGGGGTAGAGGGGAGGCGATTGGCGAAGAGTGGATTGGGGGCAGCGCAGGCGGTGCCGGAGAGCTGGCAGATGTCCTCGAAGAGACCCTGATCGTGGTTGTTGCGATCGACGGTGAGGGCGAAGGTGTCGCCGGTGAGGGGCTGGACGGCGAGGGCGCCGCGGAAGATGGGGCAGGCAGAGCTGCTGCCAAGGGAAGGGCAGGCAGAGAGAGAGAGGCCGGAGCCGGGCTGGGCGGGGAGGCGGGACCAGGTGAGGCCATCGGCGGACTGATAGTAGCCGTGGTAGCGAAGCGCGGCGAAGAAGCGCTGTCGGATGGGGTTCCAGACGACAGCGGTAGCGGGGATGCCGCCGCGGTTGCTGTCGGTGGGGAGCGGGGTGAGGACGGTGGCGGAGCCGTCGAGGACGGTGCTCATGCGCCAGGTAAGACCGGCGTCGGTGGAGACGTAGAGGCCGGCGACGGAGCTGGAGATAGGGGCGCCAACGAGCTGGCCTTCTTCGGACTGGGAGAGGGCGGCGACGAGGAGGTTGGGATTGGTGGTGCTGGCGGCGAATCCGGCGAAGCCAAGGCCAAAGAAGGAGTGATTGCCGGCGACGCCGTCGTTCGAGCCAGTGATGAGGGACCAGGTGAGGCCGGAGTCAGCGGAGCGGAGGAGGCCGGTGCCGTAGAAGGAGTCGGCGGAGTCATTGGGGTCCCCGGTGCCGGCAAGAAGGAGGCCTCCGGGGAGCGCGGCGAGGGCGCCAATGGAGAGGGATGGGGCGGCGGCGGAGCCGGCGGAGGGGCTGAAGGCAGGGAGGGTGTCGGTAAGGGGGGTGAAGATGACCTGGGCGGGGGGGCCGGCTGCATTGGTGGAGTGCCAAACGCCGCCGCCAGCGGTGCCGACGAAGACGGTGTTGCCGGAGAGGTCGGCGGGATCGAGGGCGAGGGCGGTGACGCGGCCGGAGATGGCACCGAAGTGGAGGGACTGAATGGCGGCGGGGCCCGCAGGGGTCCAGGCGGCGGAGAGCGGGGCGAGGGTGGGGTTGACGGCGAGGGCGGTGGCGCGGACCTGGCTGAGGGCGAAGTTCCCGGCGCGGGCGGAGGCGAGGGCGGCGGCGGTGGAGGCTCCGGAGGCGACGGAGCGCGGGGCGACAAGGCGGTGGGTGCGGTTGGCTCTGCTGGCGGACGTGGGGACGGAGTTGGGGTTCGGCTGGGGCTCGCCTGCCTGCGCGAGGGCTGGGGGAGGGCGGAAGAGGCTTAGGACTAGAAGAAAGAAGAGGGCGAGCGGGGGTGAGGGGCTGAGACCGCGGGAATGGCGGCGGAGATGGCTGGCTCGCGGCATAGACGGGCAGAGGTGGAGGCTGCGGATCGATGGGATGGGCCGCAGGATTGAGTGTGGGGCTTAGGGAGGTTGGGGGGTATCCCGCTGAGGTTGTAGGCCCCGGGTACGTCGTGTAAAAGCGGATGAGGGCGGGGGGCAAGCAAGGGCTCAGGCGAGATGGAGGGTTCCCGGTAGAGAAGCGGATTCCTCACTCTGGCTCGGAATGACAAAGAATAGAAGGAGAGCGCGACTCTGGGTGAGGACGACGGGGGAGGCGCGGTTACAAGGGACAAGGGATGGGAGTTAGAGTTTTCTGACTTTGCCCTGAAGCTTGATGCTGGGATTGCCGGTGTCGGCGCTGAGGAAGGGGGTGTTGTCGGCCATGACGTGATCGGGAATGGGGAAGCCGGTGGCGAGGACGCCGGGGCCGCTGATGCGGTTGATGCCCTTGAAGTTGTGGGCCAGGGCGGTGATGTTGGCGGGATCGAGCGAGCCGATGAAGAGCTCGTCGATGGTGACGTTCGAGGTGTCGAGGAGGAAGGGGATGGGCGGGAAGGTCTGGCCGGCTTCGTTTTCGATGGCAAAGCCCTCAATGGAGAGCTTGCGGATAACGGAGCCGCGGGCCGCGTCGGCGGCGTGGAGGCCGGAGGCGGGAGCGCTGCCGCGGGAGCTGCGATAGATGTGGCAGTTGCTGAGGATGACGGAGGAGAGGGTGACGGCGAGCGGGATCCAGAGAAAGAAGCCGGGGTGGGTGGGTGAATCCCAGGTGTTGTTCTGGAAGTTAAGGACGCCGCAGCTTTCGTTGAGGGTGGCCCAATAGGAGGCACCGAGGGCGCAGTTGCTGGCTTGAAGGAACTGGATGGTGTCAAGGGGGGCGCTGCGCTGGAAGCCGATCATGAAGGGAGTGTTTTCGACGACGCCGGTGCAGTTGGCGATGATGACGTCGCTGACGGGGTAGCTGATGGGCGGGTAGGCACAGCCGTAGATGCGGATGCAGGTAGGGGCATGATTGAAGATGCAGTTGGAGATGGCGACGCGGTCGATGGGGCCGCCGAAACCTTCGGGGGCGTTGAGGGCGATAGCGTCGTCGCCGGTCTGGAAGAAGCAATCGGTGATGTGGATGTCGGAGGCGGGGCCGTTGAAGTGGATGCCGTCGGTGTTGCGGTCGCGGGGGGTGGTGATATGGAGGTTGCGGCAGACGACCGTGCCGCAGTTGCTGAGGGTGACGGCGTAGGTGGTGAAGTCGAGGAGAATCAGGTCTTCGAGCCAGACGGCGGTGGTCTGGACGAGGCTGATGCCGTAGAGCATGGTTTTGCCGGCGTTGTCGTAGGTGATACCGGTGTTGGTGTTGCCGGTGGTGCCGGTGCCGCGGTTGCCGTTGATGCGGAGGTTGCGGACGGTGATGCCGAAATTGGAGCGGGTTGGAGCGATGTGGCCGGGGCCGGGGTCGCCCTGCATGTCCGGGTGGTTGCGGATGACGTGGGCGTTCGAGCCGGGCTTGAGGAAGAGGCCGGAGTCTGGGCCGATGCCCTCGATGGTGGTGTGGCCGCCGTTGATGAGGAGGCCGGTGGTAAGAGAAGGACCGTCGAGGACGAGCGAGACCGGGTGGGTGGCGGTGGCGGTGGCGAGAAAGGCGTTGAGAAGGGCGGTGTTGTCGGTGGCGGGGGTGCCGGCAACGGTGAGGCCGGTGGCGAGGTCGCAGTCGAGGAGGCAGCCGAGATCGGAGGCGAGGCGGCGGCGGGGGTCGGGCATGATTCATTGTCCTACGGGGGAGTGCTGCGGGTGTTGAGGGTTTAGCAGGCCTCCTTCTACGGTCTTCCCTCAACTGCCTGCAGACGCTCACTGACCACAAGCGCGTTAATGAGATGGTCCGCCGCTTGCTTCTTCATCCCCATCTGAGGTTCATTTGGGAGCAAGCTGTGACGGGAGGATCATCGACATGCAGATACATTCGATTGGCATCGACCTGGGCAAGACGACC
>JAABUQ010002655.1_pt1 | contig 34843 bp, 40 predicted proteins | sample 5560001 | NCBI WGS metagenome assembly JAABUQ01 (sample SAMN10711888, study PRJNA513371) | rock metagenome | isolation source: Antarctica rocks | place: Antarctica: Victoria Land, Finger Mt nord | collected 2015-12-18
TGGAGGCAGAAAGGGGAGGGGAGCAAGAGTTTTGAGCATCGGGATACGATGGCCGGAAGCTCTCCGCAACGTTATGGATGGGATGGACGTGGAGGAGTTGGTGTGAGCTAGGGTTCCAGGGGGAGTGAAACAAATCTTTGCCTCGGGGGGGTGATGATAACATAAGAGGTCCTGTCTGTCACGGCAGTGAACGGTCCATACTATACTAACCACCCTCCCTATACCAGCGCAGGACGTCCTTCCTATTCCCCCACCGAATCTTCATCCCTTTTCACCCTCTCAACCTCTGTTCCCACTCCCTTGCATGAAGGAAAACATTGGAGGGTCAAGAACATACGAAAAGCCTAATACCTAGCGAGAAGGACGAGCCGTTCAGAGAAGCTTCAAATGGGTTGCTTGACTGCCCTATGTTAAAATGTCCAGAAAACCATGATGTTGACATGCCTCTCCGCGGGCGCTTCCTCAACGGCACGCTTTCTTCCGTATCGTTGAAAGAAATACACATCGACCGTGGGCTTTGGGCGGTGCTTCGGGAGGGTCGTTATGAGTCAGGGCGGCCAAGGGGCTGGTCGTTCTTTCCAAGCGAAATTCGGGGCTCGAGATTCGTCAAGGTGGGGACTATGTCAATGTCTTAAGCTCTCTCGAACACGTAAAGGCTTCCTTCCTAGCATTGGGTACCATCTTTACGCCAGCACGCAATGTTGTGTGGAGCAGAAATGTTGGAACTCAGTCTCATTCTTTACATGCCTCTAATGTCAGTTAAGCTTCTTCATCTTACTGCCTATACCTTGGCATTGCTCGCGAATGGCACTCATTCTGTTATCTGGAGGTCTTCGACAAGAAAGCCACGTTCTGACTCTGGGTCCCAAATACGGGAAAGATCTCTTTCAGCAGACGGCATGTCTGGCCACATCGCTCAGGTAGACATCAGGCCGGAAGATTCGGTGTCGCAGGTGGGACCTCACTCGGACGTGCCGCGTTTTGTGTCCCCAGGAGAGAGAAATCCGTGACCGCCATCCAGCGATAGTACATGGCCATCGTCAATGCCGCCGTATTCATCCTCTGCTTGATGACACCATTGGTCCGTCGGCACACGTTCGGATCCAGACTAGATCAATATTGTATATAACCATATCATCGATCATGTTTTATAGCACTACTTGACCGGGTCTTTGGCTCTCCATTGCTCACTCATCTGGCTGAGATGGCATTGCCAATACTCAGCCAATCTGGCACTCTCGTCGAAATCCGGTGGGTTGAGGGGCCGAACTACCTCCAGTGCGGCTGATATGTCCCTCATGGTCTGAGCAATTGTACTATCAACCTCTCGAGCCATATCACGCTCGCATTCAAAGTCGAGCTCGATACGTCTTGCCTTGATAAACGCCTCATGCATTCTTGTATGAGCAGTGAGGCTGGCATCGCAAGATTCTTGTGCGCAGGTGCTGATGTTCCGACTTAAGAACTCAGCATGGGAAAGGCACCGGTCTCTCTCTCGGAAGGCTAGCTTTCTGTTATACGTCATCTTAATGTCTATGCTGATAAGTCTCTGACATAAGTCAATATACGCAATCAAATATGTTATCAGGAACTGATTGTTGACAGATTGCGCAATCTGTGCGCGGACCAATCCGAATTGAAGCATGAGGTCTGTATGGGACTTTTCTTCCAGCTGAGACTTGAGGTAAACTTCATGCTTCTGAAACTGTTCTATCACTGGTTCTAGAGTTTGCGAGTCTTTCGAAGCATTTACGAGCCCATGGTCATTCGGCTAATGTACATTGATTAGCTTGTTCATCTGTTGCTAGAGTTGCGAACGTTGAATTTGAAAGGACATCATGAAGTCGATCGCGATGGGCATCGAATTCAGCGCAACAGCCGTGATCTGCAGGCTGAGGGTTCGTTAAACGGCTTTGTGACTCTGCCCTGCTGTTGGGCGTGTTTTGGACTAGTTGAGGCCTATTTCGTAGGTCTAGATGGGTGCCTGTTGCGTCGATCCGAAGAGAACGGTCGTCATATGTGCATAGACGTTCGATTGGACGTATCGGCAACTGCACGCCACTGCTGGAAGCGCCATATAGCAGCAGAAGGGTTCCGTTGTGATGGGTCTCTGGCCTCTCCGATCAGCATTTATGACGCAAAGCTGCGACGTTCTCGCGCGGTTGTCTGTTCTGGTTTACGAAATTCCATTCCTGCAACGAAGCCTCGAGCAGTAATCGTTGTCGTTGTCGTTTGTTCTATGTTCGGTCAGCGTTATTTTGGAAATTCGTCGGCTACGATGGGATCTCTCAATGCTTCGTTTGACTCTGCGTCCAAGCTGGAAGAGGGCGATACCCCCATGGCAGCGGGTGATACAGGCAATAAGAAGGCCATAGAGGGCGGCATCCCGACCTTGACGGCTAATAGCACGTTCATATCGTCTGGGACGGTTGAGTCGACTATATCAAGTGCGTCAACTCTCTGACGAAGCTCGATGACCTGACTGACGTTAGTCAAAGTATAAAACGAGCGCAGACATGGGCAGTCGGAATAGGTGCTGGACTGCGGTCCAAAACCAATAAGGGCAAAATAACATCCACGTTGAACAACGTATGTCCTTGAATCTCCAGAATACGAGCAATTCTAAATTCTACCTCAAGTGGAATCGCACCCTCTTGGGTACCCGCGGGTGGCCTGCTATCTCGACAGTGACGATGCATTCATAATGTACCGGCGCTTCGGGATCCTGCACTCCCGGCTGCTGCTGCAGAAGCAAGACGAGCCGCGCGAGCTCGAGTGCGAGCTGTTCACGTCTGACAAGCATGACCAGAAGACCGAGGAAGGCCTGCTCTGCCTGCAGAGCCGGGAGAAGGAGGAGGACCGTGACGAGCCGCCGCGAGGCTGTCGCCCGAAGAAGGAAATCCTCAAGGACGTCTAGGGGAACTTGCTTGAATATAGTACCTTGCGCTCTGTCTCCATACACGGGGCTTTGAATACTGATGTCTCGAAGGCCAGATCCTCACGCAAGCGTAGGAGCTGACGTCGATGAACAAGCCGCACGAAGGCGACCACCGCTCGCTCGTCAACTTCATCGAGAACCACCAGCCGGAAATTGAAGGCGAGCGCGACTTTGCGTACTGCAAGGAAGACCTCGTCTCGCTGCGTTCGGGGCGCGAGAATACGTGGCTGGACGCGGCGGTCGAAGCCGTGCTGCGGTGGTATCCGTGCCAGCCGATCAAGCGGATTTTCTTCACCGAGGTAAGCATACACCGGAATCTCCTCTCTAGTGGTGTCCATGGGGGTGACATGAGCTCACAGCAAGACAGGGGAGCAAGCGGAAGACAACAGACCCGCACATTCACTACTTCTCGCGGTAGCGGATCAACTTCGTGGTGACGCTTATCATCACGTTTATCATCTTGGTGCTGCTTGTGGCGCCGATTGTGGGCCTGTTCGAGTTGACGCAGAGGCATGATATGCAGACGACGGATGCGGTCTGCTTTGGGGTGTTGCTTGTCAGTACGCTGGTCTTTCGCGTGTGCTGTCCATTTTCACGAAGGCGAAGAGGCATGAGATCCTTGCCGCGGCAGCTGGTTGAGTGTTCTGTGCGGATCAACCTTGGAGCCTTGTGTGCTAATGCAGGATAGGTACTGTGCTGTATTGGATGTTTTCCTTGGAAATGTTGGGAATGAAAGTAGTAGTGGTAGTAGCGGAGGCAATTGAAAATAGATACTTGAAATGATACTATGAACATACTGTTTCCGATTGAAGATGCATAGGTGAAGTCATGTCCTCCGCGTGAAGACTCCCCAAGATGACGATGAAGATACAACAGATATTCTAGTTCTGGGTCGTAGAACTTATGAACCTTCGAAAAGAGACTCGCAATCCGCACCCAAACCCCCGTCCCCCCTCAGCCTTCTACCAATGCTCCTCCCCAATCACCGCCTTCTCCACCAACGCATCCACACTCTCCCCTACCTCCACCTCCCCCACAAACCACCTCTCCGCCCTCTTAATCTCCACCTCGTTACAGCTCATCATGCGCTTCCGCATCTTGCCGTCGGCATCAAACGTCCAGTCCTCCAGGCCGTACGCGCGCCGCCAGACCTCCCCTCCGTCCGCTCCCTCCTTCTCCGCCTTCTCCATCCCCGCCGCGATGCGGTACTCGTACCAGAATTGCACCGCGATCTTGTCGGCGGAGAAGGCGAAGAGCTCCTTCCGCAGCCGGTAGTCGAGCTCGCGGCGCCACTTGGCGGCGAGGAAGGAGACGATGGCGGGGTGGCCGCGGAGGAAGGTGCTGCGGTTACGCCAGATGGAGTCGGTGGAGTAGGCCTTGACGCAGGTGTGGGGGTCGCTGCGTAGAGGTCAATGGTGAGGAGATGGAGGGGAGGGGCGGAGAGGGGTGGGCGGAACGGACCGAGTGTTCCAGGCGGCTTGGGCGGCTTTGACCTTTTTGCGGGCTGACTCGAGGGTGAAGGGGGGCTTGATGTCTGCCATTTTCTCTGAATGGACGTGGGTAATTTACTTTGATACTCGTCGTGGCTGTTGTGTGGATATGATACTTGGACGGGGTCCGATTTACGTATCGTCCGTCCCCAATGACGCAGCCAACTCCGAGGAGATGTTGTGATAAGCTGATATTCGGCGTTCGTCTTGATATAGATGAGGGAAATAGCTCCGGTAGCGCTCAATTATGACCTCGTATATAGTGATGAGTATCAGCCGTTGGGGGGTTAGTATATTTGGGTACATTATATATTTTCTTTATTAATAATATACTTTATAGTTTCTTTTATCAATATTTAATTAATAATTTTTATTATTATTTTTAAGTCCTTTTTTAATTAATATATTAATAATATATTATTATAATTATATATTGTTTATATTTTTTTAATAATTATTATTATATATATAAAAGTTATTTAATTTAATTTAATAATAAATATAATCTTTTTTAATTAATTTATTATTTTTTGTAAGTATTTTATTATTTATTATTTTATATTTTTTTAAATTTATAATATTCCTTTTATTCCCTTTTAATCTTATTTTATATAATTATTTTATATAATTATTTTATTTCTTTTATCTTTTATAAAATTTCTTTTTATAATTTATTTATAATTTCTATATTTGCTTTACTTATTAACTTTCTATTAATTATATAACTTTAATACTTTTATTGCGTAATATTAATACTTCAATATCGATATATAAATATATTTAAATATTTTCAAATTTCGAAGTTTCTCCAATAAAATATATTAATAATAATATTTATAAGTTTATAAAATAAAGTTCGTCTTGGTGAAAGTTCGGCCGATTTCCATTGCTATTGTCCCTCCCTTCTTGCCTTCCAAGGCTTCCTTCCCACACAATATTCACCTTCTGTGCCTTGCACCCTATGACTATCAACAGCACTTCGAAAGATGTAAGTGTTTCGTTAAAGCAATCTGAGATATTAAACTAACCTCGGACCAGGTCTACCGAACACACCATCGGACCTCCAAACCATGACACCCCCGCTGAGCCCACACATCAACCACCTGTCCCAGCCCCATATGCTACAGCTTCTGAAGTGCACCTGTTCTTCACCGACTTTCTACTCTCCATCCACTTCGATATGAACCGAGAGGACGCCGATATCAAAGCGAAGCAGATGAGTGCAAGCGGGGCAACTTTGTACGAGAAAACTGAGGAAGAATTCAAAGAATGCCTGGGTCAGGATGGCGTTTCTATTTACAGAGTACTTTACAAAAGTAACTACGGTTATGTGCGCATATCATCCTTGCATAATTATCCCTATAGTCCTTGCTAATGATTAAACTCTAAGAAACATAGGCTGGTGGGTGTTGGATCTACTTTGATAAGATTGGGCTCGTTCTTGGTCTGGCCACTATCGGGACCGGACTATATCAACCCTTCAAGGAGAAAGATGAAAGGAGCATAACAGCAAGCGTTATACTCCTAGTTGTGAGTCTGACGTTTCTGGGCTGTAGGGAATTGGCGAAATCCGGTCGCGTCCTTAGCAATCCCAGGTTCCCTGAGATATGTAAACTACGAGGAGGGTCTGGACGAGAGATGAAATTATGGGGATGAGATTGAGAGCCTGTGGCATCAGAAACGGCGTCTCCTTCACCAAGATACAGTAGCTGTAGGTTTACGAATCAAAAGAGAACTCGTGGTTGGGAATCATGTTGCTTATTCGTTTCGTTAGATACAAGACAGTGCATAAGATATTTTGTTACATTTAGCGTGACTCAAACACCTCCACAATGCTGGGGTAACCAGTGACTCCAATACCTCCAATACCTCCACGATTCGGGAGGTATCCTCGCTATGCAGGCGAATGCGATACAAAGTGATCCGACATCTCCCCAACTTCATAAGTGATATCGTCACATTCAGTGTGACTCCAACACCTCCACAATCCCGGAGGTATCCTCGCCATGCAGGCGAACTTGGTAAATGCAAGTTGACCCGACATCTCCCCAATTAGAATTGACTCGGACCGCGAATTTCATCGACTTCATATTGTGGGCCTTCAAGGAGACCGGCATGTGGAAGGTCTGGACGTGGCTCTGGTCCCAGATGTTATACGTCCAACGACCAACAGGCACATAGGTATAGTCGAGCGCCTGCCTCTGGGCGAGGAAGCGCTCGGCTTGAGGGAGGGAATCTTCGAAAATGGCTGGTAGAGCACTGCCCAACGCGTCGCTGACTGCCGCGTGAATATCCTCGTCCAGGATCTGGGCCCAAAGCTCGACCTCCTTCGGGGCGTTCCCAATCGTCAGCGCCGCATCCTTTGGTATGTGCTCGAAGATTAATTCAGTCGGCGCGATTGGGCGGGCCGTCAAGACTGTGAGTTGCAATTTGCCACGGCCGGGCGGGGCACACCACTTCTCGTCGGGCTCGGTCCAAGGCAAGAGCGCTTCGATGTGAGTTGCGGATGCGGGAACACAATTCCATTGGTCAGGCCGATTGCCAGAGAATTTGGAATGTAGCTTGGTGAACCAATTAGGAACGACCTTCTGGCATTTCTTGTTGATTGGAGAAGAGAGATAGGGATCGACGACAGCGCCGTTGGCTGGAGAGAAGTAGTTGACTTGCTGCTTTGGTGGTGCCAAGTCGAAGTGTCGGGACGACGTTGCGGATATGTGGTTCAGAGTCTTCTCGAGCTGTTGAAGTCGAGCGCCGAATTTTCTCACGCCTGGATCCACGATTTTGCCTGGGAGGTACTGAAGACGTGTGCGGTCGTGGCAGATATCGTACTTGGGACCCAAGAGTGGACCACGGTAAAGGTCGGTGATTGCCAGAGCCATGACAATGATGAAAAGACCCAAAAGCAGCTTCCAAAATCGTTGTACCCTCCCATTTCCGTTTACTGCTGTACGCATGAAACGCGCCTCCAAGTCTTCTGCTCTGAGGACTGTCCCTGCGGGTGCTGCACCACCAAACATGTTCGGCGCCCAAGCGCTGAGGTTGTTGACCACATTCTGGAAGAAACTAGGCTCGCTGGCCTGATGTCGCTGTGTGTTGAGTGTTGCCGCATCATCAGGGAGATCTGCAATGAGCTGACTAGGATTGGAGGCGATGCTGCCATAGTGAACCTCTTCCACCTCAACCTCCTCTTCCTCTTCGAGCGCTGAGAGGACCGTTGCATTGCCGGTAGTGGGTGTTTGTTGATTATTGCTTCGCTGGACTGCAGCTGCGATGGGGTTAGCTGCTGCGGTCATCGCCACATCTTGCTCCAATTGGTCGACATCGTCCGGCTTGCCGCTCGCGCCGTATGCTTTTGATTGCTTATTGACGACCCTTGGAACGTTCTCACCTGGCTCCTTCGACGGAGTACCCGCACGAGAACCTCGCTGGCGACGAGTTGTAACGCGAGTCGAAGCAACAGACGTTGCACCGACGGAGGCATTATCATTAATGACGCTGTGAGCCCGGCTCGCTGAGCGAGTGACACGCTGAGAGCCTGCACGAGCACCGCTTGTAGACATGGTGTTGGGAGGTTGGTTATGTGTGGGTAGTCGGGTGGAGAAAGTGTAGACTGGAGATGAGGTGGATTAGGAAATTGCAGAGAACCGAGTAGGCGGATGAGTGTTGAAGAGGAAGACCGTCCAGCAGCTGGGGAAGAGAAGTGTTATATACGTGCTTTCCAGAAGCTGGGAGAAGGTTAGTGATATGCCAGAGTCCGGCATGTAGAGACTCGCCTGATGTCGAATAGATTGAAGGCTTGCCAGAAGTCTTTGATTAGATTTGTATAGAAGCGAAAGCTTTCCAGAAGCTGTGAGGATGTAAGAAGATGTGAGGTGTGTAGCAAAGAGGGGTGGAAGTGTTGGAGGGACTCACAATGATACTTTATAGCGGCCGGGTCAAATAACGAGGAGGTTAGTATTCTCGCTTTGCTATTGTCGTGCCGGTATTCACTCTCCAGCCTATGGATATATCCTCGGCGAAAACTTTTCCTATTGTTTCCCACCCAAAGCTCAATTCGCTTCGCTTCAAAAACAGGTCACTTCTGATCTGCAGCGCTCAAGGCAATCTTATTGTCACACGGTCTTGCAATGTCTTCTGCGGGATGAACGGTGTCTCTGCTCGAAGTGAGGTAAGGCGTGTAGTGGAGGATGGAGATGCCTGCTTCTCGCGACAGCGCAAGCAATCCTTTTCGCAGTCAAAGGCATTTAGAATTCTTTGTTGTGGAATTGAAAGGATTCTGGATACAGTTGGTTCTTTCAGAGTATGAAATGTCTGCATGCAATCAGTGAATCAACAAAGTCCAGACTCGGAATCTTTGTTGATTTCAGGCGCGTATTGCGCGGCTGCTGCGGTCCGTCTCGACGTCTTCTCCGCCCCACCCCTGTTCTCTTCATTATATGTTGCACTCTCGTCATAGCTACAATCTTCATCTCGTAGTGCGGTATCACACGAAGCCGCATCAGCGATCGAAAATGCCTCGTAGCCAAGTCCCCCCGCCAGGTCGCAGCACCGTGAACCGTGAGCTCAACAAAGCCTTCCTCTTCCTCCGCACCGCCACCATCGCGGTCACGATTCTCAGGGAGCAGACGAATACCACTCGTGCATACATCCAATATGCTAAAATTAAGGGAAACTACGAGGACCACGTACGGCACGCAGACGAGTTAGCGATGGAGCAACGCGAGCTCCTGAAGTGGTCGGAGAGACTGCTGGAGGGGCAAGTTGGGTTCGCTGACTGGGTTGCTTGCTCTCGAATTCATCGGCATCTGCCTGCTGAGATTCTTGAAATGTTCCGGGATATGCTGAAGGACCGCTAGGAACCTATTGGTTGGATAGATATTGCGGGATCTCCACATCCTCCCTTAACATGTGAAATCCACTCCCATGATAGCCAGAAGCGCCATAGGTTGAGCAGTCTAATAACTCAGCCAATTTTTGTATTCTTATTGGGTGCTATCCCACATCGCAACTCCGAAATCTTCATGGTATTGCGCTGCTATCGTACAGAAAAACCTCGCAAGGTTCTGCGCGTGAGTCCTTTCCTGACCTATCCCGTGCACACTCAACCCACCCAGGAAGTTCTTCTCTATGAGTACGCCATGGGCTTCGAGTCTGCCAGAGGAAGCCCCGGCAATGCCTGGAACGAGCCAAAAAGCCCGGTCAAGCAAGCCGACTCAATGATCCCCACATTCGGGCCCGCTATAAACCGATCATCGACTTTCTGGTTGCTGAACCCGTCGCCGAACAACCGGACAGTCCAGCTAGAATTCTTCATCAAGTCAATGCCACCAACGCTCGTAGGAAGGTCGAGGGGGAAGGTCAGGGCAACGCATTGCCCCGCCACCCATGAAGGGCCGAGCCCGTTGTAGCTGCCGCAGCCCGGGTTACCGCCGCCGCCGTCAGTCCAGATGTTTTTCGATTTGCCGGTTACCATGTCACAGTTATAACCTGAAGGTGGAGCGCAGCCTTTGTCACACGAGGGAGTGCAGTCGGAGCCGGTGGAGATTCTGAAGCCGACACATGGAGGACTGACGCGGCAGCCGGATGGTGCTGTGGTAGGTGGTCTGAGAAGGATATGTTAGATTGTAATGTGCAGTGTTTGGCAGCCGCTAGCGTACGGCTGGTATGTGAAGGGTACAGTTCCCGAGCTGTACTCGATAGTGTACGTCCCCACTGTTATAAATGTTGAGACTGTGTGGGTCGCCGACATTGAATAGCTGTTGGTGAATGTGTATACACCGGCCGGCCCTGGATTTGCTGATTGTGTCAAAGACGGCGTGATCTGGAGGCAAAATAGGAAGAGCGCAACGAGTGCTTTGGTGAGGACAACTTGCCCAGAGACATTTGGAGTCGTGATGCTATAGTCGATAGTATTCAGCAGTGTAGGGAATAGAAAGACGAGAGCAGTTGTAAATGGTAACGAGCCTTTGAGGTCTGGCGTGTCATAGACACGGAGGTAGCCAGATTCTTATACTATTCGTCCAAAGCCAACAACCTGGTAGGGCAATAGTTCATCTCAAGATATAGCCTTTTCAAGTAAATTCTGCGGTTGCAATTTCAAGATACATTCAAATTCATCGAGCCAAGGTAATGATCTCACAATTGGCCCCTGATAGGACGTGAAGGCATTAAATTGCACCGATCGCACGTCATTGACTTCAACCATAAGTGACAGTACAACTTACATGATTATCAAGTTGTTAGGGCTCAGCCACTTTGATCAGTAGGGGCCCTGTTGGTATAGTGCCAATGATGATAAAGCAAACATTTTTATGTTACTTCGGGCTACTATCGTTAAGGCAAAATGCAAAATGCATGGACGGGACATTCATTGTAGCACCAAGTAATCGTACTCCGCACCAAAATCTCATCGCTTGGCTCTCATGGCGGCGCACAGCTCAATGTTTCTCAGTCACGAGTCGCAATTGCGCCCTTGGCAGGCAATATGTTCATATTGGCCGCACGCTGTTGGCAGAACAATCTCGAACTCGATGCAAGGCCCAATGAGCGATCAGATCTGAGTATGTCTCAGTACCTGAAGGGATTATTCAATTTCGCAAAAAGGTAGCAATCTTGATAATAAGCATATGCAGACCGCTCCTCCAGGGATAATAGTATGGAGTAATAGTGAGGGAGGCTGAGGACGGAGAGGGTACAGCCAACAAAATGAATGAAACAAAAGCCATCAACACTTTCAGAACTAACCTGAAAAAGCTAGAATTGGCGGGTGCCATTTCAACACAGAGAATCCACTCTTTGGTCTTTGATAGAAGGGACGTCCACTTGGAAACAACATGCAACGCCGGCACAAGAGGCGAGGAAATCTTCACAAACTGATGTAAGCTTTCTAGGAGGGTACCGTTGCCCAAGGGTCCCATCTGCGAAGTTCGGTCGAGCAATTTGGTTTCATTGCCACAAAAACCTCTCTTTTTTCTGTACTATTTTGGTAGTCTTCCACGAGCCCCGTAAAAATCGAAAGGCCGCTATCTGTACTTGTCTCTGAGACCAACGGAATTTGCCTGTGTGGACTGTGGAGGAATGCGCCCGGACGAATGCTGAGCCTGCTTTGCTAGTAACATGTCCAGCAGACTTTTCACTGCCTTGATGGGATCCGAAAGTTGATTTGCTAGTATATCATTTGGTCCTCAGGCTCCACCGCAAGCTTTCTCGCTGGCTCTAGTCCCTAGATCATACGAAATTTGAGTTCTTCCCTATGTAATGCTCCTGTGATCTGTAAAGATATCTGGAGTCGTTGGCGATTTGAGTTGGAGATATGCTGAAACTGGGCTTATATTGAACGCAAAAACTGCTCTTGCTTTCTTTCTTAGAGCTGGTGCCGCTCCGGCAGATTGTACGCGGCTTATGCATGGCCTTGAATGTTAAGGGTGATTGGACGAGAGCGGAGAAGTTGGTGAGGGAGAAGTTGAAACTGGGGAAATTTGTGGATGAGAAGTTAATAAAAAGATCTTTGGATAGAAGGAGCTATTACCTAACATTGCAATGACAAATACTAGAAAGCTAACGAATGAGTTCAAGTGGAGGCATTGGACTTGATTGTCTGTAGGTAGCAAGTGCTACATAGGTAGGTATGGATAGGTACGAAGGACATTGTCCTTCATGTTCCACATGCATCACACACTGAACGAGAATCTCAAAGGGAGCACGAATAAGAGGCTCATACACCATCATCAACTTTCCATGTCTGCAAAGCCTATCCTTCACAACACCGAACGCCATCCTTCCATTAAACCGCACGCAATCCCTCATCCCATCCCCCAGCGCCAAGCCCCTGACTCCCCCACACCGTCCCCTCACCCACTCTCACGTCTGCACCTTATGATCCCCCTTGAATCCCGTAGCCTGCTCATAACTCGGTGGCACCCCACCCGCCTGCTCCCCCGCCCCACTCGATCCCTCACCCTGCTGCCCCCCCTCCCCATCGGCCCTGCCCTGCCGTTGCTGCTGTGGCTTTGGAGCCGGAGCGCCCGTGGTACCATATCCACGCCCGCCTGGTCCCTGCCTCAACGCCTCTCCACTAGGCTGAGACGCGACATAATAATACGTGACCCTCGCATCACCGTTCCCGCGTTCGGCCTCGGGGATGGTGGAGTACTCGTAGTCAGAGGGTTCGGGGTAGAGGGAGATTATGTACCAGGCGTGCAGCAGGCCGGGAATGTAACCCAGTGTGCAGAGGAGGATGTTGATTAAGGAGTCGGCGGTGCAGATGCCGGATTTGATCCAGACTATTGGGGAAGTGAGGGTTAGAAGGGGAGGTGAGTGGAGGGATAGGAGGGTTTTAGTATGGGTGAAAAAGGAGAGGGTGCAGGTTGTGGGAGCAGAGGGAGAGAAGATGCATACCGGCTATTGGGGGGAAGAGGATTGCGAGGAGGCCGAGGAAGATGTCGCTGCTGCACATCCCTTCTACTTGGTAAGGATAACTGGCGGTCGAGGTGTGCTCGAAGGAGGAGTGAGGCACTTTGTAAATTGTGATTTTGATCTGAGTTGTCATAGGTGATGGAGAGGTGGTGAGTTGGTGCCTGGACGGTCGAGAGGGCTGCGCCACTTGAGTGGCGGAATGTGCCGGTATTTTGGGTGTGGCCCAGTAATTTTCTTGGCGCGATGAAGATGCTCTTAAGTTGCAACAGTAGGGGATCATTTCTATTGATCGATGTTAACTACGCGACAATATGAGATCGTTACCATCTCATTGGGATGTATGTTTAATTGTGATTCTTTATGTGGGCCATGGGTTGGAGAATTGAGATCTGTAATAATGATATGATCTTCTAACCAAGCAATGTGCAAGAAGCAAACCTCAAGCATCCCACCAGCCCACCCAGGCATTTCTAACTCCAACTGTTGCAAGCAGATACAGGTTTTAGGTAAAGTCTCACAGCCCCTGTTGCCCCGGTGACATTGTCTTAATTTCCTGCCCTTCTATTTCTCGTTCCTCCTTCGTTCCACCCTCCTCCTGTCAAATGCCGACGACGTTAACAGCAGAGGGTCCCTTCTGCCCATCTTGAATCTCAAATTCGACATTTTGCCCCTCGGCCAGGGTTTTGAAACCATTGGCCTGGATGGCTGAGAAATGGACGAAAACGTCTTTGGTGCCGTCCGAGGGAGTGATGAACCCAAAGCCCTTTGACTCGTTGAACCATTTCACTTGGCCTTTGGCCTTGGACATCGTGAGTTATTTGTACCCGTGGTGCGTGGGGTGTCGAGAGTGGAGGTGAAGACAGTGGGCCGGTGGTGAATGGCGCTGAAAGAGTGGATGTGTATCGAAGATGTTCGGTTGGAGGTCGCGTGTGTTGGATGTGAAGATGCAGATTGTTGTAGGTTGGAGACTGTAAGTTATAGGTGCAAATCATAGGAGATGTGAGAAGAGGCTGCTTTTTACAGATGTAAGAGTGGGTACTTGATCGTTTCGGCTGAGGAAGACACGTCTGAATTTGGTTGGGGGCCAAATGGTCGCGTACGGGAATGACAATAGCAGGCGGATGTTCTTGATGCAGTGAGATTAAGGGAAGAAGGATGGAGATTGGAGAGAGATTGGGATGATAGCTGCGCTTGTACTAATGCACCTGCCTTACCCCGCGGGGATAGATGCGCGCGATCAAATGCAGAGTCTTTGAGTCAGGGACAGATAGATTGACTGGCCGACAGTGGATACCAATGGCGCATACATTTGCGAGTAATTGGGTCTTGTGTTTGGGATGAAGCGTCTTGACTATTCGGTTGAGCTCGGCCCTCGCCGTCCCTAGGGCTTCCTTTATGTGGCCAATGCGCGCGCTCGCTTGTACCTCTGCCTTTCAATCAATGCACAGCATGATGGGTTGATTATGCACCCCGGGTATTTGGTCTCCTGCATGCTCTAACTAGGAGCGAGATTTTGGGGAACTTCACTAGATAACGTACTACCTTCCCTTCGATTGACAAGGTCAGCTAATATCTTGCTGACATTCCTGATGCCGTGTAAGAGATTGCTATCTGGTCCTTGACCCGGTGTCCATTGTGCATGAGCAAAGTCGATCAATTTGAGACTTTGGATGGCGGGGAAGGTCGGTGCTTCATCTTCGTCGTCGGACGCATTACCCTTTTCATTGCCGATGGTGTTAGTGGCGCCATTGTCACGCACTCCTTCCGTCGATCGGCGATTATCGTTCAACGTTTTCAGTACCTCTACTTCCTTCGAGAAGGCGTGATCCAAGGCGAGCCTGTCACCTTCATACACGAACAGCAAGCTGGCCGAATACATCCTGCTCTCTTCGTTCTCGATCGCAGTAGCAATCCCCTTTAAGTCTTCGAGGAATCTTTTGATCACCTTTCTGATACCGCTTGCTGGTTTCGTTCCCTGGGTCACAAGAAAGTATTCCTCAAAGCCTTGTTGAATTGTATGCACATTGAAGGTGCGCCCGTAGTTCTTGTCGAAAAGCTTGTACCCATCAGGTGTGAGGTCTACCTTGTGAGGCATGTCTTCGCCTTGGAATGTCTTCATGCCAGCGATGCGGAAACCAAGGACTTGGCTTGTTGTCTCCTCGGCCGCTTTGTCTAACCTCGCTCGCTTTTCAGCTGGGGCATCGTCTGCCCAAAGTCTTTTGCCAAGTTTTACATCAAGAATATTAGGTTTTCGATAGCCAGCTGCAATATTCTCGAGTATAACTGCGAGGTCCGTTTGAATTTTGCCGCCATTTGATGGGGCCCACGCCTTCTCCACCGTAAGGTTTGTCGGACTCGCTTGTGCCGGCACTTCGGGAGTCAGATCTCCTGATAATATCAAAGATCCAGCTACCTGAGCTGTATGCGTATCTGATCCAAGCGACAGCTTACCCATGTAAGTTGGGATGTATGGGACAAAGTCGGGATGTGATGAAGTGGATTCGTAGAAGTCTATCTCGGATTGCTTGCAAGGCTTGACGACCAAGGCGCCAGAAGGATCCGAGAGAACGCCGTCACTGTTTGTATATATCAGCTTGAAGGGAGACATGACACAGGGAGCTACATACTGGCCGGCAGCGACGTTGTCGAAAGCAATAAGCTGGGATTTTCTGAAGGAGTTTGTCGCCATTGCTTGGGGCGAATTCGTGGGAGAAGTTACATGACGAAGAGAAAGGGGAGGGGAATGAAGTCTTGAAGACTGGAAGCCTTGTCGCAGGCCATGCGAGGGCTGTGGAGAACGTGAATCATGCAGACGCCTTGCTCAGCACGAGCACGAGGATTGAGTTGGTTGGCGTTTGAGCATTCGAGGATATATTAGGGCTGAATTGCTGAGGCTGAGCGAGACATGAACAATCTCTTGGCGACGATGTCAGCGAATGGGATGGCGTCATCAGGCGGAGAGATATCGGCTCCGGCCGAAAGCAAATTTCGCAACACTTCAGCTCCCGAGGCCCCACTACCCCTATTCCTGGTCACGCTGGTCAGCTTTATGTGCTTCCATGCTTTTCGTCGTGCTTGATAATCTTCAATGTAAACTCGCGGATTCACTCTGGTGGTCACACATCCTCGTAGACCTTGGCTTGTGTTTTTCACCGTCTGCAACCACGCAAATATATGACCTCCATTTCATTGGGTGGACTCGTGCATCAAGCAGGCAGTTTGCGTCGTGTGTCACTTCATCGTGTTTGCTACCATCACTATGATCTCAATTCTACCGCTATGAAGTGCACTCATTGTGGGGACGCGTAAGCCATCAAGACTAAGTGATGCTCAATTCATCTCCCGTAGCTTTACATTGCAGTTCATGTCTTGCTGAGAACATCCTCATCTCGACACTGTATCTTGACGGGTCCCGTCCACAATGATTACTGCTTGCGTTTAGATTTTACCACCTTGCATCCATATTATACCGCTCATCTCACTCAGTAAGTCTACTTCAATATGGAAGACGAACAACACTCTGGGGTGGACCACACCACTGCGGAGGTAGAGAGCGGCCTCACTCTGTCAGAGATCAATACTACCACCGTTCCCGAAATCAACGTCGACGGCCGCAAAGAGAACATTGAATCCGGTGATCGCACCAATTCCAATGGCAAGATGAACGGAAATGCTACTTCGTATCACTACGTCGATGCTACTGCTAGTGAGAAACATCATGATTCAACAGACCAAGAGACGATGGAGGATGCAAACCGCGCTGCACTAGTCACCGATCCCAACACTGAGATCGTCCTTCCTGAAGAACACACTGTCGAAACCGGAGACACCGAGGATGTGAACGAAGCAGCAGGCGTTGGAATCAGTGCTGGCAAGAAACCAAGAAAGAAGAGAAAACCTAAAAGCCAGCGAGGCTTAGTATGCGCCATAGAACCCATTGCACTTTTCTATGAACTGACAAGAGCATTAAAGGCCAATCCTACAGGTTTCGAGGAATTCTACGTCGATGCTCCAGTCACACCAGCCGAGTATGAAGCAGAGAAGGGCATGTATGAGATGTAAGCTCGAATCTGATTTTGAGCTCGAGGAGTTGCTGACGTTCTGCTAGATCTCGGCCGTTTGCACAGTAGGTGTCCAACCCCTCACACACCTAATATCAAGGCTCACAGCGTATAGGCGCATCGAAAAAGCCATACAACGCTTCTATGCTAAGCGAAATCTTGGGCCAAACCGCGGTCAAGTCTTTGACAGATACTTAATACATGGGGGTATTCAAGCAGGGCCTAAAACATTCTCCGGTGGTTTGGACGCCGAGACGATAGAGAACAGCAACGCCCAAGAACTCGCTGCATTGACGGCAACACACTTTGTGGATTTCGATAAATCTGATCCGAGGAACAACATTTTCACTGTTGACTTCGAAGCTTGCCTCAAAGCATATCTGTCAGCTCAAACCTGCTCCACGCAGGAACGACACTAACATCTCTTAGATCCTCGCAACTTCCGCTCATGGTCGAACTCGACAGCGAGCCCAAGATTAAAGATCTCATTGGGACCCTGCGCAACTTCTTCAACTACCTCCTCCACCACGATGTCTGCCCCGAATACGTTGACCAAGTCCAGGCCTGCCGCGAAATCTGCGACCAAGCCGTTACAGAATTCTGGAACATCGCTCAAGTCGCACCCCTTCTCCCCGGCACGTTCAACCAAGCCTGCTCCAAACTCTTCGGCGGCACTTTTCAAAAGATGAACACCACAAACGAAGGCTTTGATGATTCAGCCTCCGGGTCACCCATCGGTATCACTGAAGACCAAGCCTACCAAGCCTTCAAGATCGGCTTCACAGCCTACGCCACGGATACTATGATAGCCACATACAAAACCGAGAGCGTGACCCAAAGCTTCCGCATCCTCAGCACCGAAGAAGCAAGCCTAGAAGTCACCGCCACCGCCCTTGGCTCCGCAGATCCCGAAACCCTACCCCTCTACAACTCCCACCACGCCCACAATCTCAAACCCCTCGGCAAGCTCTACGCCCAAACATGGCACAACCCCACCGCCCTAGCCGAGGACCTCACCGAGGACGAAGAAGCAGAGCTCGCGAGCAAGCCTTCTTCACTCAAAGAATACGAGTTCTGGCTCGAAGACGAGGTGCTGGAGAAGTGCTTCGTGGGCATGAAAATGGAGGCCGATGTCAAGGAGTTGAGTTTCGGGGTGTGCTATTTCGACGCCGTGTTCGGGGTCTATGCGAGTTTTTTCAATGTGTTGCCGAATGGGTTGATGGTGGGGTGGAGGGAGGTTGAGAAGGAGTGGTTGAAACCGCGGGAGGAGAGGAGGTCGGCGGAGGGAAGTGTGGTGGAGGAGGGGGGGGGATGAGATGCAGTGAGAGCAGGCAGGGAGAGAGGGAGCAGGGATGGTGGGATAGAGAGTGATGAGTCTGGTGAGGTTGGTGGGTGTGATGAGAAGATTAGGGTAGCAAAAGGGGTGGAAAAGGGGTCAGAGGGGGGCAGCGAATGGAGTGGAAAGGGGTTGGAGGCGAAGAGCATCAAAGGCTTAGATCCGACGCTCGGGTGTGGAAGAAAGGGACACCGGCACGCATCACTGCGCTCTCGTCAATACCATCTCGTACCACCTCGCACGTCTATATCCTCTGCTGAAAGCTTGACCCCTGGAAGTATCTACCTGCCGACCGGTGCTCCATTCCATGCCTTCATCCTTGCACCACTCCCCCTCATCCATCACCTCACCCCTTCTCTTACTCTTTCCCCTACCACCACCACCACAATCGTATCCTCAAACAATCAACCACCCCACCCTCTCCGCAGAGCTTCTCCCATACCCACTCAATCACCCCTCAAAACCACCGCATACCCCAACGCACTATCCCACGCTAACCCTCCTACCCCATCCCAGGCACCTCGGACAAACCCGCTCGCAGCCGAGATCAGAATGCCCGGCTCCAACCTCGTTAGGCTGTACTCCCACCCGTGAAGCTGGATTTACTGGATTCGTTGAAAATGTTCGTAAGGCGCTCACAGGGATGTCTACTACTGGGTTCTGCGTGTTTCAGCAGGGGGTTGGGATGTTGGCGTTGGTGGGATGGGTGATTCGAGAGCGTAGGAGTGGGAGGTTTCAAGGAGACGGGTGGGGAGCGGGGAGGCTGATTGGGTGGGATGGAGGGATAGATAAGGAAGGGGATGTGTAGGATGTGGCGGGGGAAGGTTTTTGCTGTTGTGGTCTGGCCGGGGGGAAGGGGGAAGGGGGTTTGATGTTTGATTTTATTTGGGTTTTTGTGTAACGGAGTGGGTTAGGGGGCGAGGAGGAGTTTGCCCATTGTTTTTCTGGTTTCGAGATCCTGCGGTTGAGTGGGTGTTAGCTTGATGGTCTTGTGAAGGGATGCGAAGGAAAACTTTTGGGGGCGGGGTGCTTACGTTATGAGCTCTTGCTACGTCTTTCAAGGGGTAGGTATCCCAGATCTTGACATTGAGATTCTTTTCCGTCATCAGTGTGAATAGCTCGGTGGTGTATTGATCGAACTCCTCGCGCGTGTAGATGTAATTGAATAGCGTGGGGCGGGCGATCTTGATGTTTTTGGGGGCGAGTCTCCTATGGAAGACACCGGAGTCAGCAAGTGCCTTCATCACCCTTCAAATAGCCCCTCACTCCAGCAAACAAAAAGAGACGAGAAGAGGAGGGAGACTTACGATATCGCAAAGGGTTCCACCGCCCCACTCGCATTCCCAAAACTGATCAAACTCCCTTTCCGCGCCACAGCCTCCAAACTCCGCTCAAAAGTCTCCTTCCCCACTCCATCAAAAACCACACTCACTCCTTGCCCCCCTGTCTTCTCCTTCACCACATCCAGAACATCCCCCTCTCCCTCCACGACCACGGCCCCAGCGCCCGCCTCCTCCGCAACCTTCACCTTCGCCTTGCTCCCAACAGTAGCAATTATATGCGCGCCCCTCGCCTTCAACAATTGGCATAACCAGCCGCCTGTACCGCCTGAAGCAGCAAGGACGAGCACCCAATCGCCCGCGTTGACGTGGTGGGCTTCGGAGATGAGGGTCATGGCTGTCAGACCCTGGAGCAAGGCGGCGCCCGCGTCGCGAGAGGAGATTGAAAGGGGGAGTTTGACGGTTTTGGGGACGGGGGCGCAGGTGTAGGTTGCGTAGGCGGCATTGCCGGAGAGGTAGGCGACTTTATCGGATGGAGCGAACCCTAAGATAATTTAGATGCCGTGGTGGTGTTTTGGGCGAGAGGGGAGGGATATGAGTACCAGCCACTCCAATTCCGACTGCGGCGACCTCTCCAGCACCTTCCTTGCCTAGAATCTCCGGTTTTGGGGCAACGTATAGGCCGGTGCGGAAGTAAATGTCTATGAAATTTATACCGATGACGTCGTTTTTGACGAGGACTTCGTTTTCTTTGGGGACGGGGACGGGGAGGTCGGTACGATATTGGAGAACTTCGGTTCCGCCAGTTTTTTCGACTAGGATACCGGCCATCGTTTTGGGGAGTGAGGTCGCCATCTTTCTGTTCGGGATGTGGGAAGGGGTTTGGCAGAGGTGGGGGTGGGAATTGAGGAGTTGGATGCAGGGAACTGCTCGAGTTGGCTTACGTGGGAATACTTTGGTTATATTAAGAGGCCAGTGACAGAAGGACAGTGACATTACTATCTCTAATTATATCGCGGAGTGGAAGTATGTCGGATCGAGGCATGACAGCCAAAGATGGGGAACTCCCCCGCCCTCGGAGATAAGGCGTCTCTCGGGGATTGTATCAGAGGAAAAATCTTAGCTTCTGATCCCGACTGAAGCCAATTTGCTGCGGAAGTGTAGCCTTGACCGCTATGAAAACAAACATCTTAACAGCTCTCCACAATCCTTCCGTTTCTCTTCTTAGCTAGCGACACGCAATCATGGTTGTGGGATCTGTCCTTGTCACGGGGTGAGGAATTTGCTTCCATCAAATGTGCTAATGCTAAGTTTTTGAAGTGGTGCAGGGTACATTGGTTCCTTCACCACTCTTGCCTTACTCGAAGCAGGCTACAAGGTCGTGATAGCAGACAATTTTTACAACTCCTCCGAAGAAGTCATCAACCGCATCGAACTCATCTGTGGCAAACGACCGGAGTTCTACAATGTCGACATCAGAAAACAGGAGGATTTTGACAAGGTCTTCAAGGCACATCCCGACATTGACAGCGTTATTCATTTCGCTGCTTTGAAGGTGAGCCAAGTCAAGCTAGTGGGGGAAAACCGATTGGAGTCACCATAACGATATGGATGAATAAAATGAACTTATTTCTTCTCCCAGGCTGTTGGCGAATCCTCCGAAATCCCTCTGGAATATTACCGCACAAACGTCTTCGGTACAATCAACCTCCTCGCCTCCATGACCGCCCATAACGTCAGCAACATCGTCTTCTCCAGCTCCGCCACCGTCTACGGCGACGCCACCCGCTTCCCCAACATGATCCCAATCCCCGAACACTGCCCCATCGGTCCCACAAACCCCTACGGCCGTACGAAAGCCACAGTCGAAGCTATGATCACCGATCACGTCGAAGCCCAACGTAACAACCTCAAAAAGCAAGGTAAGAGCGGCGAACACTGGAACGGCTCCCTCCTCCGCTATTTCAATCCTGCCGGCAGCCACCCGTCGGGCATCATGGGCGAAGACCCCCAAGGTGTGCCGTACAACCTTCTCCCACTGCTCGCCCAAGTAGCAGTCGGCAAGCGAGAAAAGCTTCTAGTATTTGGGGATGGTAGGAGTGCCCTTTCCTTGTTTCCTACGCCTTATATCTACAGCACACGAGCGCTTACGTCCCTAACCACAGACTACGCCTCCAAAGACGGCACCGCCATCCGCGACTACCTCCATGTCCTCGACCTCGCCCAAGGCCACCTCATCGCACTCAACTACCTCCGCAACAAACACCCCGGCGTCTGCGCATTCAATCTCGGTACCGGAAAAGGCAGCACCGTTTTCGACATGATCAAAGCCTTCAGCCACGCAGTAGGCCGCGAGCTGCCGTATGAGGTCGTGGGGAGAAGAGCGGGGGATGTGTTGGATTTGACTGCGAACCCAACGAGGGCGAACGAGGTATTGAAGTGGAAGGCGCAGAGGACGCTGGAGGATGCGTGTGAGGATCTGTGGCGGTGGACGGAGAACAACCCCCAGGGATATCGGCAGAGTCCGCCGAAGGCGTTGTTGGAGAAATTGGAGAAGGATAAGAAGGCTGGTGTGCCGATGTCTTAGGAGATGGGGGAGAGGTTTGCTGGTTGCTAATTAAGGGGAGGGTATGGGTGTGGATGTAATGTTGCATGAAAGAGATGCCAGAGATCCAAGAGAAGAAAAGGGCTGGGATGAAATTATGATAGACAAGGCCAATTGCCGACTAATGGAAAAGTCCTTTTCCTCAATCAAGATTCCATACTCTACCTTAACCACTAGCACCTCTCCACATGCATCATCAACACCACCGTCCCCTATCACACCCAATCCCCTCCTCCCACCCATATCCGTCCACCCACCCAAATCCACCCAAACCCACCTTCAATGCAACCGCCTCAACCCCTCAACCAACTCCCTCACCTCCTCAACCCCCTTCCCCACCTCCCCGGCCACACTCTCCTGCGCCTTAGCCCCAAAATCCAAAAACCCTTCAACCAACTCCCCATCCACAAACCTCTCCGGCTCGCTCTCCTCGCGGACTCCATTCCACACCCCCCTCCACCGGCCCCACGGCACATCCCCCAGCGCCACAACCCTGCCCGCCAACACCGCCTGCAGCCGCAACAAGAGATCGATGTAGCTAACGTTGATGAGCCCGAAGAGGTAGACGCCCCCCTCAACGGTGGCCATGAAGGCTTTGGGCGTCACCACAGCGCCGGGGCTAGCCACCACGTTGACTTCCTGCATGCGGTTGACCATTTCACCCAGGCGCATCTCCCCTTCCACCCTTAGCATGCGGCGATCATCCTCCGTCACCCCGTTGACATCCTGTCTCAGCACGAGTAGGTTGCCCTCGGCGTCGGATTCGAGCCAGGTGTTCTCGCCCACGTGGGCGCAGGCGGTGGACCAGGCCGTTTGGAAATGGCGGGCTGTTTCGAGGAGGGTAGGGGGGGAGGAGGGGGAGGGGGGGTGGTAGGTTAGGATTGAGATGGATTTGATGAGGTCGGCGACGCAGATTTGGGATGTGGGGGTGTGGATGGCGAGGGCGATGGGGGTGGTGGAGGTGCGGTAGGTGCATTGTTTGCGGAGGTGGGAGGAGGTGAGGGTGTAGATTACGACCTTGAAGGGAAAGGTTAATGGGAGTCTTGAGTGGGTGGAATTTGAAGGGATAGGGTCGAGTTCTTGGACCAAGGTGGGAGAGTGAGGCTTACGGTTTTGACGAGCGCGGCGACTATGTTACCGTGGATCGCGCCTAGGGCTCTACAGGCGCCTTTGACGGGGAGAGAGGTAATCAGGCGGAGTCTGCTCTCTGTGGTGACCGCGAAGACCAGGATCCTGCCCCGAATGGCGTCGCCGTGTTCATCGTCCATGAAAGTTGTGCCGACGATGAAACGTTCGACCACGTCACCGCCATCTTCGCTGATTTCCGCGCGAATCACGCTTTCAACAAGTTCTTCCTCGTCCATTTCGAACGTGTCGAGTTCTTTGAATAAGACTTCGTCCGCGAGCTTGAAGTGGCTTTGCGTGATTTCTTCGCTATTTCTCAAGTGTCGGCGAATTGTACCCATGCCGAAAGCCTTCAGACCTGGGGAGTACGCTATCCTTCGCACTGTTTCTCCAACGTGGAGTGTTTGTACATGCGTCCTGCGTTCGGTGTCAACATGAGCTATCTGGACATCTTCTGGAGTAGCGATGGCAATAGCACCGCGATAAGGGTCGGAATTGAATGAGCAGACGCATGTCGCTTTTTCGGCGGTGACGGCAGAATAGACAATGCGTCCTTCTGATCCATAGATCAGACTTGGATGCTCGCATGTTGCGAAGACGTTGAAGAGTCCATCGTCTCGTGGGAGCGCTTTGAAATTTGCCTGTTGGGTGCCGAGTACAGTGGTTTTCTTCGACGACAGAGCGAATGGTTGAGTCGAGAGAGAGAAGGTGATGACTTCGCCATTCGCCATGGCAATGAAAAGTGTAGGCGACTGTCCAGCGAGGATTTGTGTCAGCAAAATTGATCTTGGCACTGACACTGCATCGTCACTGACGATAACCATCTGGATGGTCTCAAGAGTGTCGGTGCTCAAGATAGCTACGGCACCACTTTTCCATAAGCCTGCCATGCAAATATTTGGGCAAAGGTCTGACACGTGGACACAGGCAATTTGACCTTCTCTAGCAAATTGGCGCCTTGCCTTGAGCCTGAGGTCTCGACTCAAATCCAGGGTGACATATTCCAGTCCTCCGATCGACAACGCCAGGGTGGAGGAGCTCGCAGAGGCAGCTGTGACCGTTTGTCCTATGGGAAACGTGGACTCTAATTGCCATTCCGAGAGAACCATATCATTCTCTGAATCCGTAAGACGAGCTGCAGAGCCAGTGACCTGAAGCAAGTGCCCATTTGATAGGCTGGCCGCAAGAATGGTGCCTTCGGACAACACGAAGCTTTTGAATTCCGCGTACTCCTCGATTTCCCCATCTGCCGCAAAGCGGAAAATTCTTGTCTCGCCAACGAACGAGACAACGAGCACATCGTCGAGGCTGCTTGTATTTGACGACCGCAGTCCAAACAACTCTGTTGCGTGGCTCATATTGTCAAGCACACCTTGAGCATCCAAACCGACTCCACTACGAACACTGCGAAGACTACCGTCCTCAAAAGCACCAGATCCGGTCACAATACGTGCTTGGCCTGAGGAGTACTCATTGGTCTGTCCCTCGCCTGCTCGACTTTCCATATCCATTATAGTAAAGTCTACCACAGGGGCGATATTTGATATTGTTTGGACCACCTCAATGCTCTGTTCGTTGATCTTGATGACTTGGGAGTCACCTTCCTGGGACCCAACGAAGAGGAATCCTTCATCCAGGTAGACCAATACGGATGCTCTTGAGGTCTGTCCAATGGCATCAAGTTTCCAGCCTGCAACTCCGCCGTCATCTTCTAGAAGCAGCATCAACAGGTAAAGTTTGCCGTAGTCATCAGCCATGAGCCAACGCTGGCTATCGACTTGCGTGTAGCACATAAATTGGGCTCCTTCTTCCAGCGCCTCTGTAAGTGGCTCTGCTCTGATATCAGAGAAGTAGGAAATCGTAGCCTCCGCGATGACAAGGAATCCGTCTACTCCGGGTCAGAAAGCTTCAAATTGCATCAGTTCCACGAACTTACATGCTGGTGCAGGCACGGGTATTACGTGACTAGCTCCTAACTCTAGGTCATTACGCTCGCCAAGCTTATTCTCAAGGTCTGCACTGCCAGAGTCCCCGCTGCCGCCAGCGGTGTAATCTAGCGCTCGAACGCTTAAACAAACTTTCTGATGTGAGTCTTCAAACAAGAAAGCAAGTTTGACCTGATTACGGTCTTTTGCTCGAGAATGTAGAAAGGTAGAAGATCGAACAGCTTGGTCTTCTATCCTCACGGGCAATGGGTCTCCCAGAGCTCCAGTCCCCGATAAAGCTTTCCTCTTGCCTCCCTGAGAAAGCGGCACGATTGTGACGATACCATCATAGAGTAAGAGAGCCATAAAACTTTGGGTCGGATCAATCAAACATCGATCCTCGGTTTGCGAATCCCTCGACGTCTTATCAGCTACATCGACATAAGTTTTCTCCGTGCATAATCGTTTTGTTCCTAGGTCCCAAAATACAGTAAAGTACATATACATGTCAGTGCCAACAAAGAGGTAGTCGGTTGTGGCGCCGGCAGGACGGAGTTTTTCCAAGAACGTGACTCTGCCATATATACTTCTTGTATGAGATAAGGACAGGCCATCGGACGTCTGACTCCATATCTCAAGCTTATTTGACTTTCTGAACAAGGATGGGTCAGTTGAGAAGTCAAAATGCCGAACGACTTACGCTAAGACTAGGCATTCTTTACCTTCGCTGAGCAATTCGAGCTTCAGCGCCTGCCTGACACTGGTTGGAGGGTGTATTGGAGCAACATAGGCCATTCTGGCAAGTATTTACAGCTTGCAGAGCAAGGCTTGTGGTACTTTACCTCAAGAAAACACGACTAAATTGAAAGAGAATCAGTAGTCTGTTACATCAGTGAGAATGAAGGAAGCCGGAGCCGAGATTTCGCAGATCGCGCTAAATTAGTGGCCGGGACGTAGCGCCCTAGCCGGTCGTTCCCCACAATTAGACGCGTTGAGTATCAAAATCAACTCTCGCAGGTTCCACTCTTCACTCTTTCACCTACTACACTCCGTTCACTTACGGGCTGGAAGTCATCGAAAATGCCTCGCAAGAAGACCGACAAAGATGTCAAAACCAAAAACAAGGTCGCCGAGATCAAGGCGAACCAGGCTGCACGGGCAGAGTTGCGTGGAGGGCGAGAAGTGTTTCGACTCACACTTTCACCAGAACCGTTTCCCCCTCCACCAAAGGTATCTTACAACACGATTCAGAATCAGGCATTAGAGAATCGTCGACTCACGGTCGAGGCAAGCTTGATCCATGCCCCGGCTGACAATGGTGATTTCTCACCTCCGCATATGCCCGAGGGTGACGATGACCGTTTGCCCGAGCACGCAGCTGATAAGGGCAATGTCTCTTCATTTGGGAACATTAGAATGAGTAAGCGCAACCATGAGAACAATCTGCAGTTGTGGAGGGACATTGGTTACTATGACCTCCATCCCAACCACAAGAAAGCCAAGGTTACCGAGGCCCATCTCACAAATCTAATCGAGAATCATGAGGACTTTGGTGACGTCAAAGAGAAATACAATGTCTTTATGAACACTTCGAGGAAGAGAGTGATGCTGCTTCAGTACCCAAATCGTGACGGTGGTCAGACTTACCGCGAGAAAAACGGGCAGAAGCCGCTCGAGATAAGGATCAAGCCAAAGTCTGGTGTTGTCGAAGTCGACATTCCTTTGAACATTCACTCTAACTATAACAAGGACAAAGGCCTTGAGTACGGAGCAGCCATGCGTCAGAGCAATTTGTTGCAGAAGGGAGGTTCGTACGATCTAGCTGGTGGTCTTGGTGTTGGTCCCAACAAGACTGCGAAAGAAGATGAGGGTTCGCTGCCCGATGGCCCAACCCGTGAGAAGCTTCTGGAGAACTTCGACGACTCCAACAACAAAGGTCACGTGATGAACAAGATTACTCTGGGTGGTAGGATTGTCCCGTTCCAAGATGGTGATCCAATTTTGATGGTTGCAACTTTTCAAGACAGTGAGTCGATTTCTTGCACCCGGTCTCCTATAATCTCTGCTGACATGCCCAAAGCGAGATGCACTTTCACCAAACTCGATGCTGTGGTTCAGCTTCGTCCACAATTTTCTCACCTAGATGCCATATATGAAAAGGACAAGTCCGTTGCCCACTATGATCGCGCCGATGAAGAGAGGGGTGAGGATCCCCAGGCTGAGGACGTCAACGTAACTGTCAAGGATACAGAGAAGAAGAAAGATCTTGACATGTACGGTGGTATGATGGAAACCGCTAAGCTTCTGCGTGCAATACGAGACGAGCCATGGCAGCGCCTTGACTGGATTGACCAAGATGTGAGCTTAAGTATTCAAATTTCTTACAAGATCATGACTAACGTTACAATAGGACGTCCGCTCTTATGAAGCCTTCCATGATAACTTGGTCTACAAGGATCCAGATAATGCTCCGCAGCTGGTCTCTGAGATGACCAATGAGCAATACCTCGATGCCATCAGCTGTCCCCGTATCGAGCCAATCACCCAAGGTAAGAAGATCATGAGACCATCCGTTGAAGATTACTTTTCGAGTGAGGAAGATGAGAAGGAAACAGGAAAGGAGGAAGCGGGAAAGGAGGACAAGGCTGCGGATTCGAGCTCGGCAGACGAAGTTTCGGAAGGTGGTACCAAGTACGGGTACCTCCCTAAAGGTGCAAATGAGCCTCCCGGCCTCATGGAGAGGGACATCGAGAGGACATGCAGAATGATCTGCATGCGCCCGGAGCGTAAGCGCCATCAATACGAAGCTCTGATCATGACCAAGAAAGGCCATCTTCCGAAATTCGCCTTCCTGAAGAAGGGGAACAAATACCACATCTACTACCAATGGCGTCTCGTACGCAACGAGGCTGGCAAAGGTATTGGTCCCGAACACGACTACGGACTTGGCCCGAAGTAAGCTTTGGCACAGCACAATCTTACATATCCGAGCTCCGATTCTTTGCACTTGTCCTGGTATGAAAGGAGGATCTCATTGGTGCAAGCATAGCGGAGGGATTGCATCATGCCAGGAGTGATATAGGGCAACGGGTCGAATGGATACCATAATCGCTTCTTGCATGGCGAAGGTGTAACGGAACCCGCTCGAGATACCCTACATAGCGTGCATCGAAGCCAGGTGGTGAAAGTTTAGAGTGACATTGCTGAAGTCCTTAGCAAAACTCATGATGCCTTTGCATTTTGCCTCCGCACTTTCTTTTTGTGGATTTGAGTTACAAGAAAATACTCTCACAAGAGCTACAATCGCCTATCATAAAGACCGCTAGCTAGTAGCCTTCGAGCTCTGACACATGGCCTAGATGATCAGATCTTTTCTTTTTCCACTGAGCTATAGATAGTTTCACAAAAGGCTACCGCATATCAAACATGTCGTCGAGAACACAGTCCTGCTAATGTCTGAATGTATATATGGGATATGTGGTCATAAAACACCAGCAAATTAGAGTGAGAAAAAAAGGCAACTGGTAACCAAACACTCCGATACTGCGTTTCATTGACGATGGAATCACTCTCCTATACTGGCCGACTCTGTATGACCAAAATGGAAGAGACGTTAGTCTCGGAACTGAAACAGAAATTTGTATCTCCAGTAGGGAGATCCAGACCACGAGGCTGCCTCCGAGTTATGCTCATGGCCACTTACCAGCTTTGAATATAAGTAGTAAAACAATACAGGTCTGATAACATCAAGAATTCACTACTTCCCTACTCATAGGCAAGACTTGTGTCGAGTGTAGCGAGCCACAGTGCCAACAACAAGAGGCAGCAAAAACCTTCATCTTATCGATGATCATTGTCTAGACAAAGAGGAAGACGAAGGAAAATCACGCCCTCCAAAGAAGAGTCCGCAACACTTTAACGTACCTGTTATTATCTAGTACAAGTCTTTTCACGTCTGGTAAGCTCGATTGACCAAGTAGCAACGCCACATAGCGGCTTATGTACTCACGTCCAACAACACCCCCTACTAGATCGAATGCCTAAGTCCTATGTCGAGGATCTGTTGAGGAAACAGCACTTGTTGGAATAGATGTCATATACATTTGTTCTCCCAACTTTGTAGACAAAATTCGACAGGAATATGAATGTTGAGCTTGTTCTCTAACGTAGATGAGTAGAAAAGGGTCAAGCATAGAGAGAACAGCGAGAGATAGAGCTCAAGCGTCAGCTGGGTTGATATTCAACGCATGAATGTGCATTACGCAAGTTTCGAAGAGCTGTTTTGGTTGAGCTCACAAAGCCTATGTGAACTTCATTGCCTTCTTACTTGTAGGGGCTGCCTTGGATTGTTGGGCCTGCACAGTCCAAGCACTTAAGCGCTAAGATCAGCCTCTCGACCCACCCCAGCCTAAGAAACAAGAGGGGTATCTACACTGCTCTCTAACACTGACTGTTGCAAACACGATGCCAATGTAACAAGAAAAACCTTACATATCAGTGTTCATAGTCTTTGTAAGGCAAAAAGAAAAAAGTGCAGAACCCCGTCGGCTAGGACATGAATCCTTACCGAATCTGCCGGGATCGAACAGAGTGCGTGTGCAAGCCCATTTTAGAGCCATTACCTCTGGTACGCTCTGTTAGCCGAACACGACCGCCACACAGCGGCTTCCGCAATCAATCTCATTCTAATAGGGCACTACATGTCAGGCTAAATGCCCAGCATTCCATGCCAAGATCCTGCAAAAGAAAACTTCTTGCAATAATACATATACTTTTATTGGCCCAACCCAACTCAGTATGGTCATTAAGCCCGCGTGATTCTTCCACATTGCTCTCAAACCAAGCACAATACTTCAACACTCTCGTACAAACTACAATGCAAACACAACCAACAAGATTTGAGGTACCAACCTTGTTCAGATTCACCGACAGAACTTTATTATTCCTTGGCAGCAACATGCAGCAAAGGTCGAAGACGTAGGTTTCTTGTGCGTGGGGTTTATCGGGCCATAATTGACTCCCTAGATGCTCGATAGCTGATCAAATTCTACGCTTTGATGCATCACAAAACGCAGCTTGAGGTATTTTAACACTCCAGAGCTAGTACATCAACAGCAGATCTAAGAGGGTATCGAATGATCCGGATCGATCCATTGAGATTGCCAGGCGGTTTCCGTACTGGGACGGACGGAGCTGAAGGCAAGGAAAGCAGCTTGAAATGGTCGCATTCCTGATTTGCAACTCATCTGCCCCAGTCACATAGAGATGCAATGTTGACAGCGTTTTGTACACTGGCTCTTGAGGACACCCCGGCCTGGTGCAACGGAGAAAGATAAAGGCGATGCCAACAAGTTTGTGATCGACAACGAGCGAGATACCACCAGGCTTTTCTAAAAGTCATATTGAGACTTGAAGGTTTGTTCACCCTTCTTGTATTACTGTTAAATGAATCTTGTATGCTGGCTGGCATTGGGGTCGAGGGGGTGCCTGAGATTGGAAAAGAAGCTTGCCAAGCGCCTCGATACCCGCCCACACGCGTGCCAAGAGTCGTAACTCCCGGCTAAACTTTCCTCTCCTTCAGGGTTTCACCATTCCATCTTCCTAGAATGTCATTACCAGGACTGAACATCTCTGCCCCGGCCGAGGAGATTGTTGTTCCAAAAATATATGATCTCACGGAGGGGACAGAATGGAGATTCGAAGTAAGCTTTGGGACCAAGGTCGAAGTGAAGGTAGACAGCCCTTTTCCGATTCAGTTTGAATGACCTGCGTACAAAAAACTGACGAGCATTTTCTTCTAGTTGCTATCGGGGGATGCAGAGATCTTTGGGACCGAGCTTGCCCAAAAACAACCATACAGCTTTACCGGTACCAAAGCGGCCATATACACCTGGCATGGCTGCCATATCGAAGTTTTGGGCGACTGCCAAGTCGAATACATCGCAGAAGAGACACCTATGGTCAGCTACGCAAATCTCCACTTCGCACTCGAGAGGATGCGCGGAGAAGCTGCCTCGGAGGGTAAGGATGGGCCAAGAGTCCTTGTTGTTGGACCCGAAAATGCAGGAAAGACGAGCCTTGTGAAATTGCTCACTTCATACGCCACAAGATCCGGTCGTCAGCCTATTGCTGTAAATCTGGACACCAAAGAAAGCATGTTGAGCCTTCCCGGGAGTCTGTCCGCAACAACACTCACTTCTATACTCGATGTAGAGGAAGGTTGGGGAAGCAGCCCAACGAATGGACCAAGCCCAGTGCCCGTCAAGCTGCCTCTTGTATATTTCTCAGGCATGGAGAATCCAGAAGAAGACACCTCGGCTTTTAAACCGATTGTCACAAGGATTGGTCTCTCTGTGATGAACAGGCTACAGGATGACAGCAAAGCGAAAGAGACAGGGTGTATGATTGATACACCTGGTGTGATCAGTCAGGGGAAAAGTAATTATGAGCTCGTCCAACACGTAGTCTCGGAGTTTTCAGGTTTGTAGTATATTTATCTCTACATCTTGACTGGTCTTTCTAACAGCAGTAATCCAGTCAATGTGATAGTGGTTCTAGGATCAGAACGCCTTTACAGCGATATGCTCCGACGATTCAACACCCAGAAGACCATTGGAGGCGACACCACAACAGTCATCAAGCTAGACAAATCAGGTGGTTGCGTTGATCGGGATGAAGCCTACCGACAAGAATTCCGACAGAGCCAGATTCGGGAATACTTCTTCGGCGACGGGAAGAATACTCTGAGCCCCCATACCCAGCAGATTGAGTTTGGCCAACTAAGTATCTACAAGCTCGCGGAATGTAGGCCCCTTCTCGTCTTCACTCCATCCAGTTATACAAGCTGACATAGGTTGCCGTTACCAGCATCACCATTCCTTAGTGCCCTACTTCCTGGCGACGCCACAGAATCTAATTCTACACCTCCAATTTTCGACGAAATCCAACCTTCTCCTCAAATGCAGAACGCCATACTTGCAATTGTCCATGCGGAACCGGACGATGCGCAAGATAACATCCGTGACGCGAGTGTGATTGGCTTTGTGTATGTGGCAGAGGTGGACGAAAAGAGAAAGAAATTGAAGATACTCGCGCCGCTGAGTGGAAGGCTTCCAAATAAGGCAGTGGTGTGGGGATCCTGGCCAGAAGGTGTCGGAGACTTGGTGGGGTGATACAATATTGAGTTCAAACAGGAATTCTGCGTGCAATCCTTTACGACCATGGCGCCAGGCGTCGTTTATGGCTGGATCTTAAGGCTTGGCAAAATGTCGCCTTGGCGGCTGGCGATCGATGCATAATACAAATCGTTGCGCTCAAACTGAATATGATGGTCCTCGAGGTGGCTTCCTGGTTGCTCCTCACAAAGAGCACAGGTGCGACGCATTCGGTCTTTGCGCGATGGTCTTTCATAGATGCAAACAAAGAGCTCTGAAAGTCTTTTGCATCTCAGCTTCGGACGACCATAGGTCATGCCATAGACCACGAACAAAGGATTCTAAGTGTTCTTCCAGATATGGACGGGAACGGAAATCCAGACAAAGGATAGGACCAAATCGCTCCTCCTGGAGCGCAAAATAAAAAGAATGCATGACCCTTAACATTTCAGGCTGTATTGACCTTACACATCATGGCTGTCACACGCTCACAGAACGGAGTCCGCAAGCCGGTTGACCGGTATACCCCTGAACCCAACCCAACCAGACGAGCGAAAACCCCTCCCGCTAAGAAGTCAACGGCAAAGGCCACTAAGAAGGCTAATAAGAAGGCTACTAAGAAGGCTTCGAAGAAAACTACCAAGAAGACTATCACCAAGAAGAAGGCAGCGCCCAAAAAAAGAGGCCGCAAACCGAATTCCAAGCCCGTAAAGAAAGCAAACCCAGTAAAGAAGCCAGCACCCAAGAAGAATGCCAATGTTATCGCATCTAGCGACGCCTCCTTGAGCTCCCCTCCGCCCAGCAGTACGAGTATGCCTCCACCTGCACCCCGGCCATCTACCACTTCTTCACACGATCATTCTTCACACGACCGCTCTCCATCCGCTCGCACTCCATCAGTTCTCCGGACGCCGCCCAATCAATTCGCCTACTCTGCCCACTCTACCCGCTCTTCTCATTCCCCAGCAGCCCACAACATCCCAAATGCAGACTATAGCGGATCTGTTCGCGAGCACTCTGCGACCTCATGGATGCCCGCGCCATCAGACCATGGCGCGCATTCGCATACCCCATCCCCACCAGCACGCACTCGCTCCGCTGCTCCAATGACTTCCCCTAGCAATGTGTCGCGCTCTTCGACCTCCAGCCTCAACATCCACCTTGGCCCCCTGACGGTCCATAGCCCTCCGACAAGAGAAATTTCTCTTGCCCCAACCTCCTCCCCGGAGACACATCCTGGGGGCCAGCGTTCTGCGAGCCAACATTCTTCGGGCCACGCCGTGCCTTCCCTCCCTGGCCTAAGATCTGGTGCGAATTCCGTCTCGCCGCGGTCAATACATAGCGTGGGGAGCTGGGATAGCCAGTCGACGTCAGTGAACCCGTACAAGTATCCCATTCATAATGACTCCAGTGATCCATGAGGTTGATCCTCGGGCCCTGGGGCCATATTCCGAAAGTTCCTGTAGGTAGACTGGGCGGGGGATCATTCATGGGTTTTCTGCGCCTAGGAGCGCTGTTTGGACGCCCATGCCTGGATGTCTATGTAATTCGTCAGCGTTTGCCCTTTCCTTTAATCTAAAGATGAAACTCTCGTCAGCTTCCTCTGCGGTCTAATCCCGCTATTCGGTTTGAATCTCCGATTGTATATCCAATGATCATGAGAAAACGCACTCGATTAGATATTGGGCTGGGAGACGTGCGGAGGTTGCTGGATGCACCCTCGAAGGGGGTGACTAGTTCCCCAAATCCATGATAATGAGGTGTTCCCTGAAAAATCATCATCCCTCATCCTCGCCTTCATCTTGTTAAACACATGCGGGCTCTAGAGACTTTTGTCTGTAGCTTTTCCGAGCCAAGTATATGGTCAACGCTCTCGCCGCTGTAAGCTTGGCCAGTATGATCATCCAATTCATTGGATCTGGACTTGGAGGAGTCTGCTCATCTTTCGGCATGGACCCCGAGAAGAGAGACGGCGAGCTTTTCACCAAGGACCCAGAGCCATTATCACAAGACGTAATTGCCTTCGTCCGAGTTCTACAGTAAAGGCTCAGGAAGAGCTTCACTAACAATTTCATCTATCGCAACATTAATCACCTGCACCCCAATACTACATGACGAGGTCCATCGATCCACTTTCCCCGCCCCCCCCCCTCCCACCCAATCCTCCCACCTACAAAATCCAACACATCACCCCAATCCATCACCCCGATTCCTCTTGACATACTTAGAACCACAGCAGGATCATCCCGGCCCTTCAACCCCAAAAACATAGCAAGACAACAACATCCCTCTGCCATATCACAAGCCAGCAAAACCCAAGCCACAGCACCAATAAACCTCCGCAAACAGATCAATAGCTCAATCTCCACATCAGCATGAACCCCAATTCCCCCTCCCCTCCCTCCTACAGCAACCTCAACCCCACCCCCACCAACACTTTCCCACAACCTCCTCCCTCACCCATCCTCTCCCTTACCCACCCCCCCTCCATAATTCACCAAAAGCCCCTCTCGT
>JAABUQ010002656.1_pt1 | contig 34842 bp, 29 predicted proteins | sample 5560001 | NCBI WGS metagenome assembly JAABUQ01 (sample SAMN10711888, study PRJNA513371) | rock metagenome | isolation source: Antarctica rocks | place: Antarctica: Victoria Land, Finger Mt nord | collected 2015-12-18
CGTGACGCTGGGCGAGGACGCCTGCCGCGTCCGGAGCGGGGCGGCGCCGCAGGCCCTGGCGGGGCTGCGCAACGCCGCGATCCACCTCCTGAGCCGGGTCCGCCCGGGAAACATCGCGGCGGCGACCCGTCTACTGGTCGCGAAGCCACGAAAGGCTGTCGATCTCATTGGCTCTCGACGAGAGAACTAAACGGCCCTGTCCGTCGGGTCGACCTCGGATCGCCGGGCCGTCCCGGGAGGATTCGGGGAGAAAACCACCCTTGACGGAGGGAGGGCCGGCGACGGTATGATCAGGGCGTGAGGCCGAAGTGGCGGAATTGGCAGACGCGCTAGGTTCAGGTCCTAGTGGGCTTAACGGCTCGTGGAGGTTCAAGTCCTCTCTTCGGCACTTGCAGCGTACGGGGTTGCGTCGAGAGACGCAGCCCCTTACTCTTGCGCCCTGGAGGCCTCTTGTCGTCGCATGTCCGGTGGCCAGCGACCGGGAGAAATGACGCGACCCGGGCAACGGGCCCGGGTCGCGGCGGGTGGTCGGTCGGGTCGGTGGTGGAAGTCGTCCCCCGATCGGAGGGCGTCGCGGCTCAGTCGTTCAGGAGCTTCGGGATCTCGGCCACGATGGCCGCGATGTCCCCCTCGGACAGCTCGCCCTTGTAGCCCCGGGCCGAGCGGACCTTCTGGCCGCGCCACATCACGACCGTGACGTCGGCGTCCTTGGCGATCTCGTAATCGGGGACCCCGGCGGGGTCTTGGGACATGGTGAGCGGGACTTGCTTGATGCCGGCGGCCTTCGCCAGCGCCCGCAGCTCGGCGGCGGACTTCTCGCCGCTCGCGTTCAGGATGACGACGAAGCTCTTGAGCTTGCCGTTCTCGCCGATCTTCTCGTCGATCTGCTTGACCAGACCGGTCAAGGGTTCGGTGGTCTTGCGGGCGAAGACGCAGACCACCGGGGCGCTCCCGTACCGTCAGCGATAGCAGAGGGTCTTGCCCTTGTTCGGGCCCGTGATGTCCTCGACGTTGAACGGGCTGACGGGGTCTCCGACAGCCTGTCCCGACTTGACGGCATCTCCGGCGTAGCAGGTCCCCACCATGACAATGGAGACCACCACGGCGGAGAGGCCCGGAGCGATTCTCGGTCGCATTCGGTTCTCCTGAGGATGGACCCGACCAGAGCCCGTAAGTCCAGTCTGGGCAACGGGCCACCCTTGTCAAGCCCTTCGGGACGAGAATCAAACGGTCCCCGGGCGCGCGGGCGTCTCGATCCGATCGTTCGGCGACCGGGGAATCCTCGCCTTGCCTCGATCGCAGGACCACGCCCAGATCGCTCCGGAAATCGTCGCGAACGACTCGCGAGCAAGTTGCCTCGGGCCGTCGGATCGGGTACAACCTTTGCTGGATCGAACCCTCGTCGTCCGTGCGTCGCGACGTCCGTCCGATCCGCATTCCCGGCCCAACCCTCCCCGGCCTCGGTCAGCCCCGGCTGTCGAGGCCGGACCCGCCCGCCCGGTCGACCGTCGCCCCGACGTCGCAGGGAAGACCAGCCTCCCCCGAGATGGTTCGCTCCATGCCGATCGATCGTCCCGCCTTCTACGGCCTCCGCCCGTTCGCCCTGATCGCCGCGGCCTGCTTCGCGCTCGCCCCCGGCCTGTCGCGTGCCGCCGACGACGGCGTCGCGGCTTCCCCGCCGACCGGCCGGGCGATCTACCAGGCCAAGTGCGCCTCGTGCCACGGGGCGACCGGCGAGGGGACCGACGACGAATATCCCCACCCGCTCGCCGGCGATCGGTCGGTCCCGCAGCTCGCCCGCCTGATCGCCAAGACCATGCCCTCGGACGACCCCGGGACCTGCACGGGCGAGGAGGCCGAGCGGGTCGCGGCCTTCATCCACGACGCCTTCTATTCCCGGGCGGCCCAGGCCCGCAACAAGCCGCCCCGGGTCGAGCTCGCGCGGCTCACGGTCCGCCAGTATCGCAACGCGGTCGCCGACCTGATCGGGGCCTCGCGGGCACCCGGCAAGTGGGGCGACCGTCGCGGGCTCCAGGGGGAATACTTCAAGTCGAAGCGGCTCCGCTTGGGGGACAAGGCCGTCGACCGGCTCGATCCCGAGGTCCGGTTCGACTTCGGCAAGGCGAGCCCCGACCCGAAGATGGACCCGAAGGAGTTCGCGATCCGCTGGCAGGGGTCGGTCCTCGCCCCCGAGACCGGCGAGTATGAGTTCGTCGTCCGGACCGAGAACTCCGCGAGGCTCTGGGTCAACGACCCCAAGGCCCCCCTGATCGACGCCTCGGTGAAGTCCGGGAACGACAACGAGTATCGCGGGACGATCCGGCTCCTCGGCGGCCGCGCCTATCCGGTCCGGCTCGAGTACGTGAAGGGCAAGCAGGGGGTCGAGGACAAGAAGGAGAAGAAGGAGAAGGCCGAGGTCCTGCCGGGGTCGATCGCGCTCGCATGGCGGGTGCCGAACCGGGCCGTCGAGACGATCCCGGCGCGGGCCCTCACGCCCGAGGCGTTCCCCGAGACGTTCGTGGCGGAGGCCGCCTTCCCGCCCGACGACCGGAGCGTCGGCTACGAGCGCGGGACGTCGGTCTCGAAGGCGTGGGACGCGGCGACGACCGACGGGGCGATCGAGGCCGCGGGCTACGTCCTCGCCCACCTCAAGGAGCTGGCCGGGGTCAAGGACGACGAGGCCGACCGCGGCAAGCGGCTCCGCGCGTTCTGCCTCGGGTTCGCCGAGCGGGCCTTCCGCCGGCCCCTGACCGACGAGCAGAAGCGGCTGTATGTCGACCGCCAGTTCGCGCAGGACGGCGACCCCGAGGCGGCCGTGAAGCGGGTGGTCGTGCTCGTCCTCAAGTCGCCGCGGTTCCTCTACCGCGAGCTCGACGGCGAGGTCGGCAAGCCCGACGGCCACGGCGTGGCGTCGCGGCTCGCCTTCGGGCTCTGGGACTCGCTGCCGGACGCCCCGCTGATCGAGGCCGCGGCCTCGGGCCGGCTCGCGACCCGCGACCAGGTCGTCGCCCAGGCCGAGCGGATGGTGGGCGACCTCCGGGCCCGGGCCAAGCTCCGCGAGTTCTTCCTCCAGTGGCTTCGGGTCGAGGGCTCGCCCGACATCGCCAAGGACCCCAGGGCCTTCCCCGGGTTCGACCCGGCGATCGTCTCCGACCTCCGGACCTCGCTCGACCTGGCCATCGACGACGCGATCGCGAGCGACCCGGCCGACTTCCGCCGGCTCCTGACCGACGACTCGACCTATCTCAACGGCCGGCTGGCGAAGTTCTACGGGGTGGAGGGGGTCGCGGCCGACGCCCCGTTCGCCCGGGTCCCGCTCGACCCGAAGGAGCGGGCGGGGGTCCTGACCCATCCGTACCTGCTGGCCTGCTTCGCCTACACGGGGGCGAGCTCGCCGATCCATCGCGGGGTGTTCCTGATGCGGAGCGTGCTCGGCCGGTCGCTCCGCCCGCCGCCCGAGGCGGTCGCTCCGCTCGCCCCCGACCTCCACGCCTCGATGACGACCCGCGAGCGCGTCGCGCTGCAGACGAGCCCGACCTCGTGCATGAGCTGCCACGGGATGATCAACCCGCTCGGCTTCGGCCTGGAGCGGTTCGACGCCGTCGGCCGGTTCCGCGCCGAGGAGCGGGGCAAGGCGATCGACGCGAGCGGGACCTATGAGCCGCCCGACGGCGAGCCGAAGGCGTATGTCGGGGCCCGGGCTCTGGGGGCCCTCCTGGCCGGCAGCGAGGAGACCCACTCGGCGTTCGTCGAGCAGATGTTCCACCACCTCGTCAAGCAGCCGATCCGGGCCTTCGGCCCCCGCGAGCATGCGACGCTCCGACGGTCGTTCGCCGAGGCTGGGTTCAACATCCGCAAGCTGACCGTCGCCATCGTCGCGGACTCGGCGCTGCCGGCCGCCGTGGCGAAGCCTTGACGCCCTCGATCATTCGCAATCGTCCCCGGCCGATCCCGGCCGATCCTGATAGATAACCGGCCCCTCGCGGCACCAGCCCGGCGCATGCGAAGGTCGTCCCGATCGAAGCCATACGGAGAACTGACGTGGCCTACGGCACCAATCGACGCGAGTTCATCCGCGACCTCGGCCTCGGGGCGGCATCCTTCCCGTTCATCCTCAACCTGCCGAGCCTCGGGTTCGCCAACCAGTCGACCCGGAAGCGGCGGCTGGTGATCATGTTCAGCCCGGACGGGGTCGTCCCCAAGACGTTCTGGCCGGACGAGGAGGGGGACAAGTTCACCCTCAAGGAGAGCCTCAAGCCGCTGGAGCCGTTCCGGGACCGGGCGCTCGTCCTGCACGGGGTCTGCGACAAGCTCCGCGGCGACGGCGACAACCACATGCGCGGGATGGGCTGCCTGCTGACGGGCGTCGAGCTGTTCCCGGGCAATGTCCAGGGCGGCTCGGACACCCCGGCCGGCTGGGCCAAGGGGCACTCGATCGACCAGGAGATCAAGGGGTTCCTCCAGGCGAACCCGGCGACGCGGACGCGGTTCGGCTCGCTGGAGATGGGCGTGCTGGTGCCGGAGCGGGCGGATACGTGGACCCGGATGGTCTACGCCGGCCCGAACAAGCCGCTGGCCCCGATCGACGACCCGTACCGGATGTTCGCCAAGCTCTACGGCCGGACCAAGGACCGCGAGAGCCTGCGGAGCGTGCTCGACGAGCTCCAGGACGACCTCAAGAAGGTCGGCACCAGGGTGAGCGCCGAGGACCGCCAGCTCTTGCAGGAGCACGCCACCTTCGTCCGCGAGATGGAGCAGGAGCTCCAGGCCGGCGGCGACGAGTCGCTTGCTCACGCGGTGCCCGCGCTGGAGCCGGGAGTCAAGGAGGAGAACGACAGCATCCCGCGGATCAGCAAGATGCAGATCGACCTGATGGTCAACAGCTTCGCCGCCGATTTCGCGCGGGTGGCGACGCTCCAGTACACCAACTCGGTCGGCGGGGCCAAGATGCGCTGGCTGGGGATCGACGAGGGGCAGCACGAGCTGTCGCACCTGCCCGACAGCGACGAGAAGGCCCAGGAGAAGCTCACCAAGATCAACGCCTGGTACTGCGAGCAGCTCGCCTACATGGCGAAGCGGCTGGCCGAGACCCCCGAGCCCGGCGGCCCCGGCAGCCTGCTCGACAACACGACGATCGTCTGGACGAACGAGCTGGGCAAGGGGAACTCGCACACCCTCGACAACATCCCGTTCGTCCTCGTCGGCGAGGGCCTCGGCTTCAAGATGGGCCGGTCGCTCAAGTTCCCCAAGCTGCCGCACAACCGGCTCCTGATGGCCCTGTCGCACGGGATGGGCCACCCGATCACCCGGTTCGGCAACCCGGATCATTGCGGCGAGGGCGTCCTGCCGAAGCTGACCTGAGCCGAAGGTCGTGAGGGAGTCGAGGCGACCCGGTCCGCAGCCTCAGCGGCGGTCCCGGAGCGCCTCGTTCAGCCGCGTCCGGGTCGGGGTCTGCCAGGTCCGGAACCCCGGCGCCGTCGTCAGACCGCGTGCCCGGACCGGCGGCGAGGTCGCGGGGACGACGGGCCCTTCCCGGGCGAGCCGGACCAGTTGGCCCGGCCGGAGGTCGGGGGCGACGGCCCTCAGCACGGTCGCGACGCCGGCCAGATACGCCGCCGCGACTGACGAGCCGGCGGTGACCTCGCCGTCGCTGAAGAAGGCGCGCGAGTCTTCGAGGATCACGTCGGGCTTGACCCGACGATCGGCCGTCGGCCCGATCGAGGACGACGGGTCGCCGTCGCCGACGGTCAGGACGAGCGGGTTGTCCGCCGGGGGGAAGATCTCCCCGCCGCGCGAGGCGTCGAGGAACTCGACCGCCTCCCGGGGGGCGTCCGCGTCGGGGGGGATGTAGGACTCGCGGCCCGCGGTCATCAGGACGCGAATTCGGTCGGATGGGGTGAACCGGCCGCCCTTGGCCCGGATCCGGATCCGGTAGCCATACTCCGGGTCGGACGGCACGGAGGGGCTGGCGGCGAGGCCGGTCAGGACGACCCGTTCGCGCGGGTTGCGCGTCTCGTCCCGGCCGGGAGCGGGGATGCCGACGACCTGCACCTTCTCCCCGGCGCCCACCCTCCGGCCGGTCCAGTCCTCGACGTAGAGGTCGAGGTCCTTGTCGGTGCCGGCGTCCTCCTGCTCGCGGTAGTCGTTCCAGGTGAGGGTGACGGTCACGCTGTTCTCGTCGACCCGGTTGCGGAACCGGAGCGACGCCACGTCGCTGCCGTCGCGGAGCCGGAGGTAGCCATCCCCGAGGACCTTGACCGGCCCCTCGTAGACCCGCCGGCCGTAGTTGCCCGCGGCGTTGATCCAGAGGATGTCGGCCGCGAGCGCCTCGGCGACGATCCGGTTGATCGGTCCGCGGCCGTCGCCGTTGCCGCCCCCCTCGAACGAGCCGCTGAAGAGGATGACGTCGACCTTCTGCTCGACGGCGTGGCGGACCGCCCGGTGGAGCATCGTCGGGCCGTTGGCGTTGAGCAGGTAGAACCTCGGCCCGACGGCGTGCGCCCCCGTGACCGCCCAGAGGGCCTGGGCCATGACCCGGCCGTGACGGTTGCCGGGCTCGAACCCCTTGCGGTAATCGGGATCGCCGAGGCCGTTGCGGCGGACGAACTCGGGGTCATAGTGCTCGACGACCACGGTGTCGGCCGGCAGGTAGGCCCGGCCGCCCCCGACCCCTTCGAAGCCGTAGTCGAGGACGGCCACCCGGACCCGCCGGATGCCCGGGACGTCGGCGTACTCCCGTTCCAGCCCGAGCCGGGCCCGCACGTCCTGGGCGTTCGTCAGATGAGAGACGACCGGGCGGGCCGCCGCGGCGGGCACCCCCCGGTCGTCCCCGTTGACCGGCGACGGCGGGTGGCTGACGAGGGAGAGGATCGCCAGCAAACACACCGACGACCGCCGTCGCATCAGTTTTCTCCCGCGATCTCGACCCGCCGGCTCCGTCGTGCTGCCCCGGCGATCACCAGCATCCGCCGCCGTAGCCATAGCCGTACCCGCCATAGCCGAGGCCGCCGTAGGACAGGTAGAGGCTCGCCGGGACATACCCCCCATAACCGTAGCCGCCGTAGCCACCATAACCGTAGCCGCCGTAGCCACCATAGCCGTAGCCGCCATAGCCGCCGAAGCCGCCGTACCCGAGGCCCGATCCGAGCCCGTAACCCAGGCCCAGCCCGAGACCCAGGCCGAAGCCGTTATAGCCATACCCGCCATAGCCACCGTAACCATAACCCCGGTAGAAACCGGGATAGCCGAAGCCTCGACCGTAACCGCCGTAGCCGAAGCCTCGACCGTAACCGCCGTAGCCGAAGCCTCGACCGTAACCGCCGTAGCCGAAGCCTCGACCGTAGCCGCCGTAGCCGCCGTAGCCGAAGCCGCGGCCGTAGCCGCCGAATCCGCCGTAGCCGAAGCCGCCGTGATGCCTCCACGACTGGGCGGGCCCCTCGGCGTCGAGCTCGCTCGCCTTCGCGAGATCGGGCCGGGAGGTCGAATCCTTCAACGATCGGGCCTGTCCCGCCGGGACGCCCGTCTTGGCGCCGAACTCCGCGTCCAGCTCGCCCGCCCGGACCGGCGCGGCGAGCAGCAAGAACGCGGCCAAGCTCCCCATGGTGCGAATCATGATATCCTCCCCAGGAGTCGATCCATCAACCGACGATCCCTGCACGAATTCTATAGGCTGGCCCGACCGCCGCGTAGTGGCGGTGGCGAAGAATCGCCAGTCGCCGTGGGACGACCATCGGTCGTCGGTCGTGTCCGGCGGTCGCGGCCGGATCCCATCAAACGCAACTCGCGGGCCGCGGACCGATGCTCCTTCGGGTTCAGCGGCGCAGGTGCTCGGCGACCGGCCCGAGCGCCAGCGCCGGCAGGAAGCAGAGGGCACCGACGAGGAGCACCGACCCGACCACCACGGCGACGAAGGTGGGCGTGTCGGCGGGCATCGTGCCGATCATCGCCTCCTTGCGACCCTGGGCCGCGAGCCGGCCCGCCAGCGTCAGGGCGAGGGCGGCCAGGCCGAACCGGCCCGCCGCCATCGCGACCGCGGTCGTCCCGTTGTAGAAGGGGCTGTTGGCGCCCAGCCCCGCCATCGTCTGGCCGTTGTTGGCCATGCACGAGGCGTAGGCGAACAGGACCTCGGTGAACCCGCGCGACCCGTCGTTGGTGACTAACCCCGCCCGGCCCGCGCCCGTCGCGACCGCCCAGGCTGTCAGGCAGGTGACCACCAGGGGCGTCAGCACGGTGTAGCCGGCGATCAGCTTGGCCTCGTCGGCCTGGATCGTCTTGCCGAGATACTCCGGGGTCCGGCCGATCATCAGCCCCGCCATGAAGAGGCCCACGAGGGCCACCATCATCAGGCTGTAAAGCCCGGTGCCGAGGCCGCCGAAGACGACCTCCCCGAGGAGCATGTTCACCAGAAGGACGAGCCCCCCGAGCGGCCGGAACGAGTCGTGCATCGCGTTGTACGACCCGGTCGCCCCGTCCGACGTGACGACCGCCGCCAGCACCGACCCCCCGACCCCGAACCGGACTTCCTTCCCCTCCATGTTGCCGCCGGAGATCCCCAGGCCGCTCATCCGGGGCGATGCCGAGTTCTTGGCGAGGTCGCAGGCCACCAGGCCGGCGACGAACAGGACGACCATCGCCGCCAGCAACGCCCGCCCGGCCCGGGGACGCCCGACCATCGCCCCGAACGTGATCGGGAACGACGCCGGCAGGACCGCGATCGCCAGCAGCCCCAGGAAGTCCGTCAGGGGCGTCGGGTTCTCGTAGGGGCAGGTCGTCGTGGTCGCGAAGCTCAGCGCCGTGTTCGCCGCCAGGTCGGGCGTCATCGGCGTGGTCAGGTACCGGCCGTCGGGCCCGCCCGGCAACCACCGCTGGAGCATCAGGAGCGGTCGAGTCCTCTTCGGGCACGCCGACGAGGGCGCGAGAATCGACGATCGGCGGATCTCCGCCGGCCTTCGCCCTGTTTCGAACCTCGCGCGCAAGGTTCGACGTGGAGCCGGATATTGACTGGCGAGCGGGGGAGAGCGAGGACGCCGACGGCGATGGGGGCCGGGCTCCCCGCCATTCCCCGGGCGTTTCGATTCGGCTCGGACCAGTCCAGATTCGGGAGGGAGAAGATCATGTCGACCGTGACGCAGCCGGCCGTGAATCCGGGCGGTGCCTCGTTCGCGCGGCATCTCGTCGTCGACCGTGCCCACGGGGGCCTGGTGGCCTCGGCCATCGATTACCCCGTCGGCTGGCAGGCCGAGAGCAACCTGACCTGGAACCTGGAGCAGATGAGCGCCCCGTGGACGGCCAGCGGCCGGGCGTTCAACCCCCGAGGCCACGAGGCCATCGACCTCTTCAACTGCGACTCCTTCTGCCACCTCCAGCCCGACTGCGGCTTCTACTGGCCGGGCCAGTCGCTCCTGGGCCAGTACTACCTGGCCCCGCTGACCGCCGCCCAGGCCATCTCCGGCTGGATCATCCCCCGTTACCGGAAGAAGCAGCGCGACTTCCGCGTCGTCGCCGCCCCCCGGTCGCTCCCCGACCTGCCGCAGCGATTCGGCATCCCCCTGAACGGCCAGGCTGCCGACGGGGCGGTCGCCCGCGTCGAATATACCCTCGATGGCGTGCCGGTCGAGGAGGAGCTGTATTGCATCACGTCGGCCAATCAGGTCCCGTATCAGGGCCCGATGGGGACCACGATCCAGACCAACTGGATGCTCACCCGGCCGGTCGCCATCCGGGCGGCCAGGGGCGGCCTCGACGGGATGAGGGACACGTTCCTGCGGATCATCCGGTCGATCCGGGTGAACCCGGCCTGGGTCGAGCTCCACGACCAGATCCTCCGGGAGATCAAGGTCCGGTTCGACCGCTCCATCCAGATGGGTTACTCGCAGATCCAGGCGGCCGGCGAGATGAGCCGGGCCATCAGCGCCAACAACGACGCGATGCTCGCGGGCTTCGAGCGGACGAGGGCGTCGCAGCGGATGGCCGACGCCCGCCACGGCGAGTCCCGCCGGTCGACCGCCGACTCCTTCGACGACTACATCCGCGGCGTGGTGACGGTCGAGGACCCGTACTGGGGCGAGTCGCAGCAGGACGGCAATTATTCCTACCACTGGACCGACGGCACCGGGGGCTATCGGCCGTCCAACGACCCCAACTTCGACCCGAATCTCACCTCGTCCGGGAGCTGGTCGCTCATGCGGCCGAAGCCCTGAGAATCGGCCCGGTCGCCGCCCCGGGGGGACCTCGGGGCGACCGGACCGGGGGGCGTCCCCGATCCGAGGATGCGGCGTCGTGACCCGAACAGGCGGGGAGCCAGGAGGGCCCGGTCCTGTATCGTCCTGGCGCGGCCGATCGGGATGGGGCGCGAGGATGAGACGGAACTTATCCCGAAGTCACGCGCACCTTATCCCGTCCTGCTAGAGTACCCCTCGTCGGCAAACCCATCCCGGTCGGATTGACGAAGGAGAACAGGCCATGCGGAAGTCTCTCGAAGTCGGCACGTGGGCGATCCTCGGCGCCGGGCTCCTGACGGCGGCGGCGGCGGCGGACGAGGCCAAGATCCCCCTGGGCGAGGTGCCCAAGCCGGTCATGGCGGCCTTCAAGGCCAAGTTCCCCAAGGCGACCATCAAGAACGCCATCAAGGAAGAAGAGGCGGGCAAGGTCACCTACGAGATCGAGTCGCTGGTCGAGGGCGACATGAGCATCGACGCCGTCCTCAAGCCCGACGGCGAGTTCGTCGCCATCGAGCGCCAGATCAAGCCCTCGGCCCTCCCCGCGAATGTCACCTCCGTCGCCAAGGAGAAGTACCCGACCGGCACGGTGTCCAAGGCCGAGGAAGTCACCTCGGAGGGGACCATCTCCTACGAGGTGACCGTCAAGAAGGCCGACGGCAAGAGCGTGGTGCTCCTGTTCGACAAGGCCGGCAAGTTCCTCAAGCAGGAGTGATCGCCGGGCCCGTCGGCGCGATCCGTCTCGCCGAAGGGTCGCGAGCGGGGAGCCGGGCGGCGATCGACCCGCCCGGCGCGTCCGGGGGCCTCGGCGGGATCGGCATGCCTCGGGGTCGGCCGCCCGGCGACGCACCGCCCTTGACCATCCCGGGGACCGGGCCATAATCCAGACGGCCACTCCTGGCCCAGGGGATGTCATGCGACGAACCGGCGGGACAAACCGGGCCCATCGGCTCGGGATCACCCTGCTGATCCTGGGCCTCGCCCGCGTCCCGCTGCCGGTGGCCGATGTCCGCCCGATCGGCCCCAGCGACGGCGACGGTCAGTCCTGCCCGCGGCATCATCACCTGCTGCGATGGCACGGCTCGGAGCCGGCCACGGATCGGCCGGTCCTCCACTTCCACCGGGCGTCCTCGCCCGACCCGGGCCCGTTCGACTCGGACGACGGCCCGGATGGGAAGCCGACACTCCCGATCCGCTCGACTTCGGGCCGGAGTCCAGGCCCGAGGACTCGGCCGGGTCGGCGACGCTGCGGCTGATCGCCGCCAGGCCGGTGCCGACCCTCCTGGTCGACCTGCCCTCCGCTCCCGACGGCGGAGCCCCGCATCGAGCGTCACGGATCGGGGCCTCCCCGACGTGTCGTAACTTCGGTGCGACTTTCTCCCCCGCCATCCGCGCCGCATCCCGCCTCCAGCGCCGGGATTGCTGACGGGTAGACGTTCACGAGCCGAACACTTTGTACAGTAGGCCCGTAATATCTCCTGTATGAGTCCTCACCCTTCGATCTCTGTACTACTTCGGATCTCGATCCTCGTACTCCATCTTCTCACCGTCGCGAATCAGCCTGCAGCCTGGCCGTCCCGAATGGGCTCGGGGAGCGTCTCGGCATCGCCGGGATGGTAGACGCTATAGCGTTCCTGGCATCCGCGGCCCTCATCGCACGCGATGACTGGCGTCACCGGGCGCGACGCGAGAAGGTCCGGCGCTGGATGTCATCATGATCCCGCGGCCTCGCCCCGGATGGCGTAAGAGGCAGCCTTCGCGGATCGCCGGACCCGCTCGTCGGGGTCGGCCTCGCGGGCGGCGAGGGCGGGCAGCGCATCGCGGGCCGCGGTACCGATCAGGCCGAGGGCATGGGCCGAGGCGAGGCGGACCGACGCGTCGCGGTCGTCGAGGACCCGGATCACGGCCGGGACGGCCGGCGCGGAGTGCGGGCCGAAGCCGCCGAGGATCTCAGCGGCGCCGCGGCGGACGTCAGGATCGGGGCTCGCCAGGTCTTCGAGGGCGCCGGGGAGGAGCTTCGTCCGGAAGTCATTCGCCTTGGACTCGATCCGTCGGACGGCCTCGGAGGCGGCGTCGCGGACCATCCCTTCCTTGTCCTCGATCGCGCGGCGGAGGTCGATGAGGGCCGCCTCGGCGTCGAGGCCGATCGACCCGAGCCGCCAGGCCGCGGCGCGACGGACCTCCGGCACGAGGTCGCCCAGGGACCGGACCAGGATCGGCACGGCCGGCCGCGCGCCCGGGCGATGAGGCAGGGATTCGCAGACCATCCGGCGGACGAACGGGTTCGGGTCGGACAGGGCGTCATACAACTCGGGGACGTCCCCCGGGACGAGTTGGGCGTAGCAGCCCAAGGTGTTCGCGGCGAATCCGCGATTGACCTCGTTCGGCTCCTTCAGGGCCGGCACGAGGGCCTCGCGGACCGCGGCGAGCCGCGCCGGCTGAGGCTTCCAGCCGAGGACTCGGATCGCCTGGTTGCGGACACTGATGTCACGATCCCGGGTCGCCCCCAGGACCGTGGACCATACGCCCTCGTCGTCGAGGGCGGAGCCCAGCGCGCTGACGGCCCAGGCCCGAACCATGGGGTCGGCGTCGCCGGCCGCCTCGATCAGGGCAGGAAGGCTGGCCTTCGGGTAGGGTTGGTGCATCCGCAGAGCCACGGCCGCCGCGTGGCGGGCGCCGGGGTCGGGGTCGGCCAGGGACGCGGTCAGGGCGGCGCGGGCGTCGTCGGCCCGGGGATGGTCGGGCGTCCTAAGGATGAAGGGAATCGCCATCGCCGCCCGGGCGCGGACGCGGGGGTCGCCGTCGTTGAGGGCGCCGAGGAGCGAGGGGATCGCCGAATCGGCCTCGCGCCCCATCGCCGCGAGCTTCCCCACCGCCTCGATCCGTTCGGCCGGGTCGAGCGCGCGGAGCCGCCTCGCCTGCGCCGAGGCCGGGTCGTAGACTTCCTGGCGATACCGCAACACCGCGAAGAGGCCGGCGAAGGCCGCGACCAGGCCGAGCAGGTGCCGCATCCGGAGCCGGAGTCTGGGTCGATGCATGGTCGCTCCCGGTCGAATCCGAGGAATATCGGAGGGGACGTTGGCGCGATTCTATGACAAGTGTCGATGGCCGAGCAAGCCCGCTCAGAAAAGAGTGAGAAATCCCTCGGCGCGGAAGTGCTCGTCGTTGGCATGGCCCCGGAGCGGGCGCTGCGGCATGGGGTCATCTGGCGGAAGACCAGCCACGGCACCGACGGCCGTGAACGGCTACGCTGACGGCGACGATCGCGGGCGCGAAGTCCGGGCTCGTTCGCGACGGCATCGGCCGCTCGCCGGGATGGCGTGCGCCCGGTCCCCCCGCCGCGGGGCGATCGCTCGGCCACGGGCCGCTCCCCGAGACGCACCGGCGTTCAGGCCGGCGCGTCGACCGACGCGGCCGGGATTAACCTCGTCGATTCACGTCGCCCGGCGGCCCCCCTGCACCCTCGCTGCCACATCGCCCCGCCTGCCGACATCGCAGAACGGTGGCAGCTCAATCGGGAGCGACCCATGAACGGGAACACGGACTCACCCCGGCAGACGGCCGGCCAGCTCGCGGCGCCGTCGGATCGGGGCCGGCGGGACGACACGCACGGCTCGACTCCGGGGCGGTCGCCGCGACGCAAGGATGACCCGGCGATCTTCGGCCTGGTGGCCATCCCGGCGGGCAAGGCCCGGGACGAACTGGCCCTCCTGGGGCTGGTGGACCCCTCCGAAGCGGATTCGGTCGCGGAGCGGATGTCCTGGTGACCCCGGGAGGGCATTCGCCATCGGGGCCCTTCGCGGAGGGCTGCTGCGGTGGGGTTGCCGGGGATTCGGGCCGGGCGGGTGATCGGCCGGGCCCCCGGCTGCGATCGTAGGGGGGTGGAGGCGGGGCCCGCGTGTGCCCCCCGCGAGGAGGAACCGGGCCCGGCCGGGTCGCCCGACCCGGCCCTCGACCGACCGCCGACCGACCGACGGGCCCCGACGATCCATCTCCGTGCGAGGGGCGAACCGCTCATGACCTGGCTCATCGGACAGATCTCCCCCTCCGGCCCGTCCTTCGGGGCGACGGCCGTGCTCCAGTCGCTCGCGTGGCCGGCGACCGCCGTCCTGATTGCGGCGATGTTCCGCAACGAGGTCCGGCAGGTGCTGGAGCGCCTCGTCCGGCTCAAGTATCACGACTTCGAGGCGCAGTTCCGCCGCGACCTGAACCGCTCGGAAGACCTGTCGGCCCAGGCGGGACCCCGGCGGCTGCTCGACCTCCCGCCCGGATCGAGGCGCGTCCTCCACGAGCTATCCGGCGCGCCCGCCGCGGCGCCGCGACCGACGGCCGGGGCCTCGGGCGGCGACCCGAGGGGCGTGATCGAGTCGGCCTGGGCGGATCTCGTCGCCACCGCCGACCGCGCCACCGGCTCGACCGGCGACGACCCGGCCCGGCCGCTCGCCGACCGGGGCCTCCTGCCCGGCCCGGCGCTGCTGCTCCTGGATCGGCTCCGCGCGATGCGCGAGCGGCTCGACGTCGAGCCCGACTGGACGCCCGCGGCCGACGACGCCGTCCGGTTCGCCGCGCTGGCCGCGACGGTCGTCGCCCGGCTCGGCGGAGCCGGGGCGTCGCCGCGGATCATCGAGGACGTCTCCTGATCGGGGCCCGGCGAGCGGTCGGCCCTCCCGACGGTCCGAATCCCCGGCCGGTCCTGGTCCCGTCCTTGAGCGGAGGTCGCGTCACCGATAGGATCATCTGCTCCGACGTCCGTCCGAACCGGGACGGCTGATCGACCATCCGGGACCGCCGGCTTTCGATCCCATCGTTCGCCGACGGGCCAGGATCTCCCGGAGAACGAGGAGGGGAGGCGACGGGCCCGATCAAAGCCGACGGTCCGGCCGATCGCGCCGTTGCCTCGCCCCTCGTGTTGACGTAAAGTACGGCCGGTCAGGAGGCCCGCCCCGTCGCGGGGACGGCCCGCCTCGCGTCGCGAGAGAGACCCCCCGATGAGCGTGCAGACCCCCCCCGCCTCGGTCGTCGGCGACGACCCGGGCCCCTCGGTGCCCGACCGCGCCCTGCCCCCCCTGCCCTCGACCTGGCGGTCGCTCCCGGCCGCCTTCTTGGGCGCGGCCCGCGCCAACTGGGGCCGGCCCGCGATCCTCGACAGCCTGGGGGCCCGGCTCAGCTACGGCCAGGCCCTGACCCGCGCCCTGGTCCTCACCCGGCTCCTCGCCCGCCGGCTCGGGCCCGAGCCGTTCGTCGGCGCGCTCGTCCCGCCGGGGGCCGCGGGGGCCCTGACCAACCTGGCCCTCGCGATGCTCGGCAAGGTCGCCGTGAACCTGAACTACTCGGCGAGCAAGGCCGTCATCGACTCGTCGATCGCCCAGTGCGGCATCCGCCACGTCGTCACCACGCCCAGGGCGCTCGAGAAGGTCGGCTACTCGCCGGCCGGGGACCTGATCTTCCTCGAAGACCTGGCCAAGACGGTCACGCTCGTCGACAAGGCCTGGTCGGCCGCGATGGCGAGGCTCGCCCCCCTCGCCGCTCTCACGGCCGTCCGGCCGGGGTTCGGGCCCCACCTCGACGACCCCGCCACCGTGATGTTCACCTCGGGCTCGACCGGCGACCCCAAGGGGGTCGTCCTCTCGCACGGCAACGTCCTGTCCAACGTCCACCAGATGAACGTCCACATCGACCTGCTGGCCGACGAGGTCGTGCTCGGCATCCTGCCCTACTTCCACAGCTTCGGCTACACGGTGACGATCTGGACGGTGCTCCTGCTGGGCAAGCGGGTGATCTATCACCACACGCCGCTCGACTACAAGGTGATCCCCGGCCTGATCGAGAAGCACCGGGTGACGATGATCGCCAGCTCGCCGACGTTCATGCGGAACTATGTCGAGCGAGCGAAGCCGGGCCAGCTCGACTCGCTCGTCCACATGCTGCTCGGCTCGGAGCGGGTCAAGCCCGAGCTGTCGGCGCTGATCCGCGAGGCGCTCGGCAAGGACGTGATGGAGGGCTACGGCTGCACCGAGCTCTCGCCGGTCGTCTCGGTCAACACGCTGACCGAGATGACGACGCGCGACGGCCGGCGGGTCCCCGGCAACCGGCTCGGGACGATCGGGATGCCGCTGCCGGGCACGTGCGTCAAGGCCGTCGACCCCGACACCGGGGCCGACCTGCCGAGGGGCGCCGAGGGGGTCCTCTGGGTCAAGGGGCCGCAGGTGATGCTCGGCTACCTGGACCGGCCCGAGGCCACGGCCAAGGTCGTCCGGGACGGCTGGTACTGCACCGGCGACCTCGGCCTGATCGACGCCGACGGCTTCCTCAAGATCACGGGGAGGCTCAGCCGGTTCGCCAAGATCGGCGGCGAGATGGTCCCGCTCGAAGGGGTGGAGGCGGCGATCCAGGAGGCGGCCGGGGTCGGCGAGGCGGCGGTCGCCGTGACGACGGTCCCGGACCCGAAGCGGGGCGAGCGGCTCGCGGTCCTGTATACCGACCTGGGCTCGTCGCCCGAGGCGGTCCATCAGAAGCTCGCCGCCGGGGCGTTGCCGAAGCTCTGGCTCCCCTCGCCGCGGGATTACTTCCGCGTGGAGGAGATCCCCTGCCTCGGGGTCGGCAAGCGCGACCTCCGCCGGCTCAAGGAGCTGGCCGCCGAGCTGGTGCCGGCCTGATCGACGGGCCGGGCCGCCGGGTCGGGCCGGGACCTGAGCTTTCCTTCGACGCGACGGGCCCGGCGGGGTACACTGGGATCGGGCGGTGTCGGGGCGATTTCGGAGCATCGGACCGGATGAAAGTCGAGCTCGAGGTCTCCGCCGGGCCGCACTCCGGGGCGGTCTACCGCTTCGACCGCCACGACACGTTCGTCGTCGGTCGCTCGTCCGGCGCCCAGTTCTCGGTCCCGGACGACGGCTTCCTGTCCCGGCACCACTTCCTGATCGAGTTCAACCCCCCGGCCTGCCTGCTCCGCGACCTCGGTAGCACCAACGGGACGAAGGTCAACGGCCTGAGGGTCGAGACCCTCAAGCTCCGCAACGGCGACCAGATCGCCGCCGGCGGCAGCTCGTTCGTGGTCCGGGTCGAGGAGTCCTCGGGCGAGGAGGCCAAGGTCCGCTGCCTCGGCTGCGATAAGGCCGCCCCCGAGGAGGTCGGCCCCGGCGCCGTGGCCGGCGAGCCGTCGGTCACCTGGCTCTGCGACGCCTGCAAGGACCACCGCCGCCGCTACCCCCGGACCAACCCCGGCTACCTGATCGAGCGGCGGATCGGCTCGGGCGGGATGGGCGAGGTCTACCTCGCCCGCGAGCTCGCCTCGAACCGCCCGGTGGCCATCAAGATGATGGTCCCGGCCGTCGCCGCCAGCGAGCGGGCCAAGCTCCGGTTCGAACGCGAGCTGGGGGTCCTGAAGGACCTGAAGCACCCGAAGATCGTCGAGTTCTACGACGTGTTCGAATTCGAGGGGCAGTACCAGCTCGTGATGGAGTACGTCGACGGCAAGAACGCGCTGGCGTGGGTCGGGTCGCTCTCCGAGCCGCTGTCGGTCTCGGCCGCGGCGAGCATGGGCGTGCAGCTCCTCTCGGCCCTCGACCACGCGCACGAGAAGGGGTACGTCCACCGCGACATCAAGCCGTCGAACCTCCTGCTCATGGGCCAGCCCCAGCGCCCCAAGCTCAAGCTCTCGGACTTCGGCCTGGCCAAGAGCTTCCGCGACGATGCCGGGTTCGCCGGCCTGACCCACCAGGGGGACATCGGCGGCTCCAGCGGGTTCATCTCCCCGGATCATATCCGCGACTTCCGCCAGGCCAAGGAGCCCGCCGACCTCTACAGCGTCGGCGCCACGCTCTACTACCTGATGACGGGCCAGTACCCGTTCTTCAACTTCGACCCGAACCGGGCCGACTCGTACACGATGGTCCTCGAACACCCCGCGGTCCCCATCCGGGCCCACCGCCCGGACGTCCCCGACGGCTTCGACAAGGTCATCCGCAAGGCGCTCGAGAAGCAGCCGGGTTCCCGGTGGAAGTCGGCGTCGGCGATGGCCGCCGCGCTCCAGCCGTTCGTCCTCCACCCGTGAATCGCCGAGGCGCCTCGCGCGGCCGGGTCCGCCGCTGGCTCCGCGACCGGGCCGGGCTCGCGGCCCTGCTCGGCCTGCCGGCCCGCGACCGCGAGGTCCTCGCCTGGCAGGCCCACCGCCGGCTCGCCCGCGGGGCGACCGGCGACGCCGAGCCGCTCTACCGGGCGATCCTGGCCCTCTGGCCCGACTCGGCCGAGGCGGCGACCGGCCTCGGGGCCTGCCTCCAGTCGCGGGGCGACCTCGCCGGCGCCGAGGCCTGCTACTCGGACGCGATCGCCCTCGACCCCGCGAGCCCGTTCGCCCTCGTCGATCGCGCCGAGGTCCGCCTCCTGCTCGGCAGGCCCCTCGATGCGGGCCGCGACCTGGACCTCGCGGCCGCCCTGCCGCCGCGGCTCCTCCGACGATCGGGCCTGGTCCCGCGGATCGCGGACCTGAAGGCCATCGCCCGCGATCGATCGGCGGGGGCCGTCGTCGAGTCGGAGGGGTGATCCCCCGATCCGGGAACATCGCACGCATCGGCCCATCCCGATCAAACCATCCCCGGCCTTCGACCCGGATCGGCCCGGTCTCCGAGCGTCCGGGCGGGTCGCCTCGTCGTCGCGACGGCGGCTTGCTAGACTGTCCGGCTCGGGAGTATCGGTCGGCGTCGTCCGGGGGGTCGCGAGGTTGGATCGCACGGGGACGGTGGTCATCGTCGGGGTCGGCCTGATCGGGGGCTCGGTCGGCCTGGCCCTCCGGGATCGGGGGCGGGCGCTTCGGGTCGTCGGGGTCGGGCGCGACCCGGGCCGGCTGGACGAGGCCCTTCGGCTCGGGGCGATCGACGAGGGGACGACCGACCTCGCCCGCGCCTCGGCCGGGGCCGACGTCGTGGTCGTCTGCACGCCGGTCGACCGGATCGCCGCCGACGTCGTCCGGGCCGCCGGGTCGAGCCCGGCCGAGGCCCTCGTCACCGACGCGGGCAGCACCAAGCGCGCGATCGTCGCGGCGGTCGAGTCCGAGGCCGTCGCGGCCGGCAAGTTCGTCGCCGCCCACCCGATCGCCGGGTCGGAGCGCCGGGGCGTCGAGCATGCCCGGGCCGACCTGTTCGAAGGGCGGGCCTGCATCCTCACGCCGACCTCGCGGACGCCCGCGGGCCGGCTCGACCGGGCTCGCGCCTTCTGGGCGGGCCTCGGCTGCCGGACGTCCGAGGTCGACCCGGCCGCCCACGACGAGGCCCTCGCGCGGACGAGCCACCTGCCGCACGCCCTCGCGGCGGCCCTCGCCGCGGTCGTCGGGCCCGACCTGGTGCCGATGGCGGCCGGGGCCTACCGAGACGGGACCCGCGTGGCCGGGGCCGACGCCTCGATCTGGGCGCCGATCTTCCTGGAGAACCGCCGGGGCGTGCTCGACGCCCTCGACGCCTTCGACGCCGCGCTCGGGGCCTTCCGCGCGGCCCTCGATGCCGGCGACGAGGCCGGCATCCGGGCCTGGTGGGAGGACGCCCGGCGGAACCGCCGCGCCTTCGACGCCCGAAACGCCCCCGAAGCCGTCGCGTCCGACGGGCCGGGCGGGTAGGATGGGGGCCGGATTCGCCCGGGTCCGGGAAGTCGTCGAGCCGGCCCAGCCCGGTGGATCGCGCCCGTCGACCGGCCCGACTCGTCCGGTCGTCTCTCCGTCCGATCCCGATGGAACGTCGCAGGCCGAATCTCCTTTATATAGTTAGACTTGTCGACCTCATGAACCCGAGCGGCCCCCTCCCGGCCGGCCGGAGCCACCCCCGAGCGACCGTCTCCCATGCTCTGGCATCTCCAGATCGACCCCGCCCCCGGCCGGCCGGACCGGGCGGGCCTCCGGATCGCCGCCGACGCCGCCGACCTGGGCCTGCCCGGCCCCTGGGCCGTCGCCGCCTCGCGCGGCTTCCTGATCGAGGGGGACCTCTCGCCCGCCGACCTCGACCGCGCCGCCCGGTCCGTCCTGGCCGACGCCGTGGTCGAGACCTATGCCGTCCGGCCCGCCGGGGCCCCGGCGGAGCGAGGCGCGGCGGCCCGCGAGCCCGGCCCCGGGACGGTCGTCCACGTCCTGCCCCAGCCCGGCGTGACCGACCCCGAGGCCGAGAGCGCCCTGGCCCTGCTCCGCGACCTCGGGTTCGCCGTCGTCGGGGTCCGGACGATCCGGACCTACCGGGTCGAGGGTCCGGGCGAGGCCCTGCCCAGGCTGGTGGCCCGGGTCCTCGCCAACGACGCCGTCGAGCAGGCGGTGATCGGCCCGCTGCCGTTCGACCGGCTCGGCCAGGGCCGGCCCTACGCCTTCCGCCGCGTCGAGACGCCGATCCTCGGGCTCGACGACGACGCCCTGGTCCGGCTCAGCAAGGCGGGCGGGCTCCACCTCAGCCTCGACGAGATGCGGACGATCCGCGACCACTTCCGCGGGCTCGGCCGCGAGCCGACCGACGCCGAGCTCGAGACGATCGCGCAGACCTGGAGCGAGCACTGCTCGCACAAGACCCTCCGCGGCCGGGTCGAGTTCGAGGGGGAGGTCATCGACAACCTCCTGAAATCCACGATCTTCAAGGCGACGACCGACCTGGGCCTCGACTGGCTCGTGAGCGTCTTCGTCGACAACGCCGGGGTCGTCCGGTTCGACGACGAGCACGACGTCTGCTTCAAGGTCGAGACCCACAACCACCCGTCGGCCATCGACCCCTACGGCGGGAGCAACACCGGGCTCGGCGGGGTGATCCGCGACGCCCTCGGCACCGGCCTGGGCGCCAAGCCGATCTGCAACACCGACGTCTTCTGCGTCGCCCCGCCCGACTACCCCCCGGGCCTCCTGCCGGCCGGAGTCCTCCACCCGCGACGGGTCCTCAAGGGGGTCGTCGCCGGGGTCCGCGACTACGGCAACCGGATGGGGATCCCCACCGTCAACGGGGCGCTGGTGGTCGACCCGGGCTATCTCGCCAACCCGCTGGTCTTCTGCGGGACCGTCGGGGTGATCCCCCGGGGGATGTCCGAGAAGTCGGTCCGGCCCGGCGACCGGATCGTCGCCCTCGGCGGCCGGACCGGCCGCGACGGGATCCACGGCGCCACGTTCAGCTCGGCCGGGCTGACCTCCGAGAGCGAGAGCCTCTCCGGCGGCGCGGTGCAGATCGGCAACGCGATCGCCGAGAAGGCCGTCCTCGACGCCGTCGTCCGCGCCCGCGACCTCGGCCTCTTCCGCGCCATCACCGACTGCGGCGCCGGCGGCTTCAGCTCGGCCGTCGGCGAGATGGGGGCCGACACCGGCGCCGTCGTCGACCTCGACCAGGCCCCCCTCAAATACGAGGGCCTGACCTATACCGAGATCTGGATCAGCGAGGCCCAGGAGCGGATGGTCCTCGCCGTCCCGCCGTCGAACTGGCCGGAACTGCGGGCCCTCTGCGAGGCCGAGGGGGTCGAGGCGACCGACCTCGGCGCGTTCGTCGACACCGGCCGCCTGACCCTCCGCTACGGGGGCGAGGTCGTCGGCGACCTGGGGATGGAATTCCTCCACGAAGGGCGCCCGAAGGTCGTCCGCCGGGCCAGCTTCACCCCGCCCCCCGACCGGCCGGCCGTCCTCCCCGATGAGGCCGACCTGACCCCCGACCTGCTGGCGATCCTCGGCCTCTGGGACGTCTGCAGCAAGGAGTGGATCGTCCGCCAGTACGACCACGAGGTCCAGGCCCGGACCGTCGTCCGGCCGCTGGTGGGCATCCTCGACGACGGGCCGGGAGATGCCTCGGTGGTCCTGCCGGTGCGCGGGTCGACCCGGGGGCTGGCGGTCGCCTGCGGGATCAACCCGAGGTACGGCCGGCTCGACCCGTACGCGATGGCCGGCTGCGCCATCGACGAGGCGATCCGGAACTGCGTCGCCGTCGGGGCCGACCCGGGGCGGATCGCGCTGCTGGACAACTTCTGCTGGGGGAACACCGAGCGGCCCGAGACGCTCGGCTCGCTCGTCCTCGCCGCGCAGGGGTGCCACGACCTGGCGATCGCCTACGGGGCGCCGTTCATCTCGGGCAAGGACAGCCTGTACAACGAGTACACCCACGAGGGCCGGAGCCTGGCCATCCCGCCGACCCTGCTGATCAGCGCGATCGGCCAGGTGCCCGACGTCCGCCGGTGCGTGACGATGGACTTCAAGGAGCCCGGCAACGTCGTCCTCGTCGCCGGGATGACCCGGCTGGAGATGGGCGGGTCGCACTGGATGGTGGCGCGGGGCCGCGACGAGGGGCGGGCCCCCCGGGTCGACCCGGCGACGGGCAAGGCCCTCTTCCTCGCCGTCCACGCCGCGATCGATCGCGGCCTGCTCCGCGCCTGCCACGACCCGAGCGAGGGGGGGCTGGCGGTCGCCCTCGCCGAGATGGCCATCGCCGGGGGCCTCGGCCTCGACGGCACGACCCGCGACGTGCCCTGCGACGACGAGTCGGCGCACGACGTCGCCCTACTCTTCTCCGAGTCGCCGTCCCGGTTCGTGCTCGAGGTCCGGCCCGGCGACCTCCGCGCCGTCCAGAACCTCTTCGGCGACCTCCCGCTCGGCCGGGTCGGCGAGGTCGCGGGGGGCGAATCCCCTCGCCTGGTCGTCCGCGGCCTCGGCGGCGGCCCCGCGATCGACGCCCCGATCTCCGCCCTGAAGTCGGCCTGGCAGGCCCCGCTCCGCTGGTGAGGGCAGGTCCGATGACCATGTTCGAAACACGCATAAAAGGATCTCATAAATGCTCCGCTTCATCACCTTCGTCGACGGCTCGAACCTCGACGGCGTGCTCAAGCACCTGAACCTCCGGGTCGACGACTACGGCTCGTTCTATCGCCACGTCTTCGAGCAGAGCGTCCAGTACTGGGGCCGGACCTTCGCCGAGGGGTCGCCCTGGCCCTCGGCCCAGCACGCGCGGATCTACTGGTACGTCGTGGGCAAGATGGATGAGTGGGACCTGAACGACCCCAAGGCCGAGGCCCGGCTCCGGAGCCGGTTCGAGCTGAACCCGAGGCTCCGCGACGGCTACCTCGAGGATTCGGCCCGGCGCCACCCGGACCTCCCCCCCGAGCGCCGGCTCGACGACGCCTGGTCGGCCTGCTTCGCCGAGACCCGCGAGTGGTACGACGGCAAGCGCCGGGCGCTGGAGCGGAAGAAGCGGTTCTACCACGGCGTCCAGGCGGCGACCGACTTCGTCGAGATCCGCCAGGAGGGGCACTGGAAGGTCGACCTCCTGCACCACACGGTCAACGAGAAGGGCCTGGACACCAGCCTGGCCGTCGACATGGTGGCGCTGCAGGACACGTACGACATCGCCATCCTGATCTCGGGCGACGCCGACGGGATCCCCGGGATCAATTACGTCAAGGGCCGGTCGAAGCACGTCGGCGTCGCCGAGTTCCGCCGCGGGGCGCCGGCCGACTTCCCCACCAAGGGGGCCTCGTCCCGGCTCAAGATCGCGGCCGACTTCGTCGTGCAGGTCTACGAGTCCGACCTGATCCGCCGCAACCTCGCCTATCGCTCCGAGGTCGATTACCAGTCCCCCCAGTTCACACCGACCGAGCCGAATTACTGAGCCGGCCCGAGCCCCGACCCGACGAGCCCCGCCGACCATGCCCCAGCCCCGCGCCCTGGTCCTCCGCGCCCCCGGGACGAACTGCGACGAGGAGACCGCCGCCGCCTGGGGGCTCGCCGGCGCGGCCGTCGACACGCGGCGGCTCGGCGAGGTCCTCGACCGGCCCGCCCTGCTCGACGGGTACGAAGTCCTGACCTTCCCGGGCGGCTTCTCCTACGGCGACGACCTCGGGGCCGGCCGGATCTTCGCCAGCCGGCTCGGGACGGTCCTCGACGACGGCCTCCGGCGGTTCGTCGACCGGGGCGGGCTCCTGCTGGGGATCTGCAACGGCTTCCAGATCCTCGTCAAGGCCGGCCTCCTGCCGGGGCCGGGGTCTCCCGCGAGCGTGACCCACAACGAGTCGGGCCGGTTCGAGTCGCGCTGGGTCCGCCTCCTGCCGACCGCCGGCGTCACCCCGTTCCTCGTCGACGACGAGCCGATCGAGCTTCCCGTCGCCCACGGCGAGGGGAACTACGTCGCGACCGACCCGACGGCCGGCCGGGTCGCGCTCCGCTACGTCGACGCCGCCGGCACCCCGACCGAGTCCTACCCCGCCAACCCGAACGGGTCGGCGGGCGGCGTGGCGGGCGTCTGCGACGCGACCGGCCGGGTCTTCGGCCTGATGCCCCACCCGGAGCGGCACGTCGACCCCCTGCACTACCCCCGCTGGACCCGCCAGGGACGCAAGGCCGAGGGCGACGGCCTGCGGATCTTCCGCAACGCCGTGGCCGCCTGCCGATAGCCGCCCTCACCGAGGGCGGAAGGGCGATCGGGCCCTCGTGAACGGCCCCCCTCTGCCGGCTCAGGGCTGCGGTCCTCCGCGGAGGACTTTCATCTTGCCAGCGAAATAGTCCTCCACCCCGGTCCCGTACCAGGGGGAGAACCGCCGGTCGCTCGGCCCGCCGGGGAGGGCGGTGTGGGCCTCGTCGGTGGCGAGGTCGACGATCATCCGGTACGAGGCGCCGGTGACGCTCGGCCGGCCGGCGATGGTCACGGCCTGGCACTGGCTGACCGTCGCCCGGGTCCCCCTCAGCTCGAACGGGCCGAGGTCGAAGCCGAGGAAGGCGGGCAGCCGGCCGCCGAGCAGGATCTGGCGGAACAACTGCGGCGGGGCCGGCCGGTGCGGGTACGCGTCGTCGGCCAGGGCCAGGCCGAGGGCCTCGCGATAGATCGCCGCGCGCGACCGGCCGGCGAACCAGGCCGACCCGCTCGGCGAGGATGACCCGGTCGAAGGCGGCGTAGAACTCGGCCAGCAGGATCGTCCCCGACCGCAGGTGCGCCAGGGCCGCCTTGCCCAGCCGGCCGCCGAAGACGAGGTCGTACAGGGCGAGGTAGAACCGCTCGAAATAGGCCGCCCCGACCGAGTCGCCCGCGTAGCCGAGGTCCCAGCGGCGGAGGATCTCCGCCCTCGGGTCGTCGCGGCGCTCGTCGAGCAGCGGCCGGATCAGGGGCATGAACCGCTCGGCCTGCGACGACCTCAGGTCGACCTGGAGCCGCGCCATGTCGTCGACCGTGAGCGGACCCTGCGCCGCCTCGAGGACCCGGCGAATCCGCTCGGCGCGATAGGGGACGGCCGTCAGCGTGATCGGGGCGAGGGTCCCCCGGGCGTTCAGGTCGTCGTTGGCGGCGACGATCAGGCCCGACTCCGGGTTGTACGACCGGGGGAGGTCGTGGAGGTCGGCGTAGCCTTGCCAGTCATTGGCCGGGTCCCACCCGGGCAGGGGGACGACGCCGGAGGCCCCCTCGCGGCGGAGGGGCATCCGCCCGGACATCTGCATCCCGATCGACCCTCCGCGGTCGGCGACGACGAAGACCCAGGCCGAGTTGCTCAGCCGCGCGAGGACCTCGCGACCCTCGTCGGCCGTCGCCGCGGACAGGACGCCCACGATCGCGCCGATCGACTCGGCGGACGTGCCGAAGCCGCACGACCACCGGGTCGACAGCCGGAAGCCGGGCTCGGCGGGGTCGCCGTCGAGCGTCCCGTGCTCCTCGGTCTCGAAGAACCGGGCCGTGACGGAGGGCTTCCCCTTCCGCTCGATGGTCGCCTCGCGGACCCGGAACGGCCGCCAGTCGTCGCCCCGGCGGTAACGGCCGTCGTGGCACTCCTCGACCCACGAATCGACGCAATCCATGTACGAATAGGTGATGCCCCAGGCCACGTCCGCGTTCCGGCCGATCGCGAACCCGGGCGTGCCCGGCATCGTGGCCCCCATCGCATAGCGGGGCTTACCCCCGTCGTCCCAGTGGAGGACCGCCTCGTACCAGACGGGGGGGACGCGGTTGATCTCCAGGTGCGGGTCGTTGCAGAGGATCGGCGCGCCCGAGGCCGTCCGCGACCCGGCGACGACCCAGGAGTTCGACCCCGCGGCCCAGGGCAGGCCCGCCACCGACCAGAGCGCCTCGGGCACCACCGGGGCGTCGAGCGTCAGCCGCCCGAGCAGCCCCGCGTCGAGCCCGCCGAGCCTCCCCGGGAACAGCTCCTCCAGGGCGACCTCGGGGACCCCCGCGCGGACCATCTCGACGAGCCAGCGCTCCATCTCCCCCTGGGTCGACCCGAGCGAGACGTAGCCGATCATCTTGGCCGTCAGCATCATGTCGGCGAACGTCCAGGGGTCGAACCCGCGGTGATAGCCGAGCGCCCTCAGCTCCCACGGCAGCCCGGACGAGGCGAAATACCCGTTGACCCCCGCGCAGTAGGCGTCGACCGCCGCCCGGACCGGGCCGGCCAGGGCGTCGGCCTCGGCCTCGGCGTCGGCGAGGAAGTCGAGCCGGCGGAAGTAGCGATCGATGGCGAGCATCGCGTCGGACGGGTCGAGCCAGCGGCTCCCCTGCCCCCGGCCGAGGATCCGGACGAAGAGCATCTGGAGCCCTCGGTCGCGGGCGTGGCAGTGGCCGAGCCCGCGGAGCGCCTCGTCGCGCGAGGCGGCCCGGATCGTCGCCACGCCGTCCTCCGTCCGCGAGAGCGAGATCGGGCCGGAGGCGCCGGGCAGGGTGCGATCGGATCGGCTCATGGTGGCTCGTCGGGGGTTCGACCGGGCGGGGGGCCGGCGTCGGGATGGGACGCGGTCCCGGCTCGGCCCGTCGGATCGGGGCCGCGCCGCCCCGACAACCTTAAGCCCGCCTCCCTCCCGCCGCCAGGGGTGCGAGGCGGCCGTCCTGGCCCCCCCTTCGGGACGGGCCGGGGCCATCCTCATGATGAAGATGGCCCCGGCCCGGAGCGGCGGCCCCTGTCTTACGTCCCATTCGCTACTCAAAAGCTCCAACGTCAGCGGACGATCGCGTCGAACGAGACGTAGCCCTCGGACCCCGGGGCGATGGCGCCGGGGAGGTCCCACCTCAGCTCGAGCGAGCCGGCCTTGTTCTCCCCGGCGGTGAAGACGGTCCCGGCCGGGCCCTGGGCCGACTTCGGGGCGTATTCGAGCCGGGGCATCAGGCTGTCGACGATCGAGACGGCCCGGATCGGCGAGTTGCCGATGTTCTTGAACCGGATCGTGTAGGTCACGGTGTCGCCGGGCTCGGCCTGGTCGGCGCTGACCTGCTTGATCACGGAGAGGCCCGGCCGGTCGGGGGGCAGCTCGACGCCGACCGTCTCGCGCGGGGCCCAGGTCATGACCGCCTGGCCGGCCCCCTCGATGATCCCGGTCATCACGACGCCGACCGGGTTGTTCAGCAGGACCGGGACGACCAGGCCGCGCCCGAGCGTCGCCTTCTGCCGGAGGCGGAGCCCCTCGGGGCCCTGCACGACCCGACGGCGCGCCAGGGACGTGGCCGTGTCGAAGCCGTTGAGGACTTGGATCTCGGAGTGCTCGCCCGCGAAGATCCGCCCGGACAGGCCCGAGGCCCGCGCCCGGTGTCGGCCCGTCTCCGCCGTGACGTTGTGGGAGAACCGGCGCGGCCCCTCCCGGCCGTCCACCCCCGTCTCCTTCTGGATCCGCTCGGAGGCGAGGACGTGCTGGACGCTCAGCGACTCGTCCGGCCCGACGCTGACGCGGACCGAGGCGAATCGAGGAGCGTAGATGCAGACGGTATTCGTCGGCAGGACGCGGGGCCGTCGGGTGTCGCGGAACGCGACGACGGCGTCGCGGGGGTCGATCCCGGCCAGGCCGCCGTCGCCGGCGAAGTGCAGCGGCAGGGCGCGGTCGCCGCCGTCGCAGAGGTATTCATCCTTGGGCAGCCAGGGCCGGCCCGGGGGCGGGGGCGTCCCGCAGGCCGGGCCGCACGGCAGCGAGCACGGGCCGCCGGCGGCCGTCGTGAACGGGCAGCCGCCGCGGGCGATCCCGTCGCCGATCGGCTCGGTCAGCTCGCCCGGGGTCGGCCGACGGCCGCCGATCCGGACGATCGCCATCGGCCGCCCCAGCGCCGAGGCGACCCGGAGCGGCTCCTCGGCGGGGCTCAGGGTCACGGCCGGGGGATCGTCCTTGGCCAGCTTCAGCGGCACCGCCTGGTCGGGATCCTCGAGGTAGACGACCCGCGTGACCAGCCGGTTGCGGTCGGCCGCGTCGTACAGGTCGTCGAGGCCGAGGGCGATCCGGATCGGGAACTTCGCGGGGTCGATCGCCGCGGGCCGGTGGAGGTGGCCGACGACCTCGACGACCGGGAAGAGCTCGACGCCGGGCCGCTCGGGCAGGTTCGCCAGCCGGAGCCGGTAGCCGACCCCGACCTTCAGGCCGACGGTGGCCAGCCCCTTACCGTCCCCCTGCGGGACGGGCTCGGGCGCGGGGCCGAGGACCTCGATCGTGACGCCCTCGGGCCCCTGGAACCGGACGACCTGGACGTCGACGGGCAGTCCCGCCACCTCGGCGGGGCCCTCGGCGTCGCCGACGACGGCCGTCCCCGGCCCGGCCGTCGCCGGGCCGGTCGCCGCGGGGGCAGGGACCACGGCCGGGGCCGGTCCGACGGGGGGTCGGCCGGTCCTGGGCCCATCCTGGGCCGTCGCCGATCCGACGGCGGTCGCGAGCGCCAGCCCCAGCGACAGGGCGAGTCGCGCGGCCAAGTCGGCGCGGCGGGAGTCTCCTGGACCGCTCATGTGCGTCTGATCCCCATGTATGTGGAACCGCCTCGCGGCGGGCTTGCCCCGGCGGACGGGAGCGGACGGACGGCCCTCCATCCCCCGCCGCCCGGCCGGGAATCGGGCGGGGCGAGGCCCGGATCGGAACCCGATCCGGCTCGACGGCCGAGCAGAGCGGGCAGCCCCCGGCCGGGCCCCGTCCCCATGTCATGGCAAAGGCCCCGGCGGGCCGCGGTCCGAGGACGCGCGTCCCGCCGGGGCGTCGATCAGCCCTCGAATCGGGGCCGCTCGCTCAACGGTTCGGGTTCGGGTTCGGCGTGACCGGCGCCGGGGCCGGGAGGCCGGCCTCGGGGGTCGGGGCCGCCAGGCCGCTCGGCACGGGCGGGGCGACCGGAGGGGTCGGGACCCGCATCGCGGGCGGCGGGACGACCGGGGGGGCACCGGCGGGCGGGAGCAGGTCGGGATTCGGCACGGCCGTCGCCGGCGGGGCGACCGCCGGGGCCGGCACCGGTGTGCCTTCGAGCGGGACGCTCTCGACGGGCGTCGATGGGACGCCCGCCGGGCCGTTGTTCATCTCGAGGTTGATCCCGCCGAGCCGGACGATCAGCAGGATCGTTCCGCGCTTGTCGGCCTCGAGGATCGGGTCGACGCCCGGCTCCAGCCGGGTCGAGACGAGGGTCTCGACCCCCGCGATCGCCAGCTCCTGGTACTTGGGATCGGGCAGGTAGATGACCTTGGTGACGAAGTTGCCGCCGTCGACGACCTGGTCGAAGTCCTCGGCCGTGAACTGGACCGGGATCGCGTTGTGGGTCAGGTAGGCGTCGGTGGCCGGGGTCGACGGGGCGACCTCGATCGTCGGGTACAGGGTGACGCCGGCCCGGCCGGCGACGTCGGTCAGCTTGAGGCGGTAGATATAGCCCTGGAGGAAGTTATAGCGGTCGGGCACGGTCAGGCCCGGGGCGTAGACCTTCTCGCCGTTGGGGCCGGCGGAGGTCTGCCACGAGATCTTCATGTCCCTCGGGTCGAGGAACGTGACCTGGCTGCGGACGTTGGGGAAGCGCCGGCCGGGCTGGCCGCCCATGCCGCCGCCCATGCCCGGGCCGCCGGGCATCGTGATCGGCCCTTCGGGCGGGGCCGGCCCCTCGACGACGGCGTGGCTGCGGAAGAGCTTCAGGCCGCCGACGTGCGGCTTGCCCAGGCCTTCGCCACCGGTCGTCGCCGCCGCCACGAGCAGCAATGCGAGAGTCTGCATCGGACCTCCTTGAACCCTCCGGCCGAAGGGCCGACCCCGCCCCGGGGGCGGTCGGTCGGTCGTCGACGGCCGGGGGAATGGACGCACCATCCTAAGTGAGCAGCGACGCCGCCGCCGGGCCCCGTCGGACTCGGACGGAGGGCCGGCTCGGCCGTCGCGACGAGGTCGACCGGACGTCGACGGCCCGGCCCCCGCGCGGCCCGGCGACGGCCCGGCCCGGGAGTGTCCCCGGACCCCGGCCCGTCGCCCGGCACGCCGGCCGGACTTGCGTCCCGCGACGCCTGGTGATAGGATCGGCCATTCCTGTCCGACCCTTCAGTTCCATGCCCCAGATCCCTACCATGCCCAATGACCGCCTCGCCCCCGCGATCGCCCTCGGCCTGTTGATCCCGATCGCCGCGGGGGCCCTGGCGCAGGCCCCGGTCGGCCCGTCGGGCATCCCCGGCCAGGGGGGCGTCCCCATCCCGGGCATCCCCAAGGACGAGCCGGCGACCGACGCCGAGAAGACGCTCGACGACAGCATCGCGCGGGTGAAGAAGTTCGCCTCGTTCTCGGCCGACGTGGTCCAGGCCGTCGACATGCTCAGCCAGAAGTTCGAGATCAAGGGCAAGTACCTCAAGGCCCCCGGCAACCGGGTCTATCTCAAGCTCGCCGTCACGGGCCTGGGGGACACCCCCGCCACCACGCTCCAGGTCTGCGACGGGACGACCCTCTGGGACTTCCAGCAGGTGCTCGACACCCAGTCGTATCGGAAGCTGACGATCACCGAGATCTTCCGGAAGCTCGCCGACCCGGTCCTCGACGCGCCGATCCGCGAGAGCGTGATCGCCAGGCTCGGCTTCGCGGGGCCCGAGTCGATGCTCGTCGGCCTCCGCAAGTCGGTCCGGTTCGAGATGAAGTCCGACGAGACGCTCGACGGCAAGAAGGTCTGGCTGATCCGCGGCCCGTGGAAGGACCGCGCCGGGCTGTTCGGCCCGAATCAGCAGGCCGTCCCGGCGACGGAGCCGCTGCCCCCGTACATCCCGAGCAACGTCGCGGTCTGGATCGGCCAGGAGGACGGCTGGCCGATGAAGGTCGAGATGGTCGGCAACCCCCCCTCGATGCTCCGGCAGGACTCGCGGCGGATGGGCCCCGACGGCCGGCCGATGGGGGCCAAGGTCACCACGCCGAAGGTCGAGCCGAGCAAGATCACGCTCCGCTACCTCGACCTCAAGCTCGACCCCGAGATCCCCGCCGAGACCTTCGCCTTCTCCGCCCCGCCCGACGCCCGGAACGTCGCGGACGGCACGGAGGAGTTCACGAACTTCCTCGACCAGGCGATCCAGTCCGAGACCGCGCGGAAGAAGGCCGACTCGTCCAAGGGGGCCGAGACCCTGATCCCCGGCGCGCTCAGCGTCCCCGGCCCCCGGGGCGGGGACGCCGCCCCGACGAACCTCTCCCCGGCCCCCGCCCCCGGCCAGGACGCCGCCGCCCGGCCGAGGTGAACGCGTCGCGGCTCGCGGATCGGCCGGCCCATTCGTCGATCAGGGAGGATCGAGGATGCGACGATCGACCCGCGCCCCTCGCCCGAGGTCGCTCTCGCTCGGCCTGATCGGGATGGTCGGCCTCGTGGCCGCGGTCGAGGTCACTCGCGCCCGACGTGACCGGGGCCCCTCGGACCCGGTCGGCGTCCGGTGGCGTCAGGGCGACCGGATGGCCCGTCGGCAGTCGGCCCACCCCGGCGTCCTCCGCCCGGGCGACAGCCTGTCGGCCGATCGCCCCGCACCGGGACACGATTCCTCGGGACTTGCGGGACGGGCTGGTCGCGCCGGTGCCGTTCTCTGGTTCGAGGCACTCATCCGGCGGTCCGGGTTCGTGGCCATGCTCCTGTGCCGCATGGGAGCGGTCGCGGGGATCGTCGTCGTCTTGATTCGCGTGCCGACGCTCGCCCCGACGAAGCTGGAGATCGTCTTCGGGACGCTTCAGGGCGTGGCGGTCAGCCTCCTCCTCGCGATCGCCGCGCTCTTGATCAACCTCACGCTGATGATTCGCCGGGGGATCCATCCGCTCGGGGTTGCTCCGCGGACTGGGCGAATTCCACGTGGAAGGATGACCGCGTCCGGGTGCTTCGTCGGCGTCGTGTCGGCCTGGCCGACGCCGACGGCCCGACGATCCCCGGCGAGCCCCGTCCTGGCGTCCCGCACCCATGGCCGGGCCCGGGGGTTCCTGATATCCTCGGCGATCGAGCCCAGGCCGCGACGGGCATCAAGGAGCCTCACTATGGACGAAGACGCCACGCGCCCCTGGTGGGACCCACTCCGGCGACGGCCGGGGGAGCGGCTGAAGTTCAACGCCGTCATGCTGGTCGTCGGGGTGCTCGGGTACGGCTTCCTCCTGGCCAACGTCCAGCGCGAGGCGGTCGCCGCGATCCGGGCCGCGGGCGGTCGGGTCCATTACGGCTGGCAGGTCGGAAACCCGGCGGCAGTCGCGGACAGCCGGCCGATCTGGCGGCGATGGGTCGGCGATCGACTCGGCCCGGATTATTTCGAGACCGTGGTCGGGGCCTTCGTGGTCGTCCCCTGGGACGAGGCCCTGATCGAGGGGGTCGGGAAACTCAACCGCCTGAAATTCCTTGGCATCGGGGGCCCGTTGACGGACGACGGCCTGTACCACCTGCGAGGCCTGACGAGCCTCAAGGCCCTCCACCTGGAATCTCCCCAGCTCACCGCAGTCGGACTGGAGAGCCTCCAGAGCCTGACCGGGCTTGAGGACCTGTTCATTCCTCAGATGCCCATCGACGATCGCGGCCTGGCGTCTCTGATCAGGCTCGAAACCCTCCGAAAACTCGTCATCGGACGCGGAGATCGGATCACGGACGAGGGGATGGTCCACCTGGCGGAGTTGCCCTCGCTCGAATGCCTATCGATCACGGATGCTTCCGTGACCGACGCGGGGCTCGCCTCCCTGAGTCGTCTCACCCGCCTGAGGTCGCTCGACCTGCGGAACTCGAAGGTCACCGACGCCGGACTCGACGCGCTCCGACGGTCGGTCCCGAGTCTCCAGGACGTCGGACGCTGACGACGGGTGTCCGATCCGTCTTCCGGATCAGGAGTCGCCGAGCGGGCCGCCGTCGGGCAGGAGCGGCCGGAGCGGGCAGCGCTCGCACCGGGGGGCCCCCGCGCGGCAGGCCTCGCGGCCGAGCCGCTCGAAGCCGGACGACACGAGGGCAAACACGCCCGGGTCGTCCGGGAGGGCCCCCTCGACGACCGACCGGGCCTCGTCGTAGTCGGCCCCGGCGTCGAGCCAGCCGTGGCGGACCAGGATCCGGTACGAGGCGCGATCGACCGGGTAGGCCGGTCGTCCCAGCCCCGCCAGGAGGATCGCGTCGGCCGTCGCGGGCCCGACCCCATTGAGGCTGCGGAGCCCGTCGCGGAGGGCCTCGGTCGAGGCCGACCCGGCGACCCGGCCGTCGTCGGGGTCGAAGCGATCGAGGGCCCACCGGGCCAGGCGTTGGAGCGGCCGGATCGACCTGGTCAGGGACCGGGCCCCGGCCTCGCGCCAGTCGTCGGCGACCTCGTCGGGGTCGGCCTCGGCGAGCGACGCCGGGTCGAGCCGGCCCGTCGCGCGGAGGTTGCCGATCGCGGCGGCGACGGCCCGGGCATCCCCCGCCCGCGCGAGGAATGCGGCCACGAGGCCCGCGAACGTGCCGGCCTCGGCGATCCTCGCAGGCTTCGAGGAGCCCGGGGGCTCGCGGTCGGCCAGGGCTTCGAGGATGGCGGGGATCGACTCGGTCAATCGCGGCACCGTCGGCCCCTCCGGCGGCCGGGGCCGATCGATCGGCCCCGGGCCCGCGTCGGCTCGCTCAGGCCGACTCCTTGGCCTTGGCCATCGCGGCGGCGAAGTCGCGATAGATCTTGCTCTTGCGGCGCGAGGCGGTGTTCGGGTGCAGGACCCGGCGGGCGCCGGCCTTGTCGATCTTCGAGACGGTCAGGCGGAGGTCGGCCTCGGCCTTCTCGAACTCCTTGGCGGCGACGTTGGCCAGGGCCCGCTTGCCGTAGGTCTTGATCAGCTTCTTGGTGATCCGGTTGTGGAGCCGTCGCTTCTGGCTCTGCTTGAGGCGCTTGATCGCGGAGGGAGAATTCGGCATCGGCTGGGTTCCCGTGGCGCGGAGGGTCAGATCCGGCCCGTTCGGCGAAGGACGAGGACGCGAATCGGCCGGGACGCTCGCGCCCGGCGGAGCGACCCATCTTAGCCAGTCCGGGCCCCCGCATTCAAGGGCGTTCCGGCGACCAGGCCGGCCATCCGTCTGGGTTGGCAGCGGTCGCTGTGGCGAGCTTCTCGATGGCCTTCGTGTTTCCGTCTGAGAGGAGAATTTTCCTTGTGGCCTGGATTTGTTGCATAACGCCTGCGTTTGCGTTACGAAGGCCGGGTGACGCAACAGGTTACTCTCACTGTTGATCCTGTCCCGAGCACCGACCATGGACGACCTCTCACGCTTCTGCTGCCTGAATTCCGACTGCCCCGAGCACGGCAAGCGGGGGGCCGGAAATCTCACCGCGAGTCATCGCTACGGCCCCGATAAGGCCCGCCGACTGCTCCGCTGCCGCGTCTGCAAGGCCCGCTTCTCCGAGCGCAGGGCACCCCGCTCTTCGGCTCGCACCTGCCGCCGGAGAAGGCCGTCTCGGTCCTCCGACACATCGCCGAGGGCAACGGCGTCCGCAAGACCGGGCGGCTCGTCGGGGTCAACCGCGA
>JAABUQ010002657.1_pt1 | contig 34837 bp, 35 predicted proteins | sample 5560001 | NCBI WGS metagenome assembly JAABUQ01 (sample SAMN10711888, study PRJNA513371) | rock metagenome | isolation source: Antarctica rocks | place: Antarctica: Victoria Land, Finger Mt nord | collected 2015-12-18
TTGAGCTCGCGGTGCGGGCCCTGCCGCGGCAGGCCCGACACGGTCGCCATCGGTCGAGCACCCGGCGCGGCGGTCGGGCCGGGCCTGCTGGTCGCCGCGTCGGGCACCGTGGTCATGACGTCTCCTCCGGTCCGGCGGGCACATTCGACAGCGGGGGCCTGGCGCCTCTCGGTCCGGCGACGCGCGGACCCTATCCAACGCGGACGGCCCGTCGCCCATCTGGTGGCGCGCAGGCGCAGTGGCCCGATCACCGCGGGCCCGGAGACGGCGACCTGCAGGCCGTCGCCGGCCACTGCACGATCCACCCCCCCCGCGGCCTTCCGAACCCTGCTCACCGACTACTGACCCGACCCGGTTCGTGCCAGGTGCGACGGACACCGAGGCGTGGGCCGGGGCGGTCAGTTCGGCGGAAAGGTGAGCGTGCGCCGGGCGCGGCGGTCCTTCGATCCCGTCGGCCAGTGGACACCCTGCCTGGTCAGGGCCTCCATGCTCAGGAGCGGACCGGCCAGGACGTCGGCCAACAGCTCGGTCTGTGCGGTCTCGAGGTCGGCGAGGCGCGTGAGCACGGTGAGCAGGTCGATGAACTCGCGGGTCCAGTCAGCGGGCCAGACCGTCGTCGTCATGTCGTCGAGCGGACTGGACCGCCGCCCGGCGGGGTCCGCGCGCCGGTACCCGAACCAGGACGCGAGCACGTTCCGGCCGCCGACGTCGTACTCCCACACGCGCCGGAGGACGGGGCCGAAGCGGCCGTCGCCGATCCTGACCTCGCCGACGGGCGGGTCCTGCGGGTTTGCCGTGTAGGTCATCGCCGTCGGCATCGCCTTGACCGGCGTCAGGGAACGGGGCTGCCGAGGATCACCCGCGGGGTGGCGCACCGAGCCGAGGGGGCGCCCGGCAGTCGGATCAGCCGCCGCCGCTCCGTAGGTGTGCAGCCAGATCACCGTCCGCCCGAGCCGGACAGCGCGGTCCCAGACGTCCGGATCCGCCGTGAGCGGTACCCGGACACCGGGCGTGGTCAGCTCGTCGGCGAAGGTCGACGTGAAGCCCGGGTGCGCCACCACTGCCGCCACGTAGGCGACCAGGTCGAGAGCGCTGACCTCGATCAGCTCGAACGATGCGGCCGTGGCCTCGAGCAGTCTCGACGCAGCGTTCGCCGAACCGTCGGCGTGCAGCGTCGGCAGCACCCGACCGCCCTCGCTCCCCTTGAAGTGCTCGACCACGAAGACCTGGCCGGGCACCCGAGCCCTCACAGATCCGGTCTGGGGGTGGAGTCAGGGTGGCTCGCGGGATCGAGGACGTCGTGGTGGTAGCCGTCGGGTCGCATCTGGACTCCCGCGAGCACCGGCCGGGCCACCCGGGTCGGGTGGGTGATGGCAGTCTGGAGGGCGACGGGCCCGCCGAGGCTGAACCCGAACACGTTGGCGCGCTCGACGCCGAGGTGGTCCAGCAGGGCGACGACATCACCGGACATCGCCGTGAGGGTGGGTTCGCGCTCGATGTCGGTGGTGAGCAGGCCGCCGTGCAGCAGCACCAGCGGTACCCGGTCGTCGGCGAACCCGTCGCCGTGCACCTCGTCGTACAGCTCCAGGCCGTTGAGGGCGGCGTGATGGTCGGTGGTGGTCATCCCGCTGCTTCTGGGGTGTCGGGTGGTAGGGCGGTCATCGCGAGCAGGGCCGCGACCGTCGACGCGTTCCGCGCCGTGGTCACGATGCCCGGACCGAGCGCGCCGGGCCGGGTGATCGTGGCCGCCAGCCGGCTGCGACCCAGACCGTCGGGCAGGAGCAGGTGGACGGCACGTCCGACGGCCACCGCCCGGTCGCCGCCGGACCCCGCGAACCGGGTCTGTGCGCCGGCGACCCGGGCCACCAGGTCCGGCCCGGCGGGAACCGAGAGCACCACGGTGTGGACCGTCGTGGGCCCAGCGGCAGCCTCACGCTGGAACGGGGACCCGGCCGCCACCGCCGCCAGCTCCTCGGCCGTGAGCACGACGACCGCCGGATCCAGCCCGAACCGGGCGAGCACAGCCTGCTGCAGCGCGGTCGCCAGCTCGGCGGTTGTCCTGACTCCCGACCGCGGGACGCGGAACACGACGTTGCCGCTCTGCAGGTGGGTTCTGACGCCGTCCCAGCCGAGTTCCGCCGCGACGTCGCGTAGGTCGGTCATCGCGATGCGCGGGCCTGTGCCCACGTTGATCCCGCGCAGCAGCGCGACGTGGGCGAGGACCGGTACACCGGCCGCGGCGGCCCTCACAGGTCACCCGGCAGGACCCGGCCCAGGGTCAGCCCACCCCGCCGACGAGCCCGCACCTCAGACGGTCCGCAGGGCGAAGACCCCGCCGACCACCGGGCGGCCTGGAACCCGTGCTGGTTGTCGGTCGCCGTCTCGTACCAGTCGGTCATCGGGACCCGGGACGACGTCGTCGTCGTGAACTCGTACAGGGTCCCCACCAGCAGGTGCGGATCGCGGGCTGGTCCCTGAGCCAGGCAGCGGTCCACATCTCCCAGTCCGCCTTCGTGAAGGTGTTCCGCACGTCCAGCGGGACCCCGTAGGTGTTGGCCCTGGACAGGTACCAGGCCGCTTCCGGCGCACGGATCGCGCGGGGCACCAGGCCGGTCCCCAGGACCCGGTCCGCGTAGCCGTTGTACTTGAGGCTCCATGTCCCCGGCCGGTCGTAGGCCAGCTTCAGGTCGGGCTCGGTGTCGTCCTGGGCCATCGTGGCCCACCTGCCGATGTGGTCCCTGGACACGGAGCGGTACCGCGCCGCGTCGGTCGCGTTCCCGGCGGCGGTCGCGAGCTGGCCCATCGCGCCGATACCGACGATTCCCTTCGACGCCAGGTTGACACTGCGGGCGATGAACCCGGTGAAGTCGTCGGTCTGGTTCTGATTGTCGTCGTTGTCGTCGCTGTCGTGCTGGCTCACAGAACAACCTCTCCGCGCGGGCCGGGCACCGCACGGAAGGCGACGGCGCCGTCGACTGAACACGACAGACGAAACGCCCGACGTCGATCCGAGTCAAGCGTCCGGGTGGCCACGACCGGTCGGGACGGCTCCCGTCGGGTGCACCGCGCCCCGACGCCGGGACCTACCGCCATCAGTGACCTACCGCCATCAGTAGCGGGCGATGTCCACGAAACGCGAGTAGTGCCCCTGGAAGGCGACCGCGATGTCCCGAGTGGGCCCGTTGCGGTGCTTCGCGACGATGAGGTCGGCCTCGCCCGGCCGTTCCGAGGCCTCCTTCGTGTAGTAGTCGTCGCGGTGCAACAGGATGACCATGTCCGCGTCCTGCTCGATCGACCCGGACTCCCGCAGGTCGGCGAGCATCGGGCGCCGGTCGGTGCGCTGCTCGGGACCACGGTTGAGCTGGGCGATCGCGACGATCGGCACCTCGAGCTCCTTGGCCAGCAGCTTCAGGGACCGGCTGAACTCCGACACCTCGACCTGCCGCGACTCCACGCGCTTGCCGGAACTCATCAGCTGGAGGTAGTCCAGGATCACGAACTTCAGCTCGTGGCGCTGCTTCAGACGCCGGCACTTTGCGCGGATCTCCATCATCGACATGTTCGGGCTGTCATCGATGAACAGCGGCGCATCCGAGAGACTTCCCATCTTCTGGGCCATCCGTGCCCAGTCCTCCTCGCCCATCCGCCCCTGCCGGATCCGGCCCAGCTCCACGCGGGCCTCGGCCGACAGCAGCTTCATCGTGATCTCGGACCGGCTCATCTCCAGGGAGAAGATGGCAGTGGTCAGGCCGTTGGCGATGGCGGCGGCCCGCGCGAAGTCCAGCCCGAGGGTCGACTTGCCCATGGCGGGGCGGGCAGCCACGACGATCAACTGGCCGGGGTGCAACCCGTTGGTCAGCTCGTCGAGGTCGGCGAATCCGGTGGGGACCCCGACCATCGTGCCGTCGTGGGCGTGGATCGCCTCGATCTCCTCCAGGGTGGTCTCCAGGGAGGTGCCGAGCGGGACGTAGTCCTCACTCGTGCGCCGCTCGGTGACCTGGTACACCTCGTTCTGGGCGCGGTCGACGATGTCGTCGACGTCACCGTCACCCAGGAAGCCCATCTGGGTGATCCGCGTCCCCGCCTCGACGAGGCGGCGCAGGATCGCGCGCTCCCGGACGATCCCCGCGTACTCCGCGGCATGGGCCGGCGTGGGCACCATCTCGATCAGCGTGTGCAGGTAGGGGCGACCGCCGACCCGTGCCAGCTGCCCGGAGCGCTCGAGGTCGTTGGCCACGGTGATCGCGTCCGCCGGCTCGCCCCGGCTGTACAGGTCCAGCACCGTCTCGTAGATCGCCTCGTGCGCCGGGCGGTAGAAGTCCGGCCCGCGGGTGGTCTCCACGACGTCGGCGATCGCGTCCTTGCTCAGCAGCATCGACCCGAGCACGGACTGTTCGGCCTCCACGTCCTGCGGGGGCACCCGGTCGATCTGGGGCCGGTCGATGCGCTCGATCCGGTCGGCGTCGCGAGACTGACCGCGGGCCCGTCCGGGGAACTCGGTGACGCTCACACCGCAGTCCTCTCATCCGGGTCCGACACGACCGCTCCACCACGCACCCGCGAGCCCCTGCGCCACCCGGTGCGGGCACCGTTTCAGCGCGACCGCGGCGACGCTAGCCCCGCACGGCAGCGGACACCCGACCCACCACGGGACCCGTCCCCAGGGGCTGGGGACAGACCGGACAGAACTGGGGAGGGCGCGCCGGTCGACTGTGGAGGGCCCTGCTGACGAGCTGTGGACAGACCCTGTTGACAACGCGTCACCAGACGACTGACCAGCGGCTCAGCCGGCGACGAGCTGTGGACACAGATCAATGGGCGGACCGCGGCGTGTCGCCCGGCGCGCCGCGACACGGCCCGCGTTCCCATCTAGACACGCTCGCCGACTGGTCACGACAGACGGCGACGCCCGGCCCCGGGAGGGGACCGGGCGTCGTGGTCGGACCACCCGCGGCTGGGCTGGGCGGAGCTCCCGGTCAGGCCTGCGCGACCGCGAGGGTCACGGTTCCGACGACCTCCGGGTGGAGCCGCACAGTGGCGGTGTGGGTTCCGGTGTTGCGGATGGGCGCGGTGACCTCGATGCGACGCTTGTCCAGGGCCGGCCCGCCGATCGCGGTCACGGCATCGACGATGTCGCTCACGCTGACTGCACCGAACAGGCGCCCGGAGTCGCTGGCCTGGACCTTGAGCGGCACGCTCAGCTGCTCCAGGCGGCCCTTGATCTCCTGGGCGTGGTCCATGTCGCGGACCGCCCGGGTGGAACGGGCCGTCTTCATCGAGTCGATCTGCTTCTCGGCGCCCTTGGTCCACCTGGTGGCCAGGCCGCGCGGGACGAGGTAGTTGCGGCCGTAGCCGTCCTTGACCTCGACGACGTCACCGGGCTCGCCGAGGCCGGTGACCTCGTTGGTGAGGATGAGCTTCACGTCAGTCTCCTCAGCGCCCGGCGGTCGCGTAGGGCAGCAACGCCATCTCGCGGGCGTTTTTGATCGCCAGCGTCAGCTCGCGCTGCTGCTTGGGGGTGACGCCGGTGACCCGGCGGGCCCGGATCTTCCCGCGCTCGGACATGAACGCCCGGAGCAGGTCGGTGTCCTTGTAGTCGATGAGGTCCAGCTTCTTGCCGAACTGGGCCCGCGCCTTGCGGCGGACCTGCTTGATCGGCTTCGGCGGCGGCGCTGAGCGCCGTGCGCGCGGCTTTGCCATGTCAGGGGTCCTTGTCGGTCAGGGGTGTGTCGTGAGGTGTGTCGGTCGAGAGTGCCGGACCGGGTCGAGCTAGAACGGCGGCTCGTCGGAGGAGCCGCCGCCGGACCACGGGTCGTTGCCGCGCTGCGGTGAGCTCGGCGCCGAGTCACTGGGCTCGCGCGACTGGCCACCTGAGTCGCCACCGGACTGGCGGGACCCGGACCGGCCCCCGCTGTTGCCGGCCTGGCCACCCGAGCCCTGGCCACCCGAGCCCTGGCCACCCGAGCCCTGGCCACCCGAGCTCCAGGGGTCGTCGCCACCGAAACCCCCGGCACCGGAACGCTGCGCCCGGGTCACCTTCGCGGTGGCGCTGCGCAGGCTCGGCCCGATCTCGTCGACGTCGACCTCGTAGACGGTGCGCTTCTCGCCCTCACGGGTCTCGTAGGAGCGCTGCTTGAGCCGCCCGCTGACGATGACGCGGGTACCGCGCTGGAGCGACTCCGCCACGTTCTCCGCAGCCTGCCGCCAGACCGAGCACGTCAGGAACAGGGACTCGCCGTCCTTGAACTCGTTGCTCTGCCGGTCGAAGGTGCGGGGGGTCGAGGCGAGCCGGAAGCTCGCGACTGCCGCCCCGGACGGTGTGAACCGCAGCTCCGGGTCGTCGACGAGGTTCCCGACCAGGGTGATGACGGTCTCGCCGGCCACGTCAGGCCCTCGCGCCCAGGGACCCGAACGCTCGCTTGGACGCGCCCCGCTTCTGGATCGGGCGCAGCACCTTGGTCCGCAGGACGGCCTCGTTCAGGCCCAGCTGACGGTCCAGTTCCTGCACGACCGAGGGCTCGCAGGCCAGGTCGAGGACGGCGTAGATGCCCTCGGTCTTCTTCAGGATCGGGTAGGCGAGACGGCGGCGGCCCCAGACGTCGACCTTCTCCACGGTGCCGCCGCCGTTGCGCACGACGGACAGGAACGCTTCGAGGCTCGGTGCCACCGAACGTTCCTCGACCTCGGGATCGAGGATGATCATGAGCTCGTACTTCCGCATGCGGGGACCCACCTCCTCTGGACTCAGGCGGCCACGGTCGATCCGTGGCAGGAGGGCTGATGCGTGTCTCCCACGACCGACAACCGACCGGCGCGCCTCCATCACGAGGTGCACCGGTGGCCGCCGGACGGACCGGCGCCGACCGTGGTGACCAGTGAATGCTAGTCGGCGGCCCAAGCAGAGCTCCCGCGACCGCCGGTCGGCGCGTCCCGGGGTCGCCCTGTGGACCGCGGCCACCCTGACCTCGGGTCGGCGATCGGGCCGGGGGACGATCCGCCGGTGCCCCTGCTCCCGAGCCCCCCGACCGACCGCGACGACGTCGTGGCCTGGGTGCGCCAGCACCTGGGGCACCTGAGCTGCGACGAGGTCCGTGCGTCGCCGATCCGGGGCGGTCAGACCGCCGCCGACACCGCGCTGGCCACCCTCGACCTCACCGGGTACGCGTCGGACCGCAGCACGGTCCTCCCGGTCGGTCGCCGGGGGCGACGCAGCTGTCCCCCTACATCCGGCACGGCCTGTTGCCCCTGCCGACCGTGTGGGCCGCCGCCACCGCCGCGCCCCTGCGCGACCGCATGAAGTTCCGCGACGAGCTGCTGTGGCAGGAGTACGCCCGCCACGTCTACGCCCGGGTCGGCCGGGCCAACGCCGAACCGTTGCGCTTCGGACCGCCGGTCCCGGCCACCCGCTGGGACGGCGACCCGTGGCCGACGGCGATGGCATGCATGGAGGTCACCACCGACGAGCTCCACGAGCAGGGCTGGCTGGTCAACCAGACCCGGATGTGGCTGAGCTCCCAGTGGGCCGCGCGCGCCGGCGCGAACTGGCGGGACGGTGAGCAGGAGATGTACCGGCACCTGCTCGACGGGTCCCGCGCCGCGAACCGCCTGGGCTGGCAGTGGGCCATCGGCACCGGAACGGGAAAGGTCTACGGCTTCAGCCGCTGGCAGGTCGAGAAGCGCGCGCCGGGGCTGTCCCGGGGCTGCGCGCTGAACCGCGACTGCCCGATCCAGGAGTGGCCCGACGTCGACGCCGGGCCCCGGCTCGAGCCCGCCGAGGGCCTGGCGGGCGGACCGACGGCGGGCCCACTGCCCCGGAGACGACCGGCACGCCCGAGGCGGTCTGGCTGACCGCGGAGTCCCTCGGCGACACCGACCCAGCGCTGGCCGCCCACCCGGACCTGCCGGCGGTGTTCGTCTTCGACGAGCCGCTGCTGGCGAAGCTGCGCCTGTCCGGCAAGCGGCTGGTCTTCCTGACCGAGGCTCTGGCCGGGCTCGGGGCCTCGGTCCACCTGGGGGACCCGGTGACCGAACTGGGCGGGCGTCCGCTGGCGACGACGTGGACCTTGGTCCCCGGGTGGCGCACCCGCTCCCGGTGCCTGGACATCGCCGAGCTGCACCCCTGGCCCTGGCTGCGCCGTCCCGGAAGCGGCTCCCTGCGTTCGTTCAGCGCGTGGGCGAACTGACGAGCGCTTCTCCCCGGTGCCGGCGAGCCCGGTCACTCAGCGAGGGTTCTGTCGGGCGGTCCAGGAGCTGTCGGCAACCGTCGGGCCCCTGTTCGCCTCCGGCCTGCTCGCCGCCGGGTTGCCCGCCGTGTAGGTGGGAGCAGTGATCGCAGGCTCGGCGTTCGCCGGGCTGAGCGCCCTGCGGCTCGAGCGCCGTCTCACACCCGCGCAGAACGGCACCGTCTCCAGCACCGACGGCGCTGGACCGATCATCCCCGGCGGGCGGGCGGGCGAACGGTGACTCGACTCGGCCGGGAAGGCGACGGGAAACGCCGGCGCCTCCTGTGCCGGCCTGCTCGACGACCGGCTCGCCGCGGCCGGTGTCCCACCGGGTGAAACCGGCCGCTACACCGACCCGTTCACCATCACCCGGCAGGAGCTCTACCGGGTCGACGGCGACTTCCCGCGCCTCACTGGCGCAACGTTCGACGGTGGTCTCCCCGGTGGTGTCGTCGACGTCACCTACAGCCTCGACACCGCCGCCTGCAGCCCCTGGCTCGTGACCGACCGGCAGCGTGACCCGACCGCCACCGGGGTGTTCGCCGGCCTCACCCGGTGACCCGGTCCACGAACTGCCGTGATGGCCGGCGGGACCGCGTCCGTGGGAGCAGTCGGCGCCGACGACGGGGCACGGCCCCGCCGTCGGCGCCGGAGCGGCATCAGGGCGGGTAGATCCGCCGCCACACCGGGCCGGGCGCGGCGGGCAGGGTCTTCCCGTCGAGGAGCGCGCTGACGGAAGGGTCGGCGGGGCCGACCTCGCCCATGTTGAAGTGCAGACCGCCAAGTGCGTGCCTGGCACTACCTGGACCTGCTGACTTACCGGAGCGCATCATCGCCTGGAACACCGGCCACCCGGTGTACGACGTCACCTCACCTTCGGCGACCTGCCGTTCACCTATCCGCCGCTCGGTCTGTTCCAGGCAAGCCTGGACCTGGCGCAGGACGCTGTCATCCATGCGCGGCGCGTCGCGCAGGGCGACGACGGTCGCGCGCTTGTGCGCCAGCAGCGCCAGGCGCAGCTCCTCGTCCTGCACGGCCCGGCGCGGCAGCGGTTCTCGTCGCCGTCTTGATCACCACCGGCGCCCGTCGCGCCCGAGCGGGCCAGGGCTTCACATCCCGTGGGCAGCAAGCAGGTTCTCCACGGCCCTTTGGGTGGCGGGGGTCGCCCCACCGTGCAGGACGCCGTGGACGCTTGCGCCGTCGAAGACGAGGGTCAGCTGCTGCGCGAGCAGGTCCGGCTCGCGTGCACCGCCCTGGCGGAGCAGGCCGGCGAAGTGCGCCGTGAGTCCGAGCTTCTGCTCACGGGCGACGACGGACGCCGGGTGTTCGGGGTCCTTGAGCTCGGTTGCGGCGCCGATGAAGGGGCAGCCCCGGAACCCCGAGCAGCTTGCGCGGTGGTCGAGTCGCTCGAAGATCGCCAACACGCGGTCGCGCGGCGGTGAGCCGTCATCACGGTGCAAGCCGTGGAGGTGGTGATCGGCTTGATCGTGCAGCGCGGCTGCCACGACGTCGTCCTTGCCGGAGAAGTGCTGGTACAGCGACCGTTTGGAAACCCGCGCCTCGGAGCACAGCCGGGACGCTTCCGCCCTGGCCGACGCCGGTGTAGGACGCGCCGTTGCCGAGGGTGACGGTCTTGACCGGCGAGCGGTCCTTGGTCCCGGCGGCCACGGTCGTCAGCCAGGGGCTGTAGTGGGCGACGGTGCTCTGCGCGGGACCGCTGTTCCCGGCGGACGCGGCGACGAAGACGCCGGCCTTGGCCGCGTTGTAGAAGGCGATCTCGACCGGGTCGTAGACGGTGACCAGGGAGCCCGACACCGAGAAGTTCAGGACGTCGACACCGTCTCCGACGGCGGCGTCGATGGCCGCGACCGTGTCGGAGTTGACGCAGCCGCCGTTGTTGGCGGTGTCGTTCCAGCAGATCTTGTAGACGGCGATGCGCGCCGCGGGTGCCATGCCGAGCTCGGCGACGATGACCTGCTCGGTAAGGTCTTCGTTGCAGCGCTCGCCGCTCGGGCGCGGGTCGTCCCCCACGGGAGTGGGTCGGCGCTGCCGTGGCTGTACGGCATCGCGGGCAACCTCGTCCGGACCTACCTGCGCCGCAAGCGCCAGGCGGACCCGGGGGCGGGGTTCGGCCGTGCTGGCGGCTCAGGTGGCGATCGCGACGGCGGCGTCGACTGGGACGCGGTGGATGACCGACTCGACGCTCGTGGTCGTCGACACGAGCTGCGCCGGGTGCTGGCGGATCTGACCGACGGCGAACGGCAGGTGCTGTTGCTGGTCGCCTGGGAGGGCTTGACACCTGCTGAGGCGGGAGTGGCGCTCGGCCTGACACCGGTGGCGGCCCGTAGCCGCCTACTGCGGGCGCGGACCCGCACGCGGACCGGTTGTTGTTCGCGGGCCGGTGGCATCCGGTGACGAAGGTGTCGACGTTCTTCGCTGCGGAGCTGGATGAGGTGGTGGCTGCGTTCGTCAGATGGCGGGGTGGTCAACAGCTGCGGAGCACGGGGTGTCCGGTGCGGGTCGACACCGTCCACGGGGACCTCGATCAGCTGCTGCAGAACTTGCTGCCGTTGCAGATGCTGACGGATCGTCGGTACCTGTTCGTGCCCGTCGCGACTGCGGGCCCGTACCGCACCGCGCTGTCTGGGGACAACTGGCGTGGCACGGAAACTCAGTGGATCCAGGCTGCGCTTGCCGCGAACGACGGGATCAGCGCGGTCCAGATCCGCAGTTGCCCGAGAGACCTGCGCGACACGATCTGGCCGGGCGGGGCCCTCGGGATCCACGACATCGCCCTTCTGTGGCCGGACCCGGAAGAGCTGAACGGACGGGACATCGACGGACGCCTGGTCGGGCTGCGGGGCGGTGACAGCGGCCAATGGATCTTCGTCAACCAAGGGGATCCGCTGCCGTTCGAGGACACCAGCGCCTACCAGGCTGATCGGGTCCGGGTCCGGTTCAGCCAGCAGACCCTCATCACCTACGCCGCCGCCCCCGGGCTGCGGCCGTTCGACGAGGATTTCTACGCCTCCGACCGCACCGCGACCCTCGTCTCCCACACCAGCCCTGCGTACGCGGGCAGCCGGCTGATCAGCCTCGAAGACGCACAGGGCCCGACCATCGACGCTGTCGGCGTCCCCGATCCCGACGTCGACCTCCCGCTCGGAGTACCCGTACAAGCTCGGTGATGCGTTGTCGGCGCAACCGGAGGGCGCTGGTAGGACGAACACGTGGCGGGTGAAAGCCGGTCGCGGAGTGGAGCGCCGCATTCGGGGATCTCTGGGCGCCGGGAGTTCTTGGGGCGGCCGCGCGAGGCAATGGGCGATCGGATCCGGCGTCTGCGGTCGACAGGTGCTCGACCTCCAGCGAGGTCGGCCGAGCCAAGCCACTTCCTTGGTCACGAGACACCCGGTGGGAGACGCCGCCGTGCCGCATCGACCCAGGTGGGCCCGTCGCAGAAGGGTGTGCGAAACCGGGCGGGTCGGTGATTGTCGTTGTGTCCCGGCCGCGACGGCCTGCCCGGCCCGGGCACCGCAGCCAGCGCTCGGGGCGTCGGACACCGCACAGGCCCAGGCCGCTCCCGGGCCGGGTGCCTCGGCGGCACCGGCGCAGCCCCGCCAGCGGGCGGCCAACGCCGCGAACGTGGCACTGCGCTGGGTCCGACCCTCCGGGGCTGACCGGCCGGCGTCGACGCCCGCCCCGGCGGAGGCGACCCCAGCACGTCCAGGACGGGTTCCCGTACCGCGTCAGGCGCGATGACCTGATCGATCCACCCCGCGTGAAGCTCGCCGAGAGTACGCGGCTCACACCGATCGGAGTACCCGAACCGGGCTGCGGGCCACCCGATGACCAGCGTCCGGCTGGAACCGTGGAATCTATCCCGGAAAGCTATCGTCATAAAGGGACGCGTACAGGTGCCCGCCGGGCCGAGCCACCCATGAGGAGGCAAAGCCTCGTGACTCGAGTCGCTCCCGGAAATGGATCACAGGCAAAGGGATGATGAAGTGGTCGGTGAGCACACCGTGATCCCCGTACGCCGGGACGAACACGTCAAGAACGGTCTTTCGAGGGACAAACCAGTGACAAACGGACACAAGTAGCCCGTCCGCCGGCTCTTCGACGATAGCCACATCTACCAGCCGGGATTCGTCGTACCGTCTGATATCACCGATCGACGATGAGTCTGGGCCTTCGGGGAGGACAATCTCTCCGCGCCCAGCTTCCCCGGCGAAGTAGGTGCTCAGGGTGTCACTGAAGAGGGAGCCGGCCTCGCGGAGCGCGACTACCTCGTCGGGGGCCACTCAGCTATTGCCCGCTGACGCGAACACCCAGGTGCTGGATCCACCGGCAAAGGCAGGGCAATTGTTGTTCGGTGATCCCGGGCAGTAGGCAGTTATGACCCCCAGCGGAAACTCGTCACTCATCAGCGGTGAGAGCGCCACACCGACGAGGATGTTGGCGTACTTCTTAATGTGATAGATGTTGTGGTAGCTGCGGTTGTACACACGGATCTTGTAGTCCCAGACGTCACCGTGTCCATCCTGGTACCGTAGAAGTTACCTGACCCCAGCTGGATGGCTGTTCCGATCATGCCGTAGCCCGGCAGTCCGTGCTGGGTTGCGTAGTGCGCGTAACCGAAGGTCGAGTCTCCCTTGCGGAGAGGGGTGTCGTTGCCCATCGGGTCAGTCCACTGGGCCAGCCCGTAGTAGGGGCTGTTGGACGGGTAACCACCTCCGCCGCAGCAAGGTGTTGAGTCAGGACCGACGGGGCTCGCCTGCGCGATTGCCGGAGACGACGAAAGGGCGACGAGGGCGACGAGTGTCGCGGCGACTCGGGCGGGTCGGTGAGTGAGTCGGTCACCAACCATTGGAGGGCTCCTCGCGCCGCGGTGACAGTCGATCGGGCGTGGCACCAAACGGTAGCGATACGACTACCGGTTGTACAGCCCCTGGCCGGGTGTCCCGGCGCGGTGCGGTGAGCTCGCCGCGGGACGGTGACACGACCACCTTGGTCGGGCGCACCACGAGTTCTTGGTGCTCATCGGGGAAGGAGACCCTGCGGACCTCATGGAGTCGTTTCGGCGCCAAGTGCGGAGGGAAGCATCGCTGGTCAGGCGGTCTGCCAGACGCGGTTGTCCGGGGGCGGGACGCTGCCGGCGACGTCGGGGTCGGAGGCGTAGTCGTCGTCACCGCCCCAGTGGCCGGTCTCGCAGGCCCGGAAGGTGCCGTCGGGTCCTGTCAGTGCGGGTAGCTGGTGGTCGAGGTGGTTGCGGCACCAGTCGCCGAGGGCGGTGTCCACCCGCCGCGGCCCGCTGGCCGCCGACGAACTGCACGACCAGCCCCACTCCCCCACCCGGGCTGTCCACAGCCGCGGGTCCGGCTCGGTCGGGGCTGTGGAAGGAACTGACACCCCCAAGTGGTCCCGCGAAGCGGGAACCCAAAACGCGCGCGAGCCGATCTGCTCACGTTGCCGCCGCCCACCGCCCGGGCCGCTACGCGGCCGGCACGACGACGCTTCGCGCCAGCACCTACGCGTCCCGGCAGGCGGTCGCCACGGTGGCGACCCAGTTCACCGGCTCGGAGGCTCGGCCGCCCGACAGCGGGAACGCACCGGCCATGCCGAGTGGTGGTCGGTCCACGACGGGTTGTGAGCCGGCGGTGCATCTGTGAGCGAGGTCCCGGTCAACTGGTCGATGTCGCTGGCCGGGCGACTCAGGACGGCGGCGCGTGCCCGCGGCGTGGACGCCATCTGGGTCCGCAGGGAGTTCGTGACCCAACGGTTCCTGGCTCGTGTGCGCGCGTCGACCCCGGACGAGATCCCGCACCGCGTCGAGGACCAGCTGCCGGTGGCAGGTGTCCTCGTCGGCCTCGAAGCACAGCAGGGTCACGGGGCCGTCGCGGGCCCGGTCGGCGCGCCGGCAGGTGCACGTAATCGATGCCCACACCACGGAGCTCGCGGGCCAGTGCGGTCCTCGACAGCCCCGACTTCCGGGACCGCGGCGTGAGACGCACGTCGGCGAGCAGCGTGGTCCCCGCGCCTGGAGGTCGCTGACCGCCTCAGCCTGCGTCGCCCCTGTTGGCCGATGCCGGTGATCGCTGCGACCGGGCCCATGGACGTGAGCGTGGCTGGACGCAGCGCGTCGCGTGTCGGGCCTGTCAGCGCGCGGGCGTGCCGATGCGGTGGGCGACCCGGTCCGAGTCCAGCCAGTCCAGGACAGCCGCGGTGAACGCGTCCGGGTCACCGACGTGCACGTGGTGCCCGACGGGGACGGTGACCAGCGTGCAGTCCGGGATCGCCGCCGCCATCTCGAGGACCCGATCCTGCGGGGTGGTGCTCGTCGGGCCGCCGGCGACGACCAGGGTCGGCGCGGTGACCCGGGACAGGCCGGGCCACCAGCGCAGGGGCGGGTCGTCGGTTTCGGCGAGGACGGCGAGCAGCATCGCCCAGTCGAAGGGCAGCGGCCCGGGCGGTCGCTCGGGGAGCGGGCGAGGCGTCCGGGGGAACGGGGGCGGCGCGTCTTCGAGGACCAGCGCGGCGACCCGGTCCGGCCGAGCCTGGGTCACCAGGTGCGCGATCACGCCGCCCATGGAGTGCCCCACCAGGACGACCTCGCCGAGCCCGAGGGCGTCCAGCACCCCGACGACGTCGTCGCGCATCAGTTCGGAGGAATAGTCCCTGGGCCAGCCGCTCGCACCGTGCCCGCGCAGGTCGAGGGCAACCACGCGGAACCGCTCGGCGAAGCGCGGCGCGACCTCGTCCCAGCTCGCGGACCCCTCACCCAGTCCGTGCAGCAGGACCAGCACCGGCGCCGCCGGGTCCCCGGACAGCAGGCACCGGATCACCAGCCCGTCGGCCAGGACCACGTCCCGGACCTCGGCCCCCTGGACCACTCGCTGTCTCCTCGGGTGCAGGCGTCGCGCGGACAGTCAACCCACCCACTCAACCGGCTCTTCGTCCGCGACGTGCCGGGCACGCTCACCCGCCGACAACCCCCGGCGGTGCACTCACCCTGTGACTGCGAGGCCGAAACCGTGTGCCAGACTCGCGCCTACCGGGTACGCGCGTCGCCGCGCGAATCGGTACATTCGCAAGTCCCATCCTCACTGGTCACAGGGGCATTCGTCTGTCACGACGCACCAATCCCACCGGCGGATCCAGGCGCGGCCCGACCGAAGGAGTGCTCGACGCAACAACAAGCGTCGAGTGCGGGAACAGTTTCCTCCCAGCAACCGTCCGGGTGCTGCACGGGACGACCGGCCCAAATCTGTGCCTGCCATCGACGCTGGTCGCGGACAACCGGTAGACCCGCCCCAACGGGGTGCACTCGGCGAATCGGTCCACAGAGCGGATGATCGCCTTTGGCGAAGCGGCTCAGCAGGTCAGTCTCGCTCGCTTCGAGAGTCCTTGGCCCCCCTTGCATGACCAACAGGCTACCAAGACCGACGCTGATGAAGGCGGTCAGCATCGCCGCTGGATCACCGTTCGCGTGAATGGGCCACGCCCACCCGTACGGCTTTCCGTTGAAGGCCCCGACGGTTGCTGCGGCAATGGCCATCGCGACGGGTAGAGGCCAGGCGAGACTGCTGCCAGCGAAGTAAGCAGAGATCAGGGCCAAGCCAGTGAACCCAAGGTAGTTGCGCAGCGCGGCAGGTTCGCTGATCGGGCCGATGAGGCCGACACTACCGATGAAAGTTGTCGCCAGTCCGACCGCGAGCACAATCGTGAGGTGGCCGGCGCGCAGCGCAGGGAGCGAACGGGAGGTGGTGTCCTCGAGGTCGGCTGCTGCGGAACGGGTCGTGACCCCGATGGTGGCGGCGGCGGCGGTCGGGATCAGCACTGCCCACGGAACGGCCACGGTGGTGTTCTGGCCGAGGAGGTGAAGGGACGCTGAGCCCAGGAGGTACTCGACAGCTGCGAGAACAACGAGCGCTGCAACTGTCTGCGCGGTGTGCCGGGCACGGGCGAACATCCACCAACCCGAGCTCAACGGAAGGCGGCAGCGTCGAGTTCGCAGGCCCGGATGGCCCGCTGGTGGCTGGTCAGCCAGGCCCTTCGTCGGGTGTCGTTGAGGTTGTCGAACCAACGCCGCGCGGACGTGTTGGTCGGGGAGTCGGAGATGTAGAGGGCACGGTCGCCTGCAACCCAGGCGCCGACGAGTTGGGCCAGGTCGTACCCTCGGGCCGGTCCTGTGTCGGTGTAACAGGTGGCCTGGTCCCCCAACGCATTCACGGCAAGTTCATGGCCGGCCAGCCGGACCGCGCCGGGGGTGGTGTCGTCGAGTGCGAACGCAACCGCGCCGGGTGAAGGCGCGGACCCCATGCCCCGGGGCCGCTGTTCGGCGCGGTGGATAGCGAACGGGGTGCCCGCCAGTCGCCGTGCGACCGGGGTGACGACCGCTGTGACTGCCGGGCGGGCGCCGTCCAGGGCGGGGTGCAGGCACAGTTCCGGTGCGGTGCCTGCACAATTCCAGGTCACGTTCACACCGGTGAGCGTCGCGTGGCCGTGTTGCGGTATGAGCACGGCCAATCCGGCGGCCGTCGTCGCAGCACCGATGACCAAGACGACACCGGGAAGCATGGCCCGTCTCTGCTGGTTCAGCGCCCAGCCCGCGATAACGATCATGCCCACGCCTGCGTACCAAACAGGGACCAGCCGAAACCAGTTCGGCTGACGTTGTTGTAGGCGACGACGCCATACAGCAGGAGCGCGACGAACAGCGGGGTGAGTCGGCTGGGAAGCACCCGGCCGAGGACGTAGCCGATCGCGACCTGCAACAGAAGGCCCCCACCGGCAGCGAGGGTGGGTAGGACGTCGGGCCCCGACCAGGTCGCCGTCGTCATCGCCGGCAGGTACACACCGGCGACCAACAGGACGAAAGCGCCGAGGGTCCACAGGAGCAGCGCACCCAGTTCCGCGAGGCCGGCTGCCGCTGGACTACGGGCTGCTTGTCGTTCCAGTACTTCGGTGTTGCGTCGATGGCTCCGGGTACCCGCGAGTGCGGCGGCACCGCCGGCGACCGGACCCATGAGGTCAGTGCCGTTTGCCAAAGCACTGACGATCAGCGGCCAGACGGCCGTCCCGGCGGGGACGCTCTGTCGGACGGCGAAGATGCCGATCAACGCGAGAGGAACAACCAGCCACTTCCCGGGGCCTCGGCGGATCTCGAGCGCCACCCCGGTCATGGCCGGTCCCCCGCACGAGCGAGGACCGCCAGGTAACCGGCCTCGATCGAGCGGTCGGAACGCCTGTGCGATGACGCGCTCGGGGCCAGTTCGAGCTCGGCCGGTGAGCCGGTGAAGCGAACGTTCCCGTCCTCGATCACCACCACGGCATCGCACGTTGCGCGGACGTCCTCGATCTGGTGGGTCGAGAGGATCACCGAGCTGGTCCGACCTAGATCTGCGAGCAGGGCTCTGAGGTCATGACGCTGCGCTGGGTCCAGCCCGGCGGAGGGCTCGTCGAGCACGACCAGCGGCGGACGGTGAACGATCGCTGTCGCGATCCCGACTCGGCGGAGCATGCCGCCGGAGAGGGTCCGCAGGGTCTTGCCGGCCCGCCCCTCCAGCCCGACGTCGGTCAGCGCGGACTCGACCCGTCCGGCCCGTTCGGCCTTCGGGACCCGTTTGAGCCACGCCGCATAGGAGACGAAGTCCCGGACTGAATAGCTCGGAAGGTAGCCGAAGTTCTGTGGCAGGAAGCCGACTGACGCGGCGATCCGCTGGCGGCGCCGCGGAGCTGACTGCTCGACGCCCATGACTTCCAGGGTTCCCTCGGTTGGTCGGCGCAGACCGCAAACGAGGTGTAACAGCGTGGTCTTACCTGCGCCGTTGGGACCGAGCAGCGCCGTCGTCCCCGTGGGGATGTCGAGATCGATCGCTCGCAGCACCTGGGTGGTGCCGTACCGGTCGGACACGCCACGGGCGACAACGACGCTGTTCACACGGTCATGATCTGGCACGGATCGCCGGCAGCCGTGTAGGCCGACTCTCAGTTGCAGGTGTGTTGGTAGGTGTGGGGGCTGTCCTTGAATGTCGACTCCGTGGTGAAGAACCCGCGGCCGTAGTAGTAGTCCGACCTGCCGTGGTAGGCGTCCCGCTTGACTTCCGCTCGGATCGTCCGCGACGCGTTGCCAGCGCACCTGCCGGTGGCTGTTGCCTGGAGAAACCCGGTGGACGACGTCGACCTGATGATCCGTTCTCGCAGCCGGCCGGGTTGGCCCAGGCGGCAGTCGCGGGCACGAGCTCCCCTGTTCGTTCGCCACCACGCGTGGCGTGGGCTCACGGTAGGTCTGCGGCTCGCTCTTGTACAGAGCCGGAGGTAGGTCGAGTGCGGGTCTCATGCGGACACTCAACCTGCCCACTGGGACCGCAGGTAGGCCGCCGTCCACACCGCGGCCAGCGAGATGGACACGACGAACCAGGAGCGTTGCAACCAGGGCCGGCGGGCCAGCGCGACGGCGGCCGTCGTCCACAGCGGCCACCAGATCAACGTCGCCCGGGGCACCGACATCAGCCAGTAGGACGTGCAGTAGCTGGCGAGCTGCGCGCCGACGAACACCGCCTCGGCCCACCGGCGACGCCGTAACAGGACCACCGTCAGCAGGACGCCGACGGCGAACGCGACAAGCTCCGCCCCGAACATCCAGGCGTAGTCGGGCGACTGCTTCCCGTCGAAGGCGTTGGTCCACGTCGTCGCCAGCGATTCCCACGGCGGGGTGAACGTCCGGTACCAGACCTGCGCCTGGACGTCGAACCACAGGCGGTAGTCCCCGGATTCACGCCAGAGGTAGCCGAAGTAGGCAAGGACCGGCAGGACCGGAACGGCGAACAGGGGGAGCAGCCGCCAGTCCCGCCGGGTGTGCGCGGCACTCTCAGGGGTCCTGGTCGAGCGGTCGCCGAGCTGGACGGCGAGGAACTGCACGAGCAGCGCCAGCGCCAGGTACACCCCGGAGATGCGGAACAGCGACGCCCCGGCCGTGAGCAGGCAGGCGGTGCCCCAGCGCCGGTTTCGGGCCGCCAGCCACGCCGGGAACGCCAGGCCGACGAACGGCGCCTCGCTGTACGGGACGGCGACGAACACCGCGAGCGGGGCCGCTGTCCACAGCAGGGCGGCCCGGACCCCCAGGCCCGGGTCGCGAGCACCGTCGACACCCGGTTCGAGCATCGCCAGCCGGGCCAGCGCCCACGCGGCGGCACCCCCGAAGACCAGCCCGGAGAGCACTCCGGTCAGCGCGTACGGGAACCCGACGAGACGGAACAGGGCCAGCAGCGCCGGGAACCCGGGGAAGAACGCCTCCAGCGGCACCCCCGTCGGCTGCTGCGGGCCCGGCACCCCCGGGGTGTAGCCGTGGGCGGCGATCGCCTGGAAGTGGACGGCGTCCCAGCGGGTGAGCGACTCCGCCAGCGACGGGGAGGTCCCCGCCCGGTCGGTCAGCCCGGCGAAGACCGCCGGCGCCATCACCAGCACCGCGAGGAAACCCAGCCGGCTGATCAGCCACCACCCGGCCAGCTCCCGGTCCGCGGGCGCGAGTCGGGCCAGCAACGACGCCAGCGACCTGTCGCCTGCCCCGGTGGACCGCCCGGCCGGCTCCCGGGGCGTGCGGGGCCGGGGACGCGGGCGGTCGGCGAGCACCCCGGCGCCCGGGTCGGCGTCGGTCCCGCCCGGGTCCGACCGGGTCACGTCGACACGGGGACGGCCACCATCGCGGCCCGAACCGGGTCCCCGGCCGGTCTCAGGATGTCCCGCACGACCATCACCACCAGGTAGAGCTGGCCGGCCACCCGCAGCGCCACCGCCACCACGTAGGTGACCTCCACCGGGTCGGCGCTGCCCGGCGCCAGGTCCCCGGCGAGCAGCCACCACACGGCGAACCAGTACACGGTCTCGGCGGCCTGCCAGATCAGGATGTCGCGCCACACCGGCCGCGCGAGCACCGCCAACGGCAGCAGCCACAGCACGTACTGCGGGCTGTAGACGGACCCGGTGAGGGTGAACGCGGCGATCGTCAGGAACGCCAGCTGCCCGACGCGCGGCCGCACCGGGGCCGAGAGCGCCAGCACCGCGATCGCGACGCACAGCACGGCGAACAGGCCGTTGGCGAGCTGGTCGACGTTGGCGACCGGGTACCCCGCCTTCGCCAACGCGAACCACATCGACCCGTACATGTCGCGGGAGTCGGCGGCGCGGGTCCGGTTGTAGTCCCAGAACACCAGCCACTGGTCCCGCGCCAGGACGATGAACGGGAGGTTGACCACCAGCCACGCCGCCGTCGCCCAGCCCGCCGCCTGTGCCCAGGCCCCGAGCCGCCGACTCCGGACACACAGCAGCAGCAGCGGCGCGAGCAGGAACAGCGGCCACAGCTTCGCCGCGCCCCCCAGGCCGAGCAGGGCACCGGCCAGCGCGGGCCGGGACCGCGCCCAGGCAAGCAGCCCCAGCACCGTCAGGGCGACCGGCACCAGGTCCCAGTTGATGGTGGTCGCCAGCACCATCGAGGGGGCCGCTGCGACCATCAGCGCGTCCCGCCGGCGGCCGGGACCGGCCAGCCGCGCGACCGCGAGCACCGTGACCACGGCCAGCACGAAGAACAGCACGATGTTGACGCCGTAGAACTGGACCGACCTGGCGCCCGGGGTACCGCCGGAGCCGAACACCAGCCGGGTCAGCAGCGCGGTGGCCTCCATGACCATGCCGGTGCCGACCGGGTACTCCAGCCGCGACTGCAGGTAGGGCACCTGCCCGTCCACCAGCCCGCGCTCACGGAACAGCACCGGCACGTCGGAGTAGCACAACCGGCCGAACAGGTCCGCGTTGCGCGAGTAGCCAACGGCCAGGCAGGGCTGGTGCATCGCCAGCGACGCCAGGAACGCGACGGCGACCACCGCGACCAGCACCCTGTCCAGCCGCCACCACCCGACGAACCGCCCGGCGTGCCGACCGAGCGGGCCCCCGAGTCGCTCGAACGACAGCTGGTCCCACGACACGCACGTATGGTGCCGCATCCGGCCCGCTCGTCGTCCGGGCCGATCGTCGTCGGGACCCGCTCGGCGCGGCGGGGTCGAGCAGGGCTCAGACGAGGGTCTGCCAGTAGTCCCAGAACCGGACGCCGGCGGTCGCGACGAACACCAGCGCCCAGACCAGGAGCACTTCGACCTGGTGGGCCCGCAGCCACCGGCCCACCGGGACCAGCCGAGTCCCGAACTGCCCGGTCCGGGTCGTGTAGGCGGTCACCGACACGAACGTCGGGATCACCACCGCCCACACGACCATGCACCAGGGGCACAGCGACCCGATCCGGAACATCGACTGGAACGCCAGCCAGTGCACGAAGACCAGCCCGAACAGGGTCCCGGCCTCCAGGCCCGCCCAGAACCAGGGCCGGACACGCGCCCCCGCGAGCAGGGCCGCCCCGATCGCCGCGAGGACAGCGAAGGCGCCGACGCCGATCAGGGAGTTCGGGAACCCGAAGACCACGGCCTGGTCGGTCCTCATGACGTTGCCGCAGTTCACGATCGGACTGAGGTTGCAGCTCGGCTGGAACGCCGGATCGGTGAGCAGGCGGATCTTGTCAACGGTCAGGGTGAACGCAGCGGCCAGCCCGAGTGCCCCGGCGACCACCAGCCACCCGGCGAGACGGCGCACCCCGTCGGACGGGTCGTCGACGGGCGGCCCGGCGAGCTCCTCGTCGAGGTCGTCGTCGAGGTCGTCGTCGAGCGCCCCGACGGGGACGACGTCATGCCGGACGACCCGGGGGTCGATCACCGGGGTGTCCAGGTCGCCGTCCGGCTGTCCGGCGCCGCGTGCGGCGTGGGTGGTGGCCATCGGTCTCCGCTGCTCACGTGGGGCTGTCGGGCGTCCGGTGGCGCTCGGGCCAGATCGTAGGCCGGGCCTCAGCCGGCGGGGGGTCCCGGCGGGGACGGTGCGGCGGACTCGGGCTGCTCTGCCCACCAGCCGAGCAGCGCCGCCCGGGCCTCGTCCGGCGCCACCGGACCCCGTTCCACCCGCAGCTCCTTCAGGTAGGCCCACGCACGCCCCACCAGCGGTCCGGGGTCGATGCCCAGCACCGCCATGATCTCGGTTCCGTCCAGCCCCGGTCGCAGGCCGGCCAGCTCCTCCCGCTCGGCGAGCGCCGCGATCCGGTCCTCGAGGTCGTCGTAGGCCGCACTGAGCGCCGTGGCCCTGCGGACGTTGCGGGTGGTGCAGTCCGAGCGCGTCAGCACGTGCAGCCGGGCGAGCTCGGGCCCGGCGTCACGGACGTAGCGGCGCACGGCCGAGTCGGTCCACCCGGCGTCCGCGTACCCGTGGAACCGCAGGTGCAGCGCGACGAGGTCAGCGACCGCCCCGGTGACCGCGGTGGAGAACCGCAGGGCCCTGAGTCGCCGGCGGACCAACCGTGACCCGACCTCGTCGTGGTGGTGGAAGGTGACGACCCCGCCCGCCTCGGTCCGCCGCGTCGACGGTTTGCCGATGTCGTGCAGAAGCGCCGCCAGCCGGTTGACCAGGTCCGGGCCGCCGCCGGGCAGCCGGGGTTCCAGGTCGATCGCCTGCTCCAAGACGGTGAGGGAGTGCTCGTAGACGTCCTTGTGGCGGTGGTGTTCGTCGATCGTCAGCTGCATCGCCGGCAGTTCGGGCAGGACATGGGTGGCGAGGCCGGTGTTGACCAGCAGGCGCAGCCCACCGACCGGGTCGGTGCCCAGCAGCAGCTTCTCCAGCTCCGTCCGCACCCGCTCGGCGGAGACGATCGTGATCCGCTCGGCCATCGACGTCATCGCGGCGACCACGGACGGGTGGACGGCGAAACGGAGCGTGGACACGAACCGGGCGGCGCGCAGCATCCGGAGCGGGTCGTCGTCGAAGGAGTCCTCCGGGCGGCCCGGGGTCCGCAGCTCCCTGCGGTCCAGGTCGGCGCGGCCGCCGAACGGGTCCGCGAACCCCAGGTCGGGCAGGCGCACGGCCATCGCGTTCACGGTGAAGTCCCGCCGGGCCAGGTCACCCTCCAGGGTGTCGCCGTACTCCACGAGGGGCTTGCGGGAGTCCCGGTCGTAGGACTCCGTGCGGTAGGTGGTGATCTCGACCGTGTCCTCACCACGCCGCCCGCCGACCGTCCCGAAGGCGCGGCCGACGTCCCACCGGGCGTCGGCCCAGCCGAGCAGCAGCTGGTAGCTCTGCTCCGGCCGCGCCGACGTCGCGAAGTCCAGGTCGGTGTCGGCCCGGCCCAGCAGGCGATCCCGGACGCTGCCGCCGACCAGCGCCAGCTCGTGGCCCGCCCGAGCGAACCGGGCGCCGAGGTCGGAGACCACCGGCTCGACCCGGGTCAGGGCGGATCCAGCGGTCCCGGCCGTCGCACGCTCGGCCGTCGTGCGCTCGGCGGTCGCACGCTCGGCACGCCGCGGGACTGTCACGCCGCCCGACGATAGCGACGACCCGTCCCGGCCCCGCTGGCTACCATCGCGGGCACCCCCCGGACGGACGCGAGGAGATCCCGTGCGCAGCGTCGTCCGGGCCCCGGCGCTGGTGGCGACGGTGGCACTGCTCACCACCCAGGCGCCGCCGACCGCCGGACGGATGGCCGATCCGGTCCCGAGGGCCGAGCCCGCGGTGTCGCGTGCCCTACCGCGTGCCGTTGGGGTCGGGGGCGCCGCGACGGTCCGGCTGACCTCCGTCACGCCCTCCCTGGCGATCGCCGGGCACCTCGTCGTGGACGGCGTCGTGCGCAACACCGGGACCGCGGCGCTGACCACGGTCCAGGCCTACGTCCGCCGCCAGCGCGTCGCGCTGACGGGTGCGACCGCGCTCGACGACGCCTTGCGAGACCCCTCCCCGCTGCCGGGCGCCACCCTCGTGACCACCCGCTACGCCGACCTGGGCGCCGACCTCGAACCGGGCGCCTCGGTCGGCCTGCACCTGGACGTCCCCGTCGCGGACCTCGGACTGACCGGGGTCGGGGTCTACCCGGTCGACCTCGAGGTCCGCGCCACGACCGCCGACGGCAGCCGGCTCGCCGTCGCGAGCGAACGTGTGGCCCTGCCCCTGGTGCCGGTCGGGCGCCGGCTCCCGGTGACGACGTTGGTGCCGCTCACCGAGCGTCCGCACCGACTGTCCCGGACGGTCTTCGTCGACGACGACCTGGCCGCCTCGCTCGCCCCGACCGGTCGGCTCGGCCGTGTCCTGGCCGCGGTGACCGGGCGCCTGCCGACCCCGTCCCGGGTGCAGCTGGTCCTGGACCCGATGCTGGTGGAGGAGGTCACCGCGATGGCCGCGGGCTACCGGGTGCTCGACGCGAACTCCGGCGAGACGACGGGGACCAGCGCCGGCCTGCCCCTGGCGGCGCCCGCCGGCCCGCCCACCGGCCCCCCCGCCGGCCCGCTCGTCAGCCCGTCAGCCGGCCCGCCAGCCAGCCCGCCCGCCGGTCGGCCCGCGAACCCCGCGGCGACCCTCGCGTCCCCGTCGGCAGGTGCGCGGGGGGCCGTCGCGACCGTCCCGCCGCCCCTGGCGGACGAGGACCTCCGGGCCGAGCACACCCGGGTCGGGACGGGCTCCGCCGCAGCGACGGCGTGGCTGGGTCGGCTGCGTGCCGCGACGGCCGGACGGACCGTTCTCCTGCTCCCCTGGGGTGACCCCGACCCGGGGACGGCGGGGGCAGGGCGGCTCCGGGCGGCGACCGCGCGCGGGGCCGCGGTCGCCCGGGCAGCCGGACTCGTCACCCGCCCGTTGGGTTGGCCCGCCACCGCCGCCGACGGCACCGTGGACCTGGCCGGGCTCGGGGCCACAGCCGGCGACGGCGCGCTGGCCCTGGTCTCCTCCGCGGCCCTGAGCGACGGGCCGGTCCTCCCGAACGCGTCCGAGGGCACCCCCGCGACGGCTCGCACGCTCCCCGTGCGGCCGGTCACGGGAACCGGTGGCCTGCGGGTCCTGCGCTCCGACGCCGCACTGGACCGGGCGCTGGCGATCCCGGGCGCTGAGCTGCAGCGGCGCCAGAGTCTGCTCGGGTACGCCGCGGTCCTCGCGGTCGCCGCGCTTCAGCCGGGGCCGGTCGTGGCGACCCTGCCCGTCGACTGGGACCCGGCACGGACCCCGGTCGCTCTGCTGACCCCCGGTCTGGCGGCCACCGGCTGGGTCGTGCCCGCGCCGGAGCTCGGCCGGCAGCTGCCCGGCCCGGCGGTGGTCCCGGCCACCACCCCCGGTGCGGTCGACCCGACGGTGTCCGCGGCCCCCGTGGGTGCGCTGGCCAACCGGCGTGCCACCGGCCTGGCGGCCCGCAGCGTCGGGTTCGCCTCGGTCCTGACCGAGCCGACGGCGGTGACCGACGGTTTCGCCCTGATGAGCGCCCAGCTGCTGTCCCGACGCTGGACGGGCCAGCAGGTGCGCTTCGACGACTTCGCCGATGCGGCCTCCCGGACGCTGGACGGCCTCACCTCCGCCGTGTCGGTACCGGCCGCCCGCTCCGTCACGCTGTCCAGCGCCCAGGGCCGCTTCCCCATCACCGTTGCGAACGGACTGAGCCAACGCGTCCGGGTCGTCCTCCGACTGGAACCGCTGAACACCCTGCGCCTCGACATCCGGCCGAAGGACCGGCCCGTCGACGTCGCACCCGCGGGCAGCACGACGGTCAGCGTGCGGGCGCAGGCGCGCAGCAACGGCGACACCGAGGTGGTCGCGACCGTGACGACCGGCGCCGGTGCGCCGCTCGGCCCGGCGACCCGGTTCGGCGTCCGGGCCCAGCAGTACGACACGGTCGGCTGGGTGGTGATCGGTGTCGCCTCGTCGCTGCTGTTCGGGGCGACGGCGGTCCGGGTCGTCCGCCGGGTGCGGACCGCCCGGCGCCGGGCCGCCTGACCCGTGTCCCCCGCCCGTGTCCCCGGCCCGGCGTCCCCGGCCCGGCGCGCGAACGGACGGGACCCGGTGCCTCCCTCTATCCTTGCTCCGCCCGGGACAGGGCGGACACCGCTGGGACGGAGCCTCCCCGTGACGGACAGCGACGCCGTCGGCGCGCGCTCCGTCGCCGGTCGCGCCAGAGCTGTCCTGCACCGGAACGGGGCGTTGCTCCACCGGAACGGGGCGTTGCTCCACCGGAACGGGGCACTGTTTCCCCGGAACGGGGAAGTGCAGTACCCGGACGGTGCTGCCGCCCCCGCGCCCCACCAGCTCGACCCTGGTCCACGCCCCGGCCACCCCCCGGAACGTGCCGGCCTCCCCGCGACTCCCGGACCCTCCCCCGACACCGTTCCGGCCGTGCTCGGGTCCGGGCAGCCCGCCCCAGCCGGCTCAGGGACGGTCCTGGCGGGCCGGTACCGGCTGACCGGTCGGCGCGCCCCCGTCCTCGGCGCCCAGATGTGGCGGGCGGTCGACGAGGTCCTCGGGCGTGACGTCGGGATCGTCGTCGTCCCCGGGTCGGACCCGCGGGCACCGGCCCTGCTGGCAGCCGCCCGCCGGGCCGCGACAGTGGCCGACCAGCACTTCCTGCGGGTGTACGACGCGGGCACCTGCCTGACCGGCCCGGGAACGCCGCTGGTCTACGTCGTGCAGGAGTGGGTGACGGCTCGGTCCCTGGCCAGCCTGCTCGCCGGCGGCCCGCTCGAGCCCGACCGCTCCGCCCTGCTGGCGCGTGAGCTCGCCGAGGCGGTCGCCGCCGCTCACCAGCAGGGACTCACCCACCGGTCGGTGACCCCGGACCGGGTCCTGGTCTCGGCGAACGGGTCGGTCCGGGTGGTGGGGCTCGAGGTGGCCGCTGCCCTCGCGGGGCTGCCGCCCGGTGTATCCGCTGACGACCGCCGCCTCGACGTCCGCGCGGTCGGCGCGGTGCTCTACGCGGGACTGACCGGTCGGTGGCCGTTGGACCTGCGGGCGCCCGGCACCGCCGACCCGGGCCAGCCGGCCGCGGACACCCCGGGCGGCCAGTTGCGCCAGGCGCCGCGGCGTCACGGCCGGGTGTTCGGCCCCCGCCAGGTCCGTCCGGGCATCCCGCGCAGCCACGATCTGCTGGCACTGCGGGCCCTGGGTCACGACGCCGGGGTGTCGGGGGGCCCGGTCGTCTCGGCGCGTGAGCTCGCGGGCCTGCTGGGCCAGATGACCGACCCGGCGATCGACGCGAACACCCCGCTGCCCCACCTGCGTGACCTCGCTGTCGGGACGGGGACCGGTACCCGGACCGGGACGGGAACCCACAGCGGGACCGGGACCCGGACCGGGAGCCAGACGGCGACCCCGACCCCGACCCCGACCCAGCCTCGGACCGTCCCCGGGCGCGAGGTCCAGGGCCACGCCGGGGACCTCCTGACCTCCCCGGGCGGCTCGGTCGGAGCTGTCGCCCGCCCGTCCGCATCGACGGGCGTCACCACGACGGCCGTCGCCGTCCTGGCGTTGGTCGCCCTCGGCCTGGGCCTGCTCGTCTGGCAGGTGTCCGGACAACTCTCCACGCGGGGCGCGGACCGGGTCGTCCTGCGGGATGCCCGCGTCCCGGCCGCCGGCCCCGCCGCGACGGGCGCGCTGTCCACGGCGGGGCCGGGGGCGTTGCCCGCGGGGGGCGCCCCGCTGCCGGTGATCGCCGTGCGCGACTTCGACCCCGAGGGTGCCGACGGCCGGGAGAACTCCGCGACCGCAGGGCTGGCGACCGACGGTGACCCCCTCACGGCCTGGCGGACCAGCCGGTACGGCGCCGCGCATCTCGGGGGCATCAAGGGCGGGGTCGGCCTGCTGGTCGACCTGGGCTCGGTGCGCCAGGTCTCCCGGGTCGACCTGGGTCTGCTCGGCACGGGAACGGGCGTCGAGCTGCGCACCGCGGGGATCGCCACCGACCCGCCGCAGGACCCCGCCGGTTTCGGTGTCGTGGCCACCGTTGCCGACGCCGGCGCCGACACGTCGCTGCGGCCGGCGTCACCGGTGCTCGCCCGTTACCTGCTCGTGTGGCTGACCGACCTACCCCGCGACGGCGCCTGGTACCGCGGCGGCATCCGGACGCTCGACGTCCGCGGGTGAGGCAGGAGGCGGCCGGTCCCGCCACCGCCCCCGGCGCCAGCGACGCGGAGCTGCTGCGGGCCCACGTCGACGGGGACCCCGACGCCTTCGCGGAGCTGGTCCGACGCCACCGCGACCGCCTGTGGGCGGTTGCGCTGCGCACGCTGGGAGAACCGGAGGAGGCCGCCGACGCACTCCAGGACGCGCTCCTGTCCGCGTTCCGCCGCGCGGACACCTTCCGCGGGGAGGCCGCCGTCACCACCTGGCTGCACCGGATCGTGGTGAACGCCTGCCTGGACCGGCTCCGCCGACGACGCGCCCGCCGGACGGAGCCGCTGCCGGACGACCTCGACCGGGAGACCGCCTACCCGGGTGCCGACGACGTGGCCGACCGCGTCGTCGTCAGCCTGGACGTCCAGGCCGCGCTGGCGACGCTGCCCCCGGAGCAGCGCGCCGCCCTGGTGCTGGTGGACCTGCAGGGTTTCCCGGTCGCGGATGCGGCAGCGGTGCTCGACTGCCCCGTCGGGACGGTGAAGAGCCGCTGCGCCCGCGCGCGGGCCCGCCTCACGCCCCTGCTGGTGCACCTGACGAACGCTCCGTCCCACCCACCCGCAGCCCCCGGAACCGCAGCCCCCGAACCCGCAGTCCCCGAACCGGCAGCCCCCGGAACCGGCGGGGCCCATCCGTGCGTCCCACCGGCGGGGGGCGCGACAGCCGCGCCCGGCGGGGCGACTGTCGGAGCCGACCGGAAGGGTGTGTCGTGACCGACGGGACACCCGACACGCCGCCCGTCCGCCCGGGTCCGCCCGACGCGGGGGGGAGACCGGACATCGCAACGGTCGCCGACGCCCTCGCGGGTGCCCTCACCCCCGCGGCCGGGGCGGACCTGGACGCACTGCTCGCCGCCGACCCCGTCGCGCGTGCCGTGTACTCCCGGCACGCGGAGTCCCTGGCGGCGACCTCCCGGCTGCTCGTCGCCCAACCGGCGCCGGCGATGCCTCCGGTCGTCGCCGATGCACTCGACGCGGCCGTTCGCGCCGCCGCCGCGGCGCGCCGTCCGGTCAGCGCCCCCGCAGCCGGACCGCGCCGGGCCCGGGGGTCGACCCGCCGGTACGCGACGAACCTCGCCCTGGCGGCGGTCGTGGTCGGTGGCCTCGTCCTGACGGGCACCCAGCTGGCCAGGCCGGGCGTCAGCCGAAGCGAGAGCACGGCCGGGTCCGCAGCCGCCGGCACCACTGCGGCCACGGCGGCACCGGACGTCGGGCCCACCTCCGGCGCTGCCGTACCAGCGCAACCGGGGCCGCGGGCATCCCGTCGGTCACCCGCCGGTGGCGCCGCCGTCGAACCCGGGCCCACGGTCCTGCCCGGCGCGGCCGCCGGCGGCCCCGGCGCGGCGACCCTCTCGGCGGGCCTCTCGGCGGCCCAGCTCCCCGTGGCGGCCCGGGCCCTCGTGGCGGACGGTGCGGCCGCCAGGACGTCGTGCCCCTCCCGACCCGGGACCCGGGCCGTGCTCCGCCGGGTCGGCTACGGCGGGGCACCGGCCTGGTTGGCCGTGACGGCGCGCGGGGACGTGCTGCTGGCCGAGGTGACGCGCACCGTCTGCGGCCCGGCGCTGGTCACCCGGACGGTCCCCGCCCGCTGACCGACCCGGGGAACGGCCGGGCCCCGGCAACGGCCCACCCGGGGAATGGCCGACCCGCGCGACCCGTTCTGGAAACCGCGGGTCGCACCGGATCCCCGCTCCACGCGTTCAGGAGGACAGGACCCATGACCGACGGCATCCACGACGTGGTCATCGTGGGATCCGGCCCCGCGGGTTACACGGCGGCCGTCTACGCCGCGCGGGCCGACCTGCGTCCCGTCGTGCTGGAGGGCTCGGTCACCGCGGGCGGGGCACTCATGAACACGACCGAGGTGGAGAACTTCCCCGGATTCCCGACTGGGGTCCAGGGGCCGGACCTGATGTCCTCGTTCCGCGCACAGGCGGAGCGTTTCGGCGCTCGGCTGGTGCGTGACGACGCGGTGTCGATGGATCTGCGCGGCCCGGTCAAGGCCGTGCGCACCGTCGACGGGGAGTTCCGGGCCCGGGCGGTCGTGCTGGCAACCGGCTCCAGCTACAAGAGTCTCGGCCTGCCCGAGGAGTCCCGCCTGTCCGGGCACGGCGTGAGCTGGTGCGCGACGTGCGATGGTTTCTTCTTCCGCGACCAGGACATCGCCGTGGTCGGTGGCGGAGACTCCGCGCTGGAGGAGGCCACCTTCCTCGCGCGATTCGCCAGGTCGGTGACCGTGGTGCACCGGCGCGGTGGCCTGCGCGCCAGCCGCGCCATGCAGCGCCGGGCCCAGGACGAGCCCAAGATCTCCTTCGCCTGGCACAGCGAGGTGACGGCGATCCACGGCGCCGACTCCGTGACCGGCATCGCGCTGCGAGACACCCGCACCGGAGAGGTCCACGACCTCGCGGTGACGGGCGTCTTCGTCGCGATCGGGCACGAGCCGCGATCGGAACTCGTCCGCGGCCAGGTGGCACTGGACGAGTCCGGGTACGTCCGCACCCGAGCGGGCAGCACCGCCACCGACCTGGACGGCGTCTTCGCCTGCGGAGACCTCGTCGACCACACCTACCGGCAGGCGATCACCGCAGCCGGTTCCGGGTGCGCGGCGGCTCTGGACGCCGAACGGTGGCTGGCAGCGCGCAGCGACTTCACCCCGGCCGTCGCGGTGGAGGAGTCGACCGATGCCCGCGTGATCGTCGACGCCACCAGGGGACGCGCAGCCGTCCCCGCCTGACCACACACCGATCCGTCACGGCCCACCGAACGATCCGTAACGCCCACCGAAACGAGAGGAACCCCGATGAGTGTCACCCCCGTGACCGACGCGCAGTTCACCACCGATGTCCTCGGAGCCGACAAGCCCGTCTTGGTCGACTTCTGGGCCGAATGGTGCGGTCCCTGCCGCGCCGTCAGCCCCATCGTCGACGAGATCGCCGGTGCCAACGGCGACAAGATGGAGTTCCGCACGATGAACGTCGACGAGAACCCGCAGACCCCGTCGACCTACCGCATCACCTCGATCCCGACGCTGAACGTCTACCGCGGCGGGGAGCTGGTCAAGACGATCGTCGGCGCCAAGCCGAAGTCGGCGCTGCTCGCCGACCTCGCCGAGTTTCTCTGAGCAGTGGCCGACGGGTCCGCCGGACCCGCACGCGACCGCCCGGGACGCCATCGCGTCCCGGGCGGTCGTGTCCCGCGGCCGTGTCGCCCTACGATGTCGCGACGTCCCGACCCCAGGAACGCGCAGCCCCCCGTGCACATCCGGTGACGCAGCGCACTCACCGACCCGGAGGACGACCCGCGTGAGCCAGACACCGCTCGACGGCGAGCGCCCGGACGACCGGTCCGCGCCGCCGGACGCCGTCGGCCGTCTCGTCGAGCTGGGCCTGCTCGCCCTGCCGCAGGCAGGCCGGCCGGCCGCCGACAGCGAGGCCGTCGCGGCCGCTGTCCGCCGTTTCCAGCAGGATCGCGGCCTGACTGCGTCCGGTCGGCTGGACCCGACCACGCGCACCCATCTGGACGAGGCACGCTGGGCCCTGGGGGACCGGGTCCTGTGGTTCGCGGCCGGCCACCCCTTCACCGGCGACGACGTCACCGGTCTGCAGCACCGCCTCCTGGACTTTGGTTTCGACGTCGGTCGCGTCGACGGCTGGTTCGGGCCGCGCACCGACGGCTGCCTGCGGGACTTCCAGGCCAACTACGGACTGCCGGTCGACGGCACGTGCGGGCCGGCCACGTTCTCCGCGCTCCGCAGGCTGTCGCGACCCCGGGTCACCGGGGGGCGCCCGGACGCGTTGCGCGAGATGGAGCAGCTGCGCCGGGCCGGGCCAGCACTCACCGGGAAGGTCGTGGTCGTCGACCCCGGCCACGGCGGGGCGGACGGCGGCGGCAGCGGCTGGGGGCTCGTGGAGGCCGACGTGGCCCTGGACCTGGCCAACCGCGTCGTGGGCCGCCTCCGGGCCGTTGGGGTGACCGCCTACCTGACCCGGTCGGAACTGGCCGCGGACGAGGTGTTGGACGAGGCCGACCGTGCCACGTTCGCCAACGAGACCCGTGCCGACCTCGTGCTGTCGCTGCACACCAGCGCACACCGTGACCCTGCCGCGAACGGTGTCTCCACCTACCACCACGGGAGCCCGACGCGTGGCACGACGTCCACGACCGCGGAACGCCTCGCCGGGCTGGTCCACCGCGAACTGCTCGCTCGGGTGGGGTTCCGGGACTGCCGGGTGCACTCCAGCGCCGTGGACCTGCTCCGGTACGCCGTGATGCCCGCGGTGCGGGTCGACGTCGGGTACGTGACGAGCCCGGTGGACTCCGCGGCCCTGGCCGACGAAGCGGTCCTCGACACGATCGCGGACGCACTGGTGGTCGCCGTCCAGCGGGTCTACCTGCCGCCCGAGGCCGACGCCCCGACCGGCATGCTCCGCGTGTCCGAGCTCGCGGGCTGACACCCCGGCCGACCTCGTCCCCACCGACCGTGAACGGGCGAGGTCGACACAGCCGACCGTGGTACCGGCGAGGTCGACACAGCCGACCGTGGTACCGGCGAGGTCCACACAGCCGACAGGGTCGCCCGACTCAGTAGGGTGCCGTGCATGACGAGCGCTCCCCCGCAGCGCCGGCCCGAGCGGCCCTTGACCCCCCGGGAACAGTCCCGGGAGCTGGCGCCGCTTCGGCAGCTCTCGTTCAGCGCCTCCGAGGTCATCGGCCTAGTCCTGATCAGCGTGGGCGCGTTCGCGGTACCGGTCGTCCTCCCGTCGATCGGTCTGCTGCTGCTGTGGCGCTCCCGCACGTGGCGTCGTGCGGACAAGGGGATCGTCACCGCCCTGGTGGTGCTGCCGATGTTCCTGGCGGCCGGGACCGTCGGTTTCGTCTCCCTGCTGCACTCCTGGAACTTCGGGTGAGGGTCAGCCCGACCACGGCCGGTCGGCCAGGCGGCCGGTGACGCTCGCCCGCTACTACCCGTACCTGGTCTTCGCCTCGACGGCGTTGGGCACGGTCGCGGTGGTCTACCTGCTGGTGCTGCGCGTCGTCCGGGACCGCCGGGGCCGCTGAGCCCGTCCGGGGCCGCCCCTCGGCGATAGCGTGGCCGGATGACGGCAGGCAGCCAGGCCCCGGGCGCGAGTGGCCGCCCACGTGCCGAGGTCCCCGACGGCCCGGTCGCCGGCACGGCTCGTCCCGGTCCACGGATCGCCGGACTGGACCCGCTGCCGGGAGGCCCCCCGGCGCAGGCCGGCAGTCGGCTGGACGACTACCTCCCGCGGTACTCGGCGCGCGCCCACGGGATGACCAGCAGTGAGATCCGCGCCCTGTTCTCCGTGGCCAGCCGACCGGAGGTGGTGTCACTGGCCGGCGGGATGCCCAACCTGGGCAACCTGCCGCTGGACGTCATCGGGACCCTCGCCGGTGAGCTCATCGCCGGGTACGGGACCGCGGCGCTGCAGTACGGCTCCGGCCAGGGCGAGCCGGCGATGCGCGAGGCGATCTGCGAGGTCATGCGGGTCACCGGGGTCACCGGGCACCCCGACGATGTGACGGTGACCGTCGGGTCCCAGCAGGCACTGGACCTGCTCACCCGGGTCTTCTGCGACCCGGGTGACGTGGTCGTCGCCGAGGGACCGAGCTACGTCGGGGCACTGGGGGTCTTCCGCGGGTACCAGGCGCAGGTCGTGCACGTGGCGATGGACCACCGCGGCCTCGTCCCGGCACTGCTCGACAACGCCCTGCGGACGTTGAAGGCGGCCGGGCGGCGAGTCAAGTTCCTGTACACGATCCCCAGCCACCACAACCCGGCCGGGGTCTCGATGGACGCCGCCCGTCGCGCCGAGATCGCCCGGATCTGCTCCGCGCACGACGTCTTCATCATCGAGGACGACCCCTACGGCCTGCTGGGCCTGGACGGCGTGCAGCACCGCCCGATCCGGGCCGACAATCCCGACAACGTCATCTACCTCGGCTCGTTCTCCAAGACCTTCGCCCCCGGGGTCAGGGTCGGCTGGGCCCTGACGCCGCACGCCGTCCGGGAGAAGCTGGTCCTCGCGCAGGAGTCCGCGACCCTGTGCCCGCCCGTGCTCTCTCAGCACCTGGTGACCACCTACCTCGCTCATCACGACTGGCTGGGGCAGGTGAAGACGTTCCGGGAGATGTACCGCGAGCGCCGCGACGCGATGCTCGGAGCGCTGGCCGAGACGATGCCGGCCATCAGCCCGGAGATCACGTGGACGCGTCCCGACGGCGGGTTCTACGTCTGGCTGCAGCTGCCCCCGGGGGTGGACGCGAAGGCAATGCTGCCGCGGGCGTTGCGAGCCCGGGTCGCCTACGTCTCCGGGACCGCGTTCTACGCCGACGGCTTCGGGTCCCGGTACCTGCGCCTGTCCTACTGCTACCCGACCCCGGAGCGGATCCGGGAGGGAGTGCACCGGTTGGCCCGAGTGCTCGCCGAGGAACTGGACGTCCGACGGCTGTTCGGTGCTGGCGCCGCCGCCGAGTCAGCCCAGTCCGCCCGGTCCGCCCTCTCCGGCCTCTCCGGCCCGGCCGGACTGGCAACGCCCGGACCGGACGCGCCGTGACGGACGTCGGCCGGGTGTTCGTGGTGGCCGGCGGCCTGTC
>JAABUQ010002660.1_pt1 | contig 34816 bp, 47 predicted proteins | sample 5560001 | NCBI WGS metagenome assembly JAABUQ01 (sample SAMN10711888, study PRJNA513371) | rock metagenome | isolation source: Antarctica rocks | place: Antarctica: Victoria Land, Finger Mt nord | collected 2015-12-18
AGGCAAGGCCCGTGCGCTTGCAACAGGCACCGCATCGAGGGGCGGCACGGGCAGCCGCCAGGCGTTCCGGCACAACCGGTTCTTTGTTCATTTTGCCCCCCTACCCCTACGAGACACAGCCGACCGTGCAGGAGCACCCCCCGGGGTCACAGTGCCGGCGATCACCGCCTGCCCGCCGCTTTCCACCGTTGTATGCTGCACCGTGACCACCTGCCGATTGCCATTTCTCAGGCGATCCAGCACCGCCATGCCCTGCGCGAAAGCGGACATCACACGTGCGCCGACCGCGGCAGAACGCTGGGCTTCCAAGAGCGCGCCCGCATTCAGCGTTGGAGCGGCTTGATGCCGATGCAGGTCGTTTGCCGAAGCGGTAAACAGGCTCATAGCGAGCTGATGCGCGGCAGCGAGCTGATGCGACAGCATCCGCTCCCCACCGTTCGACGCGCCCACGTCCTGCGCCAACTCGACGGCCATGTTCAGCACGTCGGCGTTCTGCGCCAGGCGCAGGCGGTCCAGGCTGGCATCAGCGGCCAGGACCGGAGAAGGCGCGGCCACCACCCGTTCCATTTCCCGAATGCGCCAGGAATGATCGCCGTTCTCTGGCGGCGCAGTCTCCCCGCCCTGGCCCTGTTGTAGATGCGGCAGGCCACGGGCCACCGGATCGCGCAATGATGCCGCCAAGGCTTCAAGCCCGCTGGCTTCTGCATTGACCCGAGCTGCCCATGACGGGTCGGCGCCGTCGATAGCAGAAGCCCGTTTAGCCATAGCCATGCACTCGAACATTTCGGCATCACCAGCGGTCAGGCCAGCAAGGTCCGGCTGTACCGGGGCATCGGGAGCAGGCTCGACGGCCTCGACCACGACGACGGGCGCATTCAGGACGACAGGCGCGTCAATCACCTGGTCAGCAGCCTTCGGGGCGTGCTCGACCAACCAGTTGATGCGAGCAGCAACGGGGTCCGGCGTGGCCTGCGTTGGCTGGTGTCTGCAATTACGCATGGCCATCCCCCACCACAACGATTTCAGGTGTCATCGCCTCAGCTCCCTGTCTGACGCCGCAGTCGGCGCACGGTGGACCAGCCAAGGCGGCACCACCTCGACCTCAATCAGCACGTAGCCACGTCCCTGCGGATCGGCGCAGTGAGCCAAGCGGTGCCCGAACCCGCCGTGCCGATGCCGCTGGCCGCAGTAGGGGCACAGCAGGGCGGTGCCGCCGCCGGGTTCCAGGTAAGCCGCGACTTTTTTGTGTAGCGCCGGCACGTCGCAGGCCATGAACGGCGCAGGCGCAGCCCATGCCATATCCGTAGGTTCGGCATCGTTCCAATCAGCCAGCTCCCAGCCATCCGGCTCCTCGACCGGCGGGCGATCCCATGCGGGGTGCCCAGGTGGCGGTTCATCATCGGCAGCAGACGGCGATGGAGGTGGTGGGCGAGGTGACAGGGTGCTGGCCTGGGCGAGCATGAAGCCCCTGCTACGCGGGTCACCAGCAAGCAAAAATCGCAGTGTTGCAGATGTTGCTTGCGCGTGCGGGGCACAAAGAATGAGGGAGTGGAGATGAGGAAAAAGGGTCAAAAGGGTAATTTCTGTAGTCATGCGCACGCAAGCAACATCTGCAACATCTAGAGGCCAGACCACTCTCACGACTCCTGTTGCAGGAGCAACCTGTTGCAAATGTTGCAGCCACCCCATTCCCAGGAGTGCTGCCAGAGGCGTCAAACGGCCCGATCTCGGGAAACCGGCTTGCAACATCTGCAACATCAGGCGTTCGTCCCATCGCCCCGCCGCTTTCGTAGCGCGTCCACATGGGCCGCTAGGTTCTCCCGGGCTTCGTCCCGCCGTCGCCGCTCGTGTTCCGCCTTGGCCGCGAACAGGACATGCGCGGCCGGGTTCACCTTCCACGCACTGACCGGCTTCACGGGATTGCTGGGCGGCTCCGGTTCCAGCCACCCCACCGTGACCAAGGACGCCATCACTTCCGCCAGCTCGCTGCGCATCTCAGGGGAGCGCAGCGCCCCGTAGGCTTGCACCACGTCGCGCGTGGTGATGCGTTCCATCCGGTGCGCTAGGATGAACCCGGCAACCCATCCCGCGTGTCCTGTCTGCGCCGTCGAGAACATGACCGCGTCAGCCCGCAGCGTGTGCGGCAGCACGATGTCCAGCATGAACTCGGCGGCACGCCTGGCAGTCTCTACAGGGATGACCAGCGTGCAGGGGCCTATGTCACCGGCTGCGTTGGCATCTGCCACGTCAATCAGGTGAAAGGCCAGCGCCACCCGGGCGAACAGGCCGGGCCACTTGCCGAAGGCGGACTTGAGGCGGGCTGCAGTGTCCGGCAGCGCCGCCATAGCACGGGCCATCCGGTCCACGCCCTCCCGATGCTGGTGCGCGTCGGCGTGAAACACGACAGCCTGCGTATGCTCGCCATCCGCAGTCCGCGGGGGCTGCATCGCTGCCAGCGCCGGAAACAAACCGGCATAGCGCTGCTGGGCCTCCTTATCCGGGGCCTGGTCCAGACCGGGCCGTTGCGCCCCGGGCACGGCATACAAGAACCGCTGTAATAGGCCATCGTCGGCGGCATCCTTGGCAATGCGCTGGATGGGACCGGGCTGGATGCCGCCCAAGAAGCAGGCGGACCAGTTGGGGACGGTGAACGTCCCACGCATGATCCGGTCAATCGTGAATGGGCCGCCGTTGAACAGGCGCAGGTATGCTCCCCGATCCCCACCACCCTTACCGCCGGCCTTGTAGCGGTCCAAGTTACCAAAAAATTCGCTCATCTCGTCATGACGCGACAGCACCTTGCCAGCCGGCGCACGTTGTTTGGCTTCGTCATCGTCCCGCAGCACTTCCGAGATGGCTTCCACGGTGGCACCCTCGATCAGGTAGCGGTCAAGACGAGGGTGGGGCGGCTCTGGTGTCCCGCCGGTTTTGTCCGCCTTGGCCTCCCTCAGCCGTTGCTTGTAGAGGCGCATCGCTTCTGCATGGCGCCGCCGGGCATCGGCATCCAGCTTGTCAATCGGGCGGGTACAGGCCGCGATCACGGGCGATTTCAGAATGGACGGGTCGCCCACGATGGCACCCCATAGACGGGGGTTTTCCGACCAGGTGAAGTCATGGCGCTTGGGCTGGAGGCGCCACGCGTCGGACAGGACGGATGCACACGCGACAATGCAACCCAACGCAACAGATACCGGGTCAACCCCCATGCGCTCGGCCGTATCTGCCACGAAAGGCGACAGTGCCGCCGGGATATGCCCGGCGTGCAGCTCGGGCGGTGCTGTGTCTGCATCGGTCAGAAAGTCTAAAGGTCGCGGCCAGCCGCCTCCGTCTGCGGCTGGCTTCTGTTCGGTGCCGGGAGCGGCAGGTTCTCCCAGCTTCGCCCTGGCCGTGCTGACGGCGCGTGGTATGTCGTCATACCGAGACTGCCATCGGCCGGGCTGTGCCGCTCCATCCTTCATGTCGCGGACGGTCTCAGGGACAGCCTGCATGATGCCCCGAAGTGTTTCGACGGCCTGCCCGTCCGGCATCCCCGCTTTCAGGTAACGCATAGCAAGGCTGACCAGGGGCGCATGGTATTCCCCGCCGGCCAGAACCTCCCCGATCAATGCAGACATGGCCCGCGCTTCGCCGCCACTTTCTGACGAGGCGGAAGCCTGCGCGTTGCTGGCTCCCGAAAGGGGCGGAACTGCGCCAGCCGCCTCGCCAAGCCGCTCAAGGGCGTCATCAAGGTTAAGCTCAGCGTCAGATAGGTGGACGATGCGCGCTAGCCGCGGCTTAGCCTTTCGATGCCAAGAACCCGGCCAGCGAATTGGGTGGACGATGGGCTTGTTGCTGGCATCGCCGCCCACAAGGACCGCTGCTAGGGTTCGTGCCCGTTTCAGTTTGCGGTGTTCGTCCGCCGTCCGCGTCGGCTCGTTTAACCGCCAGTGCAGGTGCAGCTTGTCCTGGATTTCGCCCGTCTCAGGGTCCAGCCACTCTCCGCCCGACGCGACAACGACGGTTGCCGGGCCGATCAGCCTTTCCAGCTTGGCGCGGGCCGCAGCCGGGGTCCGATCGCATTCGACGGACAAAGCCAACCCGTTTGCAAGGGCCTCCTCCGTCGCTTCGTCCGCGCTGTTGAACGTTGCCAAAGGCGGCGCAAACACCACGGGTCGGACAACTCGTGTGCAGCGGGCGGCCTGGCTTTCCAGCGCCGGAACCAGTGCGGACAAATCGCTCCCGATCCGGTGCCCGTAACGAAAGAACACCTCGGACTTGTCATCGTAAAAAGCCCGGGCGGAAAGGAATGTCCCTGCCTCGGCATATCTGCATGTCGCATCGAGGAACACAGCAAGCTGCTTTCCATCAACCGCCAGATTCGGCACCGCGTTCATGCGTTTACCGCCCGCGCCCGGAACCGCGCCGCGTCCTTTCGCAACAATTCGCCCAATTCTGGATCGCCTTCCGCATCACACGTCCGGGCCGCTCGCTCCAGGAGCCAGGCTAAGCCAAGCACGCTTCGGGGGGTCATGGTGAAGTTGCTCATCGGGATGTCCAGCGCGCCGCGCGCCCGCATCGGCGTGTTCATGCCCTGCCCCCGCTGGTATTTGTGACCGTGACCGGCCGGACGTTCGGCCAGATGCGGGCCACCGCTACCCGTGCAGCCACCTGGATGGCGCCGAAGTCCGGCCCGCACGTGGTGCAAATCGCCATGGCAAGTCCCTGCGCTGCATCGTCGCGGGCGGGCCGAGCAATGATGATTGAGAACCGACCACCCCGTAGCCCGCGAGGACAGGCGCTGCACAACATTTGTCTCCGGCGAGGTGCGGCCTGGATACTGGCAACCGTGTCGTTGACCAGCCGGAGGGTTTGCGCGGCTTCGTCGCTGCCCGCCATGGCGTCCAAGATCAGCGCCGGCAGGTCGGTGCGCTGGATGACCTGCAACTCCAGCAGGCCGCAGGCTTCATCGTTGACGCGCTGGATGCCGTCCCGAAGCGCGCTCACTGCATCGCGCTCCGCTTTATCGACGGATGCGGACAGCCCGCTGGCGGCTGCATCGTCAGCCCCCGCGCGCTGACCGCCCACTGCTCCGCCGCTGCCTGCCACGCCGCAATGTTGGCCGAGCTGCACTCGACCATCACGACCCGCCGGTGGACGGCGGTTAGGGCGAGAACGTGTTCGTAATGCTCCGGCCGGCCCGCCCCGCCGTGGACGACGATGAACCGCGCCCAGCGCAGAACCCGTGGCGCGACGGCCCAGGTGTCCGGGCCGTCCGGCGTCGCGTGGTCGTCATCACCGAGCAACGCAAGGGCCGGTAGGCGCGCCATCGCCGCCCACTGTTTGAACAACCGCGCCGACGAGTGCCGGTGCATTTCCAAATGGGCGATCTGCCCGTGGTAGAGGGATTGCAGAAAAGGTATGCGGTGCACGATGCCGGCGGCCTGCAACCGGGCGATGGCCGGCGGAATGTCGTCCCAGCAGTTGATTTTGAGGAAGGCCGCGCTCACTGCCCAGCCTCCCGCAGCTCGGCCGCGCGGTGTGCCAGGCGTTCTGCTGCAGCTATGTGCCCGTGCGCCAGCTCGATGCCGGCCTCTAGGTCAAAGCGTCGGGCCAGCATCGGCTTTGCGACTTGGCCGGTGGTGTTCAGGATGGATCGCGCGTGACGCTGCGACGCACCTGTGGTATCCGCGATCTCGCGCATGGATATGTCCGCGTGCCCCAACCGCCCGGCGGGGTGCGCGGACGACTCCGCTAGGCTGCGGCGAGGCCGGCGGGGATCGTCAGGCCCAGCACGGCAGCAACCGCCGGCAGGTCAGCATCCGCGACATAGCGCCGTCCGTTCCGCTGCACGGTCGGCAATTTCCCATCAAGCGCCAGCAGGTAACACTTACGGTAACCCGGCCCAGGGTTGCCGGTCAGGATGCGGAGCTTAGCCGCCAGGTCCGGCAGCGGCGTGAGTTGTTCGGCCATGATGTAGGTCCTTCCGGTGACGATTGGGGGAGGGACCAGGGCCATGGCTTAGCGATGCTTGAGAAATCTCTCTCTCTCGCGTATCTTCCGGGGCGGAGACCGCCGGGGCTGCTAAGCCTTGGTCCTGGAGACGAGTACGCGGCGCCCTGGCAGGGGCGCCGTTCTCGTTTGTGGTGGCTGGTGCCGGCATGTACGTCGCCACATCCAGCGCAAGGGGTGGCGCAACCTGCGCCTGGGCGGTTTTCAAAAGCGTGGCCAGCATCGTGATGTGCTGCCCTGTTATCAAAGCGACATGTTGCATAGGCGCTACAGGCGCAGAAGTATCAATCTTTTTTGCTTCGGCACTCTCAATTCGTGGAGCGGCAAGCGCGTAGGAATCGAGTACCCAACTCTCTTCCAGCCCATTTATTGCGGTAAGCCGCGAAATCTTGGCCAGCGCAGGCCCACCTAGATAAATTTCGGCCTTGAAACTGTGATGGACGTATTTATGAAATTCATCGTTCCAATGCTGTGAGACGAAGCTGACGATATCAAGTAGGGCATCAAAGAAGGTCCAGTCCTTTTGTTCCGCCGTTGGGCCAAGCTTACCGCCCAATACTTTGTCACGTTTAAGAGAAAGGGAGCGCGGCTGATAGTGTTCTATTTGTGTTTCACGGTATTCGAACCGTGACTGACTTAGCTTCAGATTGCCATACAGCGGCACTTTCACCGCTGCGTTCTTGGGATCGCCTATAACGCCCGAAAGAAGCGTGCTGGCCAGCCATTCGGGCGTCATGTCCATGTGGCGGACACCGCGCCCGAGTGCGGTGCTGAACCGACCGGGCGCATCGTTCACCATTCGAGCGTGATGTTCCCACGTCACGCGGGTTTCACCCGTGGACTCGGCTAGGAACTCTAGGGCTGGACCCCGGGTGGCCATGGACGACTCGACACCTCCACTCTCCCTCTCACCGTAGAGCCGAGCCACGATGCGGTCAACATGTGATTGGATACAATACAACCAAGGCTGGCATGGATTTGGCAGCACTGACAGCGTAACAACCTCGCCAAGTCATCGCACCCGCCGAACCACGTCCGTGCAGGCCCGAATACTGCCATCCCCCAAGTCCCCACGCCGCCTTGGCCGCAGAAGCACGCGGGGACTGTCTGGGGACTTTGCCAGGACTGCTAGCGAGTTTCCGTAATCGGTATTCTGCGTTGCTGCGATGCAGCATGGGTCGCCCCAGCGCCGACGGGGCCGGGCGGCCCCGCCCGCTAGTCGCGCCCGAACCCGCGCGGCGGCTCCACCCCCTCCAGCTCGGACAAGTCGAGACCGCACACCGTCGCCAGTGCCTTGGCGGTGGCGCTGTCCCTGAGGCTCTAGGGCAGGCTGTCGAGCCAGTCTTGGTAGCCCGCCTGTAACTCGATCAGCTCGGCCACGGCATTCCGCGGGTCGAAGAATGACTCGGGCTAGGTGTATGCGCCCAAAACCTGAGATGAAGGTCACCAAACCTTGCACGGCTGATGACGTTGCTGAGTTCCCGCGCTTCCGCTTGTTCCCTTGTGGCCCGCATCTCAAGCAGGCCGCCGATGATGTTGCCGCATGGATTGCAGGCACCCCAACCTACACCGGGTCTGCCCTGCGGTGAGGCAGGCGGCGCTTACGTTTCTTCACGAAATGTCACCGTTTCGTTTTGAACTTGCCAAATCTCTTAGCTGAACGCTTCGCCCTCGTTGCAGCGGGTCAGGGTGGTGTCTTACTTCCTGGAATGAATCTTGGTAAGAGCGCGCACCTTCGGCCAAGCGGCCCAGGGCGGGGAGCACCATGTTGGACGCAGCGGCGGGACAGGCAGGAAGCGCCGGGCAGATGGGGGCCCAGCCCGGCGTGCGCCTGCAGCGCGTGATCCTGGACCGTCCGGCACCCTTGCGGGATCTCTACTGGCGTGTCCGCGGCGACGCCCGTCTGCAGGCGGATGGCGCCCTGTGGATTGAGCCTGGCGCTAGCGTGGCCTTCGACACCTACTTCAACGCCCTGTTCGAGCATCACTGGCGCCTGCACACCCGGGCGGTGTCTTTCACCCTGCAGGTCGAGATCGAGGGACGTGCCAAGCTGCAGTTGTGGCGCATGACGCAGCATGGCGGCCAAACGCTGTTGCATGAGGCTGAGGTGGACGGCGCCGCCGAAATCCACTTACCGCACGACGCTCCCAACTTCCGCCAGGCCGGCATGGTCTGGTTCGAGCTGACCGCCGCGGCTGGCCCGGCCGTGCTGCGCCGGGCAGAATGGTTCGCGTCCGACGCCGCGCCGGAGCCGGTCGGGCTTGCCGTCGCGATCTGCACCTTCAACCGTGAGGCCGACGTTGCCGGCGTGCTGGCCGCCATCGCCGGCGATGCAGCGCTCTGCGGCACCGGAGGCAGCGTCGCGCGCGTGTTCGTGGTCAACCAGGGCCGGCCCGGCCTGCTGGCGCACCCGGACGTGGCAGCGCCGGCGGCCCGGCTCGGCGACAAGCTGTGCGTGATCGAGCAGGGCAATTTCGGCGGCGCCGGCGGCTTTGGCCGGGGACTGCTGGAGGCGCTGGACGACGACGTCGTCACCCATGTCGCCTTCCTCGACGACGACGTGCGCATCGAGCCGGAAAGCCTGCTCCGCATGGCCGCCTTCTTCGCCCTGGCCCGGCGGACGCTATGCCTGGGCGGCCACATGCTGGACTCCGTCCGCCCGACCAACCTGTATGAGGGCGGAGCCATCGTGCAGGACAACTGGGTGCCGCGCGCGCTCAATCACCAGCTTGACCTGCGCTCACGCGAGGTCCTGGCCGGGCTGACGGACGTGCAGGCGATGCACTATAGCGGCTGGTGGTTCTTCGGCTTCCCCAAGCACCTTGCCGTCGAGCATGGGATGCCGCTGCCGTGCTTTATCCGGGGCGACGACGTGGAGTGGGGGATGCGGCTGTACGGCCGCGGCGTGCCGACCGTGCCGCTGCCGGGCGTCGCAATTTGGCACGAGCCGTTCTACCTCAAGGGCCACGGCTGGCAGCTGTATTATGAGACGCGCAACGCCTTGATCTGCGCGGCCCTACACATGAACTTTTCGCCCCGGCATGCCGCGGGCCAGATGCTGACGCAGCTGATGACCCACCTGCTCACCTACCGCTACTACAGCGCCGCGCTGATCGTGAAGGCGGTGGAGGATTTCCTGCGCGGCCCGGCCATCCTGGACGCCGACCCGCAGGTGCTGCACGCGGCGGTAGGCAAGCTACGCAGCCTCCATCCCGAGGGGACTGTGAGCCGCGACGTGGTGCTGTGGGATGCGCCCGTGTCCGCCACGCCCCATTCACGGGTGCGGACCGCGGCGGCGCTCGGCAAGGTCTTGTGGCGGAACTGGGCGACGCCCTCGTCCACGACGGCCCGGCCGCGGCGGTTGGCCCTGCGCGACCTCGTGTGGTTCCGGATGCCGGGCTCCGACGCCCTGGCCGTCGAAACTCATTGGGAACGGGAGTTGCCGTTGTTCCGGCGGGACCGGGCGCAGTTCCGGACGCTGCTGCGGGCCGGGCTACGCGCCGTGCGGGCGCTGTATTCTGCGGCGCCGGGGCTCCGCGCGGCGTGGCACCAGGAAGCGCCGCGGATCACCTCGGTTGCCTACTGGCGCGCCTATCTGGGATTGCCGCGGCGCGGCTGACCAGAACCAGACGACGCTTGCGGGCCTGTCAAATGGCGGACCGGAGGGCATGTGCTGCGAGGCTCCGCACGGCGGCGCGAACCTAGAGGGCCGGCGCTGACGTGTCAGCAAGGCCCGCAGTGAATTGGGAGCAAACCTTGGACGTTTCCGTCATCTGTCCGGTGTTCAACACCCCTCCCAGCGTGCTCGCCGCAGCCATACGTTCGGTCCTCAGCCAAGCCGGCCCGCATGAGGTCGAGCTGATCTTGGTCAATGACTGCTCGACCGACCCGGCGACCGCAGCCGCGCTGCGCGACGCGACCGATAGGGATGTCCGGGTTCAGGTGATCAACCAGGACAGCAACACGGGGCCGGCGCGGGCGCGTTCCGTAGGCGTCGCCCGCGCTAAGCATGACTGGGTCAGCTTCATCGACTCCGATGACCTTTGGCCCGACGGCAAGCTTGATCAGGCAGCCACGGTCCTGGAGGAATGGCCAGACTCGCGCTGGATCAGCGGCAGCTTCGCCACCCTGCTTTCCGACGGAAGCTTGCGGGCTGCCCAAAGGCTGACGGTCAAATGCCAGGCAGCACAGGCCGGCCACACTGCCCAGCGCCTGCAAACGCCGGAGTCCACCCGCGCCTTGGTCGGATCCTGGCACCCGCTCGGCACCAGCCTGTTCCGCCGCCACCTGATCACGGATGCCGGCGACTTCGACCCGCGCCTGACCTATGGCGAGGATTGGCTGCTTACCCTGCGCATCTCGCTGCTGACCCCGATCGACTACATCGACGCCGAAACGTATGTGCTTCGCCGTCAGGGCGCCAGCCTCATGCGCTCGCCGCGCCGCCTGTCGGCCAAGGCGGTCGAGGGCCTATTGGCTGCCCGCCGTGACCCGGCGCTTCGCGCCGTGCGCCGGGAACTGCGCTGGCTCGTCTACGGCGGCTACAAGGAGGTCGCCATGAATAACGCCTTGAACGGGCGGAAGCTTAGGGGGCTGGGGTTTGCCCTGCTCGCGCTGTCCGTTGATCCGCGCGAGGTCGGAGAATTGCTAATGTTCCTGCGGCTGCTGCCACGGACTGGGTCCGCCCTGGCAGGTGGCTTTCAGTGCTATAGCACGGCTGAGCAGTTGGATTTGCCTGGCATTCAAGTGCTGGAATAAGGCCATATCAAACCCTCAGACCCACCCCTTTCAGGATGTTTCAGTAGGCGCCGGTCGCTGGCAGGAACCGGCAAGAACGGGTTGGAACACAGCCCGCCAGGCCTCACCTCCGTTGCACGCTGTTCGGACGGGTGCCCCATGGGCTTTGAGATGCTGACCAAAAACGAAGCCGCCAGCCGTGCGCGCATCTCCCGGCGGTTCTTGGATAAGCGAATCCAGGCCGGCGACGGTCCGGAGGTTCTGCACATCGGCCGCCGTGTGCTCGTCCGATCCGACGCTTTGCATGAGGTGCCGGCTCTGGAATCGGCTCCGGTCTAGGTGGTTTGCGCTCGGTCTTCAAAGCCGGCCATTATGAGGTTGCCTAGCACGCGCCCACTTATGACGAAAAAAGGGGTACCATGTTCAAATCACCACTTTCGCCAGAAGAAATCCAAGAGATAGGCAGGATTTTCTTTGAAGGGGGAAGCATCCCGCAAGCGGATTGGGAAAAATTGTCGGACGCTGACAAAGTCGCAGTCAATGACGAGGCTGAGCGTCTGGAAGAGGAAGCCGAAGAAAACCCGGAACCCCCTGTCCCCGATGAGGAAACTCCTACACCTAAAATCTAGTCTTTCTCCTGTTCTACGGGCGCCTCAAACCCTTGCGTGCGTATGCCGCCTGCCAGCCCCGCAAGGGCGGCGGCAGCAACGAGCGCAGGCGGTGGCTCCCGCATCCGGCCTGCTGCGTCGGCAAGGCGCATCCAGACTGCCAGCGCGTCCGGTGTCTCTCCTTTGGCGCGCACAGCCGCGGCCTCCCGGTCAATGATCGCACGGGCTTCAAGGTCTGTCCCTTCGCCGGCAGCGTAGCGGCCCCGCCAGGCGCTCAGGATGTAGGGTGGCAAGTTGCCGAGCTGCTGGCGAAGGGTCGGTGTTCCGTGGGCATCAGATGGCATCCGGCTAGGCTAGTGGCTGCCACCGCCGCCGTCTCCCCCGCCGCAATCACCGCCATGCCCACCATGTCCGGCGCCGTGGCCACAACTATGCCCGCCGTCACCGGAGATTGCATAACAGCCGCCGAACCCGTCCCGCCACGGCCTGCCATGCTTATCAAGACCGACGTAGGGGCTGGCCGCCTCCCGCTCCTTCACCAGCTCGCGACTGATCCAGATGACCGTCATCAGGACGGCGAGGCTGATCAGGATCAGGATCATGCTGTTTCTCCCTGGTACGCCATGCTGGCCCTACCGACGGTTAGACTGTCAAGCGTTGCCGCATTGCAAGGCCGCTCCCCGTCGCTTTCGCGCTAGACTTGCTCGTGGACTAGGGGCCAGAACAGTGCCAGACTGGTGCCATGCCAACCATACGACGCAACGTCTATTTGAGCGAGCCGCAAGACGCATACCTCTCTGCGGAAGCCGAGCGCCTGGGCATCTCTATCACCGAGTTACTGCGGCGGATCGTTGACCAGCATCGCGAGAAAGAGGCTACCGACACGAAGCCGCGGAAGGCCGAACGATGACGCCAGCCATCGCCGACACGATGCGCGTCCTGGTTTCCGCGAACGAGAAGGGCGGGGTCGGCAAAACGACCCTTGCTTTCCATGCTGCGCACAAGCTGTCCGAGAAGCGCCGGGTTCTGGTCATTGACCTTGACCAGCAGCAGAGCGCCTTGACCGAACCCATGCGGGCCTATGCATCGCCCATCGACGCGATCAGCATGTTCGCAGAGCCAACCGTCATTCCCAGCATCGGGCCGATCACCCTTGCAGCCCGCACCCGCCAGCTTGAGGCGCTGGAGCGCGAGGACCCGGCGGAGATGGCCGAGACGTTCCGCGCGTCCCTGCGACTCTGCGCCGAGCACTACGATGCCGTCGTGATCGACACCCCGCCGGCCTTCGGCGTGCGGACCTCCGCGGCGCTGCTGGCCGCCGACCTGGTGATCGCGCCCATCGAGTTGAACGAGGCCAGCCTTGAGGCAGTCCAGAGCGTGGTGGACACCATTACGGCGGTGTGCAGCCACTATGGCAAGCCCTGGCCTGACCTGACCCGACAGCGCCCCTTGCTGGTCAGCCGCTACGATACCCACTCACCGCGGCAGCGCGCCTTGTTCGAGGACCTATCGCATAAGGTCGGCCGCATCGTGGTCGAGGGCGCCATCGTCTCCCGCGATGCCTATGCCCGGTATCGCGCCGACGCGTGCCCCGTCTGGAACATGCGCGACCGCGCTGGCCGGATGAGCAGCAGCATCAAGCAGGCCGCCGACGAGATGCGCGCCGTGTTGAGCGAGATCGAGCGCATGATGGAGTTCGCCTGATGAGCAGCGCAGCCATTTCCCGCTTCGGCGGATCGGTCCTGGACCGCCTGGATGCCAAGGTCGCGGTGCGGCCGGGCGTAGCCCAGGCAACCCGTCTGTCGCTGGACCTGATAGACGAGGACCCGGCCCAGCCGCGGCGCGAGTTCGACCCGGCCAGGCTTGAGCAGATCGCTGCCAGCATCCGCATGGTGGGCGTTCTGCAGCCCGTTGGCGTCGTCCAGGCCGCGCAGGGGCGCTACCTACTCCGGTGGGGTGCGCGTCGGCTGCGGGCGTCCAAGCTGGCCGGGCTGTCCGATATCCCTGCCGTGCTGGTCGGTGCGCAACAGACCGGCCTTGAGGCCCAGGTGATCGAGAACCAGCACAGGGCCTCTAACACCGATACGGAGCTTGCCGCGGCCATCACGACCCTGACCGAACGGGGCATGAAGAACGCCGAGATCGCGACCGTGCTGGCGCTGCCCGATCCACAGTCGCTCAGATACTACCGCGCACTGGCCCGGCTGGACGAGACGGCGCCCCCGCTGGTCACATGGATCAACCGTGCCAGCGCCCGAGCGATCTACGAGATGAACGCTGCATGGCAGCGTGCGACGTCGGAGCAAAGGGCCGCCCTGGCGGCTGACCTTGAGCGCATCGAGGAACTGACCGTCACGGAAGGGCGGCGACTGATTGCAGCCCATGCCGGCCCTACCGTCCCGCCGCACGCCGAACCTCCCACGAGGAAGGACCCCGCCACCGTCAGCAAGGCCGCAGAAGCCGACACCGATGCCGACAGGGTTGCCCGGGTGCGCGCCTGGCTTGCGGACACCGCCCGCCCCCGTCCTCCGCTCAGCATCTGAAAGGAGCCTGCTATGGACCCGCTCCCCGTCACCCGCCAGCGCCGATCACGCCCCGTCCCGCCCTTCGTCGGCGTTGTCCTGCGAGGTGCCGGAGGGTTCGCCCGTGCGATGGCAGACGAAGCGGGCGTCCTCGTCCTGGCTGTGGTCGAGTTGGTTGCCCGCCTGGTTTGGGTGGTCGGCGCGATGGCTTTCGTCGGGGGCGCCGGGATGTCCCTCGCCTTCTGGTTCAACTCGATGCCAGCGGATGCCTGGCGTGCGACCTATGGGGGCGGCCTGGCCTTGGCCTTGATGGTGGGGGCCCGGTTCATCGTCAACGCGTGCACACGGTACAGGTCCAGAGGGGCAGACTTCTAAGTCTGGATCGGAAACATGCCAGCGTTTGGCCCAGACGACCCGGTTGTGAGCGTGAAGGGCCACGTCCGGCGCAGCGTCCGTGATCGCCTTGCCGCCTATGCCCGTTCTGTCGGCCAGACGCCGGCCTCGCTGATCCGCATGTTCGCTGAGCAGGTGGCGGGCGAGGTGCCGAGCGCCCCGGCAGCCGGATCAAGCCAGAAGATCACGCTGCGGCTGCGCGATGATGTGCGGCGCCGGCTACGCGAGCAGGCCGCTGCGAACCAGACGACGCCGACTGCCTGGGCCGGGGCGATGCTGGAAGCGCAGCTTTGCGGACGCTTGCGCTGGGCCGAACCACAGATGGACGAGCTGCGTGCCGCCCGGGTCCTGCTGGCCGACCTTCGGGACCGGGCGAGTGACGCGGCTGCCGGTGACCAGGTGGCAAAGGCAATGCGCCTGGTCGATGCGGCCATAGCCGGGCAGGCGGCGTATTGGGGTGCTACAGCCTCAGCCGCATCTCCGGCAGGGCCACGTCCTGCAGCTCATGCCGCTGCGCCAGGATACGCTGGACCTTCTCACGCCGGGGCGTCGCGTCTGCCGTGACGCCATGCTGCCGCAGCGAGTGGGCGAACGTCTCGCGCCATGCCTGGACCTCTTGGGGCGCCGCCTCGACGCGGTAGCCGTTGACCTGCACGGCTCTGACGGCGACGTGGCTATGGAAGTGGCTCCGGTCGGCGTGCTGGACTGCGAACCATTCCGTCGTGGGGCTGATGTGCTGCCGCGCCCATGCGCGTGTCGCTTCAACCACCGCATCGTGGGGCGTCCCTGTAGGCATAGACAGCACCACGCCGAGCGATTGGGTGGGGCAGGACGTGCGCCGGGCATAGGCGGCATTGTCTGCCACCCAGCGGTCCCGCAGCGCCCGCATATCGTCCAGGCCCTGCAAGATGCGCCCGTTGGATAGCTCCCCCGCCAGCTCCCCCTTGCGGGTGTTGTAGGAAAGCTGGGCAGCCAGCGCGGACGGGTTGCGGGTGCGCCCGGTCACGCGGATGATGACCTCCCGGGACTGCTGGGCTATGCCGGACTTGCCAGCCCGCCAGACCTTACGCCCGCCGGCGTCCGACCCTGCATTGACCTTGCGGGGCAGCTCCCATCCGCTGCTGCTCAAAGCCGCATGGAGGGCCGGGGCACCTCGACCTTCGGCGGCTGCATCCGTTCGCGTTCCTCGGCCTGCTTTTCCTGCACATAGCTGACGTAGCCGTGCTTCTGGCCAAGCTCGGGATTGGCCTTGGCCCATGTCTCGTAGCTGCGTTCCGCGCTGGCCTTTGCCTTGGGCGACAGGCCCTCGTAGCCTTCGGTTTGTGTGGTCCAGCCCTCCGCGGTGCCTGGGCGCTGTGCCCGGGCCTGAGAGAACGTGCGCTCATTGTGGCGTTGAGCCATGCCGGCGGTTGGGGATGGTGCCTCGAAAGGTCGCGGCGTCTCGATGCCCTGCAAGCGGTCAATGCGGCGCTGCTCGGCCTGGTGCCGATCCTCCCGGGTTGGCGTATACCCTTCGGCCCGCATCCCGCGGGCGGTGGCCTCAATCCAGGTGTGCCTTGCAACTTGCAGGTCGCCGCTGATCTGCACGTCATTCCAGCCGCGGGATGCCGCGATGTCCAGCATTGCGCCTATCGTGCGACCGTCCCGCAACACGCCTTGGATGCGCTGGTCGTTGGCACGCATGGCAAGCTGGCCGTCGTGCTTCTGGTAGTATTCGCGCTCCCCCCGCACCGTGCGGACCTCGTAGCGGCCCGCGATGCTGGGCGGGTCCTGGGGGTTAGGCGGGGCAGGGGCTTCGCCGCGGCGGCTGATCTCGAACGCGCGGCCGGGGGAACCGTCCTGTTCGGGGATCGGCTGCCTGGACGACAGGCCTTTCAGCTTGTCATCCATCAGCCGGACTTCTGCGGCTTCCAGGGCGGCGGCCAGCAATCGGCTCTGCTCGGGATGCTTGGCGATCGCTGCCATGCTCTGCTCCACGTCCTCCTGCCAGCGCAGGGTGTTGAGGTCGCGCAACGTCCTGGCCCCGGCGAACTGGCTTTCCAGCGACTGGCGTACTTCCTGCGCCTGCTCGGTTGTGATCCTGTCCTCTGCCCCCGGCCTGCGGTCCTGCACCTGCCGAACCATCGCCTGCATCTGGTCCAGGTCGTGCAGGGGCGGAGGCTTGCCGGCCATGATGTGGATTTCCGGGGGTAGCAGCACCGGCCCGTCCAGGCGTTCGCGGTCCTTGAGAGCCTGCGAGGCATAGTCCTTGAGGCCGGGGACGTCGGCGCCGGCCGGCTGCCGATCCTCCAGCACCCGGGAAAGCGCCTGATGGACGATGCTGGCGTCAAGGCCCAGCGCCTGCTGTTGCTGCGCCGCGCCTTCCAGCATCTGCCGCTCCTGGGGCGACTGGCCGGGAAGAAAGGGCAGCGCGCGCTCAAGCGTGTCGAAGGACCCGGTGCGCTGCGCTTGACGCTGCAGGATGTCGGCAACGCGGTCGCCTATCCTGATCTGGTCGGCGGGATCCAGATGCTCCAGCGCCGCCCGTATCGCGTCCGGGTCAGCCTTGGTGTTGCGGGCGATCTTCACGACCTGGCCGACGAGCTGCGTTTCCGCAAGCTCGATGGCGTTGGCAGCAGCCAGCGGGTCGCGGGCCGTGGTTTCGCTCATGGCTTGCGCCCTTTCAAGGTCGGGAGGTTATGGATCACACGGTCGATCTGCGCCCTGGCCGCGGCCGGCGACTGGCCGAACTGCGCCAGGTCAACCGTGTTCCGGGTGGCGGCAAGCAGCGTGGCCTCCGCCTGTGCCACGCTCATCTCAAGTTCGGCGCTTTCCTTCCGGGGCCGGGCCTTGGCTTTCGCCTTCGCTTTGGGCGCTGCCGAGGGATCAGCCCGTGCACTGTGCACGGGCTGCGGTCCATCGTGGGAAGGTGGGGGAGGGGCAGGCTGTACACTGTGCACGGGCTCCGGCCCGTCATCAGTGTCATCGTAGCGCAGTTCCACCGGGATCGCGGCGATGGCCGGCGGGGCGCGCAGGCGGTTCTTGAACGGCGGCTGGTCGTAGTAGCGGATGCGCCGGGCCAGGGCGCCAGGCATCCCCCCGTGCAGGATGATGCACTTGTCCTCGGGAAGCTGCGTCACCTCGTAAGCCGTCATCAGCCGCCGCTCGGTAGCGGAGCTGCTGACGTTGCCCTTGAACAGGTCCGAGAAGCCGCCGAACGCGGAGGCGGAGCTGCCCTGGCGCTTTCCTTTGATCGTGCCTAGCCGGCGGCTGATCTTCTCGGCAAGGTCGATGTCATCCGGCGCCAGGCACAGCTCGACCTTGCAGTTGTCCATGATCTTGCGGGCGCCCGCGGCCTTGTAGATGTCCTCCAACTGCGCCGGGGTCTGCACGATGGGGATGAGGCGCACCCCGTAGCCGGCGATGTAGCCGAACGCCTCGACGATCTTCTCGGACGCGCCCAGCAAGGGGAACTCGTCCAAGACCATGTTGACCTCAAGCCGGGCCTCCGGGTCCGTGCCCGGCGGCACCCGGGCCGTCAGGTCAAAAAACTGCGCGAACAGCAGCGTCAGCAGAGGCTGCAGGATGGCGATGTCGTTGGGCGCGACGCCGACATAGAGAGCCGTGCGCTCGTGGCGCAGCCTGTCCAGGCGGAAGGTGTTGCCCGACGTGGCCGCAACCACGCGCGGGTTCGAGAAGATGCCGAGATAGCTCTTGATCGTCCGCTTGATGCCGTCCAGCAGGTCGGCGTTGCCGCTGGTGAACTCGCGCAGGTTGTCGGCGCAGGGCTTGGAATAGGGCCGGCCAGCCTGGCGCCGGGCATTCAGCGCCGCGGCGATGTGTGACGGGCCATCCCCACGGGAGAGCAGCGCGACCGCCGCAGGGATCGTGAAGTCGGCGCCCTCCGTCTCTGACAGGAAGGCGAGGACCGCGGTGTAGGCCGTGCGGGCGATGCGGTTCCAGAACTGCTGCTGGCCTTTGCCGGCAGGTATCTGCGCGTGGACGACGGCCTCGATGTCCCCCCAGGTGTCCACGGAGGGCGAGCCGTCAGGCATGCGCCGCACGTAGCTGCACGGGTTATACTGCGCCGTCTGGCCGGTGGGGGACAGCGGGGCGAACAGCACGACGTTGGCGCCCTGCCCTGCCTGCCACCCCGCCGTGGCCGCGAATGCCTCGAACTTCGGGTCGAAGAAGATCAGCGACATGGGGTCGGCGGTCAGGCCGGACGGGATCACGGTGCCGACGCCCTTGCCGCTCTGCGTCGGCGCATAGACGATCATGTGCTTGCGCTGCTTGCCGGCCAGCCGCACGAAGCGGCCTCGCACCCGGGCCAGGTAAAGCCCCCGCAGCGAACTGAACCCCACCTTGTGCAGATCGCGCCAGGATGCCCATCGGGCGTTGTCATGGGCAATCCGGGGGGCGACGTGCCGGGCGAACAGGCCGGCGCCGATGGCCAGGGGGATGCCGGTGGACACCAGGGCTGACAGGCGCAGGCCGCGCTCGACCAGCGCGTTGACGGCGGGAGCCTTGGAGGGGTCAGGATACCATTCGCGGTAGGCCCACCATTCCACCAGCGGCCAGCCGGCGTGCGGCCGGCCCAGGTAGGTCAGCAGCACCAGGCTTGAGACGGTGGACCACAGCAAGGCGGCCAGCAGCAGGGCCATGATGCCGGCCAGCACCTTCGCCGGCAGCGGCCAGTCGGAAAGTGCCGCGATCATGCGGACACCATGCGGTCGGCGTCGGCTGTCTCCCCCAGCTCCAGCACCTCGACCAGCCGGTAGCGGACGCGCTCCCCGGCCTGCTTGGGCAGGAAGCGCCGGCAGCACAGCACATGGGACACGTACTGGCGCAGCTCGCGGTGCACGTCCTCAATACTCATACTGCGCCCGGCCTCGCTCTGCCGGATCATGCTTTCCATGCTGTTGAGCGCCTTGCGGGCGTTGGGCGCGTGGACCGTGGTGATGCCAGGCGTGCCGATCTTGAGGCAGCGCAGCAGCGACCAGGCATCGCCGCCGGCCCTGATCTCTTGGAAGCAGAGCCAGTCCGGCCGCAACTGCATGGCGTCTTGCACGCGCCTGGTAGCGCTGTCCGGGTCGGCTTCATCGAAAAACAGGCTGACCCAATTCCTCTGCGGCAGGTTCTGCCACTCGGACGAGCCCTCAATGGTGACGACGCGCAGCTCCAGCGGGATCGCGCGCACCAGGGCCTCCGCCATCGTGGTCTTGCTCTCGCCGATGCCGCCGGTGACGATGGTGGTCCTGCCGGCGCCGATGACGTCCTCGGAGAAGTAGCGCACCCAGTCCACTGCCGGATTGAGCATGTCGAAATAGCCGCGCTCAGCGAGCCATTGCAGCGTGGGCACGAAGGACAGCGCCCGGCGCCGGATCGTCAGCCCCACCGTCCCTTCCGGCACGGCAGGCGGAAGCATGATCTTCACGCGCTGGCCGTCCGGCAGGGTGCTGGCGCATGACGGGACGCCGTTGCCGACGTTCTTGCCACCCATGCGCGCCGCCAGGATGGCGATGGCTTCCAGCCGGTCATAGGTCAGCCCCGGCGCGTCGTGCCAGGACCAGAACCCATCTTGCTCGACGCCGATGCGGCCGGGTTCGTTGACGACAACCTCCGTCGTCGCGGGATGCGCTAGGGCGGCGTCCATATCCCCGAGCAGGTGGCGAAGGGTCGCCTCGCCGGCCCTCATCGCACGGCCTCGAACCGTAGCGCCCCGAGGTGGACAGGGGCCGTCACAAGGATCTGGATTTCCTCCCCCTGGTTCTTGTGGAACACCGGGGGCAGGTTGACCGTGCTGGACAGCACCTGGTTGACCACGCCCTCTGTGTCGCTGGTATTGAACTGCACTCCGTTGCTGCGGCTGCGGAGTGCTGCGGACGGAAGTGCGATGGCCGAGAGCGCGGCATCGGTGATGATGGCGTTGCCGACCCGCTCCCAGAACCGGGTGTCAACGTGCCCGTCCATGCCGATGCGGCCGAGCGGGTCAGTCATCGGTGCCCCGCCGAGGGGCACCGCAAGGCCGTCCGAACGCCAGGCGGTGGCTGCCATCGCCATCATGCGCCCCTGGCCCACGGTGAGAGGCTGGTAATTGCCGATGATCGGGGTGCCGGCCGGCAGCAGCTCCGCCAACCCGTCCCAGCTCATCACGGGCCGGGACACGCTGCACACCAGCGGCCCGGCATGGGTGCCGTCAATGGCCTGCGTGAGCGTGCAGCCGATGCGGGTGGTCGGCTTAAGGGTCCGGCCTAGGTCGCCGATGACGACGGCCTCTCCACCTTCAATTTGCGCGGGCTTGTAAGTCACGCCGCCCCGCGGTGCGGAGGTTGGCGCGGCCTGACCGGGCTGTTCTGCGTCCCGGCGGGAAGCGGCTCCCGCAGAGGATGTGTTGTAGTGCGTCACCATCGGGCCGATCGCGGCGGCCGGCGCGGCACTGGCAATGGGCGCAGCCGGGGCATCCATCGGCGGGGACCACAGCCGCTGCGTCACGGGCAGGATGGGTGCAGCGGGGGCTTCAACCACGGCGTCAGGCTTGGAGGTCACACGCCGGACCGTGATGGCCTTCGGGTCAATCGGGTCGAGGTCGGCCGGTGGGGGCTGGTGCCCGAACACCGCCCACAACACGCCGACACCACCCAGAGCCAAGACGGCGCTCAGAACGATGGTTGGGCTGGCGCTGCGGCGCAGTGCGCTGCGGCTGGTGACAACCGGGTTGGTGCCGCTCATTGCCGCGCTCCCGCGTCGGCGCGCAACCGGGTCCGCACGCGCGGGGACACGGTGCCGGTGCCGGGGTCCAGGCCAATCGGGTTGAACGACACGTCGAACATGTCGGCGACCAGGTTGCCGCGCCGGATGCGCCAGAACTGCGATGTGGCAGGCACGATCACGAGGCCAGGCCGGTCAGGGGACGGTGCCTGGGTAACAGACTGCTCAGTCCCGTCTGGGTTGATAACGAACACCGCGGCGGGAGGCATCTGTCCAGGCCACAGGAAGCTGGTAGCCGCTCCGGTGTCGCAGGCCGCAGTGGGCAGCACCGTGGCGTTCCCGCGCCACATGAAGTTGCAGCGGCGTCGCTGGGCGGCGGCGTCGCTGGCGAGCATAGCACGGGCGCGAGCTTCCCCCGCGCCTTCCGCACGCATCGCCCTCTGCGCCCGCCAGGCTGCAATGGCGGCGCTGCGCTTGACTCCGGCAGCCTCGACCTTGGCAGCGGCCTCCGCCTGGGCATAGGTCACGGCGACGGTCAGGTAGGGAACGACCGGGGCGGGGGCGCCAATGCCGGACGAGGGGTCATTGCTCGCCACGCGCTGATCGCCGGGCATGGAGGTCGGCTTGACGCCTTCGGCAGCGGCGGTCAGCTCAAACGTGTAGCGCCGGGTTTTGCCGTCCGGCAGGTATGTAACGACATGGGCAACGGTGGTCGGCGCCCCGGCATCCGGCGCCACCGCGAAAGAGTGCCCGGCGGCATCGTGGTGCCAGGCCTTGGAGACGATGCTGACATCGAACTTGGTTTCGTCCGGTGACAGCACGATCTGGGTTTCACCGACTGCGGGCGCGATGATCTGGATCACGTCATTCGGGGAATAGGGAACTTGCAGCACGCGCAGTTCGCCTGGGGTGGTCGGCGTCGGCACCTGGAGCGCGAGCGCATGGGTGGATACGGCGGTGCAGGCCAGCAGCATTGTGGCGGCGCGGATCATGGGGTCGGCTCCCTATCAAGAGGGCGTGCATAGGCGGAGATGACGATGCCGGCGGGGTTGCAGGGCTGGATGGCCTGCTTGTCCTTCCGCACCGTGAAGCGTGCAGTGCCGGTCACGACCGGGTTTGCTGCATTCAGGCCTTTGTCCTGCCAGGAGAACGGCACGGCGACGCGCCGAGCGCCCCCGGCTGTCATCCCATCGGTCGTAGCGGAGCTGGTGACCGTCACATCGCGCCAGCCGCGGTGAGCGCGGGCGAACACCTGCTGGGGGGCGGTCCTGGCGTTGTTATACCACTCGGCAAACCGGGCTTGCTCGTCCGGGTCGCTCATGCAGGCGACGGCCTGGAATGCAGCATCGGCGTCGGCATCGTTCCACCCTTCGCGCATCTGCACGTAGCGTTCGAGGAACCAGTTATCGACAGACGCCGGCAGGTCCATCTTCACGTCGCGGATGTCCTGCAGCACTCGCGTCGTGCCGGTGACAGGGTCGGCGATCAGGATGCCCCAATGCTCCGTGTGACGGCCGACAAGGACAGCGAGGGACAGGCCCAGCGCGGCCGTAGCGGCAGCCATGGAGACGAACCCCCACCGCCAGCCGTTGGCCTCCCTGCGCGCCGCCTTGAGAGCGTCCACCGCATAGGAATTGGCTTCCTCGACATAGGCCTCGAAGGCGTCTGGCGAGACGTGCGGCTGCGGCAGCTCAATGCCATGAGCGGCGCCGTCCATCAGCCGGGCGCCTTGGGCATCACAGGCGCGGTGGCAAGCGCCGGGTCTATGTCCCATTGCCCGGCATTGAGGACGTGCCAGGCACCGGATGGCACCGGCGCTCCCGTGTCGCCGGCGCATCCGGCGAGGGTCATCAACGTGAGCAGGGCGGCGAGGCGGGACGTCATGGGTTGGGTCCAGTCATGGCAGGTTGTGCGCGGGAAAGGGTCGGACCGGGCGGGCTGACTTGTGCGGGGCCGGCCACGCGGCGGTAAGCGGCCTGGGCGCTTTGGCTCGCAATGCCGCCGGCCGTGCCCAGGACTGCACGCCCGCCCTTGGCGACGGCGCCATAGGTGGCGGCGACCAGCAGGTTGGGGGCGAAATGGATGCCGCCGCACAGCGACGCTGCGGCTGCTGGCAGCTTGCTGGCCCACCAGCCGCACAGGGCGAACACCGCGATCGCCGCGAACATCATGGCCATGCGTTGCGAGAAGTCGGCGCCGTTGCCGACGGCCATTGCCCCGACGATGGCCGTCTCGGCGCCGACCAGCAGCGAGGTCAGGAGGATGGACAGCCCTTGCAGCACGACGGCTGACAGGGCGCAGCCGATCCACGCCGAGAACATCGGCCGGGTCGGCGCGAAGAAGGCGCAAGGGATGAATATTGGTCCCAAGGCCACGTAGATGACCGCCATGATGTGGCCGAGCAGCCAGATGCCGTAGCCAGCCAGGACAGCGGGCAGGGCGACCAAGAAGAACAGCATCACGAGCAGCAGCAGGGGGTTCCACCTGGACAGTTCGTTCCAGATGGACAGCCCGCCCTTGACCGCCTGGTTCCAGACGACATCGTAGGCCGCGGCATCTGTGGCGACGCCAACGCCTGAGTTGACCAGGGACGTGATGTAGCCAGGCATGGCGACGAGCACGCCGTCCCGCACCAGCCACGAATAGGTAGAGGCCGACACCACCACCGAGAAGAAGGCCAGCTTGGCGACCAGCTTGCCAAAGCCCTGCGCCGGGTGCGGATACCAGCCCGCGGCGATGCCCATGCCGTAGAGCGCAATGGCGATGGTGCCGAAGGCCAGCACGACGGCCCCGGCCTGCGTTAGCCCCGTGCCAAGGATAGCGTCCAGCGACCCCATCAGCGGCTTGTCGATAAGCTGCGTGAAGAAGGCAAAGACCGCGTTGGCCTTAAAGGTCGGGTTCATGGCCTAACGGGTTCCAGGGCGTCCATCGGACATGATGGAGGGGGTGCAGGTCGCCGCCGGATCGGATGCGCTGCGCCAGGGCCGCAGCTTAGAGACGTCCATCCAGCCGATCTGCCCATCCAGGTGCAGCACCTTGGTGTAACCGTTCATGGTCTGCGGCGGGCTGGCCACGATCATGGTGGCGCTGGCGATCCCAAGGCGGGGGGCGCTGGGGCTGGGCAACACCAGAACCGGGGGTGCGGCATCGGGGGATTGCAGCGCCATGCAGACGTAGCCGGGAATGGGCTGCACGGCGGTCAGGCCGGCAGCCAAGGCCGCAACGGGCGCCAGCAAGGCTGCGGCAAGGATGAAGCGGCGCATGGGAACTGTCCTTTCAGGTTGACCTGAGGCCGAGCAGCACGGGCGCGGTAGCGGCATCGCCCAGCTTGCTGGAGATGCCGGCCCGCCACTGGCCGACCGTCGTGACGCCTGGCGTTATGCCGTTGGATTGCAGGGTGCCGGCGCTGTAGCTGGACAGGACGGAACTCATGGGCGTGGCATTGTCGGCGCGGGCTAGCGCCACGCCGTAGCCCTGGCCGAAATTGTAGGCGCCGCGCACGTCCATGACGGTGGGGTTGGCGATGCCGGACTGTTGCAGGGTCAGTGCCGCCGATTTCAGCTCCTGCGCCGCGGCGATGCTCTCTGTAGCCGGGTTCATCTTCCCGGCCAGGTCGGTGCTTTGCCCAGCGGCGCGCATCGCGGCCTGATACGTCCCGTCCGTCATCTGGAACGCACCATTGACCGTGCTTCCCGCCTTAGCCGACACGTTCTGACAGCCGCTTTCAAGGACGCATGTGGCAGCAACCGCATTGGGATTGACCCCAAGGCCGGTAGCATTATCCGCGGCCTGCTGGCCCCAGCTTTGGGCCTCCATGGTGCCCAACGAGGCCGTGGCACCCCCTGCGCTGGCAGCTCCGCCAGCCCCTGTGACAAGGTTGGAACCGGATGCCATGACGTTGGTGACGCCGGCCGTGGGCGGCGGACAGCTTGCCCCACCAGAGCCGTTGTAGAAGGCGATCAGCGCCTCGATGCAGCGCCGGTCCTGCTCGTCCGTGCGCTGTGCGCGCACCTGCTGCTGCGTCTGCGCCATGACGGCCACGGCTTGAAGCTGCTGCTGCTGCGAGGCGATGTCGCTCTGCACGAGGGCCGTCTGCGCCTTCAACTGCTCCACTTCCGCGGGATCGCTGGCGGTTTGGGCACGAGCGCGCAGCCCCGCCAGTTGCGTCAGGCGGTCGGCGCTGGCCTGGTAGGAGTGCTGGGCAAGCGCCTGGATGCCGGCCAGGCTGTTGGCGTTGGTCATCATGTCCTGGGCGCGCCAATCACCGCCGGAAGGCGTGTAAACGTGGTTGGCCGAGGCGTTACCGGTGTAGAGGCCGGACAGGGCCGACGAGATGCCGGACATGCCGCCGGTGCCCGATATCAGGTTCTGCACGGCGTAAGGGTTGACCGGCATGGGGTTCTGGATGCCCACCATGTTCAGTGCGGCCATCGCCGACCCCATGTCGCGCACGCCGGTGATGGCCTGGTAAGCCGTCATCAGTTGCTGCAACTGCGCCTCCATGGCGGCAAGCTGCGACCCCCAGCGCGCAAGCGTCTCAAGATGTTCGCCAGCCTGTTGGGCGATGCTGGCGCCATCAATCACCGGAAGGCCGCCGCTGCGGGCGGGCCATGGCAGCGCGAGCAGGGCGACAGACGAGGCGAGAGCAAGGCGGCGGATCATGCTGCGTCCTCCAAGGGGTGCCAGGCTCCGCGCAGGCTGGCCTCGAATGCCGGAAGGCGGCGGCGGCGGTGAAACTCCGCGAACAGGGCGTCCACATCCGCGCCGGGCATCTCGGCAGCTATGGCGTCCATCAGGTCCACCGTTTCGGTGCGGGCCGACAGCGTGGCAATAATGTCGTCCATGCCTTCCAGGCAGAGCTGGACGGGTACGTAGGAGGTCCCCTGCTTGAGCAGGAACCGTCCACGGCCCCCACCAGACAGGCCGCTCTTGACCAGCCGGAACGCCTGGCCCGGCACGTCCTCCGGATTGGTGCCGGCGCCCTCGACGGGGACGCCGTGCGGGAAGCCAAGCCCCTTCGGCCCGAAGTCCGACCAGGTGGCGCCGCCGTTGGGAAAATGCATCTGCGTCAGGCACTGCTCGCGGATGGTGTGCGCGATGTCGCTGGCCATCAGGGCGGAGCCGACCGATTGCGTAACTAACCACATGCCGCAGTTCTGCTTGCGGAAGGTGGCCAGGCCGTTCTGGATCAAGCCGCGGAAGGCCGCGTTGGTCAGGCTCTTCCAGAACTCGTCTATGGCGACGATCATCCGCCGGCCGTCCACCATCTTGCCGACGCGGTGGAACAGATAGCTCTGGATCGGGCCGCAGGCTTCGCGGTGGTCCATGTATCGCGTCTGGTCGAACCCGATGATCTGGGCGTCAAGGCGGATGCGATCGCGGGCGTTGTCCAGCACCCAGCCCAGCTCGTGGCCCGCGCACCAGCGACGCAGCCGTGCCCCGGTGCCGTCGGCGCCTGCACCCAGGAAGGCCCGCACCTCGTTGAACGACCGCAGCGCAGGCGGCAGGCCCATCACGGTCCGCAGCGCCAGGTCGATGCGGTGCTCGTCCTCGGGCAGCAGCGCCGGTCCCTCGTCGGCCAGGATCAGGCTGCGGACCAGGGCGTTGAGATACGCCATGTCGCCCGGGTTGTAGCCGTCCAGCGCCTTGAGGGGCGCGAGGCCGGTGTCCTCGCCCACGCGGATTTCAATATAGGCGCCGCCCATCCGCATGACGAACAGCTTGGCGCCGCGGTCCTTATCCCACAGCACGACCTGCGCGCCGGCCCGCTCCATCAGCCATCCCAGCAGCGCCAAGAGGACGGTCGTCTTGCCGCTGCCGTTCGGCCCCGTGATGAACAGGTGCGGCACGTCCCCTGGCCGCCCATCCTCGGACGTGTGGGGGTTCCAGTAGTAGGGCGTGCCCCCGTTGGTGGTCAGCAGCGCAGCGAAGTCGCACCAGCGCCCGCCGCGCCAGCCGCGGGGGAAGTTGTGTAGCGGGGCAGCGGCAGCGAAGTTGCGGGTTGTCCAGGGCGCAGAGCGGGGGTGCAGCCCTTCCGTCCCAGGCACCTGGCCGAAGTATGCGGCTTCCAGATCCCAATCCAGGCGAGCCACGATGGCACCGGACGCCCGCAAGTCGTCATCGGCCGCGGCAGCGGCGACCGTCAATGACTGCTCGTCCTCCGCCAGCACCATCAAGGTCAGGTTGTGGACGCCGAAGCCGTAAAAGCGCTCCTGCAGGTCGTTGGCGGCGAGGGCCAGCGCATCCTTCTGCTTGAACGCCGGGTCGTTGGCGCTGACGAACTGGTTGGTGGTGCGGCTTACGATCGCCTGGCTTTCGTGCAGCCGCATCTCTCCGAAGCTCTGCGAGAACACCAGGCGGTAAGGGGCGGCCAGCAGGACGTTGAACATGCCGGCGGCGGTTTCAGCCGGGTAGGTCGAGAGGCCGAACAGGGCGGCCAGGTCAGTCCTGCCGGCGTGGTGAAGCTCGACCACCTTGTCGCCGCGTATGACGGGGCGGTGAGTGCAGATAGACAGCGCCAGTCGCCCGCGAGGCAGGGGGACCTTCCTGCGCCGACCCGTCAGGATCAAGCTGTGCGCCTCCGCGATCTCGGAGAACAGCGTCCGACCCTCCGTCCGCAGGGCGAGCAGGCGCGTTGCCCCCAGGTTGGCGCGCACCGTGCCGATGACATGCTCCAGAGCGTCAAGGTCGGCCTGGTCAACCGGCTGCGGCGTGCGCGTCACGGCCCGCTTGGCCCGACCTGAAAGCGTAGGGGGGCGGATCGTGACGCCCAACAGCAGGGTGTTGGTCCAGAGATGACCCTGATCGACCAGCCGGTAGCGGTAGGCGGCATCAAGCTCAGCCACGAACGGGATGCGCGCCTTTACGGCGGGGTAATCGCCCCGGTCCGCTTCGGTATGGACTAGGTGCTTGGTGACAGTCAGGCGGGCGCGCAGGTTGAGCGTGCGATGCAGGCTGCACAGCGCTTCGTGCTGACCAGCCAGCGCATCACCGTCCAAGTCGGGGCAGAAGGCCCAACGACGCGAAAACGTACGGTAGCGGCTTGCACGCAATGTTATGGGTCGAGGTAGGCGTTGCAGCAAACCCATGATCCAGCAAGGCCCGGCCGAGATGAGATAGGCCGAGACGCTGGTATTGCACGCAGTGTCATTCCCCGCGTTAGACCCCTCTTTTGCTGCGTGCAATACACCGGCCCCGACGGCGATATCGCGGCCATTCCGCCTTGCACGGCATGACTGCACGCAGCAAACAAGCAGTTCAGACCGATAGCAGAATGGAATCAGCTCTTTTCGCTCGAAATCGGCAGGATCTCGCCCGTGTTCTCGTTTCTTACCGTACGTTTTCGCAGCGATGGGCCTTCTGACCCAAGTCCTCCCAGCGGGCGCCGTCAACCTCGAACATCGCGTGGACCGACCCGTCGATGTTCCGAATGATGTGCGGCCGGACGTGGGAGAACTGCGGCAGATATTCGGTGACGCTGCGCTCGCGTCCGATCTTCCCCCACGCGCGGCGCAGCCAGCGGTCAGCCGGCATGGTCGCGCAGCTCGTCGGGGTCGTGCTGGAGCGCGACAGGCCAGGGGCGGAACGTGGTGCCGCCAAACGCTCGTGTCGGCCAGGAGAACAGCACTCGGACGCGAGTTTGTGCCCAGGCGTTGAGGATGCGCAGCCACAGCGGCTCCCAGGACGTGAGCGCACGCATGATGGCGAAGGTGGCGAGCACGGCGACGGAGACGATGCCGAGCCGCCACCACACGTTATAGGCATGGGTCACGTTGAAGATCATGCCACCCGCCCCGGCGGCGAGCAGAAACCCACCAAGCGGCATTCCGTAGATGTTCGAGGGCCGCGTGACGGCCAAGAACACCACGTCGCGCGTTGATCCCGGGGCGGGGCTTGTCATGCCAGCAGGCTGGCCACTGCGCGCGCCGCAAGCTGGACTGTACCAGGCACGTCCAGCGACGCGCTATGGAACCAGCCATAGACGGAACGAGCGATGCCGGTGCCGCCGGAAGCGATGGCAGTGCCGAGCAGCACGGCAACGAAGGCTGCAACCCCCGCTCCCATGCGGTAACACATCACCCCCGCGATCACGAAGCCTACCGCTGCGATGTAGATGATGATGTCACCTGTCCCCCAGGTGGCGATCTGCTGTGCGCCTGTTGTTAGGCCCTGCATGGTCTAGTCTCCGTGGTGTGAGAACAGGCGGGGCTGGCCCCCGCCCGGGGCTTCGGCCGCTGGCGGGTCGCCGGCGCGCACGAACAGGGAGCCGGGCACGCGCGCGGGTGCTGCGGCTTGTGGGCTTGAGGAGACGGTGGCGGCAGGAGCGGGCACCCGTGCCAGCACGCGCTCGACGCTGGCGGCATAGGCCGCACCGCGTTCCGTGCTGCCGGTATTGTAGCGCCGGTGGGCCAGCGTCCAGACCGCCCGCACGTCATCCGCGTAGTGATCGGCGCCGGCTGCCATGCTGCGGCAAGCATCGAAAGCGGCATCCAAGGTCAGACCATGCTGCGCGAGCTGGGCCGAGTTGATCTGCATGAGGCCGAGATCAATGGATCGGCCCTCCACGAGCAGCGCTGCCGCCCGCGCCGCAGCCTCTTGCGGCGTCGTGGAGCGAATCGCGGCGGCGGGTAGGCCGCGCGCACGGTCGGCGTTGACGCCGATGACGAGGGGGTCGGCAGAGTCCCTTCCATTCCCACTCTCATGGATGGCGATGGCGGCAAGCCGCCTGGCAAACTCACTGCCCGGCTCGGCGCGACCACATTGCGGGCTTTCGGCCAGACGCTGCGCGTCGGCGAAGGTCAGTAGCGCCGCATGGCAAGGCGCCCCGCCCAGCGCCATACCGGCAACCAGGGCGGCGCAGGTCCGTGCCAACTGTAGAGCAACAACTGGGGTAGGGGCGGTCACGCCAGCCACGCCAGCGCAAACGCTTGCTCCAACCTTTCAAGATCGCACAGAATCGCTCTAAGTGCCCCTGCAATCATCATGGACCGCCCCCAAATGTCTAGACACCGGCCTAAGCTTTAGTATAATGCCAAACATATCGGTGAGGCGCAAGCGTTTGCTAGATGGTCATCTCTCTCCAGGGCAATGTCGTGCTGCTCGTGGGTTTCTTGGCCTCTCGCAAGAGGCGCTTGGTGCAGCGGCAGGCATCTCTGGAATGACAATCCAGAGCTTTGAACGCGGCCAGCGAGTGCCCCATCAGAACAACCTCGTGGCGTTGCGTACGGTCCTTGAAGCGAAGGGAGTTCAGTTCCTGTCGGCAGAGGATGGCGCAGATGGCGTGCTGCTTCCGTTCGACATGCTGCCCTCCTTGCACAAGGACGACGAGGAAACCCAGCCGACTTAGCCACGCACTGACGGACGCGGCGTAGGACAAACAAAACGGGGCGGCCCCGAAAGACCGCCCCGTCACCAAAGTCCAGGCCGACTGGCTATGCCGGCGCTAGGCCGCACTCCTGCTGTAGCTCCAGGTCCGCTGCTGGGACACATGCTGGCGTCTGTTCACAGCGTCGAGCAAAGGCGTCCCACTCAGGTTCCGGCAGGCTGCGAGCCAAGTCCAACAGCCCGCGCGCCAGGCGATCACCGGCCAGCACCTTTGCCAGCCAGCCATGATCGGCGCCAGGCGCAGCGCCTGTGCCGCTCATGCCGCCAGCTCCAGCCAGTCCTGCAACATGTTCAGCGCGAACCGGGCGTCGCGGCCACCCATGAACTCCCCGGCGCACCGGTCCTCATCCAGCATGGTGACGGCAACCGCCGCCTTGGCCCGATGCCCGGCTTGCGTGACAGGCGTCACGTTCTCGATCCTGCTGGACAAAGCCCAGCGCGCCTGCAAGGGCGCTTCCCAATCATCATTGCCTGGCGAGTAAGATAGACTGTGCAGCCGCTGGAACTCAGTACATAGGGCCAGCAGCTCAGCATCAGGATGGACCGCAGGCGCCGTGTCAGCACTTCTTAGCGCCGCTACATCCCGCAGCAGGTAGTCCAGTAGCCGGCCCGTGATGGTGCCCTGCGCATCAAAGCTGGACTCCATTCCGCCGGAGTGCTGCGCCAGACTGCCAGCCCTGGCCGCAATGCCAATAGACGATGCCGCCCGCAGATGCTCCATGCGGTTCAGGACCGCGTCCATTCGGGCGAAGATCGGCGCAGCAGCCAGCGCCGCTTTCCCGTCATCCTCTACGGCATCTGGCCCATCATAGATCGCACGCTGCCGCACGTCGCAGGCGTTGAACTCGGTACAGACGGCGAGCAGGTCAGCATCAGGGTTCGGCGCGGCAACGGCGTGCCCGGCCGCGCCGACCAGGGCCACTGCGGCCGGGCCGGCGGAAAGCAGGTTGCGCCGGTTCATGCCACGGCCCTCCCGATCATGCCGCGGAACAGCACCAGCGCGAGCCGGTCATTTGTGCAACCCTGCATCGGGTCGCCCTTGAGCAGCTCGTTGTCCCACAAGGCCAGGCTGCCGGCCAATGCCGTGAACCCCACCAAGGTGGAGGGGTGGCAGGCGGTGATAGCGTCCAGGATCGGCGCTTGCTTTTCGCGCACGGCGTCCGCCACCACGTCAGCGGCCTCCCACTCGGCATCAGTCACAATGCCTTCGTAGGAGGCTTGCAGCTTGTGCTCCAGTGCGTCGAACTCCGCGCAGAGACGGATCAGCTCCGCATCGGCAACCGGCGCGGCTGCTGCGGCACCAGCGCAGCCCAGCGCCGTCAGCGCCGGGACAGCGGCAAGCAGGTTACGGCGGTTCATGCTGCAGCCCGCCCCATCATGCCGCGTGCGAGCAGGTTTGCCAGCCGCTCATCCATGGTCGCGGTGACATAGACGCTCGGGAGGCCATAATCCGGCGCCAGCAGCGCCAGCGACCGCGCCACGGCCCTGCATCCTTCATCAGTCGCAGGCGTGAGCGCACAAATGCGATCCAGAACCTGCCGCTGGTCCACCTCGATCACGCAAGCCGCGGCGTCGGCGGCGTCGAACTCAAGGGCGGACACGCCTTCAAACAGGGCGTCTATGCGCCGCTCCAGCGCGTCGAAGTCGGCGCAGAGGGCAATCAGCTCGGCATCGGAACTGACAGAAGGCGCCCCGGTCGCACTCTCTATGCTGGCCATCACTGCGGCAGAGGCGGTAGCAGCGACGCCGCCGGCCAGAAAGGCACGGCGCGCGGACACCTTGCCCTGGATGGCGCCGCCCAGGAATGGGGTGGATGTGATAGCTTTTGTGAACGCTTCGGACATGGTGTGGGACTGCCTTGTTTGGGGTCAGGCACGGGCGGGGGTGCAGTCCCCGTTCGTGCCGTCCTGGATGCCGGGAAGCCGCCCGGCGCGGATGGCATCAGATCGGCGTGGAGCCGGGTTCCGACGCAATGGGGGTGGAGAGGCGTGCCAGGGTCGCCACACGGGCCGACCACACGGCGACACCCTCAGCAGCGCGGGCGAGGTCCGCAGGCGTTTTCGCCTGTTCCTGCACGGCCTGCCAATGCCGCAGGCTGAACCGGGCGTGCAGCACAGCATCGTGGACCGGCACTACCGGGTGGTCCTCCGGGTGCGTCCAGCCCAAGGCGCACGACCTGCACACGCCGGACGCGCGCTCTAAGTCCGAGAACAGCAGCATGCCACAGGCGCGAATGGTCCACTCCTGGCCGGCAGCCTTAGCGGGGAGCCGCACCAGCACACGGCGCAGGGTGTGGCAAAAGGCGTGCGGCGCCATGGCTACGCCTCACCACCCGGCGCCAGGACCGCGATCTGCTCCAGCGTCATGCCGGCGGCGACCAGCGCAGCACGGGCGGCGACGACAGCCTTTGCACGGGCACGGGCGGCGGCGCGGGCGGTGTTGATCGCCCGGAACGCCGTGGCCTGGTTGGCGCGGCGATGTTCGGACTTCGTGCGGTTCGCCCAGGCCAGCTTGGCGCAGGCTTGAGCGTAGGCCGGGCAGTAGCCGTCGCGCTGGTCAAGGGCAGCGCGCAGGTTGCCGACCAGGCGATCCATCGGGGACGGGCCGAATGCCACGCCGGCAGAGCGGAAGGAGGGGACAGCGCGGAGGGGGGTGGCGAAGGACATGGGCCTGGCACTCCTTTGCATTGCCACTTGGGGATGCATGTGCCATACCATAGTGCATCACCTGAGGGTGTCAACTACCTTAGTGCAGGTGCCATACTATGATGCTATCTTGTGAGCAGCTACGAGCCGCGCGGGCCATCTTGCGATGGAGAGCGGTTGATCTTGCGGAGAAGGCGGGGGTGAACCTGTCCACGATCCAAAGGGCGGAAAAAGCGGATGGCCCTGTCCCAATGATGCCCGCCAATGAGAAGGCGGTGCGAGAGACGCTTGAGGGCGCCGGGATCGAGTTCATCCCCGAAAACGGCGGCGGTCCCGGAGTGCGGCTACAGGCGCGGCTGACCCCAGCATGAGCAGCTTCCCCGGCACCATGTTCAGCGCGGAGGGCGCCAGCCTCGACGCCACGATCCCGGACCTGACAGAGGACAAGCTGGACGAGTATCCGCACCGCTCCATGGTCGCCCGGGACGGCGCCGCACCTATCGCCCGTATCTGCCTCCTGGCGGACGACGCCACCTTCGCCGCGGTCAACCCGGTGATCGCCATCGAAGCAGTCGAACTGGTGTTGGCCGGCAAGGCCATCGTGATCCTGGGCCGGCGGCTTGAACCGGCAGTGGACGTTCGGGATGGATTGCTGGATGCGCTGGACCAGCGCGCATCGCCTGATGACGTAACGGGCCAGGCATGAGCAATACTGAGCCAGTGACCCCGTATCAGCTCAAGGCTGCCCGGTCCTTGTTGGGCTGGAGCAGACTTCGCCTGGCGCTTCGCAGCGCCACGTCAGACCACATCGTGGCGACATATGAGAAGACGGGGCGGGTAGCCGCGCAATATGGCCAGGCGGACAAGGGCGATCCTATTGCCGCTATCCGTGCCGCGCTGGAAGCGGCCGGCGTCGAGTTTTTCAATGCGCGCACGCCGGGAGCACGCATGCGGAGACCAGGCCGATGACTCCGGATCAGGTCAAGACTGCACGAAAACTGCTGGGATGGAACCAAATACAGCTAGGGGTCCACAGCGGCACTTCGATACACATGGTGCGGATGTTTGAGCGAATGGGGCATGTTGCAAAGCTATATGGTCGGACGGAGCAGGTAGATACCGTTGCCGCCATCCGCGCCACCCTAGAGGCAGCCGGCGTCGAGTTCACCAACGGCGACGCACCTAGCGTGCGGCTACGGAAGCAGAGTTCGTGAGGGCATCACGTCCAACCGAACTCGGCGAGGCTGAGATCAAAAGAGGCGCCGCCGTGCTGCTTTACCTGCTTACCTGGCAGAACGGATTCAACAACGACCAGGCGGTACGTTCCCTTCGGGATGCCAAACTGGACATGGCTGTTGTGGTGACACCCTCAAAACGTCCTCGCGTGCATGAGGAGGTCCTCAGAGCGTTTCGCGACCTGGTCGGACGGGCGGCCGTTTGGGATAGCGCTGCGGAAGTTTGGCGCGAGCGGCGGAAGAGTGATCCAGTGTGAGGGTGCCTTGGGTTGGGCTGCAGAAAGCAGCGGGTATCAAATGAGCACCTTCCCCGGCGTCATCTACGACGCGGACGGCAAGATCAACGCCTGCCCGTAGCGATCCCCGTTGCAGACTGCGTAAAACACGCATATAACTGTCCTATGCACACGGTCTGCGAACTGCAGAGCTTTCAGCGCGCCGCAGCCGACGAGGGCATGACTGAGGCCGAGGTCCGGGCACTGATCGACCACCTAGTACAACCCGCTGGAAGAACGGCCCCTATTTGGGCGTATCTCATGCGGCAAGGGGCTTCCCTGTCTTGGTCCACTTGAAGGGCTTGGCGAGAGTGCGGTTGAAGTAGTCGATGAACTGCT
>JAABUQ010002661.1_pt1 | contig 34815 bp, 32 predicted proteins | sample 5560001 | NCBI WGS metagenome assembly JAABUQ01 (sample SAMN10711888, study PRJNA513371) | rock metagenome | isolation source: Antarctica rocks | place: Antarctica: Victoria Land, Finger Mt nord | collected 2015-12-18
TCCACGGTTTCGGCGCCTGGTCCCCGGACGGCGCCAGCATCAGCCTGACCGCGAACGACCGCGACGAGGCGCACTTCGACGTGCTGCTCCTAGACCTCGCCACCGGCGCCCGCACCCGGCTGTGGCATGGCACGCACGAGGTGACGGCCGGCGCCTGGCACCCCTCCGGCGCCCGGCTGGTCGCGTTGCAGGAACGCTCGACCGGCGACATCCGCCCGGTGGTCTTGCACCTGTCCACAGTTGGACAGGGGACCGAACAGCCGGTGCCGCGCGTCCAGCCCACGCGCTACGCCAGCCTGCGCTGGGACGGCGATGCACTGATGGGCCTGACCGATGCTGGCGGCCAGGACTGGATGGCCCTGTGCCGCATCGACCCTGACACCGGCGACGCCGCCCCGGTTTTCGCGCCGCCGGGGCGCGACGTGGAGGCTTGGGCCTTGGCTCCGGGCGGCGCCCTGCTGGCGACGGTGGAGAACGACCGCGGCTATGCCATCCTGCGCGTAGGCCCGCCGGATGCGGACCGCCCGGCCGTTGCGCTGCCGCCGGGTGTGGTGCAGGACCTTGCCTGGTCCCCGGACGGCACGGCCCTCGCCTTTGCCATGGCAACGCCGACGCAGCCGATGGGCCGGTTCCTATGGCGGGATGGCCAGGTCCGGCCCGTCTGGGTCCCGCCGTGCGACCTGCCGGTACAAGACTTCCACCTGGTCGAGTGGCCCGGCGCCGATGGCCGCCCTGTCCCCGGTTGGCTGGCCCTGCCACCCGGCCCGGCGCCGACGGATGGCTTCCCCGCCGTCCTCTGGGTGCATGGCGGCCCGGCGGCGCAGGCCCGCGCCACGTTCCGGCCCGACATGCAGGCGCTGCTGGCCCAGGGCATCGCCGTGCTGATGCCCAACGTGCGCGGCAGCACCGGCTACGGCCGCGCCGCCATGGAGAGCGACGACCAGCAGCTCCGCCTGGACTCCGTGCACGACCTGGCCGCCGGGGCGCGCTGGCTGGCCGCGCAGCCCGGCCTCGACGCCCCGCTTGTCAACCCAGGCCGCATCGGCGTCATGGGCCAGTCCTACGGCGGCTACATGGTGCTGGCTGGCATCACCGAGTACCCGGAGCTATGGCGCACCGCGATCGACCTGTACGGGATCGCCGACTTCACCACCTTGCTGGCCGCCACCGGCCCCTGGCGCCGGGGGCACCGGGCGGACGAGTACGGCGATCCCGTCCGCCACCGCGCCCTGTTCGACCGCATCAGCCCGATCCGCCACGCCGGCCGCATCCAGGCGCCGCTGCTGGTGCTGCACGGCACGCGCGACCCGCGGGTGGCGATCACGGAAAGCGAGCAGATCGTCGCCGCCCTGCGCGCGCGCGGGCATCCCGTCACCTATGAGGTGTTCGACTATGCCGGCCATGGCTTCGTGCGCCGAGATGACCGGGTGCGGTTGTTCGCTGCGGTGGCCAAGCATCTGCGCGGCACGCTATGAGGCCGGCGATCTTGCGCCATAACTGCTTTGCCCCCCGTCATCGCGAGCCGCTTGGCGCAGCGATCCCGGGACAGCGAACGCATGCGGCGCATGGATCGCCGCGCCGCAAGGACGGCTCGCAATGCCAATCATTCAAGCGGCCCTGTAAGCGTCAGGACGCGCCGCCATGACCCGCCTCTGGCGCAGCGGCCCGGCGTTGCTGACACTGACGATGCCGTTCTGGGCCAGTAGCGTCATCGTCGGCCGGGCCGAGGCGGGGTTGGTGCCGCCGGTGCTGTTCACCCTGCTGCGCTGGACCGGCGCGCTATGCATCGTCATGCCGCTGGCCTGGCCGCGCCAGCGGGCCGACCTGCCGGCGTTGCGGGCGCGGCGCTGGACGGTGGCGCTGCTCGCGGTGTGCGCCTACGACATCCTGGTCTATCGCGGGCTGCACGCCACCACGGCCGTCAACACGCTGCTGCTGCAATCGGTGATGCCGCTGGCCATCCTGGTCGTCAACCTGGCGCTGTTCGGCGAGCGGGCGCGGCCGATGCAGGTCATGGCCATCGGGGTGTCGGTGCTGGGGGTGCTGGTGATCGCCGGGCAGGGATCGCTCGACACGCTGCGGCGCCTGACCGTCAACCCCGGCGACGCGCTGGTGCTGCTGGCGATCGCGGCGTTCGCAATCTACTCCTCGGTGCTGCGGCGGCGGCCGGCGGTGCATCCGTTCAGCTTCCTGGCCGCCACCTTCAGCATCGGCGTGGCGGTGCTGGCGCCCTTGTCGCTGGCCGAGCACGCCGGGGGCGCCCGCATGGTGCAGTCGCGTCCGGCCTGGCTGGCGGTCGGCTATGCGGTGGTGTTCGCGTCCTTCCTGGCGACGCTGTTCTACAACCGCGGGGTGGAGCTGATGGGTGCGGCGCGGGCCGGGCAGTTCAACCACCTGCAGCCGGTGTTCGGCACCTTGATGGCGGTGCTGCTGCTGGGCGAGGCGCTGCATCCCTACCATGCGGCCGGGATCGCGCTGACCGGGGGCGGGCTGCTGGCCGGGGTGCAGCGGCCAGCCCGCGCCGTTGGGCAGGCCGCCGGCGCAAAGCAGGACGCGGCGTGATGCCGGCCGTCTGATCAGCGATGCCGGCCGGCCGTGAGCCGGACCGGTGCGGGCCTGCCGTCATTGCAAGCCGTGTTGCGGCCCGCAATGACGGGGCCAGGTTCAATTTAACAAACAATAATTACCAGTGATTGTAAGGAGAGCGTTTACCAACCCGGCATATAACGTGCCTGCATGTCGGTCAGCAAAAGCTTCGGCGGATCAAGGCGTACCTGGTGCATAGCGGCATGGCTGGGCATGGCGGCGCAGCTTTCCCGGGTCACGCCCAGGTCAGCGGACGGTTGCTGGCGACCTCCGGCGTCACGCACCTGGAGGACCAAGCCCGACAACCTTCGCTTCGCCCATGAGGGCACGGCCTTCGACGTGTTCGCGTCGTGCTTCCTGAACAAGAACGTGTCCCCGACACTCGCCGTCGTCGCCCTGGGACCGGTCGCCCGGCATGGCAGCCAGAACGGCGTTCACCTATCGCCGCAAGGAGGCTTCTGATGACCATAAGGCTGATGACCACAAGGCTGGGACGGGCCGTACTGCCCCTGCTGCTTCTCACCCAGTTGAGCCTGCCGGCGGCGGCGGACACGTTGTACGACCAGTTGGGCGGCCAGCCCGGCATCACGCTGATCGTCGGGAAGGCGGTTGCCCTCTACCTGACGGATGACCGGATCAAGGCCGACTTCGACAACATCAATTTGGATCGGCTCAGGTCGCGCCTAGCTGACAAGCTTTGCGAGCTTGCCGGCGGCCCCTGCCAGTACCGGGGCCGCTCGATGGCTGCGTCGCACAACGGGCTGGAGGTGACCCAAGCCAAGTTCGACGCCGTCTCGGAAGACCTGCAGACGGCGATGACGCAGGCCGGCGTGCCCTACTCGACACAGAACCGCCTGAGGGCGCTGCTGGCGCCGATGCAGCGCGACATCGTGACGCGGTAGGGGCGGCGCCATGACGAAGGTGCCCGGTTATGTGATTGTGGCGGCGCTGCTGTGGGCGGCTGCGGCGGCCGGCGGCGGGTTGGCGACCGTGGCGCAGCGGGGGCGGGCCTTCGCCGTGCCCGGCGTGCAGATCGCCCGCGGCGACACCGTGCGCTTCGTGAACGAGGACACGTTCCTGCACCAGATCTTCGTCCAGTCCCCCGGCTTCAACTACGAGTCCGACGAGCAGGAGCCCGGCCAGGCCGTGGATGTCCGCTTCACCAACGCTGGCACCTTCACGGTGCGCTGCCACATCCACCCGAAGATGGCGTTGCAGGTAGATGCGCGCTGACCCCGGCTGCGGGTCGAGCGGCTGCAGGTCAGGCGGCGGCGCATGACGATCCGCTCGAAAATCCTCGCCGGCTGCCTGGCACTGACGGTGCTGACGGCGCTGCTGGGCCTGTATGCCCAGCGGGCGGAGCGGGACCTGGGGACGCTGGCGCTGCGCATCTATGACGAGGCGTTCATGGGCGTCAGCTATCTGCGGTCGGCGCAGGCCGGCTCCGCGTTGCTGGCGACCGGCGCAAGGTATGGCCAGCTTGACCCGGAGGCCGTCGCTGGCGTGATCGGCGACCTCGAAGTGGCGCGGGCGCGCGCCATGTCGCCCGAGGGCCGGGCCGACGCGGACCATCTGGCCGCTGCCGTTGCCGCCGTGGCCAAGCGGGGCATCGGGCCCTCAGATCCCGCCCTCAAGGATGTGCAGGCCGGGTTCGAGCACGCCGTCGAAGTCTTCGCCGACGACGGCTTCCGCTACCGCCAGGGTGTCGGCCGCATGGTGGCGGCACAGCAGCGGCAGATGACGGTGGTGCTCATCCTGACCCTGCTCGGCGCCCTGGCCATCACCTTCGTCTTGAGCGGGATGATCGCCCCGCCGGTGCGCCGGGCCGTGCGGATCGCCCAGGCCATCGCCGCGGGGCGGCTGGACAACGCCATCCCGGTGACCGGCCGGGGCGAGACGGCGGAGCTGCTGCAGGCGCTCGCCACCATGCAAGGCAGCATCGCCGCCGCTCTTGGGAAAATCCGCGCGCTGATGGCAGACCAGGCGGCCAGCCATGCCGGGGAGCTGGCGCAGCAGCATGCCCGGCTGGAGGCGGCGCTGGGCAACATGAACCAGGGCCTGTGCCTGTTCGGCGCGGACGGGCGGCTCGCGGTCGCCAACCGGCGCTTCGGCGAGATGTTCGGGGTGCCCGAGGCCGGGACGCCGGTCGAGCGGGTGATGCGGGACGCCGGGCTGCTGCGGCTGCTGGGGTCCGCCCGGGACGGCGCCGTTGCCGCGCTGTCGTGCGACCTGCCGGATGGCCGCAGCATCGCCGTGTCGCAGCAGCCGATCGCTCAAGGCGGCTGGGTGGCGACATACGAGGACACGACGGAGCGCCGCGCCACCGAGGCCCGGCTGTTCCACATGGCCCGGCACGATCCGCTGACCGGCCTGCCCAACCGCCTGGCCTACAGCGAGCACCTGCCGGAGGTGCTGGCGCGGGCACGCCGTGGCGCCAGCGTCGCCGTGCTGCGCCTGGGCCTGGACCGCTTTAACAGCGTGAACGACGCGCTGGGCCAGGCTGCCGGGGATGCGCTTCTGGGCGTGTTGGCACGGCGCTTAAAAGAAGCCACCCGGGAGACGGATTTCCTGGTGCGCCTGGGTGGCGACGAGTTCGCGGTCGTCCAGGAAAGTCCGGACCAGCCGGCGGATGCTGCGATGCTGGCCGGGCGCTTGGCCGCCCTGGTCAGCGAACCCTACGAGGTCGCGCAGCAGCAGGCCGTCATCGGCGTCAGCATCGGCATCGTGCTGGCCAGCGGGACCGAGGGCGCGGACGGGCTGCTGCAGGCGGCCGGCCTGGCGCTGCACCGCGCGAAGGCCGAGGGCCGTGGCACGCCCCGCTTCTACGAGATCGGCATGGACGCCGAGCTGCAGGCGCAGCGGGCGCTGGAGGCCGACCTGCGCCGGGCGTTGCCCGAAGGGCAGCTTGAGTTGTTCTATCAGCCCCTGGTGCACGCCAGCGGGATCGCCGGGTTCGAGGCGCTGCTGCGCTGGCGGCACCCGACGCGTGGCCTGGTCAGCCCGGCGGAGTTCATCCCGCTGGCCGAAGAGGCCGGGCTGATCGGGGAGATCGGCGCCTGGGTGCTGGTCGAGGCTTGCGCCGAGGCGGCGGGATGGCCCGGCGCGCTGACGGTCGCGGTCAACCTGTCGCCTGCGCAGTTCCGCACCCGGTCACTGGTGGATGACGCCGGGCAGGCGCTCGCCGCGTCCGGCCTGCCGGCGAGCCGGCTGGAGCTGGAGATCACCGAATCCGTGCTGCTGCAGGACGATGATGGGGTGCTGGGGGACGGGGTGCTGGGGGCGCTGCACGCGTTGCGGGGCATGGGCATCCGCATCGCCATGGACGACTTCGGGACGGGGTATTCGTCGCTGAGCTACCTGCGGCGCTTCCCGTTCGACAAGATCAAGATCGACCAATCCTTCGTACGCGGCATCACGACGCAGGAGGACTGCCGCAAGATCGTGCGGGCAGTGATTGGCCTGGGCCGCTCATTGGGCATGGCCGTCAACGCCGAAGGGGTGGAGACGCCCGAGCACCTGGAGGCGCTGCGGCTGGAGGGATGCGGCGAGCTGCAGGGCTACCTGTTCAGCAAGCCGAAACCGGCGGGCGAGGTGCCGGAGATGCTCCGCCAATACGGCAACGCCACTCTTGCGGCAGGGCAGCCTGCGGGGCGGCGGTCGCCGGTCGCGGTGTAGAGACATCACTGGATCAAACGGGTAGCGAGTTTACCCTTGCTCCCGCTACGGGAGAAGGAGTCAGCCCTGCCTTGACGCGGTACCATCATGGCTGCGTGGACCGGAAGCTTTCGCGGTCGCAGACCAGGTCCCACCAGGCTTGGACACCGTGCAGCCCGAGGAACTCGTCCTTATGCGGCGTCAGGGTCACGTAGGCGAGGATCGGCGCAAGATAGAGGTCGGCAATGCTGACATCCTGGCCTGCAAGGTAGGGCGAGCCGCCCTTTATCCGCATCAGCTCGCCGATAACCTTCTTGCCGTTCTCAAGCCCCGCATGGTGCATTTCCTTGTTCTTGCCGCCGACGAAGTCGGGGAACAAGTGATAGGCCACGACGCCGCCGATCAGGGGGGCATAGCCGTAGCTGTCGATGGTGCAGATTACCATGTCCATCCGCGCCGCGTCTTTCGGGTCGGCCGGGACAAGCGATGCGCCGGGCAGGACGGCGTTGAGGTAGCGGGTGATCGCCGGCGTCTCGATGACGCGAAAGCCATCGATATCGACGACCGGAACCTTGCCGAACGGGTGACGCTGCAGGTGCTCGGGGCTTTTCGGCTCGCCCTTCAAGACGTTGACCGGCACCTGCTCGTAGCCGGTTGCGCCCTTCTCGGCGAGCACCATCCGCACCGTCCGGACATAGGTCGAGCCGTTGAAACCCCAGAGCGTGATTTTGGGCATGTCCATCCTGACATCTTGAAAGGGGTGGAATTAGCTTGCGGCCAGAAGAGGGTGGGCAGCCTGCCCACGCCTGGCGGGGGCCACCCAGCCCCCGCGTCGTTCGGTCAACCGTGCGGCTTGATCACGACCTTGGTGCAGCCGCCCTTCTTGTCGCGGAACTTCTCATACAGGGCCGGCCCGTCCTCCAGGTTGGTCGTCCGGTCGCTGATGATGAACGACGGATCGATCTCGCCCTTCTGGATGCGCTCCATCAACGGCTGCAGATACCGGACGGTGTGCGTCTGCCCGGTCTTGAGCGTCAGGCCCTTGTTCATCAGCACGCCCAGCGCGATCGGCCCGACCGCCCCGGCATACACGCCCGGCATGGAGACGATGCCGCCGGGCCGGCACGCCAGGATCGCCTGGTTCAACGCGAACGGCCGCTCCAGGCTCACCGTCGCCGACATCACGGCGGAGCTGACTTTCTGCGCCAGCGTGTCGGCGCCGTGCGCCTCCATGCCGACCGCCTCGATCACCGCGTCCGGCCCCAGGCCGTGCGTCATCTCCATCAGGGTGTCCTGGATGTTCTGCTTGGAGAAGTCGATCGTCTCCGCCCCGGCCTGCCGCGCCAGCGCCAGGCGCTCCGGCACCTCATCGATGGCGATCACCCGCTTGGCGCCCAGCAGCATGCAGCACTTCACCGCCAGCACGCCGACGGGGCCGCAGCCCCAGATGGCGATGGTGTCCTCGGGCGTGATCTCGCAGTGGTCAGCGGCCTGGTAGGCGGTCGGGAAGATGTCGCTGAGGAACAGCACCTGCTCGTCGGTCAGGCCCTCCGGCACTTTGATCGGCCCCACGTCGGCGTAGGGCACGCGCAGGTACTCGGCCTGGCCGCCAGGGAAGCCGCCGGTGATGTGCGAGAAGCCGAACAGCCCGGCCAAGGGGTAGCCGTAGACCTCCGCCTGCTTCTTGCCGTTCGGGTTGGTGCGCTCGCAGCAGCTCCAGTTACCCCACTTGCACTGCCGGCACTCGCCGCAGCAGATGGTGAACGGCACCACGATGCGGTCACCGACTTTCAGCTTGGTGTTGTCGCGGCCGACCTCGATCACCTCGCCCATGGTCTCGTGCCCCAGCACGTCGCCCCGCTCCATGGTAGGCATGAAGCCGCCCATCAGGTGCAGGTCCGAGCCGCAGATGGCGCAGGCGGTCACCTTGATGATGACGTCTCGCCCATGCTCAATCTTCGGGTCGGGCACGGTCTCGCAAGTGATCTTCTCCTTGCCTTGCCAGGTGAGTGCTTTCATCCGAGGTCTCCAGCCGCCTGCATGGCGCGCCCCCTCTTACGTGGGCGGGGGTGCCGGGTTGCCTGGACCGGGCAGTTCCACCCACGTAAGCGGGGGGAGTGCCTTAACCTCCCATCGCCGCCTGCATGAACAGCCGCTTCAACCGCGGCATCCGGTGCACCCCGGCGATGCCCAGGTCCCGCGCCGCCCGCAGCACCGGGTTGTCGGTGCTGAACAGCCGGTCCAGCACGTCCGTCGCGCCCAGCATCAGCAGGTTGTCCGGCCGCCGCCGCCGCTGGTATTGCAGCAGCAGCCCCGGCGCCCCCGGGTCCGCCCCGTCCGCCACCGCCGCAACCACCAGGTCCGCCAGCGCCATCACGTCCCGGAAGCCCAGGTTCAGGCCCTGCCCGGCAATCGGGTGGATGCCGTGCGCCGCGTCCCCCACCAGCGCCAGCCGGGTGTCCACGTACCGCTGCGCGTGCATGGCCGACAGCGGATAGATCCAGCGCCGCCCGATCGGCCGCACCCAGCCCAGGTGGTCGCCCAGCCGCCGCGCGATCTCGCGCCCGAACGCGGCGTCGTCCAGCGCGATCACCCGGTCCGCCTGCGCCGTGCCCTCGGTCCAGACAATGGCGGAGACGTTCGGCGCGCCCTCGGTCGGACCCATCGGCAACTGCGCGAACGGGCCAGCCGGCAGGAAGTGCTCCAGCGCCACCCCGCCGTGCGGATGCTCATGCTCGATGGCCGACACGATGCCGCGCTGCTTGTAGGGCACCCGGGTGACGGGGATGCCCGCCTGCTCGCGCAACGGGGAGCCGCGGCCCTCGGCGGCCACCACCAGGCGGCAGGCGATCGTGGTGCCGTCGCTGACCCGCACCTCCGCCCCGTCGCCCCGTCGCGTGACGACCGCTTCCGCCGGGGCATGGACCTGCAGGTTGGGCTGGCCGTGCATGTGCGCGTTCAACGCCACCCGCAGCGCCCGCGCCTCCACCGTCCAGCCGAACGGCTCGCTCCCGGCCTCCTGGTGGTCGAAGTGCAGGAACAGGCTGGACGCCGGCCGGCCCACCCGCCCGTCGGACACACGGATGTCCAGGATCGGGGACGGCGCCTGCGGCAGGTTGTCCCAAACCCCCGCCGCCTCCAGCAGACGGCGGGACCCGGCGGCGATGGCGTAGGCCCGGCCGTCGAAGTCCGGATGCTCCATCGGCGGCAGCGACGCACGGTCCACCACGGCCACCCGCACCCCGCCCGCCGCCAGCCGGCACGCCAGCGTGGCCCCGACCGGCCCGGCCCCGACGACGCAGACATCCGCCTCGCGGTGGGTTCCCAGGTTATCCAGCATCCTCGATCACTCCTGTGCGTACAAACTGGGCAGTCGTCCGTGGCGCGGCAGTTACAACCTGGGGCAGTCCTTGCCCAGGCGGCAGGCAACCCTGGCCCGCCAGGTTCAACAATCCCCGCACCCCGGCGCGGCATGGTTCTTGAGTGACGCCCCGCCAACGTCGCCTGCCGAATGTGGCGCGAGGCACGGGTAGGGAAAGAGGAAGGTGGGATGAAGCTGATCATAGCGGTCATCAAACCGTTCAAGCTCGACGACGTGCGGGAGGCTTTGACGCCGCTCGGCGTCCAGGGCCTGACGGTGTCCGAGGTCAAGGGCTTCGGGCGGCAGAAAGGGCAGACGGAGATCTACCGGGGCGCCGAGTACCACGTGAACTTCCTGCCCAAGGTGAAGGTGGAGGTCGCCGTGCCCTCCGACCTCGCCGAGCAGGTCGTCGAGGCGATCATGAAGTCCGCCCACACCGGCAAGATCGGCGACGGCAAGATTTTCGTCATGGACATCGAACGCGCCGTGCGCATCCGCACCGGCGAGATCGACGCAGAAGCACTATGAAAGGAAGAATGATGAAGCGTTTGCTCGCGCTGTTGCCAGGGCTGCCTGCGATGGCGGTGCTGGCGGCCATGCTGATGCTAGCCCTGCCGACGCTGGCCCAGACCACAACCTCCCCCGCGGCCCCGCCCACCGGCACGACCGAGGCGCCCGCCACCGGCAACGCGCCGGCCGCCGCCGCGACCACCGCCGCCGATGCCAAGATCGACACCGGCGACACCGCCTGGATGCTGACCAGCACCGCCCTGGTGCTGATGATGACCATCCCCGGCCTGGCGCTGTTCTACGCCGGCATGGTCCGCAAGAAGAACATCCTGGCGACGCTGATGCAGTCCTTCGCCATCTGCGCGCTGGTGACGGTGCTGTGGTTCGTCGTGGGCTACAGCCTGGCCTTCACCAACGGCAACCAGTACATCGGCGACTTCAGCCGCGTGCTGCTGAAGGGCATCGAGGTCAACTGGGACAAGCCGTTCACCCTCGGCGCCGGCACCGACAACGCCACCGTGAACACCATCCCCGAGACGGTGTTCATGATGTTCCAGATGACGTTCGCCATCATCACCCCGGCCCTGATCGCCGGCGCCTTCGCGGACCGGATGAAGTTCTCCGCAATGATGGTGTTCATGGGCCTGTGGTCCCTGGTGATCTACGCGCCCATCGCGCACTGGGTCTGGTCGCCCCTGGGCTGGATCGGCGCGCTGGGTGCTGCGGACTTCGCGGGCGGCACGGTGGTGCACATCAACGCCGGGATCGCCGGGCTGATGTGCGCGCTCGTGCTCGGCAAGCGCGTGGGCTACGGGCACGAGAACATGAGCCCCTACAACCTCGCTTATGCCGTGATCGGCGCGTCGCTGCTGTGGGTCGGCTGGTTCGGCTTCAACGCCGGGTCGGCGCTGGGCGCCAACGGGCGGGCCGGCATGGCGATGGCGGCGACGCAGATCGCCACCGCCGCCGCGGCGCTGGGCTGGCTCGTGGCCGAGTGGGTCGCCAAGGGCAAGCCGAGCGTGCTGGGCATCATCTCCGGCGCGGTGGCCGGCCTGGTCGCCATCACCCCGGCCAGCGGCTTCGTGCTGCCCGGCCCGGCGCTGATCATCGGCATCGTCGCCGGCGTGGTGTGCTTCTGGTCGGCGACCTGGCTCAAGCACCTGCTGGGCTATGACGACAGCCTCGACGCGTTCGGCGTGCACGGCGTCGGCGGCATCGTCGGCGCGCTGCTGACGGGGGTGTTCGCCTACGGCCCGCTGTCGGCGACGACGGACCATCCGGAGGGCGTGTTCGTCGCGGGGATGCCGCTGTTCATCGCGCAGTGCGAGGCGGTGGCGGCGACCCTGGTCTGGAGCGGCATCGGCAGCCTGGTCCTGCTCAAGATCATCGACGTCGTCATGGGCCTGCGCGTCAGCGCGGACCAGGAGCGCGAGGGCCTGGACGTGGTGCTGCACGGCGAGCAGCTAGGCTAGCTTCCCCCTCCGCGAGAGGGCCGGGGTGAGGAAGGCCACACGCACCAAGCCCTCCCCCCGTCAACCCCAACCATGCGATTAAGCCACACGCGGGGCTGCATTTCGGTGCAGCCCCGTTTGCTGGTTCCTCCCTCGGCCGTTGCGGCATAACCTTCGTCACCACCACCGACTGGACCCGCCGATGTCTGCATCCCTCCAGTCACGCCGCTTCGCCTCTCCCGAAATCCAGGCCCTGGTCCGCACGCGCCTGGCGCAGTTGGGCGGGCTGGCCCTGGCATTGGCGGCGCTGCTGCTGCTGCTGGCGCTGGGCAGCTACAACCCGCACGACCCATCGTTCAACACCGCCACGTCGCAGCCGTCGCGCAACCTCGCGGGCTTGGCAGGGGCGGCCTGCGCGGACCTGCTGCTGCAAGGGTTTGGCGTCGCATCGGCGCTGCCCAGCCTGGCGATGCTGGCCTGGGCGTTCCGCATCGCCACTGGCCGGCCGCTGCGGTTCACGGTGCGGCTGCTGTGCACCCTGGCAGCGCTTCCCGCAGCCGCGGCGGTGCTCGCCGCCGCGGCTGGGCCGTTGCGGCTGCCGGCCTGGCCCACGACGGCCGGGCTGGGCGGCGCGGTCGGCGGGGCCTTGGCGGACGAGGCGGGCGCGATGGGGTCCGGCCTGCTCGGGCCGGCCGGCGCCGCGTTGGTGCTGGGCGCCGGCGTGGTGCTGGCGCTGCTGCTTATCGTGCTGGCGCTGGGGCTGACCGCGGGGGAGTGGCGGGCGGCTGGCCATGGCGCCATGGGCGGCGCGGGCGGCGTGGCCCGCGGGTCGGTGCGGGGCGGCCGTGGCGTGGCCGGACTGCTGGCGCGGCTTCGTGCCCCGGCGGTTGCGGTGGGCCGGGCCGTGGCATGGCCGTTCCGGCTGTTGCTGCGGCGCACGACGGCCGCGACGCCACCCGGCGACGCCCGGCCGGTCCTCGCCCTGCACTATGTCCCAGCGATGCCGGAGGACGCGCCGCCCGCCGCCCCCAAGGCCGCCGCCCCCGTGCTCGCCACCCCAACAAGCCCTGCCCCGTCGGCCGCCCGGTCAACGAGCGCTGCGCCGACCGCTGTTGGCATCCCGCCCCTCGTCGTGCCCATTGTTGCGCCCGGGGCGCCGCCCATCCGCCAGGCCGCCGATCCGGCGCCGGCCGAGACCGGGTGGCAGTTCCCGCCGCTGTCCCTGCTCAGCCCCGCCCCGATCCGCGCCGGAACCGGGCCGAGCGAGGACGCGCTGCAAAACAACGCCCGCCTGCTGGAGACCGTGCTGAGCGACTATGGCGTGCAGGGCGCCATCCGCGAAATCCGGCCCGGCCCGGTGGTCACGCTGTATGAGCTGGAGCCGGCGCCGGGCATCCGCAGCGCCCGGGTGATCGGCCTGGCCGACGACGTGGCCCGCAGCCTGTGCGTCACCGCCGTCCGCATTGCCACCGTGCCCGGCCGCAACGTCATCGGCATCGAGGTGCCGAACGCCAAGCGGGAGACCGTGTTCCTGTCGGAGCTGCTGGGCAGCGCCGACTGGGCTAGCCACCCGGGCCGCCTGGCGCTGGCGCTCGGCAAGGACATCGGCGGCACGCCTGTCATCGCCGACCTGGCACGTATGCCGCACCTGCTGATCGCGGGCACCACCGGGTCGGGCAAGTCGGTCGGGATCAATGCCATGATCCTGTCCCTGCTGTTCCGCCTGTCCCCGGACCAGTGCCGCCTGATCATGATCGACCCGAAGATGCTGGAGCTGTCGGTGTACGAGGGCATCCCGCACCTGCTGGCCCCGGTGGTGACGGAACCCGCGAAGGCAGTGACGGCGCTGAAGTGGACGACGCGGGAGATGGAGCGGCGCTACCGCGCGATGAGCCAGCTCGGCGTGCGCAACGTCGGCGGCTACAACGAGAAGGTCGAGGAGTACCGCCTCAAGGGCGAGGCGCCGACCCGGCGCGTGCAGACCGGCTTCGACAGCGAGACCGGCAAGCCGATCTTCGAGGAGCAGCCGATTGCCCTGAAGACCCTGCCCTTCATCGTCGTGGTAATCGACGAGATGGCCGACCTGATGATGGTCGCCGGCAAGGAGGTCGAGGCCGCGGTGCAGCGCCTGGCGCAGATGGCGCGGGCGGCAGGCATCCACGTCATCATGGCGACGCAGCGCCCGTCGGTGGACGTGATCACCGGCACGATCAAGGCCAACTTCCCGACGCGCATCAGCTTCCAGGTGATCAGCAAGTTCGACAGCCGCACCATCCTGGGCGAGCAGGGGGCGGAGCAGTTGCTGGGCCAGGGCGACCTGCTGCACATGCAGGGTGGCGGCCGGATCGCCCGCGTGCACGGCCCGTTCGTGGCGGACCGCGAGGTGGAGGAGATCGTCGCCTTCCTGCGCTTGCAGGCGGAGCCGACCTACGACGACGAGGTGACCGAGGGCGCGGACGACGAGGACTCGGCCGGATCGAACCCGGCCCTGTCCGGCATCGCCGCGGCGGGCGACGGCGAGAAGGGGCTGTTCGACCAGGCGGTCGATCTGGTGTCGCGTGAGGGCAAGGCCAGCACCAGCTTCATCCAGCGGCACCTGTCCATCGGCTACAACCGCGCGGCCAAGCTGATCGAGCAGATGGAGAAGGAGGGCGTCGTCACCCCGGCCAACCACGTCGGCAAGCGCGAGGTGCTGGCGCGTTCAACGCGCGATGAGGATTAGGCCTGCTGCTCCCTCTCTCCCCGGGAGAGGGCCGGGGTGAGGGAGGCGGCAGGGACCGATCTTGCCCCGGATAGGGCTGGGATTGCCCCTCATCGGGCGGAGTTCGGCCCTTGTGGCTTCCCTCACCCCGGCCCTTTCCCGGAGGGAGAAGGCAGCCCTACCCCTGCCTCGCCATGACAGCCACGATCCCAACCCGCTATGGCCCCCTGCTGGTGCCGGACCAGGGTTCGGACCTCATAGAAGCCTTCCTGCGCCGCTACGGCGAATGGGGCTGGGACGAGGTCGGCTTCCTCGCCTCCCTGCTGCCCGACGGTGCCCGGGTGCTGGACGTGGGCGCCTACTTCGGCACCTTCGGGCTGGGCCTGGCGGCGCGGCGGCGGCTCGGTTTCCTATGCGCGGTGGAGGCCAACCCCGCCATCACCCCCCTGCTGGCCGCCAACCTGCACCGCGCGTCCTGCCCGGCCCTCGCAATCGAGGCCATGGTCGCCGGCCCCGGCGCCCTGCCCCGCCCCGGCGCCATGCCGCCCGGCAACGCCAGCGGCGCCAGCTTCCTCCCAGGCGGCCAGGGCGAGGCCGTCCCCGCCCCGGTGCGCGCCGCGACGCTCGCCGAGCTGCGCGCCCTGCACGGCCCGTTCGACCTGGTCAAGCTGGACGCCGAGGGCATGGAGGCCGACATCCTGCGCGCCGATGCCGAAGCCCTGACCGCAGGCAGCACGGCCCTGTGGGTGGAGTGCAACGAGGACCCGCGCTCCCTGGACGTAGGCCGCCTGCTGCTGTCCTGGGGGCTGGAGCTGCACCTGTTCGCCTTCCCCGCGCACAACCCGGACAACCTGCACGGCGACCGCACACCGATCTTTCCCTGGGCGTTCGAGGCCGGGCTGCTGGCCGCACCGCGTACCCCGCCGCGGCTGGACTGGGTGCTGCAGCGCCACCACTGCATCCTGCGCCGCATTCGCACCCTGGACGACCTGACCGACGCATTGTGGCGCATCCCGCGCTGGGGCATGGCGGAGTGGCCGACGGACGACCCTGCCGCCCTCGCAGCCCTGGCCGGCCGCACCCTCCGCAACGAGGCCCGCGACACCTTCCTGCGCAGCACCGCGCCGCTGGGGTCGCCCGGCAACGAGATGATCTGGCAACGCCTGATGGCCGCCGAGGCCCGGGCGGAGGCGGCGGAAGCCCAGCTCAAGGCGCTCGGCCTCCCCCCGCCGCAAACGTGACCCAGCCCGGCGCGGAAAGCGCTACGCTGCACTGCGATATGCTGGCACGTTGGCGAGATGAAATACCCGGTTTGGCTGCCCGTGCTGCTTGGGGTCCTGACGGCAGTGGGTCCGCTGTCCACCGACATGTACCTGCCGGCCTTCCCCGCCATCGAGGCTTCCCTGGGTGGCCAGCCCGGCACGGCGCAGATCACCCTGGCCACCTGGTTCGCCGGGCTGGCGGTGGGGCAGCTCACCCAAGGGTCGCTCTCGGACCGCTTCGGCCGGCGCGGGCCGCTGATCCTGGGCACCGCGCTCTACACCCTGGCCAGCGCCGGCTGCGCCCTGGCGCCGGACCTGCTGACCTTGTCGGTGCTGCGCTTCGTGGCGGCGGTCGGCGGATCGGCCAGCATGGTCATCCCACGCGCCGTCGTGCGCGACCTGGCGGACGGCCACGCGGCGGCTCGCCTCATGAGCCGGCTGATGCTGGTGATGGGCGTGGCCCCCATCTTGGCGCCCACGCTGGGCGGGCTGGTGCTGGGAATTGCGCCCTGGCACGTCATTTTCTGGCTGATGGCGGCCTATGGCGCGGTGTGCTGCGGGCTGGTGTGGCGCTTCCTGCCGGATACGCTGGAGCCGTCGCGGCGCATCCGGCTGGGCGCGGCGGGGCTGGTGGCGCGCTATGCCGGGGTGCTGCGGGACCGGGTGTTCCTGGCCTATGCGCTGATGGGCGGGTTCGGGATGTTCGGCATGTTCGCCTACATCGGCGGGTCGCCTCCGGTGCTGATCCAGCGGTATGCGTTCACGCCGGCGCAGTACGGCATGCTGTTCGGGTGCAGCGCCGGGGCGTTCATCCTGTCGTCGCAGATCAACCCGCGGTTGCTGCTCCGGTTCGGCTCGGCGCGGGTGATCCGGGCGGGGGTTTCGACGTACCTTGCCGCGGCCCTGGTGCTGCTGGGGTGCGCGGTGCTGCAGGTGGGCGGGGTGTTCGGCGTGGTGCTGCCGGTGGTGGTGGCGATGGGGTCGATGGGCTTCGTGATGCCCAACGCCGCCGTGGGCGCGCTGTCCCGCCATGCCGGGCAGGCCGGCAGTGCTTCGGCGATGATGGGCACCCTGCAGTTCTGCCTGGCTGCGGCCAGCGGGGTGCTGGTTGGGGTGCTCAGCGACGGCACGGCGCGGCCGATGGCGGCGATGATGCTGGCCGGCGCGGTCGGCACGGTTGTCGCGGACCGGTTGCGGCCCAAAATTGGGTCCGAGCACAAGGAGAAGATCCCGGCATGAGCCTCCTGATCGGCGTCCCCGCCTGCGCGCGGGTGCTGAACGGACACCTGCAGCACGCCACCCCGGCGCGTTACGCGGCAGCCCTGATGGGCGCCAGCGGTGGCGTCCCCGTCATGATCCCCCCGGTGGGCGAGGCCGCGCTGGCCATCCTGGACCGGCTGGACGGCCTGCTGCTGCCGGGCAGCCCCAGCAACGTGGACCCCTCGCACTACGGCGCCGCAGAGGACCTGACGCCGGACATGCACGACCCCGCCCGGGACAGCACGAGCTTTCCGCTGATCCACGCCGCACTGCGCCAGGGTGTGCCGGTGTTCGCGATCTGCCGCGGCATCCAGGAGCTGAACGTGGCGCTCGGCGGCAGCCTGCACCAGCAGGTGCATGACGTGCCCGGCCGCCTGGACCACCGCGGCGGCCCCGGCACGAAGCCCGAGCAGTACCGTCCCAAGCACGACGTGGCGCTGACCGGCCGGATGGCGGCGATCATCGGCCAGGACCGCATCCGGGTGAACTCGGTGCACGAGCAGGCCATCGACCGCCTGGCCGGCCGCCTGGTGGCGGAGGCAGTGGCCGATGACGGCACCATCGAGGGCGTGCGGGTGGACGGCGCCGGGTTCGCGCTGGCGGTGCAGTGGCACCCGGAGTGGGATTTCGCCGCCGACCCGCATAGCATGGCGCTGTTCCGCGCATTCGGCGACGCCTGCCGGGCGTATTCCGGCGAAATCAGGAGGGCTGCATGAACAACCAATACTCCACCCCGGCCAACACGCTGATCCTGCTGGGCCGCATCCTGGCCAGCGTGCTGTTCATCCTCAGCGGCTTCGGCAAGTTCACCGCGGCGGCGGCGACCACGGCCTACTTCGAGAAGATCGGCGTGCCTGTGCCGCAGTTGGCCTACATCGTCGCGGTCGCGTGCGAGCTGGGGGGCGGCGTCCTGTTCCTGCTGGGTGTGCAGACGCGGATCATAGCGGTCGTGCTGGCGGTGTTCACCGTGGCGACGGCCCTGCTGGCGCACACCGACTTCAGCCAGTTGGCGCAGCAGATCAACTTCATGAAGAACCTGGCCATCGCCGGCGGCTTCCTGGGCTTTGCCGTGCTGGGCGGCGGCGAGTACAGCGTTGACGGGCAGATGGCCCGGCCGGGCCGCAAGCAGCGCCTGGCCGCCTGACCCATGGACCTGCATCTGCAGGGTAAGCGCGCCCTGGTGACGGGGGGGTCCAAGGGCATCGGCCGGGCCAGCGCCGACCTGCTGGCCGGGGAAGGGTGCGACCTGCTGCTGGTGGCGCGTGATCCGGCCATACTGGACAGGGTTGCCGCCGTCATCCGCATGAAGCGCCAGGTGCGGGTGGAGGTGATGCCCGCCGACCTGTCCCAGCAGGCGGAGGTGGAGCGCGTCGCCGCCGGGGCTGGCGTGGTGGACGTGCTGGTGAACAATGCCGGCGCGATCCCGCCGGGCAGCCTGCTGGCGGTGGACGACGCGACGCTGCGGGCGGCGTGGGACCTCAAGGTGTTCGGCTTCATCAGCCTGTGCCGGGCGCTGTACCCGGCGCTGGCGGCGCGGCAGGGCGTGATCGTAAACGTGATCGGCGCGGCTGGGGAGACGTTCGACCCGGGCTACGTCGCGGGCGTGGCGGGCAACGCGGCGCTGATGGCCTTCACCCGTGCATTGGGCCGGGGCGGGCATCGGGACGGGCTGCGGGCGGTGGCGATCAATCCTGGACCGGTCGCCACGGAGCGGCTGGAACGCCTGCTGCGGCACCGCGCCGGGGAGGAGCTGGGGGACGCGGAACGCTGGATGGAGCTGTGTGCGGGGATGCCGTACGGCCGTCCGGCCACGCCGGAGGAGATTGGCGCGGCGGTGGCGTTCCTGGCCAGCCCGCTGTCTGCCTATACCAATGGGACGGTGCTGACGATCAACGGGGGGCCGTAGGGGCGTTGGCGACCCGCCCAGGTTGCGAGTCGTGCGGATCGGGCAACGGTTAGAACCTGGTGCCGGCGCCCCACGGCAACCTTGGCCGGCCTTAACCGGTCCCAAGCCCCATCGCCGCCAGCAGCCGTGCCGCCGCATCCCGCCCGCTGAGCCACGCCCCGCCGACCGTGCCAGCCAGCCCGTCCATGCGGCAAGCCTCCCCGGCGAACAGCAGCCGCTCGCCCATGAAAGCATCGGCCAGCACGCCGCGGCCGTCCGCATGGCCCGGCCGCGCATAGGCGTAGGAGCCGCGGAACAGCGGGTCCGTGCCCCAATTTGTCACCACGGCGCCGGGTCTGGCCTCCACCCCCAGCATCGCCCGCACCCCCTCCCGCGCCATGGCCTCCGCCGCACGGTCGTCACCCGCCACCGCCCACGCCGCCCGGCCGCCGACGAAGCCGACTAGGTGCCCGCGCCCCAGCGGCCACGCATTGAACGTCATGCCCGCCTCACCCGGCGCCACCCGTTGCACCAGGGTAGCGTTGTCGGCCACCCCCATCCGGTCCACCCCGGCCGCCGGCAGGGCCACCTTGGACAGCAGCCCCATCGGCAGCCCATCCACCGCGGCCAGCACCGCCGGTGGCAGCGGCGGGTCGAAGCGGATGGCCTCGGCCGCCAGCACCCCGGTCGAGACCGTGACGATGCAGGCCGCCGCGCGCAGCGTGCCCCCTGGCGTGCCGACTGCGACGCCAGGCCCGCCCCAGCCGATGTGCCCAACCCGCGCGTTCAGCTGCACAGTTGTCGCCAGCCGCCGCTCGACGAACGCGCCCAGCCCGCCGGACACCAGTAGGTTGGGCGGCGGCAGCAGGTTGCGGTGCCAGTCCTGTGCGCTGAGCACGTCCGCATCGGCTGCGGCGATGATCGCGCCCTCCCACAGCGCCACTGTCGGTGCCCAGGGATTGCCGTCCAGCGCCGCCATCAAGTGCCCCAGCGACGTGTCGGCGTCAGGGAAGGCCAGCGCCTCGACCTGCGCCCAGCACGCTTCATAGGCGGCATGGTCCGCCGAGCCGGCATCGCGGCCGGCGACGAACAGCCGCTCGGTCCGCAGCGCGTCGGAGTCGATCAGCGCATCCGAGGCCGCAGCGGCGATCCCGGCCAACGGGTTGCTGTGCCCGGCGTGCAGCCAGGCGGCGCCGAGGTCCAGCACTTCCCCGCCCAGCACCGCCGGCCGCACCGTATGGGCACGCCCCCCGATGCGGGACCCGGCCTCCAGCACGGTGACGGGGACACCCGCGGCACGGAAGTGCGCGGCGGCGGACAGCCCGGCCACGCCGGCCCCCACCACGACCACCCCATCCCCAACCAGGTCGGCCCTCACGCAGTCATGGCTTCTTGGCGGACCCGTCGCATCCATTTCCCCCGGCGTGCCCTTCGATGCCAGCAGGCCGGCGTTCAGGGCAGCCCTCCCGCCATACTCCTGCCACCGCCCGTCGCCAACCTAGGACTGCCCAACCTGGGACAGCAAACTGCGTTGGAGACGGCATGGACGGGTTCTTCGACGGTTTCACCTTGACCACCCACCGCGTGTGCGACGGCGAGTTGCGCCTGCGTCACGGCGGCTCCGGCCCGCCTGTGCTGCTGCTGCACGGCAACCCGCAGACCCATGCCATGTGGCACGCCGTCGCCCCGGTGCTGGCCGAGCGCTACACCGTCATCTGCCCGGACCTGCGCGGCTACGGCGGCAGCTTCAAGCCCGGCGCCACCGGGGACCACGCCCCCTACGCCAAGGCCAGCATGGCGCGCGACATGGCGGAGCTGATGCAGGGCCTGGGCCACGACCGCTTCCAAGTCGTCAGCCACGACCGCGGCGCCCGGGTGGCGCACCGCCTGGCGCTCGACAACCCCGACCGCGTGCAGCGCCTGGCGGTCATGGACATCGTGCCGACCATCGAGCACTTCGAGCGCACCGACATGTCGTGCGCAATGGGCTACTACCACTGGTTCTGGTTCGCCCAGCCGCACCCGTTCCCAGAGGAGCTGATCAATGCGGCGCCGGAGACCTGGTTCCGCGCCCACACCTCCCGCGAGCCGAAGCCGCCATCGTTCTTCCGGCCCGAGGCGCTGCAGGACTACCTGGCCGCCGCGCACGACCCGGCGGCGATCACCGGCATGTGCGAGGACTACCGCGCCGCCGCCACCATCGACCTGCAGCACGACCGCATCAGCCGGGCGGAGGGCCATAAGGTGCAGTGCCCGGTGCTGGCGCTGTGGGGGGCGAAGGGGAAGGTGGGCGGCTGGTACGACCCGGTGGCGCTCTGGCGGGAGTACTGCTCGGCGGAGGTGACGGGCGGCGCGGTGGACAGCGGGCACTACCTGGCGGAGGAGGCGCCGGGGGAGGTGCTGGCGCATCTGGCGGGGTTCTTGGACTGACGGAGGCCGGTGGGCGTACCCGCCCCTGGCGCCACCTTTCCGCGTGCGGACCCGGCCGTCACCGCATATCCTGCAATCATTGTTGCCAGGGCAGCAATCAGAGGGCAGCGCAGTGGCAAGCATCACCATCTCCAACCTTGACGACGCGCTGGAACGCCGTCTCCGCACCCAGGCAGACAGCCACGGCCGCTCGGTCGAGGACGAAGCCCGCGACATCCTTGACGCCGCACTCAACCGTGAGCCGCTGCGGGCGGGCGGCCTAGTTGCGTCCATCCGCGCCAAGATCGCGCCGCTCGGCGGAGTGGACCTGCCCCAAATCCCCCGTGAGCCGATGCGTGAGCCGCCGTTCCAGGACGAATGATCCTCCTGGACACGAACGTCCTGTCCGAGGTGTTGCGCCCCCTGCCGAACCCCGCCGTCGAGAGATGGCTGGACAGCCAGCCGGATGCGAGCCTGTTCACCTCCGCCATCACCGAAGCGGAACTATACCAGGGCGTGGCCTTGATGCCGCTTGGACGCCGCCGGACCGCCCTAGCGGTCGCCATCGGGAACATCCTGGCCGACGACTTCACTGGCCGCATCCTGCCGTTCGACAGCCCGGCAGCAGCCGCCTTTGCGGAAGTCATCGCAAGCCGCCGCCGGGCCGGCCGGCCCATCTCGCAATCCGACGCGCAGATCGCCGCCATCGCACGGTCTCGCGGCGCCGCCCTTGCAACCCGCAACGTGCGGGACTTCGACGGATGCGGCATAACGGTGATCAATCCATGGACAGCAGCCGGACGTGATTGATGTTTGAGCAGACCTTCAAGACCATGGACGACGTGCTCCGCAAGGAAGCCGGCTGCACGACCAAACTGGACTGCACCGAGCAGAAGTCTCGGCTTCCATTCGTAAAATACTGAGCAACCGCCATGCCCGCCCGCCCGCCCCTGCCGCCCTTCACGCCCGACACTGCCGCCGAAAAGGCCCGCAAGGCTGAGGACGCCTGGAACACCCGCGACCCGGCCCGCGTCGCCAGCGCCTACACCGAGGACAGCCGCTGGCGGAACCGCGCCGACTTCTTCACCGGCCGCGCTGCCATCGAGGCGTTCCTGACCCGCAAGTGGGCACAGGAGCTGGAGTACCGCCTGATCAAGGAGGTCTGGGCGTTCCATGGCGACCGCATCGCCGTCCGCTTCGCCTATGAGTGGCACGACGCCGCCGGAGCCTGGTTCCGGTCCCATGGCAACGAGCAGTGGGAGTTCGACGCCGCCGGGCTGATGCGCCGCCGGGAGGCCAGCATCAACGATGTGCCGATCAACGCAGCGGACCGGCTGTTCCATTGGCCGCTCGGCCCGCGTCCTCAGGAGCACCCCGGCCTGACTGCCCTAGGCTTGTAGCCGCCAATACCCTTGCGGGCGCGTAGCGTTTCGTTCAGCCTCCGCTCCCGACGGGTCCCGAGAACCCGCGCCAGGAGAGAACCGCCGGATGTCCGCACCTCTGACCCGCCGCAGCCTTGCGCTCGGCACTGCCGCCCTGCTCGCCGCTCCGCGCCTCGCCCGGGCCGAGGACACCATCAAGATCGGCGTGCTGTCCCCCAACACCGGCCCCGCCGCCGAGGCCGGCAAGCTGCAGCAGAACGGCATCCGCATGGCCGTGGACGCCGTGAACGAGCACGGCGTGCTGGGCCGCAAGCTGGAAGTGGTGATCGAGGACGACCAGACCACCAACCCCGGCGCCGTGCTGGCCTTCAGCCGCCTGGCGTCGCAGCCCGACATCGTCGCCTTCATCGGCCCCATCCGCAGCACCCAGGTGAACGCCATCGCGCCGGACGTGCTGAAGGTCGGCAAGCCCATGCTGTTCGGCGGCACCGACCCGACGCTGACGCAGCAGGGCAACAAGTGGCTGTTCCGCTGCCGCCCCAACGACAGCTACTCCGCCCAGGTGATCGCCGAGTTCGGTGTTGCTGACCTGAAGAAGCAGAAATGGGCGGTAGTGTACAGCACCGACGCCTTCGGCACCAACGGCTCCAAGGCGTTGGTGGCGGCGTTGAAGGACCGGGGCATCACCCCCGTGCTGCTGCAGGGCTACACCAACCAGGCCAGCGACTACACCGCCGTCGTGCTGGCGGTGCGGCAGTCCGGCGCCGACATCCTGGGCAGCTACTTCACCTTCGAGAGCGACCTCGGCATCTTCGCCCGGCAGTTGCGCCAGTTGGGCGTCAGCATCCCCTGGGTGGGATCGCCGAGCATCGTCAACACCACGGCGCTGAACCTGGCCGGGCGGGCGCTGTTCGGCACCTACGGCGTGGCGGACTACGCCGTGGACGCCACCCCGGCCAGCAAGGCGTTTGGCGACAAGTACCTGGCGCTCTACAAGGCGCTGCCGGACAACCAGTCCTCCTACGCCTTCGACGCCGTGAACCTGATCGCCCGCGCCATCACCGACGCCGGCAGCACCGATCCCGAGAAGCTGCGCGCCGCCCTCGCTGCCATCAAGGGCTTCGCGGGCGCGGAGGGCGAGTACAACTTCGACGACAAGGGCGACGGCCTCCGCGGCTACAACGTGGTCCGCAACGAGAACGGCAAGGTCGTGTTCGACCGCCGCATCGAAGTCAAGGCGTGAGCCTGGTCCCGCAACTGCTGTTCACCGGCCTGGGCATCGGCGCGATCTACGCCCTGGTGGCGCTAGGCTTCGTGCTGCTGATCCGGGCGGCCAGCGTGGTCAACTTCGCCCAGGGCGAGTTCTCCATGCTGGGCGCCTACCTCATGGTGATCCTGGCCGGTGACCTGGGCGTGCCCTACCTTCTGGCGCTGCCGGTCTCGGTGGCTGTCATGGCCGGGTTCGGCGTGCTGTTCGCCGGCGCGACCTACTGGCCATTACGCCACCGAGGCCAGTTGCCAGTCATCATCAGCACCATCGGCGCCAGCATCTTCCTGTCCAACGTCGTGCTGGCCTCCTACGGCCCCAGCCCGCAGGTGCTGCCCGACCTGTTCGACAACCCCGGCTTCGAAATCGGCGGCGTGTTCATGGACAGCCAGTACCTCTCCATCATGGTCGCCGTGACCGCCCTGGTGCTGCTGCAGTACGTGATCTTCGAGAAGACCCTGCTGGGCAAGAAGCTGCAGGCCACCAGCCAGGACAAGGAGATGGCGAGCCTGCTGGGCATCCCCGTCGCCACGATGGTGCTGATCACCTTTGCCTACAGCGCGGCGCTGGGCGGGCTGGCGGGCATCCTGGTGGCGCCGGTGCTGTTCGTGTCGGTGGGGATGGGCGCGCTGATCTCGCTCAAGGCGTTCGCGGCCAACATCATCGGCGGCTTCGGCAACATCCCCGGCGCAATCCTCGGCGGGCTGGCGCTGGGCGTGGTGGAGACGTTCGGCGCGGCCTACATCTCCGTCCCCTACAAGGACGCGATAGCGTTCGGGATGCTGCTGCTCTTCCTGCTGGTGCGCCCGCAGGGCCTGTTCGGCGAGAAGATCGCGGAGAAGGCATGAGCGCGATCCTGGAACGCCCCGCGGCGCTGAACATCGTGCAGGCGCGCGTCTGGCGCGGCCTGCCGCAACTGGGCCTGGCCATCGTGGCCGTGCTGGCCGTGTCGGCGCTGATCCCGTCCCAGGGCTACACGCTGAACATCCTCATGCAGGCCGCGACCAATGCCGTCGCCGTCACCGGGCTGGTGGTGGTGCTGGGGTACTGCGGGCAGATCTCCCTGGCGCAGGCGGCGTTTTTCGGCCTGGGTGCTTATGGCGTGGCGCTGGGCACCACGGATTACGGCCTGCACTTCTTCGCCGCCCTGCCGCTCGGCATCGCCGCGGCGCTGCTGTTCGGCGTGCTGCTGGGCCTCGCGAGCCTCCGCCTAGGCGGCCACTACCTGGCGATGGTGACGATCAGCTTCCAGCAGATCCTAACCCTAGTGCTCACCAACTGGATCGGCCTGACGCACGGCCCGGACGGGGTGCGCGGCATCGGCCGGCCGCACGTCCCGGGGCTGCGGCTAGAGGACGGGGACCGGTACCTGACGCTGTGCCTGGTCGTGCTGGTCTGCATCACCTGGTTCGTCTGGCGCCTGAAGACCAGCCGGCTCGGCCGCGCCATGCAATCGGTGCGCGACAACGAGATCGCCGCCAGCACCTGCGGCATCGACGTGTTCCGCACCAAGGTACTGGCCTTCGCCATCAGCGCCGTGCTGGGCGGGCTGGGCGGCGGCCTCTATGCCGGGGCGCGGGCCTACATCAGCCCCGACGAGTTCGGCTTCGGCGAGAGCATCGTCATGCTGACCATGGCGTTGCTGGGCGGCGTCGGCTCGCCGTTCGGGGCGTTGCTGGGCACCGGGCTGCTGGTGATCCTGCCGGAGTGGCTGCGCTTCCTGCGCAACGTCTATCTGGCGGTGTACGGCGCGGCAGTGATCCTGATCATGGTGTTCCTGCCCGACGGCCTCTGGGGCTTCACGGCCCGCCTGCGCCGCGCGGCACCCGCCATCCCGGGGAGAGTAACCCCCCTGCCCCTCCTGGCCCAGCGCGGCACGGTGACGGACGAAGAAGTGTTGCGCATCGAAGGCCTGGCCAAGCACTTCGGCGGCCTAAAGGCGCTGGACGGCGTGGACCTGGCGGTGCGCCGCGGCAGCACCCACGCGCTGATCGGCCCCAACGGCAGCGGCAAGAGCACTTTTATCAATGTCGTCACCGGCCTCTACCGCCCCACCGCCGGGCGCATCGAGCTGGCCGGGCGGGACGTGACCGGCACCGCCCCGCACGAGCGCACCCGCGCCGGCCTGGCCCGCACGTTCCAGAACATCCGGGTATTCCGCGGCATGACCGTGCTGGAAAACGTCATGGTCGGCGCCGAGCGCCCCGGCAACGACATCGCCGAGCGCCCGGCCGAGGTGGTCGAACGCGCCCTGGCCGCGCTGGACTTCGTCGGCCTGCGCGGCGACGCCGGCCGCATGGTGGGCACGCTGTCCTATGGGATGCAGCGCTACGTCGAGATCGCCCGCGCCTTGGCTGGCAACCCGCAGGTGCTATTGCTCGACGAGCCGGCCGCCGGCCTGAACCTGACCGAGAAGGGCGAACTGGGCGCGCTGTTGCGCCGGCTGGGCGGCCACGGCCTCACGATCCTGATCGTGGACCACGACATGAACCTGGTGGAGCAGGTGGCGGACCACATCACCGTGCTGAACTTCGGCCGCCGCATCGCCACCGGCACCCCGCGGCAGGTGCTGTCCCACCCCGACGTGATCGCCGCCTACCTGGGGGAGCCGCGCGAAGATGCCGCTGCTTGAGCTTGGCGGCCTGACCGCCCGGTATGGCGCCGCGCCGGTGCTGAAGGACCTCTCCCTCGTGGTGGAGGAGGGCGAGATCGTCACCCTCCTGGGCAGCAACGGCGCGGGCAAGAGCACCACTTTGCGGACAATCAGCGGGTTAGTGCCGAACGTGGCAGGCCGGCTGGTGTTCGACGGCAAGTCGCTGCGGGGCCTGAAGCCGGAGGCCATCGTGCGCCTGGGCGTGGCGCACGTACCCGAGGGACGCCGGGTGTTCCCGGGCCTGACGGTGCGGGAGAACGTCCTGCTCGGCGGCAGCAACCGCCGCGGCGTGGCCCGGCGCGTGCTGGAAACCGAGGCCGACGAGATGCTGGCCTTCTTCCCCGGCCTGCAGCCGTTGCAGCACGCCCTGGGCTGGACGCTGTCGGGCGGGCAGTTGCAGATGGTGGCCGTGGCGCGCGGCCTGATGGCCAAGCCGCGCCTGCTGCTGCTGGACGAGCCGTCGCTGGGATTGGCGCCGCTGGTGGTGCAGCAGGTGTTCCGCATCATCGCCGAGATCAGGCGCCGGGGCACGACGGTGCTGCTGGTGGAGCAGAACGCGCACATGGCGCTGTCAGTGGCGGACCGGGGGTATGTACTGGAGACCGGGACCCTGCTGGTATCGGGGGCGCCGAAGGAGCTGTGGAGCAATCCCGATGTGCGCTCCGCCTACTTGGGTGGGAAGACGGCGGTAGGGGTTTAATACCAACCGCCTTCTTTGGCCTGTAGCGATGGTCGGCGACGGGCGAAATCACCGGTCAAAGTTAAAGACGGTTGGTACTACCATCATCGGCTCGACAGCCACTTCGATGGCGTCCGGGGCACTGGGACCAGAACTGCTGTACGCCCCTGCACAGCGAGCTTCGCGAAGCGACGAACATCCGGACGGCCAGGCTTGGCGGAGCTGGATAGCCGGCCTCCGGTACCCAGACGTTATCCTTTTTCCGCCTCACGCCGCTACACCCCCTGCGCCTGCTCCTGCGTCTGCTTCAACGGCCGCCAGTCGCGGAAGAACGCCGTGCCGATCAGCTCCCCCACCCCGATCAGCCCGCTCTGCAGCCCGTCCAAGTAGTCATGCAGCCCATGCGGCAGCAGCCGCTGCACCGAGTCGTCCAGCAGCCCTCGCACCTCCTCCAACCGCTCCAGCACCCCCGCCGTATCGCGCAACCCGTAAGCCGACCGCAGGTGCCCCAGGTGCCAGTCCATCCCCCCCACGCACAGCGCCACGCTGCGCGCGAACGAGGTATCGACCAGCAGGAACGCCACCACGTCCGCCGGCACGAACCCGGCATCCGCCACCCGCCGGAACGCATGGTACCCCGCCGCCGCCCGCAGCACCGCATTCCACTGCGTCAGCTCGGCCAACCGCCGCTCCTCCTCCGTCCCCTGCACCAGCAGGTGGTACTTGATGTCCAGCAGCCGCGTCGTCTGGTCCGCCCGCTCGATCAGCCGCCCCAGCTCATAGAAGTGCCAGCCCTGGTCGCGGAAGAAGGTGCCCTCGGTGATCCCGGTATGCGCCTGCACGCCCTCCTTGATCCGCCGGCACAGCCGCGACAGCGCGTCGCCGTCGAGTTCCGCCGGGTCGATAGCCATGACGTTGCGGTGGAACACGTTGAGCTGCATCCACATCTCGGTCGAGATCATCGGGCGCAGCTTGCGGGCGTTGGTGCGGGCGGCCTCCAGGCAGGCGGGGATGCTGTTGGGGTTCTCGGCGTCCAGCAGGTAAAACCGCTTGATGCTGTCCGCCTCGATCGGCACCCCACGCTTTTCCAGCCCCGGCCCGTCCGAGTTGATGGCGACCAGCGCCGCCCACGACTCCGCCTCCCGCCCCGGGCTTTCGAACGTCTGGGTCACGTCGATCAGCCGGGCCAGGTTCTCCACCCGCTCCAGGTAGCGCGCCATCCAGAACAGCCCCTCGGCGTCCCGCGTCAGCAGGGGGGAATGGTGCATGCTCATTCCGCCAGCACCCAGGTGTCCTTGCTGCCGCCGCCCTGCGAGGAGTTGACGATCAGGCTGCCCTCCTTCAGCGCCACCCGCGACAATCCGCCGGGCAGCACCCAGGTGTCCCGCCCCGTAATCGCGAACGGCCGCAGGTCCAGGTGCCGCGGCCGCAGCCCGGCGTCCGTCAGGGTCGGCGCAACGGACAGGTTGATCATCGGCTGGCTGATCCAGTTGGCCGGGTCCGCCACCAGCAACGCCCGGGCGGCGTCCAGTTCGGCCTTGCTGCTGCGCGGCCCGATGGTGATGCCGTAGCCGCCGCTCTCGCCCACCGGCTTCATCACCAGCTTGTCGAAGTTGGCCAGGGTGTAGGCCAGGCCCTCCGCCTCCCCGCAGATGTTGGTCTCGACGTTGGGCAGGATAGCGTCCTGATCCAGGTAGTACTTGATGATGCGCGGCATGTAGGCATAGATCGCCTTGTCGTCCGCCACCCCGGTGCCGACCGCGTTGGCCAGCGTCACGTTGCCCTTGCGCCACGCCCCGATCAGCCCGCGCACCCCCAGCATGCTGTCCGCGCGGAACACGCTGGGATCGAGGAAGTCGTCGTCGATCCGGCGATAGATCGTGTGGACCCGGCGCAGCCCGCCCGTGGTCCGCATCCAAACCTTGTCGTCCTCCACCGTCAGGTCCGCACCCTCGACCAGCGGCACCCCCATCTCGCGCGCCAGGAACACGTGCTCGAAGTATGCCGAGTTGTAGATGCCAGGGCTGAGCAGCACCACCTGCGGGTCCCCGACCCCCTCCGGCGCGATCTCGTCCATGGCGCTCCGCAGCCGCCGGCCGTAGTCATCGACCGGCCGCAGCTTCGTGCCCGCCACTAGGTCGGGGAACGCGCGCAGCATCAGGTGCCGGTTCTCCACCACGTAGGACACGCCGGAGGGCGTGCGGGCATTGTCCTCCAGCACGCAGTACTTGCCCTCGTGGTCGCGCACGATGTCGATGCCGCAGATGTGGACGTAGGTGCCGAAGCGGACGGGGAAGCCCTCCATCTCCGGCCGGTAGTTGCTGTTGCCGTACACCAGCTCGGCCGGCACCACCCCGTCGCGGATGATGTTCCGGGCGTTGTAGATGTCGCTCAGGAACAGGTTGATCGCCTGCACCCGCTGTCTGACCCCGCGCTCCAGCACCGCCCAGTCGCGCGCCAGGATGATGCGCGGCACGCAGTCGAACGGCAGGATGCGGTCGATGGCCGACGCCTCGGAGTACACCGTGAAGGTGATGCCCAGGTTGAACAGGTCGCGCTCGGCCAGCTTGGCGCGGGCGCGCAACGCATCCAAGCCGATTGCAGACAGGCGGCTGCGAACCAGCGCCGCCGCGCCGTCATCGTTGTCACGGGCCGTCAGCTCGCAAAAGAACGCGCCGGGGTCGTAGGAGTCGAAGGGGTCTGGCTGCATCGGACGGGCCTGGTGGGGTGAGGTGAGACCGTGATCTAGCATGATAGCCTGTCATCGCAGCGTCACGCCCGCATGGCAATCTGCGCTGTTGGTGCAACAGCTTTGCCGCACGCGGCGGACTGGCGAGGGTCGGCGAGCTTTCCTGTTGCGTTCCACCGAGATAGGCAGTTTACCTCATGTGCCGGGTGATGCATCGCCGTCCCTTCAAGCCCCCGGCTCCAGATGTCCCTGGGTTGGAGTCCCCCGCCATGCGTTTTCCCGTTCTCGGCTTGCTGACGGCGGGCCTCGTGGCCGGCCAGATCGTCGCCGCCCCGCTGGCCGCGGCGCAGTGCGTCCGCCCGGCCGATCACGCCTCGTTCGACATCACGGCGTTGAAGACCAGCCTGTTGGTCGTCGCCCTCACCTGCGGTGCCGATGAACGCTACAACGCGTTCGTTCGCAAGTACCAGCCGGAGCTGGCGGCGCAGGACCATGCGCTGGGTGCCTACTTCACCCGCGTGCACGGCCGTACCGGGCGCAAGCAGCAGGACGACTACGTGACCCAGTTGGCCAACAGCCAGTCGCAGGTCGGCAACCAGCAGGGCAAGTGGTTCTGCTCGCATAACCTGCCGGCGTTCGACGAGGTGATGGCGCTGCATAGCAGTGGCGAGCTGGCCGAATTCGCCGCCGGCAAGTCCGTCGCGCAGCCGATCAATGTGACGGCGTGCGGGACCACTCCGGCCAGCACCCGCTCGACCCCGTCGCGGTCGCGCCGCCGGTCGTAACGCCGCGGCTCCAAACCCTGCGTCAACGAGACCCTGCGTCAACAAGAAAGGGGGCCTCTAAGGCCCCCTTTGCACGTCTAGACCAAAGGAACGGTCAGTGCAGCACGATCTCGACGCGGCGGTTCTGCGGCTCGCGCACACCCTGGGCGGTCTGCACCAACTGGCGCGTCTCGCCAAAGCCCTGCACGGTGATAGCCTGCCGCGGCACGCCAAGCCGCACCAGCTCGGCCGCTACGTTCTGCGCCCGCCGCACCGACAAGCCCTGGTTGTAGCGCGCCGTGCCCGAGCTGTCGGTGTATCCGGACACCTCAATGCGCGTCGTCTGTACCCGCTGCGTCGCCTGCGCCGCCTCGGCAATGATCTGACGCGCCCGGTTGGTCAGGTCCGCACGGTCCCAGTCAAAGAACACCAGGTAGGTGCGGTTCTGCGGCGGCTGGACCGGGACCGGCGCGGCCTCCACGGGCGGCGGCGCCACGTTGAAGGCGTAACGCAGGCCGATCATCAGGCTGTGGTTGTAGTTGTCCGACACCGTGACCCGCCCGCTGCCAGGCAGCGGCCCATTCACGCGCAGGCCGAACTGACGCTGTTCGGCCAAGGCGAAGTAGCGGTATTCCGCCGTCAGCGACAGGCCGACCACTGGCGGGATCGGGAACGACAACCCGGCGATGGCCTGGTAGGCGAAGCTGCCGTCCACCCCTTTGGTCACGACCGGTGAGTTTCCAAGCGTCTCATACGTCCGCCGGTCCACCCAGGAATAGCCCGCACCGGCGCCGATGTAGGGGAACACGTAGGGGCTGCCGACATCCAGGTCGAACAGCGCGTTGACCATGCCGCCATACTTCTCCTCCCGCCCCTGCGTCGCCACCACGCCAAGGGTGCGGCTGCGGTTGATGCTGTTGTAGCGGTAGTCGCCCTCCGCCTCGAGGCGCAGCCCGTTGCCGAAGCCGTAGCCGACGCTGGCCACGCCGGTCCCGCCGGTGTCGAACGAGGTCTGCCCGCGGTCGAGCGTGCGGACGCCATTGTTCAGCCGGTAAACCTGGTTGAATTCCCGCTGCATGAAGTTCGCGCCGACTGCGCCGCCGATGTACAGCCCCGTCACCGGCTGCGCCTGCGCGGCACCCCCGAGCAGGCTGGGCATGGCAGTCAGGGTGAGCATCGTGGCGGCCAGCAAGGTCAAGCGGATCATAGGGTCTCCTGTTCGTCCGGTGGGCAGGCCGGCCTCATGGCGGCAACGCAGGCCCAATCAGCAACATAATGCCACCGGGCCGGCGGTGACGCATGGTGCGGGGCATTGTGATGGCATGTTGCCATTACGCTACAGCGCCCGTTACGAGAAAGGCCGGCCCACACCCGTGGACCGGCCCCTTTCGTTGCAGCGTTGAGGCCGTCCGGCTTAGCGCAGCACGATCTCGACGCGGCGGTTCTGCGGCTCGCGCACACCCTGGGCGGTCTGCACCAACTGGCGCGTCTCGCCAAAGCCCTGCACGGTGATGGCCTGCCGCGGCACGCCCAACCGCACCAGCTCGGCCGCCACGTTCTGCGCGCGGCGCACCGACAGGCCCTGGTTGTAGCGCGCCGTGCCCGAGCTGTCCGTGTAGCCGGACACCTCGATGCGCGTCGTCTGCGCCCGCTGCGTCGCCTGCGCCGCCTCGGCGATGATCTGACGCGCCCGGTTGGTCAGGTCCGCACGGTCCCAGTCGAAGAACACCAGGTAGGTGCGGCTCTGCGGCTGGGGCGGCTGCGGCACGGCGACGACCGGCGGCGGCGCTGCGTTGAAGGCGTAGCGCACGCCGACCAGGACGCTGTGGTTCAGGTCCGTGTTGCTGTCAAACCGCACGTTGGCGCGGGTGGCCGTGCCCGGCGCAAAGTACTGGTAGTTGTAGTTGCGTGTCTCGGCCAAGCCCATGAAGCGGTACTCGGCCGTGATCGCCAGGCCCGGCACCGCGGCGATCGGGAACGCCGCGCCCAGGATCGCCTGATAAGCGAACGAACCCTGGCCGTTGGTGGAGCGCAGCAGCGAGTTGAAGCCGCCGGGCTGGCCGACCACCGGGCCGCTGTTGCCGTAGAACCGGGTGTTGTGGTCCTGCGCATACTGGTAGCCGACACCGAGGCCGACATAGGGCGTGATCGCCGCCGGGAAGAAGCCCAGGCCCAGCACGTTCGGGTCGAAGTCGTACAGCGCGTTCAGCATGCCGCCGTACTTATACTCGTCGCCGCCACCCGACAGGCGGGTCCGGTACGTCCCGGCGGGCGAGGTGTTCACGGCGCCCGTGAGGGCGTTGAACTTGTTCTGGCGGAAGCTGCCTTCCACCTCGAAGCGCAGGCCGTTGCCCAGGCCATAGCCGACGCTGGCGACGCCGATGAACCCAGTGTCCGTCTTCACGGTGCTGTTGTTGCCGAAGCCGCGCAGGTTCCGGACGAACCGGCCATTCGCCTGCGGGTAGCCGACGCCCGTGACGGTCTGGTCTTGCAGGAAGTTGGCACCGGCGCCAGCGCCGATGTAAAGGCCACTGATCGCCTCAGCCTTGGCAGCCACGGGGGCGGCCAGGACGGTCGCGGCCAGTAGCGCACTGCGGAGCTTCATTCTTTCTCTCCTCGATGAATAACTTGGTCGTAAGCGCATCCGGGGGCCTGCGGGACTCGTCCCCCGCCTCTCGGTGAATGCACATTACCACCACTTGCCTCCAAGGCGAGGTGGGTGTGGCCGATTAAGGCCCACTTGTGACCTTGAAGCCACACCCCTCAGCGCAGAATTACCACACCGTTCCGTGAGCGGATGCAGCATCGCCGCCAGTCAGGTAGCCAGTCAGATGATCCGCGCCTCGAACGGCGGCAACAGGTCCGGCGCCTCGAATTCCAGCACCCACAAATCCGGGTCCCGGCCGACCTGGCGGGCAACGTAGGCGTCGGCGGCAGCCTGGTCCACGGCGCCGGGACCAGTCGCGCGCATCCACGACACGTCACCCTCCCCGGCCCGCACCTGGGACAGCACGCACAGGCCCTCCCGCCCGCGCAGCACCACCAGGATGCCGCCGGCGTCGGCGTCGCCGCCGCGCAGCACCGCGCCGGGCCGCCCGTCGATGTCGCCCATCCGCAGCGCCATCTGCACCCACAGCTTCGCCTTTACCCGTGGTGCCGCCATATCCCACCTTCCATCACTCGCCGCACCTTAACCCGATTGGAGGCCCTATGTTGCGCCTGACCGTTCTGGCCCTCCTCGCCGCATCCCTCGCCGCCTGGGCGCCTGCCGCACCGGCCATCGCCCAGGACGCCGCGCCGGCCCATGCGCCAGACCGCATCAGCTTCGGCCTGGATTGGCACGCGGAGGCCGAGTACGGCGGCTACTACCAGGCCGTCGCCACCGGCATCTATGCCCGGCACGGCTTGCAGGTTGCCATCCGCCAGGGCGGGCCGCAGGTGAACCAGGCGCAGCTCATGCTGGCCGGCCGGCTGGACCTCACCTTGGCGTCCAACAGCTTCCTGGCCCTGAACTTCGTCCACGAGGACCTGCCGTTCATCGCCGTCGCCGCCATATTCCAGCGCGACCCGGCGGTGCTGCTGGCCCACCCCGGCCAGGGCCACGACAGCTTCGAGGCGCTGCGCGGCCAGCCGGTGATGATCGGCGCCGACAGCCGCGCGAGCTGGTGGACCTTCCTGCGCGCCCGCTTCGGCTACACCGACGCGCAGATCCGGCCCTACACTTTCAACCTCGCGCCGTTCCTGTCCGATCCGCACGCGGTGCAGCAGGGCTACCTGGGGTCGGAGCCGTTCCTGGTGCGGCAGGCCGCCGGGTTCGATCCGGTCGTGCTGCTGCTGGCCGATGCGGGGTTCAGCGGCTACGCCAGCCTGGTCACCACCAGCACGCGGCTGGCGGACACCAAGCCGGACCTGGTGCAACGGTTTATCGACGCCTCCGCCGAGGGCTGGCGCTCCTACCTGCATGGGGACCCGGCGCCGGGCAACGCGCTCATCAAGCAGGACAACCCGGAGATGATCGACGCCCTGCTGGCCTATGGGCGGCAGGCGCTGCTGGACCGCGGGATCGTCGAGTCCGGCGACGCCGTGCAGTCCGGCATCGGCGCCATGACGGACGCGCGGTGGGCGGACTTCTTCAAGGCCGTCTCGGCGCAAGGGCTTTACCCCGCCGGAATGGACCCTCGCCGCGCCTATACGCTGCGCTTCGTGGGCGGTGGAACGGCGAAGTAGGGGGAGCGGCGAAGTAGCGGCGTTGCTGACGGTCGCCCACGCCGGCCGCCGCTTCCCGAATGGGACAGTGGCCCT
>JAABUQ010002662.1_pt1 | contig 34814 bp, 33 predicted proteins | sample 5560001 | NCBI WGS metagenome assembly JAABUQ01 (sample SAMN10711888, study PRJNA513371) | rock metagenome | isolation source: Antarctica rocks | place: Antarctica: Victoria Land, Finger Mt nord | collected 2015-12-18
TGCCCCGACTCCGAGGAGGAGGGGGCCTTGAAGGAAATCCGGGGTTGGCTGGAGGACTCCCGCGCGAAGCCGGGGTCAATGATCGTGGGGTTCTGCTACTGAAGCGGGGTGACTTCGGAGGAATGCAGGCATCTGCCGCGAGGAGGATGTGCGATGGCGACGGACAGCACAGCGGGGTCGATGGTCGTCTACGAGCGACTTCTCGACCGCGATGGGAGGTGGGCCTTGAGCGAGGGCAGCCGGCATTTCGAAGGGAAGAGCGCGGTCCAGGACGCCCTGTTCCGGATGACGAGTTGGCTCGCCGTATTGGGCATCCCCTACGCGGTCGCGGGCGGGATGGCGCTGTTCAAGCACGGTTTCCGCCGGTTCACCGAGGATGTCGACATCCTGATTACCAGCGGGGCATTGAAGACGATCCATGAGCGATTGGACGGCCTGGGCTATCTCCCGCCGTTCAAGGACAGCAAGAATCTCCGCGACACGGAGCTTGGCGTCCGGATCGAGTTCCTGATCGCTGGCGAATACCCGGGGGATGGCAAGCCCAAGCCCGTCGCCTTCCCCGACCCCGCCGAGGCCGCGACCGAGATCGAAGGCATCTTCTACTTGCAGTTGCCCAAGCTCGTGGAATTGAAGCTCGCCTCGGGGATGACCGGGGGGATTCATCGGCTGAAAGACTTGACCGACGTGATCGCCTTGATCGACTCGCGGGTACTCCCCCTGGAGTTCGCCGACCAGCTCAACCCATACGTCCGGCCGAAATACGTCGAACTCTGGCAGGAAATCCGGGACACGCCGAAGAGTCCGGACGCTTAGGTGAGGCCATCCCGTTGAAGCCCTCTCGCCCCACCGCCGACGACTTCCTCCGCATCGGGCCGAGGGTCCGCGCCCTGCCGATCATCCACGGGTCGGGCGATTTCGCGATCCGCGTGCGGGAGGAATTGCTGGCCAGGCCGTATGACTGCGTCGCCGTCCCGCTGCCGCCTTCGTTCCGGGACGAAGTCGAGGCGGCGGTCGAGGCCCTGCCGACGATCTCGGCGGTGGTCCAGCGGGACGCCGAGGGGGACGGGTACAGCTACGTGCCCATCGACCCGTGCCAGGGGGTGATCGCGGCGATCCGCACGGCGATGGGGGAGCGGACCGCGCGGGCGTTCGTGGACATGGAGACCCCGGATTTCGAGCCGATGACGGCGGCCTTCCCCGACCCGTATGCCCTGAAATCGGTCAGCCCGGAGGGGTTCGCGGCGGCCATCCTGCCGGGCATCCCGCCGCCTCAGCCGGGCCAGCATGGTCGGCGGATCGCCTGGATGGCCGACCGCCTGCACGAGCTGGAAGGGCGATACCGCTCGATCTTGCTCGTCTGCTCGCTGCTGGACTGGCCCTGGATTCGGGACGCCTACCGGCGTGAACTTCCCGTCGAGGAGCCCCAGCCGTTCTTCGCGCCAATCCGGACGTTCCCCGTCGATCCGAGGACGCTGATCTTCTTGCTTGGCGAATTGCCCTTCCTGACGGCCCTCTACGAGCGCGGCCGACGCGAGCTGACGCCGGACGACAATCTGTCGGTCGACGGCGTCAAGGAAATGGTGCTGCACGCCCGCGACCTCCTCAAGGTGACCGAGCCGAAGGTCGCCGAGCGGATCACGCCGCAGTTGCTGTCGGTCTACTTCCGATACGTCCGGAACCTCTCGCTCATCGGGCGCCGGCTGACGCCCGACCTGTACTCGCTCGTCCTGGCAGCACAGCAGACGGCGGGCGACGACTTCGCCCTGGCGGTCGCCGAGGCCGCCCGCGCGTATCCCCACGCCTCGGACGACGACGAGGAGCCGCCCCTGCGCATGGGCATCGGCCGCGCCGACGTGCCGGGATGGGGGACCGGGATCGCCGTGACACGCCTGCCCGGCCAGGCGCTGAGCTGGCGGTCTTGCCAACTGAGGCCGAAGCCGAAACAGCCCGACCAGGCGCGCTGGCGACACCGCTGGAACCCGCACGGGATGTGCTCGTGGCCGCCCGAGGACGACCGCATCGAGAGCTTTCAGCGCCACGTCCGCGACCAGGCCCGCGCGATCCTCGGGGCCGACCTCGCGCGCTCGGAGAAGTTCACCACCAGCGTCATGGACGGCCTCGACCTGCGCGAGACCCTGCGGCACTGGCACACCGGCGACCTGTACGTGAAGGTCTTGCCGCCGAGCCGCGGCTCCATCGAGGCCGTCGTCTTCCTGTTCGACGTGCCGGCCGATCCCCAGGTCTACACCAGCCGCACCACCTGGTATGCCGAGCATCCCGAGGAGTCCACGCTCGCCTACTTCGCGACGGACCCCATGAACGACCTGATCGGCCCCGGTATCGCCCGCGCGGAGTACGGCGGTGCGCTCTTCCTGTTCCCGCCGCGGGCGATCCCCGACATCTGGACCGACCCCCGGCTCAACTTCGCCGACACCCTGGAAGAGCGCCTGCTGGCCGCGGCCTTCCTCCACAGCCGCGACCGGCACGTTGCCCTGGTCAGCCCGAACCCGCCGCCCTCGTCGTGGCGACGCCTCGCGCGCCGCTATGGCCGCAAGGTCATCCACCTGCCGTTGAAGCGGTTCGGCGGGCAACTCGTCGCCCGCCTCCGCCAGTTCCACGTCCTGAACGGCAAGGACGTCCGCTCGTTCGCGGCGGATTTCCTCCGCGATTCTTGACATGACACGGGCGGATTCGATCATTTGTCGTCCTGGAAGACCTTATCGAAGCGGTCGCTCGGCTCTTCATTCCGGCCGCTCCCGTGCAGGATGCGGCCCTTGGACAGGTCCGACGGGATGCCATCGGGATAGTTCTTCTTCAAGGCGGCGGCGATCTCCTGGAGCCGGGTTTCGGGCAAGGGGTGGGTGGCGAGGAATTCGGGGGTTTTGCCGCCCTTGCTCGACTCCTTGAGGATGCGCATCACGTCGAGCATCGCCGAGGGGTCGTAGCCGGCCTCGGCCATGTATTTGAGGCCGAACTCATCGGCCTGCGACTCGTCGCCGCGGCTGTACTTGAGCTGCATCATCTGGTTGGCCATCGCGGCGGCCATCGCGGCGTACTGGCCGTTGCCCCGGTCATCCGAGGCGCCGACGCCGACGGCCATCGCGAGCATCTGCCCGAGGTGGCCGCTGGCCATCTGCTGCGCGGAGTGGCGCGCGACGACGTGGCCGATCTCGTGTCCGAGAACCCCGGCAAGCTGGGCCTCATTGGCAAGCTTGTCGAAGAGGGCCCTGGTGATGAAGATCTGGCCGCCGGGCAGGGCGAACGCGTTGATCGTCTCGGGATCGTTCAACAGGTGGAAGTGGAAGTTGTCGGCGTACTTGCTCCCCTTCGCATCGCTTCGCGCGACGATCCCGCGGCCGACCTCCGAAACGAGTTGCGCCCGAGAGTCGTCGGCGGGGTCGATGTCGCCGCCCATCTTCCGCGCCATCTCCGGCGCCGCCTGAAGTCCCAGGGCCTTTTCCTGCTCCACGCTCATCCCGATGTGCTGCTTCTCTCCGGTGACGGGATTGACCTCGGTGTGGACCATGTAGCTGCCGATCCCGATGGCGGCGATCACCAGCGCGATGATCCACCGGATCGGGAACCCGCGCCCTTCGCCGTGACCCTCTTCGCCGTACGACATCGCCGCCTCCGTCTCGGTTGGGAAGACCCTTGCCCGCGAAATCGAGCAAGTGCGGTGCCGAGGAGGGGAGGAGGGGGCGGGATGCCCCTTTCCGACGTGCGACGCCTCGACGAGCCCGGCCACCCGTCCTACAATCGGGGAACCATTCCGCCCCCCGGTCTCCGCGAGTCTCGGGCAACGACCCCCAGAACGCCAGAGGATGGCCGGGCGGAGGACCGCCCCGGTCGCGACAGAATGCCAACGCCCGCGAGCCTTGACACCGACACCTTGGGACTCGACCCCCGCGGCCCGGTCTCCGCCTGGTTCGCCCGCACCTTCCCGGGCGGGCCAACGCCCGCGCAGCGGCTGGCATGGCCGTTGATCGCGGCCGGGGTGAATCTCCTGCTCGTGTCGCCCACGGGGACGGGCAAGACCCTGGCGGCCTTCCTGGCGATCCTGGATCGGCTCCTCCGCGAGCACGCCGCCGGCACCCTCGCTCCCGGCCCGCGGTGCGTGTACGTGTCGCCCCTGCGGAGCCTCGGCTACGACATCGAGCGGAATTTATCCGAGCCGCTGGAGGCCATCCGGCGCGATCTGGGGCGGGAATCGAGCCCGGTGCGCATCGGCGTCCGGACGGGCGACACGTCGGCGTATCATCGCGGCAAGCTCCGGGACAACCCGCCGCACCTGCTCATCACCACGCCGGAGAGCCTCTCGCTGCTGCTGAGCCAGCCGGCCTGGCACGGCCTGTGGGCGCAGGTCGATCACCTGATCGTCGACGAGGTCCACGCTCTGGTCCCGAACAAGCGGGGCGCGGACCTTGCCGTCTCGCTGGAGCGTCTGGCCGCCCGCGCCGCCCGCGACCCGGCCCGCGTCGGCCTGTCGGCCACCTGCCGCCCCGCCGAGCCCGTCGCGCGGTTCCTGGTCGGCCCCTCGCGCCCCTGCCGGGTCGTCGAGGCCCCGGCGCCGGAAGGAGCGGGGGTGCCGCGGATCGAGGTGGAATCGCTCCTCAAGGGCGACGAGGCGGCGCACCGTGGCCTGACGTATCGCCGACTGCTGCGCAGGCTGGTCGCGGAGGTCGGCAGAAACCGCACGACGGTCGTCTTCGCCAACACCCGCGCCCTGACCGAGAAGATCACCCACGACCTCCGCGGGTCAGTCGTCGGGGTCGCCGCGCACCACTCAGCGCTCGACGCGTCGAGGCGGCGCGAGGTCGAGGCGGCGTTGAAAGCCGGGGAGCTGAAGGCGGTCGTCACCAGCACGAGCCTGGAACTCGGCGTCGACATCGGCTCGGCCGACCTGACCGTCCTGGTCGGCCTGCCCGGCAGCGCTTCGAGGTGCCTGCAACGCGTCGGGAGGTCGGGCCACAACCCCGGCTCGGCCACCAGGGGACTCTTGCTCGCGGCGACGGCCGCCGAGCTTGCCGGCGCGGCGGTCACGGCCAAAGCCGCGCGCGAGGGGCGCGTCGAGCCGTTGCGGTCCGTCCAGGCCCCGCTGGACGTCCTCTGCCAGCAGCTTATCGGCATGGCCTGCGGCGACGAGTGGGGCGGCGACGAGGCGTTCGCGCTGATCCGGCGCGCCGGGTCGATGGCCGACCTGACGCGGGCCGACTTCGACGCCTGCCTGTCCTCGCTGGCGGGCGACCTGCCCGCGCCCGCCGGGGCGTTCGAGCCCGAGCCCGGCGCGGCCCCAAGATGGACGTCGCCGCGAATCTGGCGCCAGAAGGGCCGGTTCGGCATCCGCGGCGGGCGGGTCGTCCGCTGGTTCCGGGGCAACGTCGGGACGATCACCTCGGAGGAGTCGATCCGCGTGCTGGCCGACGGCACGCGGATCGGGACACTGGAAGGGGCCTACGCCGAGCGGCTCCAGGCCGGCGACCGCTTCGTGCTCGACGGCCGGGCGCTGGAGTTCCTGCGGATCGAGGGGCTCTCGGTCCACGCCCGGACGGCCGGCGGCGAGCCGAACCTGCCGCGGTGGTCCAGCGACCGGCAATCGCTGTCAGCCGAGCTGGCGCGCGACCTCGCCGCCTTCCGGGACGACGCCGCGAAGGCGATGGCCGACGGGCCCGCCGCCCTGCGCGCCTGGCTGGGCGAGGTCTACGGCCTGGAGCCCGACGCCGCCGCGGTCCTGGAGGTCCTCTTCGAGGCTCAGGAGCAGGTCAGCGAGATCCCGGCGCCGGGGGCCTTGCTCGTCGAGGAGTCGCCGCACCCGGAAGGGCGGACCTACACCTTCCACGCCCCCTTGAGCCGCTCGGCGTGCGAGGCCCTGGGTCGGGCGGTCGCCGCGAGGCTTGGGAGGCGGTTCGGTCGCGACCTGGGGCTGACGGTCGCCGACCTCGGCTGGGCGATCCGCCTGCCCGGCGGCGAGCGGCTGACGGCCGAGGAGATTCCCCCCCTCCTCGACCCCTCGGGGTTCGCCGTTGACGTGATCGAGGGCCTTGATCGGGGGGAACTCCCCGCCAGGCGGTTCCGCCACGTCGCCGGCACGGCCCTGATGGTCTTGCGGCGTCCCGAGGGGGGCCGCACGCGGGTCGGCGGGCTGCTCTGGGTGAGCACGCGGCTGTATCCGCTGGTCAAGGCCGTCAGCCCGGACCATCCGTTGCTGCGCGAGACCCGCCGTGAGGTGCTTGAAGACCTCCTGGACGCGCCCTCCGCCCTGGCCTGGCTGGAGGGCAAGCCTCCCGTGCGCTTCCGGGCGCTCGACGCCCCTTCGCCGTTCGCCAACGCCTGGATCGACGCGGCGGGGGCCGAGCCCTTGCGGTTCGAGTCGCCCGCCGACGCGCTGCGGCGGCTCCACGCCCGGCTGGCGTCGCCGCCATGATCGAGGGGCCCGGCGGCTGGACCCTCGCCCCCGAAGGCGCGGCGGTCCACCAGGGCGAAACGACGGCGGTGATCTCCGACGTTCACCTCGGCTATGAGTGGGCACGCGGCCGGGGGGGCGACCTGATCCCGGCGCACTCGCTGGCCGAAACGCTCGCGAAGCTGGAAGGGCTGCTGGCCCGGACGCGGATCGGCCGGCTGGTCGTCGCGGGCGACCTGGTCGAGAGCGCCTTGCCGTGCCCCAGGACCGCACGCGACGCGCGGGGGCTGGCCGCCTGGCTGGCGGATCGCGGGGTGTCGCTGGTCGCCCTGTCGGGCAATCACGACCCGCCGCGCCGGCCGCCCCTGCCGCCGACGCTCGACGTTGCCGGGTGGACGGTCGGGCACGGCCACCGACCGATCGCCGGGGAACGGGTGATCTTTGGCCACCATCACCCCGCCCTGCGCGGCGGCGGCTGGAACGTGCCCTGTTTCCTCGCGGGGCCGAGGGCGATCGCCCTGCCCGCCTTTTCCACGAACGCGGCCGGGGCCGACGTCTGCCTCTGGCCCCTGCCCGAGCCCTGGCGTGGCGACTCGCCCCGCTGCTTCGCCGCGTCGGGAGGGGTGATCCTGGACTTCGGCCCGCTGGCGGCCCTCCGCGACCGCCTGGGCCGGGCCTGATCCGATCCTTGGGAATCGCCCGGGCACTCCGGCTTGCGCGGAGTGGAATGGCTTCCCTGTTACCGGAGCGGGTTGAGAACCAGGCCCGTGAGCAGCTTGGGATAGAAATACGTGCTCTTGGGCGGCATCTTCTCCAGGTTCGACGCGATCGCCTCGACGTGCTCCATCCCCGCCGGGGGGACGAGCGCGGCCAGGTCGCATCCCTTCATCGCCACGTCCCTGGACACCTCGCCCATCAGGTGGACGTAGCGGCAGGACGCGGTCCCCAGGCCGCCGAGGAGCTTCTTCAAGACCAGCTCGTGCAGGATGCTGACGCCCAGGGCGCGCCAGTCGGCGCTGCGGTCCGGGACCAGGGCGTCCATCGCGGCGTCGGAGCGGAGCCTGGCCGTCACCCAGCGGCCGTCGGCGACCGTGCCGAAGCCCAGCATGTCCTGGTCGCCGCCGATCTCGATCGTTTCCCAGGTGGCGCGACCGCCGGACTCGCCCTCGCCCGCCGGTCGCACGTCGAACTCCGGGGCCAGGCGCCCGGCCAGGGCGTCCGCCGTCAGGCCGGGGAAGCCGGAGATCAGGCGGTGGGTCGGCAGGATCAGGAGGCCGGGATCGCTCATGCCGACGAGCATCATCATGCAGAAGTTGGCCGGGTCGTCGGGGCCCGCCAGCTCGCCCGCGGCTTCCCGCTCGTTGCGGAAGTTCAGGCCGGTCTCGTAGCGGTGGTGGCCGTCGGCGATGAAGATCGGCCGGGGGCCCATGAGCCCCTGCACGATCGTGTGCGCGGCGGGGTCGAGCACCGGCCAGAGGCGGTTGATCACGCCGAGGTGGTCGGTCGCCTCCAGCGGGGTGCGGTCGCGCAAGCCCGCCTCGACGGCGGCGAGGACCTCGGACTTCGCGTCGGGGTACAGGCCGAAGATCGGGCTGAGGTTGAATCGCGTGGCATGGAAGAGCGCCAGGCGGTCGGCCTTGGGGCCCGAGAGCGTCTGCTCGTGCGGGTAAATCTGGCCCTGGCCGAAGGGCTCCTGGCGGACGCGGGCGAGGAACCCCTTGCGGGTGTGCTGCCGGCCCTCGACCTCGAACGTCTGGTGGTAGACGTACAGCGAGGGGTGGGGGTCCTCCTGCAAGATCCCGTCGCGCCTCCACTCCTTCAGGAAGCCGGCGGCCCGGGAATAACGGTCGGACCCGGGGGCGTCGCCGGGCTCCTCGCGGTTCAGCTCCAGGCGGATGACGTTGTAGGGGCTCGCGTCGTAGAGCCTGGCCTGCAACTCCGGACCGATCACGTCATAGGGGGGAGCGATCACGTCGGACATCGCGCCGACTCGGGCCATGTCGTAGCGAATTCCGCGGAAGGGGCGCACGTCGGGCATGGGTGAATTGTCCTGGGAAAAAGTGAGGATTGGCTGGCATAACCGGCCCATGCGGGCTCATGATTCAGGGGAGGATGTCGGGGCCAGGTGAGGGAGTTCGATCCTCATCCGGAGCGCCGCCTGAATCTCCTCATCATGGCGAGTCGGCCCGAGAATTTGGCCGATGACCACGACGAGGAACGGGAGATCGAGCCAGAGGGGCGCCTTGATCGCCTCGTTCAAGTGATCGACATACCATCGCTCCTCGGGATGCTCGCGATAAAGTTTCGTCCGTCGCACCGACTTGATTTGCGCGAGGAAAGATTCGCGATCCCGAGACGGATAGTAGGCCAAATCATACCCGTCGCCGCAAATGAGCCGTGGTCGCGAGTCTGGCCAATCCCAACCGAGGCCCCGCAAGGCGCCCGTCGACCAGCCGTCCAGGTATCGGGCCGAATAAAGGATCGGGAAGTGTTGGGCCATGCCGATCAACGCCTCGCACAGGGCGGCGAGGTCGCGATGATCCCGAGCGGACCAATCCTCACCGCCGAAGGAGCCCGGTTCGCGCCCGACCCGCCTGCCGAGCAATTCATCGCAGGCCGATTCGATGTCCGACGCGGCGTCCCCGATCACCGACCAGACATGGACGTGGGTCGTGCTCATCTTCGCCCGATCCGAGGGCCCGGCCGCCGGGCCCATCGTGGGCGGCCGGGCGCGGGGGGTTCAGAGTTTGCTGCTGGTGGCGCCGCCGAGGCCCGCGCTGCCGGGCTCGACCTTGCCGCCGTGGATCTGGCCGCGCCAGGCGCCGGTGGCCGCGCCCCTGGCCTCGAGGAACTCCTTGAAGCGTTTCAGGTCGCCCTCGATCCTGCCGGAGACGAAGCCCAGGGCGTCACCGACCTTCTCGACGAGCCCCTCGGTGTCATAAGTAATCTTGGCCGTGACCTTGGTCCCACCGTCGTCGGTCGGCAGGAACGAGACGATGCCGGAATTCTCGGCGCCGGTGGCGCTCCGCCAGGCGATGCGGGTGTCGGGGGTCTGCTCGACGATCTCGGCCTCCCACTCCTTCTCCTTGAGGCCGACCTTGGCGATCCAGTGGAGTCGCTTGTCGTTGAGCTGCTTGACCTCCTTGACGCCTTCCATGAACTTGGGGAACTGCTCGAACTGCGTCCACTGGTCGTAGACGACGCTCAAGGGGGCGTGGACCTCGATCGACTTCTCGACGGTGCTGGACATGAAGATTCGCTCCCGAATGGGGTGCGCCCACGGCCGAAAAGTCGCGGGCGCACTCGTCGAAAGCAATCGGCACGCCAGCCGACTTAGGTGCCCATCTCCCAGGAGGAGAGGTACTTGCGCTGCTCTTCGGTCAGGGTGTCGATGCCGATGCCCATGGTCTGGAGCTTCAGCGTGGCGACCCAGTCGTCGACGGCCTTGGGCACGTCGTAGACCCGGTGCTGGAGGCTGCCCCTCTGGGTGAGCGCCCACTCGGTCGCGAGCGCCTGGGTGGCGAAGCTCATGTCCATGACGCTGGCGGGGTGCCCGTGGGCGGCGGCCAGGTTGATGAGCCGGCCCTCGCCCAGGACGTAGAGGCGGCGGCCGTCGGACTGCACGTACTCGTCGACGAACTCGCGGACGCCCTTATGCAGCGTCTCGGACTGCTTGGCCAGCTCGTCCAGCGCCAGCTCCACGTTGAAGTGGCCGGAGTTGCAGATCATGGCGCCATCCTTCATCGCGGCGAAGTGCTCGCCCCGGATGACGTGGATGTTGCCGGTGACGGTGATGAACAGGTCGCCGATCTTCGCGGCCTTGGCGATCTCCAAAACCTCGAAGCCGTCCATCGCGGCCTCAAGGGCGCGGATCGGGTTGACCTCGGTGACGATGACGTGCGCGCCCATGCCCTTGGACCGCATGGCGACGCCCTTGCCGCACCAGCCGTAGCCGCAGACGACAATCTTGCGGCCCGCCAGCAGAATGTCGGTGGCGCGGATCACGCCGTCCAGCGTGCTCTGGCCGGTGCCGTAGCGGTTGTCGAAGAAGTGCTTCGTCATCGCGTCGTTGACGGCGATGACCGGCAGCTTCAGGACGCCGTCCTTCTCCATCGCCCGCAGGCGGATGACGCCCGTGGTCGTTTCCTCCATGCTCGCCACGACGTTGCCGACCAGACCGGTGCGCTCGGCGGCCGGAAGGGTCTTCGCCCAGGCGCGGACCTCGGCGTGGACGTCGTCCAGGCGGTTCAACGCGATGAAGATCATGGCGCTGACCAGGTCGGCGCCGTCGTCCATCGTGACGTGGGGGTTGTGTTGTAGCGCCGCGGCGATGTGGCGGTAGTAGCTCGTCTCGTCCTCGCCCTTGATGGCATGGACGGCGATGCCGAAGTCCTGGACGAGGCTGGCGGCCACGTCATCCTGGGTCGACAGCGGGTTGGAAGCCACCAGCACGAGGTCGGCGCCGCCGGCCACCAGGGTGCGGGCGAGGTTGGCCGTCTCGGCCGTGACGTGCAAGCAGGCTGACATCCGCAGACCGGCCAGGGGCTTCTCGGCCTCGAACCGCTCGCGGATCGCCCGCAAGACGGGCATGTCGCGCTCGGCCCACACGATCCGCTGGTGGCCGACCTCGGCCATCGCGAAATCCTTCACATCCGCGGAAACAACGGTAGACAAGGCATTCACTCCAGAAAAAGACAGGACGGCGCGGCGCGGAGCGAGCGCACCCAGGCCCACGCCATCGGGGCTATGAGATTGAAGGTAGGTTGTGTTCCGTCGGGTTTCCCGGCGTCCGCTCAGCGCCGGGGCATGAGCAGGCGGAGCGTCTTGCGGCGCTCCCAGTCCATCCAGTCGAGCGGGCCGGGCGGGGGCGACGGCTCGGGGGCGGCGTGCAGGAGTCGTGAGATCGCCAGACCCAGCGCCCTCGCTTGCGTCGGCGCCTCGACGGCCGCCTCACGCACCAGCGCATCGAGGCGGTCCCAGTCCGCCTCCGACATCGCGACCCGCAGCGCCTTGCTGGTCCACTGATCGGGCAGGAGGGGGTGCAGCGGACGCAGCCCACGCTCCTGGTCGGGATGGCGCCGCCTGCCGAGTCGATCCTGATCCATGATCCCCGCCCCTGACGACCTTGCGCCGGGGGCCCCTCGGCCGCGGCGTGTGTCAGGATAAGACACGCGTACGCGTGTGTCAACGGGGTATTGAAAAAGGAGGCGTTTTCGACGCTTACGACCCCTCCGGTCCACCGCGAGCTTCACGCGGTTCTTGCGACTGCGATCCGCTTGGCTGACCACATTCTCAGGACAGCCGACTCCACTCATCAAGGGAGATCTCTCGGCCGATGATCGCTCCCGCTTCGCGGAGCATCATCCGAAGTTGGGAGACCGAATACTCGGGATTCGAGGGCAGGGTTAGTCGATTCTGTCCAATTATCAAAAACTGATGCTTGGCACCCGAGAACGGGCCGGTGAACCCGAGCCGACGCAAGCTTCGGATGAAATCCTGGCGCTTACACGGGCTCCATCTCGGCATGGGTCATATCCTTATTGAGGTCGATCCCCCCGATTAACGGCAGGATATGGCCTAGCTTCAGCCCGAGCAGCAGCCAATCTTCGAGGACGGACCGGAGTTCGCGCTCGCAGTCCCTGAGCGAGCCTGCGAAGGCGATCACCCCCGGACAGTCGGGGATCGAGGCCCCGAAGGAACCGTCTTCAAACTTCTCGTATTGGGCCCGATCGAGGGCGCCTTCGATGTATCCGCTGAGTATGTACAAAGTACCCATGTGGTCGATACCCTTCGGTCGGCGGTGTCACGGGCGGGGCTGCGGGATTACCAATCGGGTTGCTCCCCCCCGGCGAGTTCGCGGCTGTGAGAGTAGGAACCGGCGAATCGGGCGCCCTCAAGCCGCGCACCCTGGAATCGAGTGCCGCACAGCGCCGCGCCGGCGAAGTCGGCGCCGCGCAAGTCGGCGCCGCGGAAATCGCATGTTTTCAAGTTGGCCCTGGAAAAACGGGCCCTTCTGAGGTCCGCCGATCGGAAGTCGGCGACGATCGACGAATCCGTCAGGTCGATATCGGCCAGAGTGGCCCCGCACAGGTCTCTCTCGAGGTCTTCGTCCAGTTCGGCACGCGAGAAGTCACGCCGCCCGCCCGAATATTGGTCCAGAAGTTCGCGGAATGTCCTCGGCGGCAACGTGACGATATGCTTCTCCCGGCCGAGGGCGAGTGACCGTGATCCGGTTTTTGCCGATCGGACGAATGCCGCGACCCGCCCCGCATCCTTCCGCCCGGGGGCCGACTCCACGCCCCCGGCGACGTCCACCATCCAGGGTCTCGCCCGCGCCACCCGCTCGCCGACGTTCTCTGGGGTCAGGCCGCCGGCCAGGATGAGGCGGGGCAGAGGGGGCAACTCGGAAAGCACGTCGACGGGGATCGAATGGCCGGTGCCGCCGGGGAGGCCGGCGACGTAGGCGTCGACGAGGATGGCGAAGGGCGGGAACCCCAGGGACTGGCAACGACCGAGGTAGACGAGCATCGCCGCGACGCCTCGGGAGTCTCCCAGGCGGAAGGCGCGCACGACGCGCAAGGGGTGCAGGGCGGCCACCTGCTCGGGAGGCTCGGAACCGTGAAGCTGGATGGTATGCAGGCCGAAGCGAGCGGCCACCTCCACGACCTCGGCGGGGGGGCGGTCGACGAACAGGCCGACGGGCTCGACGCCCTCGGGCAGCGCGGCGACGATCGCCGCGGCCTCGTCGAGGGGGACGAAGCGCGGCGAGGGGGGGTGGAAGTTCAGGCCGATCCAGTCGGCACCCGCGGCAGCCGTGGCCAGGGCGTCGGCGACGGTCGTGAGGCCGCAGACTTTCACGAGGGTTCGGGCGGGAGTGGTCATCACTCAGGAAAGCCCCCGCCCCCGGGTTCCGCGGGCGTCTCAGGCGACCGGGGCGTTGACGCTGTCCAGGACGTCGCGAAACTTCGCCTCGTCGTTGAGGCCGACCAGGCGGGCGACTTCCTTGCCCCCCTGGAACAGGATGACGGTGGGGATCGAGCTGATCCGCAACCCGCCGGGGGTATTGACGTTCTGGTCGGTGTCCATCTTGCCGACCTTGACCTTGCCGTGATAGTCGCCCGCGAGCTTCTCGATGGTCGGGGCCAGGCGGCGGCAGGGGCCGCACCAGGGGGCCCAGAAATCGACCAGGACGGGCGTCGACGAAGCGAGGACTTCCGAGTCGAAGTTCTTGTCGGTAAACTCCATCACGTTCCCGGCCATGACTTTTGCCTCGTCCCTCGGAAAACGAATCGGGCCCTCGGGCGGGGGGGGCCCGGAGCCATCGCGGAACCCCGTGCCGGGGCCGCCTCGGAGACATTATAAGGTGGCGCGAAACCGAGTCAACCGACCGGGGGCCTCCCCGACGGCCCCCGAGGGGGACGCGCCTCGCCTCCCCTTGACGGCCTGGATCGACCTCCGGCGGGCCGGCTGGCTGCACCTGCTGCTGGCGGCCGTGCCGGTGGCGGTGGTCCTGCGACTCGCCCACGCCCCGGCGGCCTGGCAGTTCCTGGCCTCGGCCGTGGCGATCGTCCCCCTGGCCGGCATGATGGGCGAGGCCACCGAGCAACTCGCCCACAAGCTCGGCCCGGGGATCGGCGGTCTCCTGAACGCGACCTTCGGCAACGCCGCCGAGCTGATTATCGCCCTGTTCGCGCTGTTCCGAGGGCTGGACGACGTGGTCAAGGCGTCGCTGACCGGCAGCGTCATCGGCAACCTGCTGCTGGTGCTGGGGGCGAGCCTGCTGGCCGGAGGGATCAAGCACCGGGTCCAGCGGTTCAACAAGACGGCCGCGGGCGTCGGCGGGACCATGCTGGTCCTGGCGGCCGTCGGGATGCTCGTGCCGGCGATCTTCAACCGCCTCGTCGGCGCTGAGGGGGCCGGCCTCCAGCACAAGCTCAGCGCCTGGGTGTCCGTCCTGCTAATCGCGGCGTATGCGCTGAACCTCTTATTCAGCCTGCGCACGCACAAGGATCTGTACAATCCCGGCACCGAGGCCGCCGCCTCCGCCGCCCACGCCGAGGGGACCTGGGGCGTCCGGCGCTCCGCAATCGTGCTCCTGACGGCCACCGCCTTCGTCGCCGGCATGAGCGAGATCCTCGTCGGCGCGGTGGAGGAAACCAGCCGCGCCTGGGGACTCACGGAGGTCTTCGTCGGCGTGATCGTCGTGGCGATCATCGGCAACGCCGCCGAGCATTCCACGGCGATTCTGATGGCCCTGAAGGACAAGATGGACCTGGCCGTAGGGATCGCGATGGGCTCGGCCCTCCAGATCGCGATGTTCGTGGCGCCGGTGCTGGTGCTGGCCAGCCACCTGCGAGCCGCGGCCGGGCCAATGGACCTGGTCTTCACGACGCTGGAAGTCGTGGCCGTGATCCTGGCGGTCCTGATCGCTCGCATGGTGGCCGAGGACGGCGAGTCGAACTGGCTGGAAGGGGCGATGCTGCTGATGATGTACGCCATCCTGGCCGTCGCCTTCTTCTTCCTGCCCCAGCCACGCACGGCCGCCCAGATTGAGCCCGCGCCCCCGACAACGCCCACGCCCGCGACCGGGCCGTCGCGCCCGGCCTGATTCCCGAACCCACCCCACGGTTTCGGTCCGCAACCAACGACGCCGCCCCGGGGTCCGCGGTGGACGGCCCGGGGCGGCGACGTGCGTTCGAGCACGAACGCTGAGGCTTCGGCGGGTCGATCAGAGACCGCCGAGGTTGGCGGCGACGATGCGGACGCCGTCCTTCAGGCCGAGGGTCTTGACCAGCTCGGGCGTCACCGGCAGGTTCATACCCTTGCGGGGCGAGAGGCTGATGCCGGACATCCCCAGCGCGACCTTGGGGTCCTTCTGCGAGGAGGCGACCACCGCCAGGCCGTTGAGGACCAGCGGCGAAACGTTGTCGATGCGGACCTTGAACGTCGGCTTGCCGTTGGCCTTGGGGCCCTTGGTGACCTGGGCCCGCACGAGCCGGTCGATCAGGCCGCCGGCCAGGGCGTCGGCGACCGTCTCGGGCTTGACCTTGCCGTTGTCGTCACGGGCCACCGGCAGGGTGAACTTGCCCACCGAGGTCCAGGACGCGCCGGCCTCGTCGCTGGCGGAGACGGTCACGGCCGCCTCGGTGCGGGAGCCGCTGTCGACCAGGCGGACGCGGCAGGCCAGGGCCGGGCCTTCGGGACGCTCGGGGACGCCGGCGACGGCCTTCAGGCCCAGGATGGCCTGGCCGTCCAGGATCTTGCGGAGGTCGGCCGCCATCGCCTCACGCTCGGCGCCCTGCGCCGAGAGGTCGAAGTAAAGCGTGCCCCTGCCGTCGGCGACAGCGTCGGCGTCGGCCGCCTTGGGGTTGGCCTCCAGCCGCTCGACGAACCGCCTGGCCAGGGCAACCTCGTGGGCGTTGGCCCACTCGCGGGAGGCCTCGGTCACGGCGTCCCAACCCATCCCGGAGCCGACGTGCCACAAGACCAGCTGCGCCACGGTGGCCGGGGCCTTCTCCGCCGCCAGCCGGGTCAGGGCCGCCTGCACCTTGGGGTCGTCGGACGACTTGTGGATGTCGGCCAGCTTCAAGGTCTCGCCCTTGCCCGGCAGAAGGACCGTGTCGTCCGCTCCTGGCGCGTCGAGGCTGACGACGCGGGACAGGATGCGGAGCGTCTGGTTCGGCCGGACCGGGGCCTGCGCCAGGGGGGCCGCCGGGATGGAGCGGAACCCGCCCATGCCACCCATGCCACCCATGCCGCCGCCCATGCCGCCGCCCATGCCGCCGCCCATGCCACCGCCCATGCCGCCGCCCATGCCGCCGCCCATGCCGCCGCCCATCATCATCATGCCGACCATCAGGGAGCTTTGATCCCAGGTGCCAGGCTCCACGAGCATCATGATCGTGCGGGCGAGGGTCATCATGCCCATAGCGGCCGGCATCGTGCCACCACCCTGCTGGCCACCCTGCTGGCCACCCTGGCCACCCTGCTGGCCACCCTGGCCGCCCATGCCGCCACCCTGGCCGCCACCCATGCCGCCCATACCACCGCCCATACCACCGCCCATACCACCCATACCGCCCATGCCTCCCATGCCGCCACCCATGCCACCGCCGCCGAAACCGCCGCCGAACTGGCCGGCGGCGCCCTGGGCGATCAGGCCGGGCGGAAGGATGACGTTGAGGGTCTTGTGCGTCTTATTCGTGACGGTGATCGCCATGCGGCCGTTGCCAGCGCCTTCGGCATCGGCCTTGAGCTTGCCGGCCCGCATCCCTTCCAGGAGGTTCATCGAGGCCACCTCGGGGGCGGGCTTTGTCGTCTTGGGGGCGACGGGGGTCGAGGGCGTATCGGCGGCCGAGGCGGCCGTCACCAGGCAGAGGAACCCGCCGGCCAGAGCGGCGGGTCGCCGCAAGAATCGGGGCAAGTGACGCATGGGGAGACCACCTTTCAAGACGAGGTCGATGGAACCAGTGGAGTGGAGTGGGGTGGAGCGGGTGGGGAGGCGGGGTCCGCCCGAAGCCGTGGATCTTCGCTTGAAATCCATCAACCGAGCATACCGCGCCTCACGACCGACGGAGGGGGAAACCTGCGTGTTCCGGGCCGGTCGGGGCGTGGGGCAGGATCACTTGCAGTGAGGGACGCCCGGGACCGCCCCGTTATTCGAATCACCCGCACCGGTTTCGCGACGAACGCGACCGGCGGGCCAGGTCGGAAGTCGGCGAAGGCTCGCGGGAACTCCTCGGCCCGACACCTGTTTCGACGCCGATCCAGGCGCGGAAATTCGATCGCAATCGGGTGGGGGTTTCAAGTGAGGGTGAGGAAGCCGTCGCGGTCGAGCCGGCCCTGGCGGCCGGTTTCGACAAAATCGGGGCGGCCGGCCAGGAGCGCCTGCACGCGCCCCTGGGAATCCGGGGGCAGCGGGGCGCCGGAGTCGTCGACGACGCGGAGGGCGACGCCTGGCGGGGGCAGGCCGAGGGAGCCGGGCTTCTGGCCCTTCTGCTCGACCCCGCCGCCGTGGAAGTCGGCCGTGGAGGCGGCCAGCAGGCCCAATTCCGGATGCTCCCAGCGCGGGAGGGCCGGGTCGAGGGTCTCCAGCGGGCGGGACGGGCCCCTTCGCAATTCAAAGGCGCGGACGCCGGCCTCCAGAACCCCCTGGCGGACGGCGAAGGCAATGATCGGCGGCGGGATCGCGGCGCCGAAGGCGATGCCCACGGCGCGGCGCAGCCCCTGCGGACGCTTGCGGAAGGTCACCCCGCCGGAGAAGCTGAAGAGGCTGCCCCAGAGGTTGTCCAGGAAGACGGGGATCACCGGCACGGCCTCGCGTTTGGAAAGCATGACTTCCAACCCCCGGTAGAACGGCCCGGTCAGGCCGACCCGCGAAAGCTGAGCCTCCGGGAAGATCGCGACGGCCTCGCCGCGGTCCAGCGCCGCGCGCACGGCGTCGATGGCCGCGCGCTGGGCGCGGGGGCCGGAGGACGGCACGGGGATCAGGCCGACCCAACGCGCCAGGTGCCGGAACCCCGGCCAGTTGATGTAGCTGGCGTTGACCAGCGCCTTGCCCCGTCGCGGGCAGGCGGCCGTCAGCAAGAAGCCGTCGATCCAGGTCACATGGTTGGCCGCCAGCAAGGCCGGGCCGGTGCGGGGCAGGTGCTCCAGGCCGCGCACCCGGATCGTGTAGCGCGGCCAGAGCAAGAGCCGGAAGAGCGGGCGCACCAGCCAGGGCAGGGCGGCGAGGAAGGCCAGGGCGACCACCGCCGCGCCGGCCAGGAGCGGCCCCCACTCATTCGGCCAGGTCATCGGGACGCTCCGGCTTCGGTGCCAACAGGGCCAGGGTCCGGGTCATCGCCAGGCAGGGCAGCGTCAGCGCCGCGGCAAGGAGGAACACGGGCCGGTACTTCCCGCCCAAGGCCGCGACGCCCGAGGAGAAGAAGCCGCCGCCGGCCGCGCCCACGTTGGAGACGGCCATGAACAGGGCATACGTGGAGGCCGCCAGCCTCGGGTCCGACGCCTCCATCGCCAGCACGCAGAAGAGGGCGTCGAGCCACCCGTTGGCCATCCCGAACCCCGCCCCCCACGCCCCCGCCGAGCCCCCGCCGCCGACCAGGGTCTGCCCGGCGGTGGTCGCCGCCAGGGCCAGCACGCCCAGCAGGAGCACCGGGCGCCTTCCGAGCCTCGTCGCCGCCAGGGGCAGCAGCGACGCGCCGGCGGCCCTCCCCAGGTAGCGCGCCGAGGCGAAATCTCCGACCGCCCCGGCGCCGAAGCGGAGCGAGCCATAGAAGAGGCTCAGGTTGATCTCGACCCCGTAGGAGACGACCGAGTACAGCGCCCCGAAGGCCAGCAGGACCAGCGCCCGGGGCCGCAGCAGCACGCGCAGGGCCTCCCAACGGAATCCCCCGTCGTCCTGGGCTTTGGCCCGCGCGGGCTCGCGCACCCAGAGCGCGAGCGCCAGCGGCACGAGCGTCAGGCCGGCGCACACCCAGAGCACGCCGTCGCCCCGGCCGGGACCATTGCCGACCCGCGCCAGCCAGTGGCCGAACCCCCACGAGCAGGCCGTCGTCGCCAGGAACCGCGACGCCACCAGCGCCCCCTGCACGCGCTGGCGATCCCCCGATGGCGTGACTTCCAGGATCATGCCGTCGCAGCAGGTGTCGTAGAGCGCCAGCCCGAGCACCGTCCCCAACCCCGCCGTCGCGAAACCCGCCAGGTGGCGGCCCGGGTCGATCCGCGAGAGCCCGACCAGCCCGAGCCCCTGGATCACCAGCCCGAGCACGATGTAAGGCTTGCGGTGCCCCCATCCCAGCAGGTTGAAGCGGTCGGAGATCGGCCCGCCCAGGAACTTGATCATCAGGGGGATCGTGGCCAGCGTCTGCACCCAGCCGATCGTCTCCCGCGTGACCGGCGGGTTCGCGCTCTCCATGTACAGGGCGTTGAAGTTGAAGAAGTATGCGACCACGACCCCCTGAATCGCGTAGACCGCGACGAACAGCAGGAAGGCCGACGGGGCGATCCGCGCCTTGGGCTCGGGAATCATCCTTCGCCCCCGTCGACGCCGGGCGGGTCGTCGTGCGGGTCGGGGTCGGGGCCGGGCAATCGTCCCCGGCGGAGGGTCTCGGCGTAGAGCCGCTTGGCGCGTTCGGGCAGGGCCGAGGCCTCAACGCGCGCGACCGCCTCCTCGATGGGGTACGCGATGCGCCTCAGCTCGATTCTCGACCCTTCGATCACCGCAAAGGCAGCACGAGGGTCGCCGTCGCGGGGCTGGCCGACGCTGCCGGGGTTCAGCACGACGACGCCCTCGGCCAGGAAGTGGAATTGGACGTGCGAATGCCCGACGCAGACGATGTCGGCCCCGGCGTCGCGCACTCTCCTGGCCCAGGTCTCGGGGTCGTTGCCGAGGTACTCGTCCAGCGGGTCGCGCGGGGTGCCGTGCACCAGGAGGAACCGCCGGCCCCCCAGCGTGACGCGCCGGGTCAGCGGAAGACGGACGAGGTAGCGCCGCTCCTCGGGTCCCAGGGCGCCCCACATCAAGGGGCGGCTGGCATGGGTCAGGTAACGGTAGCCTTGCTCCCCCTCCACCGCGATGCCCTGCGCGACGCCGTGGTCGTGATTGCCTCGCACGGCGTACCGCGCGTGCTCCATCGCCCAACGCACGCAGGGCAGGGGGTCGATGCCGTAGTCGACCAGGTCCCCCAGGCACAGGCAGACATCGTGCGGCTCGTGGATCGCCGCCAGCGCGGGCCAGTTGGCGTGGATGTCCGAGACGACGAGGATTCGCATGGCGGCGGAGTTTGAGAAACGGGAACGAAATCCCTGAGACACCGGGCGCGTGCCAGGCAGCCCGGCCATGCTATCAGGAAGGACCGCGGGGGTCACAGGGATTTCGATCGAAACTCAAGGTCGATCCGGGGAGGGGGGTGCGCCAGCGGAGGGTCCGCGACGACGCGCCACGCCGCCTGGGGCCCTGCCTCACTCCAGGATGTAGATCTGGGGGGTACGGGCCAGTTTACCGACGTTGTAGGGGAAGGTGATGTCCGCGTTGCCGCCCGCCGTGTCCGTGTTGATCGTGATGTGGTCGGCGATGACTTGCAGATACCCGATCCCCCCGCCGTTGGCGTTGTACGTCACCCCCGCCGATGGGAAGTAGAACGTTCCCGACAACCCGCCCGACTGGGGATCGCTGAACGAAGCATTGAGCGTGTTTTGACGGTCCTGGTAGAACATCATCCCCTGGTACGCGCCGCTGGTCGGCGCGCTGAACTCCGCGTTCGGGGTCGTGAGGGTAATCGGGCCGAAGCTTGACGGGTTTCCCGTGTTGTAGACCGTGACGCCGGGGGCGTAAAACGCCGCGAAGTCGGTCACCGTGAGCCCGCCTCCCTGCATGACATACAACCCCGGCGACAGCGTGAGCGAACTGGACCCCGAGGCGCTGATCCCGCCGACGTATACGCCGGGGGACAGGGTCGCCGACTGAGAGCCCGTTAACGCCACCCCGGAGTTGACGCTCAGACCGACACTGCTCGGGGGCGCGAAGTTGCGCAGGGGGTCGGCAATCGGAGCGACACCCGTCGTCGGCGTCGGGCTGAACGTCCCGTTGCCGTTACCCCCGCGAGCGACCGACCTCCCGGCGACGGTCGCGTAGCCTCCCACGACGTTCCAGTAATCGGCGTTGCCCGAGGCGGTCCCCTGGATCAGCAGGGCGTCGGGTGCGTTCGAGTTGACCTGGACCCCGCCGCCATAGGCATTGACGAGCCCCGACCCGGTGAGGGTCAACGCCCCGGACCCGTTGGGCGACAGGGCGATCAGGGAGTTCGCGTTGGGCTGCTCGCGTACCACCCCCGCGACGGTGCGGGCGCCGACAGGGGCGGTGGCGGACCCTGTCACCACCGGGATGAAGAAGACCGGCTTCTTGTATCGCGTCAGGACTTCAATGGTGTCCATGTTGGGGTCGTCCTTGTACGGGCCGGTCGTGGTCGGGATGTTGACCGTGACGGTGGTCGTCGTGCCGTCGTTGGTGTACCCCTGGGAACTGGCGTATTGCAGGGCGCTAATCGTGGCCTGAACCGAGCGGTTCTGGCCGTCCAACAAGTCCCGGGCTCCGGCCAGCGCGGCGCTGTCCGTGGCCGCCTGGGCATGACGGCGCTCACCCATCATAAAACCGCCGTCGACGACCAGGCCCGTCATGGCCAGGAGCGCGACAAGGCCGACGGCCACCAGAACGGCGATGACCCCGCGGCGCGGCCGGCGGGCGTGGACGGAACGGACCATCGGGGAGTCTCCTGTCGGCGGTTTCAGGCGGCCGACTTGAATTTAATGGTAGATGATCATGGTGGAGGAATTACGGATCACGTAGGGAGCCCCCAGGAGCCCGACCGGTCGGTAAGTGTACGTCAACTGGACGGTCACGCGGCTGTTGGGGTTGTTGTTGGAGTCCGGCCAGGTGGATGAGACCTGGAGGCTCTCCGGGTTCAGGCCGATCGCGGACTTGCGTACCGCCTGCTCCAGGCTCGCGTCGTTGGCGGACGGGCCGAACGGCGTCCCGGACTTTGAGCCGTGGACGGCGGCGAAGCGGGCCCCCTCTCGGCTGGCTTCGGCCAGGGCGTTGTTGGAATGAAGGGCCAGGCCCGTGTCCAAGATCCCGACCAAAAGCAGGATGGTCACCGGGCAGGTGAAGGCCAGCTCCAGGACGGTGGCACCCCGGCGACGCCCGCCGGCTAAGGTTCGGGTTGTCAAGGCGCACGACTCCACGGTGAAAGGGCAAATCGCTCCCAACCTCTAGTCGGGAAGAACCCGCATCGAGCAGCTCCGAGAGATGTTCACCACGTCCACTGGATAACGAAACAAGGTCTTGAAGGGCACGCTGACGGTTACATTCACAAAGGCATATCCCTGGGAGTCGGTAGAGTTCTCCGACGTGACCGAGAGGTCAGACGGGTTGATCCCGGACCCCCCTTGGAGGTCCCGGAGGACGACGTTCTGGATGCCGCGGCGGTCCGTGGATCGGGACGAGGAGGAGGTCGCGTAAAAGGCGCCCACGCTCGCCGCATTATTGATGCAGACGGTCGCCTGGGCGACCAGCCCATAGTTGGCGGTCCCCAACGCAAGGGTCACGAGCAGGGGCAACACGATGGCCAGTTCCATCGCGGCCACCCCCCGGCTCACTTGTCCCGCGAGGCCAGGAACCCGCCTTCGGAATTCGCGGGCCACCCCCCCCGCACTCCGGCCGCGTGATGAGACCATAACGTCCTCTAAAATGGGAGAGTCCGCGTCAGCCGGTCCGTCCCCCCGCGGACAACCGCTCGCTGGGTCCGCCGGAAGGCTCATCGAGGAAAGACTAGGTCACTTCCGACGCGAGACACCGGCGCCGTCGAGTAAAAACCACGGCCTTCCCGCTCTCCAACCCTCCGAGCGCGGAGAGCCCGAACATGGGGGGAGCGTCGAAGGGGCCGATGCCGGGGCCGTCGGGGTCGATGCGGGGGCCGCCTTCCGAACGGCGCGGCGGTTGATTTCAAACTCGGGCATGCCTAGGCTTTCCTGAATCCCCCTGTTGGGCCGCGACCGCCACGATTGCCCCGGAGCCGATGATGGCCTCGTTCCACCCGATCGACTTCGACCCCCTGGCGCCGCCGAGGCCGACGACTCCGCCGATCCGCTGGGGGTTCGTGATGGTCCTGCTGGCGCTCTGCCTGCTGGCCGGCCTGGTCTACGGCGTGCCGTACATGGCGGGCCGCGCGGGGTATGCCTACGAAGCGGGCAGGGCGCGGGCCGCGGGCGAGGCCCTGGGGAAGCTGGACAAGCAGGGGATCGTCAAGGAGTCCTCGGCGCTGTTCCGCCTGGCCTCGACGGCCGTGGCCCCGGCGGTCGTCAACATCAGCAACTGGCGCACCTTGCCGGCCGCCGCGGACCGCCCCGCCCCGACCGGCGGAATGGCCCGGGTTGGCTCGGGCTCCGGCGTGGTCATCGACAAGGCGCGTGGGTACGTCGTCACGAACAACCACGTCGTCCAGGGCGCCGACCGCATCGGCGTGCGCCTCGGCAGGGGGGAGGAGGCGACGGCCAGGCTTGTCGGCACCGACCCCAAGACCGACCTGGCCGTGTTGCAGGTCGGCCTTCCCTTCGCGATGGAGGCCCGCTGGGGGGACTCCGACGGCCTGGATATTGGCGACTGGGTCCTGGCCATCGGCAGCCCGTTTGAGCTGGACCGCACCGTCACCGCCGGCATCGTGTCGGCCACCGGGCGCAGCAACCTGCGCATCGTCGGCGAGGGGAGCTACGAGGACTTCGTCCAGACCGACGCGGCGATCAACCCGGGCAACTCCGGCGGCCCACTGGTCGACATGAAGGGCGAGGTCATCGGCATCAACGCCGCGATCCTCTCCGAGAGCGGCGGCAATCAGGGGATCGGCCTGGCGATCTCCTCGGCCCTGGCCCGACGCGTCGTCGACGAGCTGATCCGCACCGGCCGCGTGGCGCGCGGATATCTCGGCGTGATCCTCGACGACATCGGCGGCTCCAAAGCCCGCGAGCTGAAGTTGCCCGACGGCGAGGGGGCGCTGGTCGTCGACATCCAGCCCGAAGGCCCCGCCGACCGCGCGGGCTTGAAGGCCGGCGACGTGATTATCGCCCTCGATGGCAAGGCCGTCACCGACCGCTCGGCCCTGCGCAACCGGACGGCCGCCCTGGCCACCGGGGCACGCGTCCCGGTCCGCTACCTCCGCGAGGGCGAGGCCCGCACGGCGGTGGTCACCATCGCCGAACTGCCGGCCCTGTTAGCGCTGGGGCTTCGGCTCCGCGAGCTCACCCCGGAACAGGCCCGCACCCTGCCCGGCGCCCCCGAGTCGGCCCTGCTGGTCGAGGACGTCCTGCCCGGCAGCGCCGCCCAGCGCGCCGGGCTGATCCGCGGGGTCCGCCTGCTGGGCATCGGCGCCGTCCCGGTACAGACCGAGGCCGATTGCAACGCCGCCGTCGCCAACCTCGACCCCGCCAAGGGCATCCCCTTGCGCCTCCGGCTGCCCGACGGTCGCGAGGGCATCGTTACCATCGGCGGCTCCCGACCCGGCCGCTAGCCAGCCGCCTCAACCACGCAGGGAAGCACCCACCTCCCCTTGACTTGGACACCTGGTTTCAGAGACAAAAGATCGTGAGGGTTCGTGGTTGGACTTTCCCCGAAGATCAGGAACCAAGCTCCCGAGGAACGGCACGGTGGGGATTGTCAAGGGGCGAGTCTCCGGGGAGGGTTGACTGGGAGACTTCGGCGAGGGAGCAACCGAGTCGCCTCGCCCTTAACTGCCCAAACCATCCCGGGTTATACACGATCGAGCGACCCCGGCAGGACGCCAGAAAAACTTGACGGATTCGGGGCAAGGGTTATAATTCCTGACGAGACGCAGCCGAAGGGCACGGTGCGATGGCCCGCCTAGCCTGGCACAGGGGCGGGCCACCGATCACTATGGACCCGGGCCTGAGACCTCGTTCCAGGAGCCCCCGGTGCCCCGACACTCCGAGACCGCTCTTGCCGCCATTAAACACGCCGTCGATATCGCCGCCCTCATCGGCGACTACCTGCCCCTGCATCGGGCCGGCTCGAAGTTCAAGGCCCTTTGCCCTTTCCACGACGATCACACCCCCTCGCTCGAAGTGAATCCCGAGCGCCAGTCTTATAAGTGCTGGAGCTGCGGCGCTGGCGGCGACATCTTCGATTTCGTGCGGAATTACGAGCGGGTCGAGTTCCCCGAGGCGCTAAGGATGTTGGCCGAACGGGCCGGTGTGGCCCTGGATACCCCCGACGACCGGCCGACGCCCACCGGGCCGTCGAAGTCGGACCTCCTGGCCGCGACGGCCTGGGCGCAGCGGCAGTTCGCCGCGGCCCTGGACCAGTCGGCCCAGGCCCGCGACTACGCCGGGACTCGGGGGATCTCCGCGGAAAGCCTCGGGCGGTTCGGCCTGGGGTACGCCCCCGACACCCGCGACTGGCTTTCGCAGCGTGCCCGGCGCGATGGCTTCTCGGCGGCGGTCCTGGAGCGCGCCGGGCTGATCGCCCGCGGCGTCGAGGCCCCGAGCCTGACACGCGACCGCTTCCGGGGCCGCCTGATCTTTCCGATCCGCGACCTGCGCGGACGGCCGATCGCCTTCGGCGGGCGCATCCTGCCGGGGCCCGAGCAGGCCCTGGCCGCGGCCGGCCACCGCGCGGCCAAGTACCTGAATTCTCCCGAAACGGCATTATTCCTGAAGCGTCGCAACCTTTACGCCGCCGACCTCGCCCGCGACGCGGCCCGCTCCGCGGGGTGGGTGGCCGTCGTCGAGGGGTACACCGACGTGATCGCCGCCCACCAGGTCGGCCTGGCCAACGTCGTCGGCACCCTGGGCACCGCCCTGGGCGACGACCACGTCGTCGCGCTTCGGCGCCTGGCCGACCGCGTGGTCCTGGTCTTCGATGGCGACGAGGCGGGACAGAAGGCGGCCGACCGGTCGCTGGAGCTGTTCCTGGGGCATGAGATCGACGTGCGCATCCTAACGCTGCCCGACGGCCAGGACCCCTGCGACTTCCTCTTGAAGGAGGGCGCCACGCCGTTCCTGGCCCTGGTCGAGCGGGCGGCCGATCCGCTGGAGTTCGCCATCGAGCGGGCGGCCGGCCGGTTCGACTTCGGCTCCGTCGACGGCGCCCGCCAGGCGGCCGAGTCGGTGCTGTCGGTGCTGGCCCGCGTGCCCCGCGCCAATCGGTTCGGCCTGGACGTGAAGCTGGACAAGGCGTGCAACGCCCTGTCGCTGCGGCTGGGCGTCTCGGCCACCGAGATCCGCCGGCTCCTGAAGCAGAAGCAGCGGGAGCAGGCTCAGGCCCAGGCCCAGGCCCGTCGGCCCGCCCCGTCGTCGATCCGCGCCGACGCGCCCGAACCCGGCGCGGCCCCCACGGTGTCCGCACATGTACCGATCCTCGTGGCCGACCTCGACCCCCTGGACCGCGAGCTGGCGCGGATCGCGCTGAACGAGCCGGCGGCGGTCGCCGCGCTGGTCACGCGGGTGACGCCGTGCTCGCTGCGGGACGCCCCGCTGCGGGCGATCCTGACGGCCTGCTACGACCTGCACGGCGAGGGGGAATTGCCGACATTCGACCGGGTCGCCCTGCGCCTGGACGACCCGGCGACGCGGTCGCTGGCCGCGGGGCTCCTGCTGCCGCTGGAGCGGGCCCCGCTGGCCGACCGCGAGCAACCCGCCCCCTGGGGCGTCCGCCTGGAGAAGGTCCTGGAACAGCTCGCCGAGCGCGACTGGAAAGGGCGGCTCCGCGACGTGGAGAGCGCCCTCCGAGAAACCGACCGGGTCACCGACCCGGACGACTACGAAGCCCTGCGATTGGAACGCTTCCGACTCTTGGCTCGACGGCCGGACGTCAGGAAGACGGCCGCCCCAATGACCCGCCCCTGATCTTTGGATTCATCATCGCCACTCATCCGACGATCCGCGATCGTGCGAGGAGTTCTCCAACGATGGAAAAAATGGACGAAGGCCTCAAGACGCTCCTCGACTTGGGGAAGCGACGCGGCTTCCTGACCTTCGACCAGGTCAACGACTACCTCCCCGACGAGGCCAGCAGCCCGGACAAGATCCACGGCTTGCTGGAGTCCCTCGACGAGCTGGGCGTCGAGCTGGTCAATGAGGAGGAGGCCGAAGCGCGCCTGCTCGCTTCCGGCGAAACCGACGACGAGCCCGAGGACGTCGCCGACGAGCCCGAGGACGACGAGGACGATGGCGAGCTGACGCCGGAGGACCTGGAGGAGATCTCCCGGCGCATTGATGATCCGGTCCGCATGTACCTGACGCAGATGGGCGAGATCCCCCTGCTGACGCGCGACCAGGAGATCGGGCTGGCCAAGAAGATCGAGATCACCCGCAAGAATTTCCGGCGCAAGGTCCTGGAGTGCGACTACGCCCTGCGGCTGGTCGTCGACGTTCTGAAGAAGGTCAACAGCGGCGAGCTGCCCTTCGACCGGACCGTGAAGGTGTCCGTCACCGAGAACCTGGAAAAGGACCAGATCCTCGGCCGGATGCCCCACAACCTGGAAACCCTCGCCCACCTGATGGACTGCAACGACCGCGACTTCCGGGCCTTCATCCGGGCTCGCGGCGACAAGCTCACCCGCCGCGTTCTGCGCCTGAGCCTCAAGAATCGCCGCCGCAAGGCCGTCACGCTGGTTGAGGAGCTGTCGATCCGCACCCAGAAGGTCCAGCCCCTGATGAAGCGGCTGGAGCAGGTCGCCGCCCGGATGGCCGAGCTGCAAATCGCCCTGGGCGAGTATCAGAACGGCCGCGGCGGCAAGGAGGATCGGTCCAATCTCGCCAAGGAGATCAAGGACCTGATGCTCATGACCCTGGAGACCCCCGACAGCCTCGGCCGCCGCGTCGAGGCGATGAACAGCCGCTACAAGGAGTACGAGCAGGCCAAGCGCGAGCTTTCCGGCGGCAACCTCCGGCTGGTCGTTTCCATCGCCAAGAAGTACCGCAACCGCGGCCTCTCGTTCCTGGACCTGATCCAGGAGGGCAACACCGGGCTGATGCGGGCCGTGGACAAGTACGAATACCGCCGCGGCTACAAGTTCAGCACCTACGCGACGTGGTGGATTCGCCAGGCGATCACCCGGGCCATCGCCGACCAGGCCCGGACGATCCGCATCCCGGTCCACATGATCGAGACGATGTCGAAGCTGCGCAACGTGTCCAAGAAGCTCCTCCAGGAGAAGGGCCGCGAGCCGACGATCGAGGAGACGGCCAAGGCGGCCAACATCTCGATCGAGGAAACGCGCCGGGTGATGAAGATCTCCCGGCACCCGATCTCCCTGGACCGCCCGGTCGGCGAGAGCGAGGACAGCTACTTCGGCGACTTCATCGAGGACGAGGCCGCCGAGAGCCCCATCAACGCCGCCACGCAGGAGATGCTCAAGGAGAAGATCGACAGCGTCCTGAAGACCCTGACCTACCGCGAGCGCGAGATCATCAAGCTCCGCTACGGCCTGGGGGACGGCTACACGTATACCCTGGAGGAGGTCGGCCGGATCTTCAAGGTGACACGCGAGCGTGTGCGGCAGATCGAGGCCAAGGCGGTCCGCAAGCTCCAGCATCCCGTGCGGAGTCGACAGCTTGAAGGTTTCCTGGAAAGTACCGGCTGAACCCGGCCAACCGACCGCCGGCCGCCCCCCACGGGCGACCGGCGGTTTTTTTGTCGCCACCGCCGCCGTTGGATTTGCGGTCCGTCATCTGTCTTCCCGCAACTGTGAGGCGTCCTCTCACCAGATTAGGAGGCAGCCGATGCCCGCGACCGCCGAGAACCTCCGCGACCTCCACGCTCTGCACCAGCGGGCCAAGGCCCTGCGCGACCGCCTGGCCTCCGCCCCCAAGACCTTGGCCGCGCGCCAGCAGGTTCTCGCCACCAGGGCCGCCGGGCTGGAGGCGGCGACCAAGGCGATCAAGGACGTCAAGGCCCAGCAGAAGAGCAAGGAAACCTCGGTCCAGGGCCTCAAGGAGAAGACCGGCGAACTCCGGGTGAAGCTCAACGCCGTCAAGAAGCAGGTGGAGTACGACGCCATCCGCAACCAGATCGCCCACGACAACGCGAGCATCGCCAGGCTTGAGGACGAGACGCTCGAATTGATGAGCAAGGTCGAGGACCAGACCGCCGCCATCGCCGCGGCCTCCGCCGAGATGAAGGCCGTCGAGGCCGACGTCGCCCGGCTCGGCAGCGAGATCGAGGCCAAGACCCTCCAGCAGAAGGCGCAGCTCGACGAGCTTGAGGAGGCGATCAAGGGCGCCGAGGCCATCATCCCCGAGGACCAGCGCGACCAATACCGCCGCAACATCAAGCAGCGCGCCGCCGACGCCATGGCCACCGTCGAGGGGGGCGCCTGCACCGGCTGCTTCGTCTCGGTCACGCCCCAGATGGTCAACGAGCTCATCAACGGCGGCAGCCTGATCTTCTGCAAGACCTGCGGCCGCATCCTCTACCTGGCCGAGGAAGAGGTGGTGGCGACCAAGCGCGGCGGGCGCTGAGACAGCGGAGCGCGGGGACACGAAGTCCGGGACGAGGGGTCAACGCAAGGTTTGACGGCTCAATCCAAAGCGGCGTCCAATGCGTTACGGCACCGCCACGGTCACCAAGGTCGAAAGAGACAAGACGCTCACCGTCGAGTTCAAGCTGCTCCACGACGATCGCATCAGCCTGTTCCGCGGTGTCGATTTCACGGTCGATGAGGCGGTTGGACTGAAGGGCCGTTGCGATTGCATCCTCGCGCGCAGCCCGGAGCAGTTGGCCTCCAACGCGTCGGTCTGCGTCCTGGTCGAGGCGCGGAACGAGAACATCGTGGCCGGCATCCCCCAGTGCCTCGCCGAGATGGTCGCCGCCCAGCAATTCAACGGGCGGGCGGGGGAATCTGTCGGCGCGGTGTACGGGGTCGGTCGTCACCACGGGCATGCTCTGGCGGTTCCTCAAGCTGGAAGGGACGACCGCCCGCGTTGATGCCGAGGAATATCCGATCCAGGCCGTCCGGAAAATCTTCGGGATCTTGACGGTGATCGCCCTCGGAGACGGCGCCATACCCGTATCGGATTGACCGGGGGTCGCGACCTTTGTTAGCCTCAAAGACATGGTAAGCCTCAACCGCAGTCCGGTGCGTTCCGACCCCGACTTGATGGGGGGCACGCTCGTTTTCCGCGCCAGCCGCGTGCCCGCCCAGACCCTGCTGGACTACCTCGACGACGGGTACACGCTCGACGGGTTCCTGGAGATGTTCCCCTCCGTCGATCGCGGGGATGCCGAGGAGTTCCTCCGCCTGGCTCGGGGAGCAGCGGATGAGGATCGCGCTCGATGAGAACCTTCCTCGACCGCTTGCCCGAATCTTCGGCCCGGGCCATCAGGTTGCGACGGTCCAGGAACTCGGTCTCGCGGGAACTCTGAACGGCGCCCTCCTCTCCCGCCTGGAGGGAGATCACGACGTATTCGTCACGGCCGATAAGAACCTTCGGTATCAGCAGAACTTCGCCGGCCGGAAGTTGGCCATCGTCGAGTTGCCGACGAACCGCCTCCCGGTCCTCAAGCGGATTCCGCGATCAGCTCGCGTCGATCTGCCGCAGGGCCTCGAACAGGCCGATGGCGACGCAGGTGCCGAGGTTCAGGCTGCGGGCCTCCGGACGGATCGGGATACGGACCGAGCGCGTCGGGCGAGCGGCCAGCCACGACTCGGGCAGGCCGCGGCTCTCGGGGCCGAAGACCAGGGCATCCCCCTCCCGGCACCTGGCCGAGGTGTAGGGGGTGGCCGCCTTGGTGCTGAAGGCCCAGAGGCGGTCGTCGCCCAGGGCGTCGGCCACTTCCGCCAGGCCGTCGACGACCCGCCAGCGCAGGTCGGGCCAGTAGTCGAGCCCGGCGCGGCGCAGGCGGCGGTCGTCGAGGAAGAAGCCCAGGGGTCGGACCAGCCAGAGCATCGCGCCGGCGGCCACGCAGGTCCGGCCGATCGCCCCGACGTTGCCCGCGATCTCGGGCATCACCAGGACGACGTGCAGCCGGGCCGCCGCCGCGTGCTCCGGGCCGCCGGAGGTCAACGCGAGTGCAGCGGCCTGCGCCCGGGGGCGTGGCCGTTGGCGTGGGCGTGGGCCGCGTCGTGGAGGACTTGCATCGCCTTCTTGGGGTGGGACGTGTGGAAGATGCCCAGCGACTTGCCCGGGGTCGAGGCGTAGGCGGCGTAGGCGTACTCGACGTTGATGTGCTCCTCGGCCAGGCGCTCCAGCACCTTGGCCAGGCCGCCTGGACGATTCTCCATCTCGACGGTCAGGACTTCGGATTGCTCCGACTCGGTCCCCAGCGCGGTCAGGATGCGCCGGGTGGCGTCGAGGTCGTCGGTCAGCATCCGCAGGACGCTCTGACCGCTGGAATCCATGACCGAGAGTGCTTGGATATTGATCTTCTGGTGCGCCAGTGCCGAGCAGATCTTGGCCAGGCGCCCCGGCTTGTTTTCGAGCCGGGCCGTCACTTCGTGGACCAGTTCCATCGGCGGACCCTCCGCATTGCTGGAGACAACGGTTGCAGGAGGGCCGGTCGCGTTGGCGATCCGGCCGTTTCGGTTCGGCCCGGCGGGTCCGGCCGTGGTCCCGCCCGCCGGGTCAATGGTAGGTCATCCCCCCGCCCGGCAAGGCGCGGGGGGACCGGCCGGGGGTCCCACTCAGTAGTCACCGGGGGCGATCACCTCGTTCCCGGCGCGTGTCATCAGGGCGCGCAGGGTCTTCGGATCGAGCGTGCTCTTCAGGAACTTGACGGAGCCGTCGCCGAAGAGGGCAATAAATCCGCCGGGATGCTTCGAGCCGGGCTTGGCCAGCGGGCGGGCCGGGTCGGCGTCGATCGGCAGGTCGTCGGGCTTGGTCCAGGGGACCGCCTCGGCCGACTCGACGACGAGCAGCGTTTGCGAGGTTCCGTCGGTGATGTCCCGGAAGCCGAGGCCCTCCTTCCCCTCGAAGGCCGCCCCCTTGCCGGTGATCGCCATGTAGGTCGTGGTGCCGGGCTTGGGGTTGGCGACGGAGGGGCAGAGGTAGGTCTTGGGCATCTCCGCGATCAGCTTCTTGTTGTCGGGGCTGTCCCAGGGCTCGTCGAGCTTGAACCTGTTGTACAAGTCCCCCTGCTCGATGTAAGGCAGGATGGCGACCCGCCAGCTCAGCAGCGGCTTGCCGCCCTTGCTCGTGATGGCGGCGGGCGGTAGCTTGCCCATGGTGTCGTGGTAGTTGTGCATCGCCAGGGCGATCTGCTTCAGGTTGTTTCTGCACTGGGCGCGCCGGGCGGCCTCGCGAGCGGACTGCGTGGCCGGCAGCAACAGGGCGACCAGGACGCCGGCCGTGGCCGGCGAGGTGATGCTGGGGATCGACTCGCGCGACATCAGGCGGAGGCCGGCATCATCGATCCCGACGGCGAACGAGGCGGGGAAGAGGTGCTTGGCCAGGTCCTCGGCCTTGGGGACTTTCGAGGGGTCGACCTTCAAGGGGATGCCCTGACCGCCGGGCATGCCAGCCGGTCCGGGCGCGGCCATCATCGCCCGGGCGTTGGCCGCCTGGAGGATGGCGGGGAGGTTGGCGATCAAAGGCGGGATCGTTTGCCGCTGGTCGCTGACGCTCAGGAACATCATCTTCGCCGGGAGCTTCTCGACCATCGCGGCGAACTCCCCCTCCGCCTTCCAGCGCCCGGGGGCGGTCGCCCCTTCCAGTTCCAGCTTCAGCACCTTCCGCGCCGCCGCGGGGGTCGAGGCGATGACCAGGGACGACTTGCCTAGCGCGACCGTTGGCTTGGTCTCCGACAAGGGCCCCGGCGGCAAGGTGCCCGGCGGGGGTGTCAGGGTATAGGTCGCCTCCTTGGCCGACGCCTTCTGGAATTCCAGCGGCGGCACGCCACCGGGCGGCGCGGCCTCGCCGGGGGGAAGGGGGGGGCCGCCGAGGGCCTTCAACTGCGTGTTGGCGGCCGTCATCAGCTTGTCAAGGGTCTTGGCGAACTTCGGCCCGTCGGCGACCTGGAGGATGAGGGTGATCTCGGGAACCTCCACCGCGACCGGCAAGCCGGGGATCGGCACGCTTGCGGCACCCCCGGCCGGCTTCTGGGTGAAGAAGGCGAACTTCGGCCCGAGCTGCGAGAGGATGTCCTCGCGGAGCTGAAGACGGGTCGTCTCCTTGAAGGCGGCCTCGGCCTTGTCGGTCGTCTCGCCGTCGCGGGCGCCGAGGTCCTTGGCGAGCCCGGAGAGGGTCGCGTACAGCTTGTCGGGGTTGAGCGAGAGGACCGTGAAGCCGGGCAGGCCGGCGGGCAGGGGGGGCAGGTCCTTGGCGGTGAAAATCGGCTGGTCGAGCACCGCCAGGACGCCCTTGCGGGGGGCGGGGGCCGCCAGCCGGACGATGCTCATCAGGGCCTCGCCCTGGAATCCCCAGCGGAAATCGACCTGCTTCAAGCCGTCGAGCCCGGCCTTGGCGGCCTCGGGCGGCAGCGCGATCTTCGACAGGTCGGCGAACGCCAGGGCAACCGGCGGAAAGCCGTCCTCCTCCTTGAGCAGGGCGGCGCGAATTGGGTGGTCGGAGGCGTTGGCCCGCTTGCCGTCGATCGTTTCCAGGACCACGTCGGCGTAATCCGCTGGCGGCGACGTGATGACGAGGTCGTCCTTCTCGGGCCACCAGCACCACGACGCCCCGCCGGGGTCGGTGACGTTGATGAGCTTCCGCTTCCCCTTGGCGATGATCTTCGCCTGGCCCTTGCTCGCCCCCATCACCTTCGCGAACAGGGCCCGCACGTCCTTGCGGGCCGCGTCGCGCAGGACGATCACCCCGCGGGGCTCGGAAGGCGTCGCCCCTTCCTCCGGCGGCGGCGCGATCCCGATGACGAAGCCGGATTTGAAGACATGCTCGACCATCGTGACCAACTCGGCCCCGGTGAGCTTCACGGGGGCCGCGGGGTTCGGGGCGTCACCCATCTGCCTGAGGAGGTCCTCCAGCAGCGCTCCCAGGGTCGTCTCATTCAGGGCCTTGTATGCGGCCGACTTGTGCCAGGCGTCGGCGTGGGCATCCAGGCCGTCGAACTCGACGTACCCGACCAGGCCGTCCTTCGGGACGTAGCGGGCCAGCGACGGGGGCGACCCGTCGGCCGCAAGGGCCGGGGCCGGGCGTCCGGCGACCGCGGCGAGAGCCAACAGCAGGGCGGCGATCCGCGAGAGCTGGAGAAGTGGTCGCACGTGCTCGATCCTTTCGCCCGCCCGCCGCTGTGCGGGAGGGTCGCGGGGGCCGGGGGTCGTTCCGGGATGGAGAGGGGCCCGACCCTTCGCATCCTAAGTCCGTCGGGGGCCCGCGCCAATCACCTGCCGGGGGAGGAGGGCAAAGTCCCAGGGAAGCGGGAAGCCGTAGGCGTGCGACCCCACCGCTCGCCGCGCCGACCCCGCCTGCTGCACCCGGACCGCGCCGAAGTCGCCCGCACGTCGCCGAACTCCGGCCGGGCCGGCTTGTCGTAGGCCCACTCGCCGGGCCGGGACGGCTCTCAGGCCGGGTGCCCCGGCCACGGGCTGGCCTTGAGCGCGAACACCAGCCGGTCGGTTTCCCGGTGCCAGCCGAGGACGAACGTGTCGATGGTCAGCACCCCCTCGAACACCGCTCCCTCCGCCGCCGAACGACAAAGCTTAGCGGACCCGGCCATATCCCGGTGATGTCGGCACTCCCAGAAATCGCCCACGCGGCCGGGGTCCGCTGCGGCGACAGGTTAAGCGGCCTCGACCGGCAGGCGGAGCGCTTGCCCCCGAGTATGCAAGGCGACGAGTTGACTCGCCCGCAACGTATACAACCCATAGGTCGCCCCCGCGTTGTCGCAGAACTCGACCTCGAACGCTTCGCCGTCCCCGAGGACTTCGACCACCGCGCCAACCTCCCCGGCCGT